>ENA-OUOG01002224-OUOG01002224.1-marine-metagenome-genome-assembly--contig:-NODE-2224-length-20598-cov-3.564397_pt1 | contig 20598 bp, 21 predicted proteins | sample MGYA00248635_ERZ508505 | MGnify/ENA primary metagenome ERZ508505 (study PRJEB26176, sample SAMN06267871) | marine metagenome | isolation source: Saanich Inlet, British Columbia, Canada | place: Pacific...
CATCGATTGCAACAAAAAAATCGCGGTGCCATGGGAACTAGTGCCCCTGCCCACGGCTTATATTTAACTAACGTAACGTACAACAACCTCTAGCATGTCCCAAGTCGGCGGTAAAGCATTTGATTTTAAGCTCTTTTTAAAGGTGATGGCCTATGCCAAGCCGTACCGGGCGCTGTTCATTTTCTCAGTGATTCTGACTATCGTTTTGGGTGGATTAGGAACCGCAAGACCCATTTTGATACGCAGCGTGATCGACGATGCTATTTTGATGAACGATGCGCCAGAAATCGTACGTCTAATGCTGCTGCTCGTGGGGCTTTTAGTAGTTGAAGCCTTGGGCCAATTTGGCTTTATGTATGCTGCCAATTGGTTGGGCCAGAGCATTATCAAGGACATACGCGTTGAGCTCTATGATAAGCTACAGTCCTTTCGCTTGGGATTCTACGATAGAACTCCAATAGGACAGTTAGTTACACGTGTGGTTTCGGATATTGAGTCTATAGCCAGTATATTTAGTCAAGGTTTGTTTATGATTTTTAGTGATTTACTAAAAATGATTGTGGTATTGGGTATTATGATTTATATGAATTGGAAATTGACACTAATTGTTATTTGTGCTATGCCAATTGTAATTATTGCTACTAATATTTTTCAGAAAAAAATGAAAGTAGCTTTTAAAGAAGTAAGAGCAGAAATTTCTAACCTCAACACCTTTGTGCAAGAGCACCTCGGTGGTATGGCCGTAGTACAAGCCTTCGGTCGTGAGGCACAGGAGTATGATAAATTTGAAGCGATCAACGACCGTCACCGCAAGGCGAACGTTCGCAGCATCTTCTATTACGCTTTATTTTTCCCAATTATCGAAGTACTCAGCGCTATCTCCATCGGTCTTGCCGTTTGGTACGGCGGGATGAATGCTGCTACGGGCGGTTCTGTCACGGTAGGAGAGCTTACCGCGATGATCATTTTCGTGGGGATGCTCTTTCGTCCACTTCGCCAGCTTGCCGACCGCTTTAACACGCTACAGATGGGGATGGTTGCCTCGGAACGTGTCTTGAATTTGCTAGACAACACTTCGGATATTGAACCAAACGGCGCGGTCCAGTTGTCCGAACTTCAAGGCGCTATTGACTTTAAAAATATACATTTTCACTACCAAGCCGATGAGCCAATTTTGCGCGATGTGTCTTTTGCCGTTGCACCCGGTGAAACGGTGGCCATTGTCGGAGCAACCGGAGCAGGAAAGAGTACCATCATTTCCGTACTCATGGGCTTTTATCCGTACCAGAGCGGTTCGGTGACCATCGACGGGCATGAATTGACCACCTTAGATTTACATGCGCTACGAACCCAGCTTGCCTTAGTACTTCAAGACGTTTTCCTGTTTTCCGATACGGTGCGTTCAAACATCGTTTTAGGAGAAGGGGACATCACTGATGCGCAAATCATGCAGGCTGCCCGAGAGATTGGTATTGAAGAATTTATCGAAGGATTGCCGCAGGGACTGGATTATAACGTCCAAGAACGGGGCGGGGTACTCAGTGCAGGTCAGCGCCAACTTTTGGCTTTTCTTCGAGCCTACATCACCAACCCTAGTGTGTTGATCCTGGATGAAGCAACCTCGAGCATAGATTCACACACCGAGGAACTCATCCAACGCGCCTTGATCGCGCTTACCCAAGACCGCACTTCGGTCATCATTGCTCACCGCCTTTCTACCATTCAGCATGCCGATCGCATCATCGTTTTGGACAAAGGACAGGTAGTCGAAGTGGGCAGTCACGCGGCTCTTCTAGAAGCGAAAGGCGCCTACCACAACCTTTACGAAAAGCAGTTCGCTAGCGAAGTCTAGCACAATAAGCCCCTTTTCACCGCAAAAAAAAAGCAGCTTCCCAAAAAGAGAAGCTGCCTTGTTATGTTCGCTGAATGTTGAACGGCGAATTATCCGTTCATTGAAATCAAGAATTCCGCATTGTCCTTAGTCTGACGCATGCGTTCCTTCAAGAATTCCATGGCTTCGATAGGAGTCATGTCCGCAAGATATTTGCGCATGATCCACATTCTTTGAAGTACATCTGGTGCGAGGAGTAGATCTTCTTTACGAGTACCACTTTCAATAAGATTGATTGCAGGCCAGATTCTACGGTTGGCGATTCTACGGTCGAGTTGCATTTCCATGTTACCGGTACCCTTGAATTCCTCAAAGATGACCTCGTCCATTTTAGAACCCGTATCGATCAGTGCAGTTGCAAGGATGGTCAAAGAACCACCGCCTTCGATATTACGAGCTGCTCCAAAGAAGCGTTTCGGCTTTTGCAGTGCATTTGCATCCACACCTCCTGAAAGAATCTTACCTGATGCAGGGCTTACGGTATTGTAGGCACGTGCTAGACGCGTGATGGAGTCAAGCATGATAATCACATCGTGACCACATTCGGTCATGCGCTTTGCTTTCTCTAAAACGATGTTCGCAACCTTCACGTGGCGATCTGCCGGCTCGTCGAAGGTAGAAGCTACTACCTCAGCATTTACGCTGCGGCTCATGTCGGTCACTTCCTCTGGACGTTCATCGATCAGAAGTACAATCATGTAAGCTTCCGGATGATTTGCGGCTATAGCATTTGCCACCTCTTTCATCAAAGTGGTTTTACCGGTTTTCGGTTGTGCGACGAGCAAACCGCGCTGTCCTTTACCGATGGGAGAGAACAGATCGATGATGCGGGTAGATACTGAAGACTGGCGCGTGGTGATGTCAAACTTCTCGTCCGGGAACAAGGGGGTAAGGTGTTCAAAAGAAACACGGTCTCTAACATACTCCGGTGTACGCCCGTTGATACTGTTTACCTTAACGAGCGGGAAGTATTTTTCACCTTCACGAGGAGGGCGTACTTCACCACTTACGGTATCACCAGTTTTCAAACCGATGCTGCGAATCTGGTTTTGACTTACGTAAATGTCATCCGGTGAGTTCAAATAATTGTAATCTGAACTTCTGAGGAATCCGTAGCCGTCAGGCATGATTTCCAAAACACCTTCATTAGCGATGATGCCTTCGAAATGGAATTCCTTTGGACGTTTTCTACGATTCTCGTTACGGTTATCATTGTTTTTCGCATTACGATCATTGCGCTCGTTGCGATTTTTATTGCGGTCGTTGCGCTCGTTGCCTTGCGGGTTCGGAGTCTTCTCTTTACCACCTTCGCCTCGGTGCTGTTGCGGTCTTTCCTTGCGTTCTCCACGATCGTTACGTTCGTTGGGTTTGCGCGGTCCGCGTTGTGGTTTTTCACCAGGAGCAGTACCCGTTTCATTGCGGTTCTGCTGCGGTTTTGGAGCAGATTGCTCTTGTTGTTGCGGCTTAGCGGGCGCGGAAGAAGCTTCTGCGCTAGCGGTATCTTTCTGACCGGTAACCTGCAGAATAGCTTCGACGAGCTCTCCTTTTTTGAGGTATTTGGCTTTAGGAATAGATAATGAGGTGCCCAATTCTTTTAATTCAGGCAATTTGCGAGCCTGCAAATCCTTTTCACTCAACATGTTCTGTGGAAATAGATATTCAAATGACGTTCACACGAATGGTGTCGTCCGGTCTTTCTGACTACAATAATAAAGAGTTTCCGCGCTACTAACTACCTTGCAGTACTGTTTTTTTAGAACTTTATTAAATACTTCAAAGGATGATTCAACGCATTCAGACGTTATATCTATTTGCAGCAGCGATCATTAGCGCTGTATCTGCTTTCTTTCTACCGTTGTACCAGTTGGACGGTACTTTCTTTGCTGCTACCGCGCATCCGGGTTCTTTTGGCGGTTTTGGAACATGCATGGCACTTTTTAGTGGAGCCATTTTGTTGTTTAAGAACCGCAACCTGCAACTGCTCGTCGTGCGCCTCGGTATGCTGGTCAGTTTGATCGTTCTCGGGTATTTGATTTATTTGATCAATTCTACTGCAGCTTCTGCAAGTTGGGGAGCCATCATGCCATTTATCCTTGTAGTACTTGCCTTTATGGCCTCGAAGGGAATCCAGAACGATGAGAAAAAAATCCGTTCACTAGACCGTTTGCGCTAGAGGTAACGGTTTACCCTTGATAGTTCGGCAACGCAGCCATTTGTGCGTTCGAAGAGCAGTCCCAAAATAGATGCTGGAGGCCATTGGTCAGATAGATAAATGGCGCTCGAAGTGTAGTGTTGTAGTTGAACGCCTGATTAAAGGTCGCTTGACTCAGTTTTACGTGCGGCGCCTTGCATTCGACTAAAATATAAGGCTTGCCCCCTTTATAGATGAGCGCATCGCTGCGTTTAAGTTTATGTCCTGTGATGAGCCCACTTTCGATGGCCATTAAAGAAGCCGGATACCCTAAAAGCTGAAGGTAGGCAAGGGTATGCTGACGCACCCATTCTTCAGGCGTTGCTACGAGCCATTTTTTGCGAACGAAGTCCCAAATTTGACGGTGTTCTTCTTGTACGCGCGTTTGGATGTGCTCGGAAATGGCTTCGGGGAAATTAAGATCAGGGAAATCCACGACGGCTTAGTAGATGTTAGGGTTGTAGAGCCCCGGTTGCTTGCCCTGTACTTCTTTATATATGGCCTGAATTTGATTTAAAGTATCCTCTAGTTCACCGACGGTTACCACATCTAAGAGTCCCGCCGATTTTTTGGCATAATCCAAATACCCCAGGGAAATGCCAACGTTTGCTTGTTTAGCGATGTGGTAAAAGCCCATGCGCCACTGATCTACTCGTTTGCGAGTCCCTTCTGGTGAGATCATCAGGTTAAAGTCCGTCTCGCGCAAAATTTGGGCACTTGTTTCCACGAGGTTGGAGCGTTGTTTGCGGTTCACACCGATGCCGCCAAGCCATTTAAAAAAACCAAAGAAGTACCAATTCATATAAAAGTCCTTGATCAAAAACTTTACGGGCATGCGCATCAGCCAAAAGGCACCCAAAGAATATACGATGTCCCAATTGGACGTATGCGGCGCGGCTATCGTGACAGTATTAAAGGATCTTTTCTGGAGTTCTGGAGTCGCATCAAGTTTCCATCCGCTGATCCAAAACACCAGTTTTGCTATGGTATATTTCATGTGGTTCTTTACTTCTGTTTTAAGAATGTGCTAAGATACTTCTTCAAACCAATTCGGTGGGAACCCCACTAGAAATGCTTTTTTGCTCGCACGCGTTAAGGCCGTGTACAGCCATTTGTAGTAGATGGGAGAGGGGCCATCAGGCAAATAGGGGTGTTCGATCACTACCTGTTCCCACTGTCCACCTTGGCTTTTGTGACAGGTGATGACATAACTAAACTTCACCTGCAACGCATTGAAGTACGGGTCGTTCTTAACAGCTTCGTACTTTTTGCTTTTGCTGCTGAGGTAGCTGTATTTCGCCATCATCTGCTCGTACAGACTGTTGTTCTGTGCAGCACTCAGCGCAGGTCCTTCAGTGGTGAGTGTGGTGAGGTTGAGCAGGACGTCTATCGCAGCTTCTTCCGGGTAGTCGACAAACCAAACGGTCGCTTCGCAGTAGGTGAGGCCGTAGCGCTCGTGAATGTTTCGGATCGACTTGACCTCGCCGATCTCGCCATTTGCAATGAAGCCCATTTTGCTTTTTTCAGGGAGCCAGAAGTAGTTGTTTTTTACGACCATGAATTGGTCACCGGCGGAAATCTGATCCTCCTGAAATTTAATCCGCCCTCGAATGCCTTGGTTGTAACTGTTCGCCTTTTTATTACTTCGAACGACCATGGTGCTGCCCTCGCTACTGCCGCTGTAGAGTTCCTCGAAAATATCTTGCAATTGGTAACCGTCTTCTACCCGGATCAGGTCAGGGCCAGCCTCTAACAACGGCAGTTCGCTGCTGTCTTCTTCGATCAGTGTGCGCAGCAAAGTGGCATTTTTTAAGATATGACTATCGAGCGCTTGACGGGTCACATTTCTCAAGGTCTGCTCCGTCGCATTGATTCCCGAGCCTAGAAAGTAGTCTGCAGATAATGCAGGGCTTTGCGGTTGACCTACCGGGGGTAGCTGAGCTGGATCCCCCACGAGGATAAGGTTGTTTGAGGGGTCCGTAAATACAAATTCTAGCAGATCGTCCAGCAATGAATTTCCGCCGAGGGTGCTGTCGTTTCTAGTGGCTACCAAACCTGCCTCGTCGATGACAAAAGTGGTGTTCTTGTGTGGATTGTTTGCCAGCACAAAACTTGCTGTACCCCCAGATCCGACGCGGGGTCTGTAGAGCGAGCGATGGATAGTGTAGGCACTCCTTTTGGTTGCTCCGCTCAGCACTTTGGCAGCACGACCGGTAGGTGCCATCAAGACAATTTTCTTTCCGTGTTTACGGTGCAAGGCTACTACACTACGGAGAATCGTCGTCTTACCGGTTCCTGCAAATCCCTTTACGATCATCACCTCTGGAAGGATTCTTTTGATACTCAAATACACGGCGAGTTTACGCAGCAAAAGGTCCTGATCCGGTGTCGGTTCAAAAGGAAAGAAACCTTTTAGGTCAGAGTATGTAGATTGGGGTGCGAGCAATTAAAAATTATTGTAGTTTTGAGGCCATAAACGTTGATTTAGTCCATGAATTCAAAGGTACAACTCGGAATCAAAGTAGTTCTCATCCTACTTTCAGCTTATTTAACTGTTCGTATTTACAACAGTATTATGCAACCTATTAAATTTCAACGCATTGAGCGCACACGTTTGTGTGATGTCACTGAGCAGTTGGAAAGCATTCGCGAAGCGCAATTGGCGTACAAGAGCGAAAATGGTGCATTCTCGGCTTCGATCGATGAGTTGGTTGGATTCGTAGATACAGGTGTCATCAACATTATTGAGCGTAAGGATACCAACTTCATGTACTACGATAAAATCTATCAGAAGGACATGAATAAGGATTCAGTCATCATCCGTGTCTTAGGTCAAGAGCCGGTTGCTGTCGCTTTGTTCGGAGAAGGCTTTGATGCTCAAACTTTGAGAACCATTAACGGTACGGATTCTACTTTTACGATGGACGCAGGTCAAATCACTAAGAACGGTGTGGATGTAGCAACTTTCGAGGTGAATGCTCCTTACAAAACCATTTTTGCCGATATTGCTTCCACCTACCCGCAAGCGTTTAGTAAAGTGGAAAACACGTCTTTGACGATCGGGTCGTTAACAGAACCTACTATCAGTGGTAACTACGAGAACTCTTACTGTAAAGCAGAATAACATAGATCCAGCCTTCCAAAATGCGAAGGCAGAGGAAAGTGTATTGTCCATCCTGTATGCTCAGGATGGACTTTCTTTTTTGGTACGTCACATAACCACCCGTCAAGTGTATATGACCGGGTTTATTCCAGCACAAGAGCTCGGAGCCGATCCGTTGCAGGAAGTATTGGGTGGTTTTCCGGAGCGTCCTTCCCAGGTGAAACTCATCGTGGCTTTCGATAACGCTACCCTGTTGCCTGAGGCGTTTGCTTCGGACACGGCAGAGTGGGCAGCGAAGTTGCTCGGTGGGAACGTGAATTATACGGAGCGCTCAACAAAGCTTGGTATGGAGGTACTAGCGCTGGTTTCAGAAGAGGAGAAAAACCTAGCTAGCACAACGAAGGCTGAGGTGCAGCATTTATGGCTGTCACAGATGGAGGCCCTATCTCCGAAACAAGGCGAAGAGGTTTGGGTGCATTTGCTCGGCAGTCGCATGTTGTTTCTGGCAGCAAAGGAAGGAAAATGGGAATTGGTCAATAGTTATCCGTGTGCGGACCAGCAAGAGTTCATCTATCATTTAGGGAATGCTATGGAGCAGCTTGGGTACGACAGGGCGACCTTAAAATTGGAGCTTAGCGGCTTTGAGGCGGCAAGTTATAAGGAGTTTATTGCCCCTTATTTTGCCGAGGTAAGTCTATTTAAATCTAAAAATTGGGCACAGATTTCTAGTGCCATGCAGGGTTGGGATCCCGGAGCTTATGCTCTTTTGTTACGTTTATGAGAATAGTGAGTGGAAAATGGCGCAGCAAGCGCATCATGGCACCGAAAGATTTGCCGTCACGTCCGACCACGGATTTTGGAAAGGAAGCCTTGTTCAACATCTTGAACAACCGCTATTATTTCGAGGATTTACGTGTTTTAGACCTGTTTGCAGGTACGGGAAATATTAGCTATGAGTTTGCCTCTCGTGGGACGCTAGAGTTGACATGTGTCGACATGAATAAGCAGTGTGTTCGCTTTATCTCAAAAACGGCTGAGGAGCTCGGGGTAGATATTCAGACGGTACAAGGGGATGCACTAATGTGGGTGCGCCGAGCTGTTACGCAATATGATATTGTCTTTGCGGATCCTCCGTATGACTTTGAGGGGTATGAAGAATTGGCCACAGGGATCATACAGAATGAGCTCATAGCCGAAGGTGGAGAGGCCATTATCGAGCACAGCGACCAGACAGATTTGAGTCATTTGCCCGGTTTTGTGGAGCACCGTCGATACGGTCACGTAAATTTCAGCTTTTTTAATCGTCCGGAGGAAATCGAGGCAGAAGAGGAGTAATGGCTTTTGAAAATGGGGATTCGTCCCGTTTTTTAGGCCAAAAACTCAACAAGTGCAGCGATCGCACGTCCTCGATGTGAGATTCGCCCTTTTTCTGCGCTGTCCATCTCAGCAAATGTAATGTTGTAGCCTGCTGGTTGAAAAATCGGGTCGTATCCGAAACCTTTTGCACCACTTTTTTCGGTGCGAATGTGGCCCTCTACAATGCCGTTAAATACATGCTCTTCGCCATTTAGAATGAGTGCTACAGCCGTGCGGAATCTTGCGCTACGATCATCGTTGCCTTTGAGTTCTTTTAAAACCTTCGCCATGTTTTGCTCCGGATCTTTTTCGGGTCCACCGTATCGGGCACTGTATACTCCGGGGGCACCATCGAGTGCATCGATCTCGAGTCCGGTATCGTCGGAAAAGCAGCTCAGTCCGTATTTTTTCCAAATGGTGCGTGCCTTGATCAGTGCATTGCCTTGCAGTGTAGGTTCGTTTTCAGGGATGTCCTCATGGTCGCCTAATTCCGTAAGTCCAATAACTTCATATTTTGGCGCCAATAATTCCCTGACCTCTTGTAACTTGTTCGCATTATGCGTAGCAAAAACCAATTTCATAGTGCACATTTTTCATGAGCAAAAGTACACTCCTCATTCGTGCCCTTGGGCCGATCGTCGCATTTCTTTTTTCGTGGTACGGAGCATTTTCGGCTGAATACACGCTGCTCGGCATCGCTTTTTGGATGCTCATCTGGTGGATGAGTGAAACGGTACATCTCGCGGTCACTGCGCTGCTGCCCCTACTGTTATTCCCCCTTTTTGGCATCACTGAAGCGAAATCCATGGGGGCCTACTACGCCCATCCGCTCGTGTATTTATTTTTTGGCGGATTTGTCCTGGCTCTTGCGCTAGAAAAGACAAAACTGCACTACCGAATCGCTTTATGGATTTTACGTAAAACAGGCACTGGAAATAGCGGTTTACTGTTAGGTTTTATGCTGGCTACGGGCTTCATGTCTATGTGGATTTCAAACACGGCAACCTCGATCATGATGTTGCCTATTGCTACAAGTGTACTTGCCGTACTTCCCAAGGCGAAATCTGAGGCGATGAGCCGACCGATCTTGCTGAGTATCGCTTGGAGTGCGAACATCGGAGGTATGGCTACCCTGATCGGTACACCTCCTAACATGATTTTCGCTGGATTCCTCAGCGACCAATTCTCCCGAGAGATCGGATTTGTCGAATGGCTCCCGATCGGCCTGAGTGCCTCACTACTGATCGGAACCGTGGCCTATATACTATTGCGCCGCAGTCTTCCCGCATCTTCTTCTTTACAAGAAAACAAGGACACCGCCGCTTGGATTCAAACCGAATGGGAACGATTAGGAGGTCTCACTTCCGTGCAGAAACGGGTGGCCATCATCTTTGTGGGTACCGCTTTGTTGTGGATCATCCGCCCCTATTTAGGCAGCCTCAGTACGCGCATCGCATGGAGTGATACCGGCATTTCATTATTGAGTGCTGTGCTTTTATTCAGCCTTACTGCGGAGCGAAAGCCTATCTTGGAATGGAGCGATACTGCTGCGCTGCCGTGGGGAATCCTTGTACTATTCGGCGGTGGATTAGCCCTCGCGGGTACCTTACAGTCCAGCGTTTGGTTTGATCACATGGGCCAATTCCTTCAGTCGTTCCAAGGCGCCTCTGTACTCTTCTGGCTCCTTATCATGGCCGTTCTCGGGGTATTTGCTACGGAATTTTTAAGCAACATGGCGCTGGTCAGTGCCTTGCTTCCACTGGTGTTGACCCTGTCTGTAGCCTTTGACATCCCTATGGAACTCCTCGCGTTGCCCCTCGTGTTAGGGGCGAGCTGTGCGTTCATGCTACCCATGGCGACTCCTCCAAACGCGATTGTCTTCTCCACAGGTAAGCTCACCGTACCGTATATGATGGCGCGGGGTGTCGTACTGAATGTGATCGCCGTAGCGGTCCTTACCGCTCTTACGTACGCCCTAAGCTTTATGGGCTAACTAGACGCTCCGGTTTTTCTAAGACTTTTTCCGGCATACCGGCTTTAATCAGATCGCCCATGGCGTGGATCCACTCCATTTTCAGCTGTGTTCTAGAGTGCAGCAAGCTGATCTCCCGCGAAGGGGTAGGTTCTGCGATCGGCTTTACGAAAGGACGGTACTTTTCTGGAAGATCGATCGCCGTGAGATAGGGCAGCAGAGTCATACCCAGCCCACGGTGCGCAAGTTTAACGAGTGTGTCGAAACTTCCGCTTTCCATGTTCAGCCCTGTCGTGGCCGTTTCTTGGGCATTACAAATCTTCAAGACGCTATTTCTAAAACAGTGTCCTTCGTTCAGGAGTAAGAGCTCTTTCGCATTGATCTCAGAGGCCAGTAAAAACGTATCCTTATTCATCGGGTGGTACTGCGGAACAAAAGCCATGAAAGGCTCATAGTACAAGGGTTGTTCGATGATGCCCTTTTCTTCCAACGGAGTAGCTGCAATTCCGACATCGATGCGGTCCGTTCGAAGCGCTTCGATCATATCTTCAGTTTTCAATTCCTCCACACGCAGACGAATCTTCGGGTATTTTTTTGTGAATTCAGGAATGAATCTCGGCAACAAGCTAGAGGCAATGGTCGGGATGACTGCGAGGTTGAGTTCTCCTTCAAAGGACCCCTTGATTTGCTTGGCCATATTTTCGAGCACGTCAGACTCATAGATCACTTTTCGCGCTTGGTCGATCAGCTTTTCGCCTAGTGGTGTCGGCACGATCGGATGTTTGCTGCGGTCAAAAATGAGAATGTCCAGTTCTTCTTCTAGCTTTTGGATCTGCATGCTGAGCGTAGGCTGCGTAACAAAACAAGCTTCTGCAGCCCGTGCGAAATGGCGGTGGTTGTCTACGGCAACGATGTATTTGAATTGGGTAATAGTCATATGCTATCAGGTTTTAGGGAGTGATAGAAAACAAAAATACAGCGCAACGATGGGCTGCCCAACTTCGTGGGTATTTTTATTGCATGATGAATCGAAAACGACTTTTTGACATGCAGCAGCGTACGCTTCCGGTGGAAGGACTGGGAGAAGCGATGATGCCGTGGTATCGGAAAATGACGATGCCGGGCCCTGATCGAGTGGCTGGTGCCAAGCAGGCTGCGGTGCTGATTCATGTCTTTCCATCCGAAGGAGATTTGGAGGTGCTGTACATGCGGCGCCCTGCGTATGATGGGACCCACGGCGGTCAGGTTAGTTTTCCTGGCGGCAAGGTGGAGAACACAGATGGAAGTTTGCTTGAGACGGCCTTGCGGGAGGCTCAGGAAGAGGTGGGTTTACGCGCTGAGGATTTGGAGATCGTCCGCGCCTTGAGTCCGCTGTACATTCCACCGAGTGATTTTATGGTGCATCCGTTTGTGAGTTTTGGGAAGGAGCGGCCAGAATTGGTGCTGGATCCTACGGAAGTTGCACATACGTTTTCGATTCCTTTGGAGGCGCTTTGTTCGGATGAATTGGTGGGAGAAACGACCATCATGATTAAGACAGGGAAGGAGCAAGTCCCGGCGTATTTGTATCAGGGTGAGGTGATTTGGGGTGCGACGGCGATGATGACGGCAGAATTCGTAGCCCTACTTTCTTAAGCGTTATATTTGCGCTCCGTTAGCACAAGCATAGCGAATCACACATGACTTTGAATCCATTCAAAAAAGACAGCTTCGGCTACAATTTACTGATCAAAAGGGCGGTCATCTTTGTCTTTGGTCTCGTGACTTGGTACCGATTTTTCCGTCTCAACAGCGTTCAGATCGTAGGTGGAGATAAGCTCAAAGATCTTCCGGAGCGCGGTGTGCTGTTTGTGTCCAACCACCAAACGTATTTCGCAGATGTGAGCGCCATGTATCAGGTGTTCAATGCGGCAGAAAATAAGGTCTACAACCGTGTGCCGTTTTTTACGCTGTTCCGTCCGAAAATGAACATCTTTTTCGTGGCCGCTGCCGAAACCATGAAACGCGGATTGCTGCCTAAGCTTATGCAATATGCGGGCTCGGTGAGCATCAAGCGTACTTGGCGCGAGGCGGGAAAAAACGTGAATCGTGCCGTAGATCCAAAAGACATAGAAAATATCAAAAGGGCCATGGAAACTGGCTGGACCATCACCTTTCCGCAAGGCACCACCCGTCCATTTGTGAAGGGGCGTCGCGGGACCGTGCATTTGATTCGAGAATTGAACCCAGTGGTGGTTCCCGTTGTTATCGATGGGTTCCGTCGAGCCTTCGATAAAACAGGTATGTTTGTGAAGAGCACGGGTAACTTACTAAATATTACCTTTAAGGAGCCGCTGACGCTTGACTTCAGTAACGACAATGATGATTTACTGGACCAAATCATGGAAGCGATCGAGCAGGCCCCGGAATTTTTGAAAGTAAAAGACGAATGAGACATTTGATTTTAGGCATCGCTGCAGTTTTGATGTTTGCTTCTTGTGAGCGCGACATTCCTGTGGTTGATCCAGCGGCTCTGGACAACCGTAACATCCACATCCGATTATTCAAGTATTTTGACAACGAAATCCTCGATACTTCGAAGGTATATATGGTCAATGGAGATGTCATCAAGATTGATCACGTGTACATGACCTTAAGTGGTGCGGAGTACGTGAGTGCTGATGAGCAGGATACGGTTCGCACGGAAAGTGATCTTTCGATGGTAGATGTATTGGTTACGGACGAAGTAAAATTGGCCTATTTGCCGAAAGGGAACTACAACGGTCAGCTGGATTATACGATCGGTTTGGACAGCACTCGTTCGTTTACGCCGCCTGCAAGTTTGGAGCTAACGAATCCGTTGAGCAAAGGAGATGTGTGGAATGGTCAAGATTTGGGGCACAGCTATTTCCAGATGGAAGGTCGCGTGTTTGATCCTGCAGATACGGTTTTTACTACGCCGAAGAGCACGTTTACTTGGCGTTTGGCGACTCCAGATTTAGCGCTCACACGTACTGAAAAGAGGAATTTTAACATCAGCGAAAATGGCGATGTAGTATTCGTGGTCAATTTTGATATCGACAAACTCTTCCTAGGGCTGAGTCCTTCATTTGTTCCTGAAATTTATTCGGATGCAGGGAGCAGCGCAGACTACTTTTTGGCCCAAATTTTGCGAGATAACTTACAAAGTGAATTTGTATTTAAACTCTAGCGCCGCATGAAAAAACTCCTTCTCCTCGCAACTTCTCTAATCGTATTAGCTTCTTGCGGGAACCGCGAGAAGGAGGTTACACTGTATTTCCAGCTTACCTCGAATCAAAGCCTACATCAGGTAGGAGACACCTTATTGAAAGGAGATACGGCAATCGCTTTTGATCTGTTTCACTTGTACCTTTCCGACCTGAGTTTCGATGACGAAGTGGTGGAGCCGGTTTGGTTCATCAACACCTCGGATACAGCCACCACTTCTGTGGTGCTTCCTTTGACAAAAGCAGCCACCAGCTTCTCACTAGGTCTTGGGTTAAACGAGACGCAAAACGCTTCGGATCCGACTTCATTTGACCTTAGCCACCCGTTGTCAAGCGCTAATGCGATGTACTGGTCGTGGGCGTCTAAGTACCGTTTTATAAAAGCAGACGGCCGTATAAATTATGACGGACAGCTCGGCGCAGGGGATCAATCTTTGATTTGGCACACGGGACTCGATACCTTGTACCGCACACGCTCGTATGAGCTGACCGTATCCCCTGGAGATGAGCTGTATGTTACGGTAGATTTGGATGCACTTTTAGGAGGCCTAAGCTTGGAAAAGCAAGCCTTTACCCATACCGACGTTGCTACTTTTGGAGTTGCAGAGGCAGTGTCTGATCGAATGATTCAGTCTATAGCTGTGGAAGTACGAGAGTAAACTTTTCGGATTATCCGATATAAAAAAAGGCCTTCCAGATGTTGGAAGGCCTTTTTTATCCTTTTTTCTTTGGAGCATGCTTTAACGGAACAGCACACTAATTTTTACTCCAGCCAATAAAGCTGGAGTTGTGTTGGTGCTTTCATTTAAGACGTACGTTCCTACGAATAAACCGCTTCCTGGATCAAACTCTTGAACGTAATCGGTGGTTCTTCTGTTTTTTTGGCGAATCGCTGCACCGATGTACCAGTCTAGAATCATGCGCTCTGAAGGGCGGCTTTGGTAGCCTACAGTAAAACCGATGTCGGACCAGCGGAACATTTCGTTGACCGTAGTGTCCAGACCTGTATTGCTGCTGGTCGTGTTAAAGTCTTGGGCATAGTTTCTTTGGCCTAGATTAAAGGCCACGTAGTAGCCGTCTTGGAAGGCGTTTCCCTCAGGGAAAAATTTCGCGTTGAACAGGCCGCTGTACGAAAGTTTCGAAACGGTTTCTCCGTCGCCACGGTTGCTGTAGCCACGGATGAGGTCTTCGGTTAAGTTGAAGGTGGTGATCCCAACGCCGGCTTCAAGCGTGAAGTAGTCGTTCACCTTGCGCTCGTAGGATAAGGGGATGTCTCCTGCGAACAGCGCTACGGGACTAAGTTTCACGGCGTGATTGTATCTGCTGTAGTAGAGTCCGCCGTTCATGCCGTTTACCGCGGAAGAGCGAATGCTTTGACTGATCGGGGCACTAGAACTGTTCAGGTCTCGTTTGCGAACCACCACGGCTTGAGCGTTTACTTCGACAAAGGCAAAAGCGGTTAAAACCAGGGTACATATTAATCTTCGCATGGGCTGTCTATTTAATCTGATGGTGCGTATCTTACCCATTCAATAGAGTATATACACCTTATTAAGGTACAAAAACTTTACCGTTTTTATGAAAATTCGTCACAAATGCACCCAGATTTTATGGATGCTACTCATAGGGTTAACCACTGTCAGTGCACAGGGTTCATATCCACTCTTAGAATGGAGTCCGGAATACAATGCGCGACGTGCGAAGTTTGATCGCGTGTTGCAGGTGGGCGACGAAGGGTTCTATACCTACCGTCCCGCGGCAGCAGGCCTGGTTGCTGGAAATAGAGATGAGTATTTCGCGTATTACGACAGGTACAGTTTGGACGAGAATTGGCTCTTGAAAAACCCACGTTGGGAATGGGAGGGCAGACGTGTCGATTTCAAGCAAAGTTTGATGATCAACAATGTGCAATACCTGTTCTACGAGAGTTACGACCGCACGCAGGATGTACGTAAACTGCTGTGCAGAACCCTTGATACCAACGCAAATTTAAGTGAGCCGAAGCTGGTTGAAACGCTGGATTCGCGCCGCAGATCGAGAGGTGGATTTACCATAGAATTGAGTCAAGACCGCAGTAAAATCGCCATTTTTACCAACCCTCCGTTTGAGCGTAAGGGGACAGAAAGTTTTTACATCCGCATCTACAACGCGGAACTTGAAGAAGAGTGGAATGCCGCCATAGAGCTGACCTATCGCGATCGAAATTTTAGCATCATGAGTTTCGATGTGACCAATTCCGGCGACGTCTATGTGCTCTCTAAATACGACGAAACCCCCAATACCGGATCGATGAACGGCCGTGACGTAGAGTATAAACTCATGCGAATCACGGGCGGTGATCAGAACAACATCTCAGAATTTGACCTCGGTTTACAGAACATGTTTATCCACAGCATCGGTTTGGAATGTGATTTGAAAGACGGCGAGATGGCCATTTCTGGATTCTATGGCAAACGCAATTCTTGGGACATGGACGGTGCCATTTATCTGAGCGTAGACCAAGCCCAGGGTGAAGTTATTTCGTCTAATCTGAATCCATTCTCACAGGAGTTTGTGGGCCAATTCAATCGTTACCGTGCGCGCCGTGGCAAGGGCATCCGTCGAAACTTCGTATTCCGTCAGTTCGTTCCCCGCCCCGACGGTGGTGCTTACGTCATTGCGGAAGACTACGAAATGCGCATCCAAACGGTCCAGACTTCCAGAGGAGTCACCGTCACGAACTACTATTATTACTACAACGACGTCATCGTGCTAAGCATAGGCAAGGAAGGTGATGTCGACTGGTACGCCCACCTGCCGAAGCGTCAAAGTTCCATGAACGACGGAGGATTTTACCTCGGCTATACGTTCTTGATCAATGATGCAGGTCTGCATTTTGTCTACAACGACCACCGCAAAAATGCAAAGCGCTGGGGCAAGAAGCCAATGCGCCCGATCACCAACGCGAAAAATGGTAATCTGGTGATGGTCAGTGTCTCGCACGATGCAGAAATGACCTACACCTTGCTCAACCGCAACAAACGCCAGAAATTCCGCGTCTCGCCGCGTTCATCTCGCCTGGCAAATGACGGCTATGACGGAGCGGTTCTATTATCTTTGCGCGGCTCTCGAATCCGATTCGGGAACTTATATTTTGAGAAGGACGAAGAATAACTCATGAGAATACATTTTATCGCCATAGGGGGTAGTGCGATGCACAACCTTGCCATTGCGCTGCATGAAGGAGGCCATCACATTACCGGCTCTGATGATCAAATTTTTGAACCATCAAGAGGGCGCTTGGCTGGGCGCGGTCTGTTGCCTGCCCAGGAGGGTTGGTTTGCGGAGAAGATTACGGAGGAATTGGATGCCATTATTCTTGGGATGCATGCCCGTGAGGACAATCCAGAACTATTGCGTGCGCAGGAGCTTGGTTTGAATATTTTTAGTTACCCAGAGTTCTTATATGAGGTTTCTAAGGACATGACCCGCGTGGTGATCGCGGGATCTCATGGTAAAACGACCACCACGGCGATGGTGCTACATGCGATGCAGCATGCAGGCTTGCCAACAAATTTCATGGTTGGTGCGCAGCTTGAGAGTTTTGATTGCATGGTAGAGCTTGAAAGTGGCAGCGAGTTTATGGTCATGGAAGGCGATGAGTACCTGAGCTCTCCGATCGATAGACGTCCAAAATTCCATCTGTACCGCCCGAATATTACTGTGATTACAGGTATCGCGTGGGACCATATTAATGTGTTCCCCACGTTTGAGGATTACGTAAACCAATTCCGTCTCTACCTCGATACGATCGAGCCAGGCGGCGCCATTATTTATAATGAGCGCGATGAGGTCTTGAAGGAATTGGTCGAGCAAAGTGATGCCCCTGTCAAAAGATTCCCGTACAGTTTGCCTAATTATACCATCGAGGATGGTACCACTTACATCGAGACTGCCGAAGGAATGATGCCGCTCCAAGTATTTGGTGAGCACAACCTAAGCAACCTTGAAGCAGCGCGTTGGATTTGTCTCGAAATGGGACTCCAGGAAGATGAATTCCACGATGCTATTATGAGTTTCTCGGGAGCACAGAACCGCATGGAACTATTCCACGAGGGCAACATTAAAGTATTCAGAGATTTTGCCCATGCACCGTCAAAAGTGAGCGCCGCAGTAAAAGCATTGAAGGAACAGTTTGGTAAAGTACGAACCGTTTTAGAGTTGCATACGTTCTCCAGCTTGAACCCGGAATTTTTGCCTCAGTACCAAGGAGCAATGGACGGTGCACATGATGCATGGGTCTATTTTAGTCCAGATGCCGTGGCTCACAAAAAATTGCCAGAGCTGACCAAAGAGAATGTTGCGTCGGCTTTCGGTGAAGGTGTGCGTGTGTTTGATTCGTCGGAAGAATTGGCAGAGGCACTCAGCGAACCTGGGGAAAATAAGGCTGTTGCGATGATGAGCAGCGGGAATTTTGGAGGGATTGACCTGAAGTCCATTTTTACAACATATTAATGAGTAAATTTGCAGCATGAGCAAACGCGAAATCATTGATGCTAGAGAGTTAAACATAGCCTTGAATAGGCTGTGCTGCAAACTCATTGAAAATCATGGTGATTTTTCGAATTCTATTTTGATAGGTCTACAACCGCGCGGGAAAAAGGTGCTTGAACGCATTGTGAAGTTGTTAGAAGAGGATTACCAAGTAGAGAACATCCGAACAGGATTGCTTGATATCACCTTCTTCCGGGATGATTTCCGCCGTCGTAGTGGACACCTTCAACCAAATAAAACACGTATCGAACACCTTGTGGAAGACCAGAATGTGGTTTTTATCGATGATGTTTTGTACACCGGTCGTAGTATACGCGCAGCAATGGATGCCATCTTGAGCTATGGTCGACCAGCTAAAATGGAGTTGCTCACGTTGATTGATAGAAGATTTTCTCGCGACTTGCCTATCCAACCCGACTATAAGGGACGTCAGGTAGATTCGATCGCCTCACAACGTGTGGAGGTTCTTTGGGAAGAAGAGGATGGACGAGACGCTGTACTAATAACGGAACCTGCTTCATGAGCGAATTATCAGTGAATCACTTGCTGGGTATTAAACACCTCACCGCTGAGGATATCCAGCTTATTCTAGATACAGCAACCCAATTCAAAGAGGTCATCAATAGACCCATTAAAAAGGTTCCAACGCTCAGAGATATCACCATTGCCAATCTTTTCTTTGAAAACTCGACGCGTACTCGTTTGTCATTCGAACTCGCAGAGAAAAGACTAAGCGCCGATGTGGTGAACTTTTCAGCGGCTTCTTCTTCAGTGAAGAAAGGAGAAACCTTGGTAGATACAGTGAATAATATCCTTTCCATGAAAGTGGATATGGTGGTCATGCGTCACCCGAACCCTGGTGCGGGCGAGTTCTTGTCTCAACATGTGGATGCATCTATTGTGAACGCTGGAGATGGGGCACACGAACACCCGACACAAGCCTTGCTTGATGCCTTCTCCATAAGAGAAGCCGTGGGTACTTTGGAAGGAACAAAAGTGGCCATAGTAGGAGATATCGTTCACTCGCGTGTGGCGCTTTCAAACGTATTGTTATTGAAGAAAATGGGCGCTGAGGTCATGGTTTGTGGACCGACGACTTTGGTGCCAAAATATATGCACACCTTAGGCGTTCGCGTGGAGCACAATCTCCAGACGGCAATCGAGTGGTGTGATGTGGCGAATATGTTGCGTGTCCAACACGAACGTCAGGACATCAAATATTTCCCGTCAATTGCTGAGTACAGGGCGCAATACGGTTTGACTATGGAGCATCTCGATGCCTTGGAGAAACCGATCGTTGTGATGCACCCTGGACCGATCAACCGTGGGGTAGAGATTACCTCCGAGGTGGCTGATAGTGAGCATGCCATCATCTTGGATCAAGTCCAGAATGGGGTAGCTGTTCGTATGGCAGTATTGTATTTGCTAGCGGAGAAAAGAAAATTGAGTAAAGGGTAATGGGGTATGAATTGGTTGTTTTAGGAGCAGCGAGTGCCACTCCAACCTCCAATAATTACACGACGTCCCAACTTCTAAAATTTAGGGAGCACTACTTCTTGATTGACTGTGGGGAAGGTGCCCAAAAACAACTCCGCAGGTCCAAGACGAAGTTTTCCCGCATCAATCATATTTTTATTTCACACCTGCACGGTGATCACTTTTTCGGTCTCGTAGGTTTGCTCTCGAGCTTTCATTTGCTCGGGCGTACCACACCTTTAACTGTCTACGGCCCACCGAAACTCAAGGAGATCATTCTTACCCAATTCCGCGCTGCTGGAACCTTCACATCCTATCCCATCTCTTTTGTCGTCACCCAACACAAGGTTCCACAAGTGCTCTTGGAAACAGACGCCTATACCATATCAAGCTTTCCATTAAAGCACCGCATTGCCACCACAGGATTTCTCTTTCAAGAGAAGCCTCTGAAGCGGGGACTTAATAAAGAAGCCGCCGACAAGCTTGGTATTCCCGTTTGTGATTACCATTGGATTAAAGAGGGTCGCGATTGGACCAGTGATGAGGGCAAGGTGGTTAGAAATGAAGAAATCACATTCGATCCGCCAAGACCCCTCAGTTATGCCTTTGCTTCGGACACCATGTATGTGCCGGAGACCGCAAAATATGTGCAAGGTGTAGATTTACTCTACCATGAAAGCACCTTCTGTGAAGATAAAGCGGATCGTGCTACTCTAACTATGCACAGCACAGCCAAGCAAGCTGCCCAAGTTGCCAAAGAGGCCGATGCAAAACATTTGTTGTTAGGACATTATAGTGCGCGTTACAGCGATTTCAATGATTTCAAGGAGGAGGCCAAAGAGGTGTTTG
>ENA-OUOG01002226-OUOG01002226.1-marine-metagenome-genome-assembly--contig:-NODE-2226-length-20578-cov-5.719087_pt1 | contig 20578 bp, 24 predicted proteins | sample MGYA00248635_ERZ508505 | MGnify/ENA primary metagenome ERZ508505 (study PRJEB26176, sample SAMN06267871) | marine metagenome | isolation source: Saanich Inlet, British Columbia, Canada | place: Pacific...
TGGTTTGCTCTTATTGGTCTTCTACTGTATCCATTTGGTATCTTTCTTGCTGATGCCTTCTCTATGGGTACAGCCGCTCAACTTATAGCAGACATTGCACCAACATACTTCGCATCTATTGCGGTTCTTGTGTCTGCATTCTTCGGCGCATCAGCAATAACATCTACTAAGAAGGAAAGCAAAAATGCTCCAACTCCTCCTCGGCCCGGCAGTAGACCTAGCTAAAGACTTTATCAAGGGTAAGGCTGATGAGAAGAAAGCGATTCAGCAAGCCAAGATAAATAAAATACAAAACGACGCTAACTGGGAAGCATCTATGGCAGATGCTACTAAAAACAGTTGGAAGGATGAATGGTTTGTGATTGTGTTGAGTATGCCTTTGCTAGGTATTGCTTACGGAGTTGCAATGGATGATCCAAAAATAATTGAGCGTGTAGATAGGGCATTTGACGTATTGGCAACTACACCAGAATTTTATCAGCAGATGTTGTTTATTGCGGTGCTTGCATCGTTTGGGATTAAAGCGGGTACGTCCTTCTTTAAAAAGTAACACTTGGAATTTTTTAAATTATAGGTATAACAATGGCATTCAGCAAAATTATTCAAATGGTTTTAGAACACGAAGGCGGATACGTTAACCACCCAGACGATCCGGGTGGAGAAACTAAATATGGTATTTCAAAACGTGCCTACCCTGACATTGACATTGCGTCTCTTACTGAAGAAGACGCTGAAGAAATCTACTACCGTGATTACTTTTCTAGAATCAAGGGTGATGACCTACCTTCTTCTGTGGCCTGTGTTGTTCTGGATTACGGTGTTAATTCTGGCATAAGCAGAGCATCTAAAGCACTACAAAGTGCATGTGGTATTACCAACGGGGACGGTATCATCGGTCCTCACTCCCTCAATGCAGTATGGGTTACTGTAGACGAGAAAGGCGAAGAGTATGTAGTTAATGAAGTTACTCGTATCCGCCAAGAATTTATTAGGGGCTTATCTATCTACGATACTTTCGGCAGAGGTTGGGAACGTCGTATTGATGAAACACGAGCCAAGGCTATGGAGCTAATCTAAATGGCGTACACAACGGCGGAATTAAAAGCGTTAGCAAAACAAGCAGAGGCCGCAGGCGCGACTGCTGACGATATTGCTAAATTTGTATCTGATCAAGGAATTGATCCTGCTCAGGTAGCTGAAGTCTATAACGTAACAGAAGAGTCTGTTAGCAAAGGATTGGAGGCTTACAAATCAGGCGGATCTGCGGCAGATGTTACGTATACCCCTCAACCGGCTTCTCCCCCGCCAGAGCCTGAAGACACTTATACTCCCCCTCCCCCTGCAGAGTCTAAAGCTCCTCCTCCCCCTGTAGAGCCTGAAGCTCCCCCGGGACTAGGTGCGCCTGAACCTGTAACTTTAGACAGTGGGTACACCTTAACTAAAGAAGAAGAGGAGTACAGGGGCAATCTTGCTACAGATCAACAGCCTATCTACGATTTGTTACTTGATAACAAAGGTAAGAGTAACGAAGAAATTACTAAAGCTTTAGTAGATCAGAACATCCCTCTAGACAAAGCGTTTGCTGTTGTCGGTATTACTGACCCTGAAGTACAGGGACCATTCAAAGTAGCGTACCGAAAGGCTAGAGCAGAAGCAGGACAGAATCCTAGCTTTGATGCTGAAGAATATGATGCGTACATGGCTAATGCTAAAGCTTTAGTAGATTCTGGGGCTATTACAGAAGCTCAAGCCTACGAAAACATGTTGATCGAAGTAAAGCGTCTTAGAGAAGAAGGTTATTCAATTACTGACGAAGAGTTAGCTGAAAGTATCAACAAGGCATTTGGTCAAACACTAAGCCCAGAAGACGTAAATACCTTCATTGCAGGTACGCCAGAAGAACCAGAAATACCTATTGAACCTGAAGTCTTGGAAGAATTAGGGGCGATAGAAACTACCTCTGGAAATATTGTTGTAGGTACGCCCCAAGTCGGTGAAGTAAACATTCTCGATTTTATGGGTTTAAGGGCGGCACAACCTACTCTAACAGAAGGTACTAAACTTACAGGCCAGATAAACGAAATAGATTCAGAAAAAGTAGGTACCTTGTTATCTGATATTTCTGCAGAAGATAGCACTAAGCTTTCGACTGGCGGAAATTATGTTACTGAGCCTGAAGGAATTACTGCAAAACAAGTAACTGCACCGACTGCTAAAGATGCTGTAACCGGTGTAGCACAGCAAACAGATTTAGTAAATCAGCCAGATGTAGCTAAAACTACTGCGGTTAAATCTTTAGAGCAAGTTACTTCCGCGTCCGATGCTCTTGTTGCGGCTAGACAAGATTTAAATGAGATAGACCCTAGAGCTACGGTTGTCGGTCAGATGGCTATGCTCCAAGAACACTTTGCGAATGAGCGTACGCCTGTATGGGCACAGGGAGCTATGAGGCAGGTTAACTCTCTTATGGCGCAGAGAGGGTTAGGTTCTTCTACAATTGCCGCAGAGGCGATTACAAACGCTCTCATGCAGTCCGCTCTTCCTATTGCTCAACAGGATGCTTCATTCTATCAAAATGTCACTATTCAAAACCTTTCTAATGAACAGCAAGTTCGTATGGAGAAGTTTAATTCCCAAGTAGCCGCAATCTTTAATGATCAGGCCGCTGAGAATACTGCCCGCAATTTAAACATGCAGGCTGAGAATCAGATGACACAGTTCTTTACTGAGCTATCTCAAAATGTAGCATTGGCAAATACTTCTCAGGTTAACGCTATGGAGCAGTTTAACGCGACTGCTCAAAACCAAATGACGCAGTTCTATGAAGAGCTAGGTTTAACCGCCGAAACCTTTAACGCAGAACAAATCAACGAGATGGCTCAGTTTGATGCAGAACAGCTTCGTATTGTACAGCAGTTCAATGCCGAATTGGACAATCAAAGAGAGCAATACAATATTAACAATCAGTTAAATATTGATGCTAACAATGTTCAATGGAGACGAGATGCAAATACTGCAAACACATCGGCTAAGAATGCCGCGTTGCAGTTTGATGCGACTAACCTACTAGATATTCAAAATACTGCACTGAGCAATATCTGGAATCACTTTGACACCGTCCTTAACTACGCTTTCCAATCTGAAGAAAACGAAAAGGATAGAGCGGCTCAACTTATGCTAACTAACCTAAGTGCGGATTTAAAAGCGGCTATGCAACAAGACAGTGACCTAATGGACCTTTTTGGAATAGCTATGGGTTCTGCAGTAAAAATAGGGACTAGCAAAGTAGGTATAGATTGGGTTGGTGACCTTCTTGATTTTTAAGGATTCTTTATGAACGATATGTTTACAGCTTTAAAAAAAGCAATGTATGAGTACAACAACCCGGACAGTCTTCCTATTCGTAGAAGGGAAGTAATTGTATCTACGTATTCTAAATTTGCTAATAATTATGACTTTGTTGATCAGCTAGTCAGCGGCTCAGAGTCTATTGAAGACGAGGAAGAATAATCGTGAATGCAAATAAGATGCTCAATGCGCCTATTCAAGGAGCAAACTTAACAGCTAACTCTAAGAATTATGCTTGGCATCGTCCCCCTCAATTTCCGGATTTTGATCAGGCGTTTAGGTTTTTCGTAGATAAGTTTATTGGAAATCCTAAGCGTCTTCAAAAAGGTATGACGCTAGTTATGGCGGGTATTCCTGCAACTACAGCAGTAAGCACTGCTTTAATTTCTATGGTTCGTCAAGGGCAAATATCCCCAGACATGTCATTGTTATTAGCGGGGCCTGCATACAAAGTCTTCTCTAGAATGCTCGACATTTCCAATGTTGAATATCTATCTGGGTTTGAAAACCCACAAGAAACTCTTGAGTTTTACGCAAAGCTACAAGGCCAAGAGTCTCCCTCCCTCCAAAAAGCACCACTCCCCAAAAAAGTAGAAGAAAAAGCTGAAGAGTTATCTGAGGCTTTACCTGATGTCCCTAAAGGGGGACTGATGGGCGCACCAAGCGATGAAGATGTTGTAGAAATGGACTTGGATTCCGGATCTACAAATTTGATCGAAGAACAGGAAGAAAAGTAACATGGGTTTAGCAAAAGGTTTAAGGCTAGGTCTTGCAGGCTTAACTGGTGCTTTACAGGCCGGTGCAGAAGTCGTAGAGGCTCAGGAAGAGGTAGAAAATGATTATACTAAAACTACCATAAAAGAGATTATCGCTCAGAGAAAAGCAGTTCGTAAAAAAGCTTTAGAAGAATACGAAGACGCTAGAGAATTGCAAGACAAAGTATCCATGTACAGCGGCAATGTTTTTGGTGTTGACAAGGCTACGGGAAAAGAGCGTCCTTTAACTCCAGTAGAAATTGAAGGTCTTATTCAAACCATAGGTGAAGAAGACTTTAAAAAGTACGCATTGGAAAAAGGTGGCCTTACCATCAAATCCGGAGCAAAAGCTGTTCGGACAGAGGTGGATTTAGCTCAGTCTATGGAAACTACTTTGCAAGAGACTACCTCCGCTTTAGGCTCTGGAGCAGGAGTTTCTAAAGGACAAGACAAGAGAATAGCCAAGAAAGTAGAAGGCATCTTAGCTAGAAATAATTTAGCTACATCTCCAGAGACTACCGTAAAACGTACTACTTATGAAAATTTAGAATTCTCTATTGCAAGAAACAACGAAAGCGAAGCTAAGGTCAACAGTTCGTTTATTACTTCGGGCCAATATAATGGAAAGGACTACGAAAATTTAAGTGTCGTCCAAATGAACGACGGTCACATGTACATTAACGATCCTAGAGTTGCTAAGGATGGTAAATTAATACCTTTACCTGAAGAGCTTGCAGGTGGGATAGTCCAACGTACTACTAGGCAAGAACAAATTACTTGGGGTACAGAGTCTGCACAACTTGGTAGAGAGATTGCAGAACAACATGCGCCTACTAAAGCATTTAAAGATTTGAAAACAGCCGCTACTACTGCTCACAACGGCTTAGTAGCCAACAGAGATGTTTGGAACAATATATCTGAATTTGGTCTTGACGAGTCCATATACGGTGCCGGGGTAGTTTTGTTTGGAAGTTTTGTAAAACGAATTGAGACTGAAATTGAGGCTATCAACGCGGTTATTGACCCGAACGACGACACGGATAAAGATCGTTCAAGTCAAGTAGCTTCTGCAAATGCCTTCATTGAAGCTAACAAAAATGCTACAGATGCCGCAGTAAAAGCTAAAGTATTTAAGAGTCAAGTATTCTTAGCGGCAGTGCAGAAAGCGCAAGCTGACGGGGAAAGTCGCCCTTCAGACCAAGACATTTCCCGCCGTATGGATCTGTTCAGCGCAAGTAGTGTGGAGGAATTCTACATGAAAGCTGAAGCGGCGTTTAAAGACTCCAAGAAGAAATTTGATGCTTCTATGGGGGCCTTGAGGAATCCGGGGTCAAGTTCTTTCTACGCGCAAGTGGAAAGGCTTAAAAGATCAAGTGACGAAAGAGAGCAGGGTGCCGCAAAATTCCTTGAAGAAATTTACTTTGCAGAATTCACTGTCCCTGACGAAGGTTACGTCCCAACTATGTTGAAAGGACCACGCCCTGAAAGTACTGAAGCTACAACTTCTAGCGCACAAATTGATGTGTCCGTACCGTCTGCTAAAAATTCAGAGGTGAAGTTAGACATTACAGGTGACAAGGTGACTGCTACGTACAAAGGATCAAGCACAACTTTAACAGTTGACGAGGCTTACGAGCAAGGACACCTTGACGAAACAACCTATAAAAGACTTAAAGGTAACTAATAATGGCAGTATCTATCGATGAAATGATCCGCATGGCAGATGAAGAAACGCAATCTGCACCTCTGTCTATTGATGAAATGATTCGTATGGCGGAGGAAGAGGAATCAACCGAAGAGACTGCCCCAGAGCAACCCGTAGAAACTGAGGAACCTGTAGAGACTCCAGAGTTTGAACCTCCCACAGAGCCTCCGGGGACTGTTCCTACTACTGTACAAGATTTATACTACAATCCTGAAGATCCAGTTGCTAAAAGTATGAGTGCCAAAGAACAAGCGGCTAAGGATATTCTTCGTATGAAAGGTGTACCTGCATCTCCTGTTGAAGAAAAGACAGTCCCTTTTTGGCTAAACCCCCTCTTAGCCGCCTCCGGGACTACATACAAAACCGTATCAGGCCCTACCCCTGAACAAATAGAAAAAGCCACAAAAGATTTAGCTGAAGTACAAGCGTACAAGGACTCTATCTACGGGAATATTCAAGGAGAGAATATAACTGATGTAGGCATAGGTAAAATTGTAAAAAACCCCGATGGCACTAGCCAATTTGTACCCGGACCATATTCTACTGAATTCAGTCAGACAGTACTAAAGTCAGTACTAGACACCGCTAGAGGATTGCTAGCTATTCCTGAGTGGGTTTCTGGTCAAGAGAATATGCAACTAGAAGAAATAGTACCAGAGGTAGCTGTAAGCTCACCTTCAGCGGCGGCTATTTCAGAAGTAGTTCAGTTAACTGCAGGAAGTTTATTTGGTCTTGGAACAGCCGCTAAACTCAAAAAATACACAGACATTGTCTCAAACAATAAATTAGTTAAGGCTTTTTTTGAAGGTACAGACGAAGTTGCGGAGTCCCTTTTAACGAACCGGGGCAAAAAAGTAGTTGAGTCAGTAGTAAAGACTGGGCAAAAGGTTATACCAAAAGGAACGGTTTCTGGTGGTCTAGGCGCGGCGGCGGTAGCTGATGATGACGTTGCCACACTGTTCTTCGGAGAACCCGGTGCGACTGTAGGAGAAGTTAAAACTGCCGTTCTTAAAGATGCCTTGCTATTCGGGGGTATATTTGGAACTACCATAGAAGGCGGTAAGGCCATAGGCAAGAAAGTACCTTCAATTGCAGTAGGGTATAACTTAGTTAAGAATGGAATTGTAGGATTATTTGGAGCAGTAAACCCCGGAAGTGCTGAAGAGCGAGTCATAGAGCGTTTAGGTGAGTTGTATTTTGAAAATTCTAAAAGACTTGCGAATGCTAAAACCCCAGAAGAAGTAATAGAAATCAATCTAGAGAACTGGGAAGCCTTAAAGAAAACATATTCTGAAGTCAATGACGGGCGTAGTCTAGATGATTTGTTAGCAGGATTAGATGAGGCTAAAGCAGGAGACGCTACAGTACCAGAAGTAATTGGTGATTCCTCACTGATCCGTTTGTATGAAGCATTACGGGCTACAAAAGGTGCCAAAGAAGCTGACGCAATGTTGCGTGAACGGCTAGGGGCGGCTGAGTTTGCTCGTATGGAAGAGTTGGTTAAGCGTACATCTAGAGTTAGAGAAGAACTTGCACCTGAAGGATTAGGGGCGGGAGAGAAAGTAAAGACTCAGATCGGGCGTAGAGTAGAAAAAGAAATGGAAGAATTGCGCACTGGACGAGAAACTAGTGTAGCAGAAGCAAGGCAAGAAGCACAGGAACAAGTGTCTGAAGTAGAGGCCAGACGATTAGCTCAAATTGAGCAGGTTGAAGAAGGGGTACAGCAAGCAGTTAGAACAGAGCAACAGACTGCTCAGAAGCTAGCTCAAGAGATAGATAACTCCCCTATATCTAAGCGCAATATGGAAGATCTAAATAACCAAATTGCAGATGATGGTGCCGCTACTCCTATTAGTAATGTTTTAGAAGCCGACATAGCTACGAAGAATGCTCTAGGTGATGCTAAAACTGCGGCACTTACAGGTATAGGTATACCAGAAGATGAAGCATTAAGTATAGTGCAAGACCTTCTTACTGCGTACTCTTCTCGTTCTTTAGTCCGTACTGCAGAAGATGCTCAACAGGCAGGTAGAGAGCTTTCGTACTTCATTAGGCAGTTTACTTCTGAAAGTGCGGGGGCCGCAAGTGTAGCAACTGGTACACCTAAAGATATTGCGCGACTTAAAGAGTTGTTAGATATTCTGGACGCGGGTGACGTAGACCCTGTTACTCTAGGAAAGTACGCTACAGAGATTAAAGATCTTACCAGTAGAGGCGTAAAGGTTCCTAAAGAAGGCGCAGTTACAGATATAACTGAAGAGGCTGTAGGAGAGTTACCTGCTCTCACAGCAAACGATCTTAGTGAGATTATTACAGCAACACGGGCTAGAGCTTCTGAATTAGGAAGGCAGTCTGTCCTAGCTAAAGTTGGCAAGCAACAATTATCAAACCAGTCTAAGGGTTTAAAAGCCTACGCAGATACTCTACAGCAAAGACTGGATGGTCTTTTAGACGATGCTCCAGAAGCAAAAGCCGCAGTAAAAGAATTCGATGACTTCTTTGCTAACTTTAGAGAAACTTGGAGAAACGAAACAGGTAGAGACTGGCAGGTATCTATCATAGGATCTAACACTATCGTAGATGCCGCAGAAACAACAAGTAAGATTCTCAAAATATTTACCAACCCTAAAGCTACTCCTAAAGACATAGCTCTTATTTCTAACATGCTATCTAAGATGCCTGCAGATACTAGGGCTTCATTTATAGGGTCTATGGGAAATCGTATTCTAGGTGACTTTGTTTCTAAAAACGGAATTATATTGGATGAGCTTGCGGGTAACACTGTAGGATCAGCGGCAACTGCTTTAAACAGGGTAGATAAATATCTTGTAGATAATGCAGGTTTTGAAAACGTAATGCCCGGTGTCTTTAATCGCATACGTCAAATACAGACAGACCTTCGTGCTGTTGTATCGCCTGCTCAAACTGCTAAAGATGTAGCATCAAAAGCACAAAAAGCTCAAGCTAAAAAGATAAGAGACATAGAATCAGAAGCAAAGCTAGAAACTAAAAAGTTAACTTCCGCAGAGCAGGATGCTGTTAATTCTATCAATCTACAGTTCCAAGATGCTATGGAAGAGTTTAAGAACACTGCGCTAATAGCTATCACCAAGAATGATACTCCGGGTGAGTACATTAAAAAGATGCTTAAAGATTCTCAAAACGGGTTTACGAATTACAAAACCCTTTGGGATAAAGCGGCACAAATTGGACCAAAGGGTCCTAACGGGTTGACTAAGACTCAGGATGCGCTACAAGAATCAGCTATCTTTGGTCTACTAGATGAAGTACAGCCGGTAATTAGAGAGCAGTTAGAGCAGTTCCCATCCGCCTTACAGACGTTCGTAAAAGGTATGCAGGAAGAATTGTCTGTGACAGGCAAGATTCTTAATCTAGGATTTAAATCCAATCCGGATGCGCGTACCGTTCTTTCTAACTTAGAACGTTCTCTTCTCGGCTACAGAAAGTTAAAGGGGACTGCTTCAAGAGATGCTGTAGGTTCCCCTACCTTTGAAAAGACACAGCTACCAACTCTTATTAATGACATTGCAATGGTTAAATACGGGCCATTAACACAAGACTTCCGTATGGCAAGGTTTGTCAATAAGATACTTTTCTTTGCTTTTGATAGTGACAGGGCTGTGGCTAATGCCTTTGCTAATGTTTTAACAGACGCAAGGTACTCAAAGAGGATTCTAGATAAGGCGGCAGAGATAGCCATGAAAAAAATGGTCCCAGAAGAGGAAGCATTCAATACAGCGTTATTGTATGGTTTGATGGCATCCAGAGGCATCAACAAATACTTTGAAGCTGATGACCCTGATGCCGAATTTATGAGGGACTTTAAAAATCAGGCGGTTATTGAGCAGACTGAAGAGGGTCTGGGAGCTTCCCCAAGTCAGTAATCACTGTGTACACTACTGAAGTGTCTAGCTTAAACCACTCTCCACGAAACTCATCTGTTTCTTTTTGTAGAAGTAGGTGAGCTTTTCTTTCATCTTTTGCCTTGTCTTCTGATTTAAAAGAGCAAAGTAATTCGTAGTCTCTCAGGGGGCTACTTGTTTGATAAGAGTTAACTCTGTCTTCAGCATCAACTGCCATACCTACTTTAACCCACCCGGGCCATGCGGGATTAATCAGTCCGTATACGTAACCGGGCTTGGCTTTGTCTAGGTCTTGATGGCTCCACGCCGCTTCAAAGCTAGAGAACCTACCCGGCTTATGCATAGGGTGACTCTTAGAAACATACTTTCCTGCTACCCACATCCGGTTAAAGTTCTTTCTATTTTGGGAATCCAACGAACGTCTACGATTATCAGTAGGCTGTAGGTACCACCACTTTCCATCTTCAAACATGATATTCTTAGTTATTGGCATTACTAAAAATTCTCCTCTGTTGCTTCATATACGAGGCGTTAAAACCTCTTATGAATTCTTTATGCATCAAGGTTGATGGCTTAAACGGGCTATCTAGTCGCCCATTGTAAAAAGCTTTACAGCCCATTGAATAGGCATTTTGACAGTGTTTACTGATATGCTTATCTCGCATAAATGATCCTTCTGCTATGCTTAATCCCAACCCCAATCATCGCCATCTAATCCTTTGGCGTTGTAGTCGGTTACTCTTCCTTCAAAGAAGTTTTTGTGAGAAGCCCCTGATACTACCCAGTCTACCCACGGTAGAGGGTTCTCTTTGACTTTCCAATTACCTTTAAGACCCAACTGTATGAGCCTACGGTCGGCGAGGTAACGAATGTATTGCTTAACCTCTTGCGCTGACAAGCCTTCAATAGGACCCATTTCAAACGCCAGATCGACAACTTTATCCTCAAGCTTAACAGCCTGACGGACCATTTCGTATATGTCCTTTTTGAATTCATCGTTAACAATGCGAGGATGTTCTTCACAGAAAGACCTAAACAACTGAACCATTCCTTCGCAGTGGATAGTCTCATCACGAATACTCCATTCAACAATTTCGCACATGCCACGCATTTTACCGTAGCGTTGATAATTAAGTAACATAACAAACGCTGAGAACAAGCTCATGCCTTCATTAATTGCAGAGCGAGCTACAGCTTTAGCAAGACCCGTGTGGCTATGCACATCAATATCCTGCATAAACTCTACCTTCTCAGCCATTTGTTTAAACTCTAAGAACGCAGAAAACTCTTCCTCTGGGAGGCCAAGTGTGTCGTTTAATAGTGCATAGCTTCTTTGATGAACAAACTCTCGATTGGCGTAGCTTGTAAGCATCGCACGTACCTCATTGTTCTTGAACTTAGGAATGTAGTACTCAAGATAGTTTGTACCAACAGCAACATCTGATTGGGTAAACAAACGTAGAATCTGAGTAATATGATTCTTTTCTACATCAGATATATTACCCGACTTCCATTGGGTAACATCCTCTTGTAAGGAAGCCTCCCACTCGCCCCAGTGGATACGCTCGTGAGATATAGCTCTCTCGACAGCCCAAGGGTATTTAAAAGGTTTGTACACAACGTTTGCTTCTAATAACGACACTAGTCGTCTCCTCGCATTTTTTTCTCTAGAGCTTTTAGCTCCAATTCTAAACCGATAATTTTGGCGTGTAAGTCTCTCGCCCTATCCCATTTGTGCTTACAAGAAGCCTTTAACAGCTTCAAGTAAGTCTTTTTTAATTTTAGATTTAACCCTGACAGCTTAGGCATTCTTCCAGATCCTCACTGAAATCCACAAGGGCTTCTCGCTCTACAGACACACCTGTACGATCCGCTGTTTCCCCTGCGTCTGTTCGATAATAGTAAAGACCCTTCAATCCTTTCTCCCAAGAAATACGATGTACTTTATTCACGTATTTAGGATCTACACCTGCAGGAAAGAAAAGATTAAGAGATTGACCTTGACAGATAAAATCCTGTCTGGCCGCCGCATGTTCCACCACCCACTGCTGATTGATTTCAAAAGCAGTCTTATAAGTATCTTTTTCTACTTGAGATAAAAAGTCTAAGTGCTGTACAGACCCATCATTTGCAATGATAGAGTCCCAGACTTTCTTAGTGTCTTTATTCTTTGTAACTAAAAGATTCTTTAAGTTTTCGTTGATGATAAGATCGGCCCCGACACGAGTGCGATGAGTGTACGCATTAGACTTAATAGGCTCAATAGAAGCACTAGTACCGCACAAGATAGAGCTATTAGCATTTGGAGCAATGGCGAGTAGGTGTGCATTTCGCATGCCCGTACCTTCCATGTCAGGAGCCTCACCAGATTCCCGGGCAAGTTCTTTAGATGCTTCCACAGCTTCTTCTTTGATGTGCTTAAACATTTCATAGTTGATGCTAGATGCCCCATGTAATCCAGATTCCCAAGGGATTAGGTTCTTCTGAAGATAACTATGGAAACCCATAGCTCCTAGACCTACTGATCGTTCCTGTTCAGCGGAGAAAACTGCTTTTTCAAGTTGGCTTGGAGCATTTCGGATAAAGAATTCCAGTATGTTGTCGAGCAGTCGGATAATGTCTCTAACCATTCCTGTTCCTTTCCAGTCGTCGTACTTTTCAAGGTTGACTGAGGAGAGGCAACAGACTGCTGTACGGTCTCGATCTGTTGCGAGATGGATTTCGTTGCAGAGGTTAGAGCCGTTAATCCGTAGACCAAGTTTTCTCTGAGTTTCTGGTAAGCCTGCGTTGGCTGTGTCGATAAAGTTAATGTAAGGTGTGCCAGTTTTTGCCCGGTTTTTAAGTATTCTCTGCCAAATCTTTCTAGCATCAAGTTTATCTCGGCAAGTTCCGTCATTTGGGTCGATAAGTTCCCACTGTCTGTCTTTTTCGTCGTCATGTGTTAATTTCTCCATGAAATCATCTGTGATATTTACTGCAGGGAAAAGATTAGGGCATTGACGATTGATGTCTCCGCCTTTAGCAGGGTCACGCACAGCGATAAACTCCCAGATGTCCGGGTGACTAACGTCCATGTACGCCGCATAACTACCCCTGCGAGTAGTTCCCTGATGGAAAGCAAGAATATCCGAATCTAATGTCTTTAAAAAAGGTATAGCACCCGGAGATTTTTTACTTACGCCACGAATGTCTGACCAGTGGCCCCCAACTCCGCCTCCCTTTACAGAAAGCCAAGCCACTTCAGACTTATGTTCAATAATCCCATGAACGTCATCAGGTACGTAAGAAAGGAAACAACTAATAGGAAGGCCCCGGACTTCTCCACCGAATTTTGGTGCGTTACTAAGTACCGGACTAGCAAACATAAACCATTGTTTCGACGCATAGTCATATATCCTCTGGGCAAAATCTACATCACCCTCACAATACGCCATTGCCGCTCGTGCCAGAGCTTCTTGTGGGGACTTTTCTTCAGGTAACATGTAGAATCCCCGCATAAGCTTATCCGCCTGTTCTGTGAACAGTTCATCCCGCGAGTAATCTATCTTGATGCCTTTGATTTCAGTCATTCATTTGTTCCTTATAGATGTTGAATAACTTATTTAATATGTGCCGCAGTTCTTTTGCCGCACGTTCTTCTTGAGGGGTAAAGCCTTTTTGATTACTTTCAACCATAGTAAGCATCTCATCAGTAAACCCTAGTATTTTTACTAGTTGACCTTCTGGGACACGTAGCTCAATTTTTTTAATCATAGTAATCTATACCCTGATCTTTTAGACGGTCAAGAAGCCTGTCTATATAGAACTTTGCCTTCTCAATATCTTCTCGTCCGTTTTTAAATGGCGCACGTACAAGATACTCTAACGCCCTGTCCCAGTCTGAAAAGTCTGCAAAAGGCATATCGACACCTTCGCTGTATAGCTTTTGGGCTAAAGCTAAACGAATATCGATCCATTCCAGACCTTCTTTAATTACATAGTGGGGAGGGGCATTGACCATGTCCACCATCGACGCATTATTATCTGAGTCGAGCGTTATAGTTATACTCTCGTCTGATACTAAGTCAATCAGATCTATAGTTGTAATATCTTCTGCCATGAAATCTACGTCTCTCATTGTATACCCTCCGTAGGAGCAGTTAATAAATCTAAGTCTTCATCAGATAAACCGTCCATAAATTCTTGGGTTTGCGCGTCAGTGACTACTGATACATCGAAATCACCAGAGTCAATTGCTAGCTCGCCTATTTCTATTAATTGATCAGGGTACTGCTGTATTGAAGTCACTACACCAGACAACAAAGTTACTGCGGCTAAAATAGCCTGCACCTTTGGGTCTTCTGAATCTTCTTCCTCTGGGGAATCCATGTTAAAACCGTAAGCGCATTGAAGATTGTTGTCTTCGTCCACAAACAATTTTACGAAAGCTTCGTTATCTTTGATGTCAATCTTCATCAAACCATTCCTCTGGTATTAATTTATCTGCGTATAAAAAACCATGTTGGTTGCACCAATCCCCATAAGAAGTTTTAGAACCTTTACGAATTTTAGTTCTAGAACTACTGAACACAAAGCGAATATCAATAGTCCCATTATGTTGGGCCTTGATCCACAAATGTTTCTTTCTGTCTTCTAGGGTGAACCTGCCTTTTGTTTCAACCACAATACCATTAGGCAGGATAAAATCAGGAGTGTACGTTCTAGTACAAGCGGGTTGCACGAATTCAATTTTAGAGGAAGGGTCCTCGTACTTAACACGTAAACCCTTCTCTTTAATCTGCGTAGCAACTTTTTGCTCCAGACCTGATCTATAACCATACTTCTTTGCCGCGTTGCTAAATGCCATTTGGATCGTTGTACACCGTGTAATGCTTCCAAGGTTTTACCCGCGCTTGACTGGCAGAAGACTCTCTGTATTTAAGGTCAGGCCAACACTCATTCTTAAACTCACAAAATCCACAAGTCCTAGATATATGACGGTTACCTGTAGGTACTTTGCGATAAGTTTCTGCAACGTCATCGAAGCATCGTTTAAACTCAGTAGAGTCAGATGCAATTAAGTCATAAGTGTCTTTTATCTCACCTAAAACTTTGTGATGCATTTCTTTAGAGTTGTCTGCTTCAACGAATTTCCATTCCCCTGTGGATTTATTTATGGCAATCCAACCGCCAAACTCCTTCCCTAAAGCTTCAGCGTAACCAAACCCTTGAGACACGTAACCAAAGGTATCGTCCTTAGCTAGGCTCTCAAAGTCCTTGAACTTATTTTGGAAAGAGTAAGGGGAAGCAGACTTAACATCCCAAACTTTATCGTCAATGACAACGTCATACTCACCATCAATCTGTCTGCCATCAAGGTCTAACGTAACCTTCCCACTAACAGATTGAACATCTACCCCGGCGGCTTTCATTACGAACAGAGAGATGCACTCAATAGCATCCCCCATTAGCATCTTCATAATAAAATCGTAAGGCTTAGACTCTTGTTTATCTGCCTTATGTTTCTGCATCCACAGTTGGCAGGATGGTCTGCCGATATTCGACATACGAATACCGAAAGTGCGTTTATCGGACTGGAACTGTTTACGTAAAGAAGCCTTGAAGTTTTCTCCTGCTTCTTCAATTAAGTCGTCCAGAGGAACATCAGGCGGCTCAATGGCCGCCCTCTGTAGGAAGTTCTTAACCAGAACCTCGTTCATGTTTGGTAGCTTCATTAATCTTCTACCACAGCAAATACTTCTACTGCGTCTAGCACGTTAGAATCGTTTGAATCTGACTGCCTAGAGCGAATAGAATCGTCGTACTTGCGTTTGACTTCATCGTTGATAGAAGTAATAGAAGTCAAGATGTGCTTCATAATCTCCACATCATTTGGAGAAAGTTCAGTCTTGTTTTTAAAGTCTGGATCAAAGTGAGTAACGAAATAGGTTACGCCACCATTCTTTTTCCGCTCGTTAGATACCGTAGTAGGGACATTCTGGAATGCCAAGTTCTGATCTGCACAAGGCTTAATAACTTCATTCGTGAACGTAAGGAAAGACGCACCTTTGACTCGGAACAGAACGGGAGTCTCGGGTACTTCTACAGTTTCCCCTGCCCCATTCTTACCAGTGTAAGACACAAGTCCGTACAAGTAACGGAAGCACGTAATACCTTGGTACTTGTTCTTGTCCTTCTGGTCCATCGCATGAAAGACCTTACCTTCCGGGCGGCCACATCGAACAGTCCCTGTTTCGTCAATAGGCTCTTGTCCTACTGTGTGGATAATTGAGCGGTTGATCGTGCCTTCCTTCTCTTGATCATAATGCAAGTACTGCATAAAATCGCCCAGTGCCCGGAAGATAACCTCCGTAGAATAGACACGTTCAATATCCTTTCCTGCGATAAAGAACGTACCTTTCTTCAACTCGTTGCCATCGTCATCTTCATCCTGATGATTCAGACGCAACAATGGGAGCAGGTTGTTAGATTCCTGCTCTGAAGAACCGCTTGCGCTGTTTCCTGACATCATAGACAGGAGTTTATTTGTGTCCAAAGATTGAACATCTACAGGTAAATTACTCATATATTACGTTTCCTTCTAACCAATTAGGGCCACTCTTTATCTCAATATCGAGAGGCATGACCATCTGATAATTGTATCGAGATTTTAATTCTTGGTCAACCTCTTTCATCGCTTTAACTAAAATTTCTTTGCACAACTCCTCTTCATCAGGATGAACGTCTACAACGATAGAGTCATGCACAGTAAGTACGCAAACAGATTTAGTCTTCTTTGACTTCAACATTTTGTATGCACGTATACATGCTAAGGGTACGATATCTGCTGTAGCAAAAGATTGAACAGGGTAATTTACAATTTGCGTTGCATAGGTTACTCGTCCAGAACTTTGTCTTTCCACATTGTCCCATCTCAATTGTCTACCTGACGGGAGGGTAACCGTATTGCTTTGTATTACTTGATTCTTTAATTGGGTATGCCATGCAGATAGCCCTGTGTAGATATTAAAATACTGATCGAAATAATTACGAACATGGTCAGGCTCCCCTGCACCAGTGCCACCATACAAAGGAGCAAACGTGTAGGCTTTTGCTTTTTGCCTTTCTTCTTTCGTAATCTCTAACACAGACTTCTGATTGATAATCGACGCAGTTTGTTTGTGTACGTCTTTGCCTGTCGTAACATCTTCAAAGATCTGTGCGTCTTTAGATAGCTCACCGGCTACTCTAAACTCTAGGCCAGAGAAGTCCGCCTCCATAATACTACCCTGATTAAACCTGCTAATCACAGCACGGCGCACAGGGAAGGTCCCGCCTCGTGGTTGGTTCTGGAAGTTAGGATCAGAAGAAGACAATCGTCCTGTCGCTGTACGACACTGATTAAAGGTCGTATGAAGTAGCCCAGAAGGCCGTGTATTCCTGTCTATGCCTTTAACAAAAGATGTAAGGTAGGTAGATACTGCGTTAAGTCTTTGCATGGATTCTAAGAACAGTACAGCCCTGTCGTTACGTTTACGGCGAGCTTGAGACAATAGTTTACTTACATTATCTTTTGAAGTAACAAAGCCATTCGCGGAAACATCTTGAGGTTTGGTAGGGTTAAGCTGTAAACCGGCAACTTCATTAAGAAACGTATACTTAATCCCTAAGCCGTTACATGTGTTGCACTTAGGTTCACGCTTGTAAGGTGTCCCGTCCTTTTTCATTTTAGGAACAGTTCCTTTACCCTCACACTTATCACATATGTGCGATAAACATTTCTTAACTGGTTTAGTCATTCGCTCGATTGCAAACTTAAAATCAGCAGGAGTCATGTAGGGACGGTATAGAGGCTTACCTTGATCATTTAGACCAATGTTAAACTCTTCTTTCCATTTGTTCTTGTCGATTACACTGCGGGAATAGATAACCTCAGACAACTGGGCAGGGCTGTTAAGGTTAATTCTTACGTCCCCCATAACCTCTTTACAAATCCGCTCCATAGTTTCTTGAAGCTCTTTCTGTTCAACTAGATAATCCTGCTCAATCTTTGATAGTTCTTCACTATCAATCTTGATGCCATTCTTTTCCATATCGCACAAGATGTACATCATCTCGTTCATCATCGTAAGCGTAGGGACAAGTACCCGATTGTCTGGCTCCCCGTATTCTTTTAGTTGGGACAGGAAGACTTCTGCGCATGAGACGCAGTCAGAGCGTCCGTACTCGTCTACATCCTGCAAAGGTATAGCTTCGTACCCTGTACCCTTATAGAAGGACTCAGAGACAAGCTCAGACTTCTTTAGATGGACCTTACGCCTCTTGGCAGTCTCGTCTAATGACAGGCTCCTCTTCTGTCCACGGGAAAGTACGTACTCTCCAATCATTGTGCAGAAGTAGCCCTTACCCTTGATATTAAAATTAGATTCCCTTAACCAATGCAGATCGTATTTTAAGTTATGCCCTACGATTACATCTGCCTGATCAATCATATCCTGTATATTCTTGAAGCCTTGCTGTCCAGAAAAGTCTGAAGGCAAATCATTGTGGGCGAAGAATTCATAGGTAACATCTTTAGGTTCTAACTTATCGGATATAAAGACTGCTCCAACAGAAACTAAATAGTTATGTTCGTTGAAGGAGCTTCCATCTATTCTCCCATCCGCATCTCGCTGTACTGTGTTCTCCACATCCACAACAAGATACCGCCTCCCATTAATCAACATATCTGGATACTCTTGGTTCAATTAAACAAACGACTGTGCCGTGCCAACCTGTGATCTTATTCTTACCTACAGTAAGATGTCTAGTAAAATCTGGCTCTTCATCCATTCCTACAGAATGACATCCTATGCCAATAATTACGTCAGCTTCCGCAAACTTTCCTGTCTTGCTTCCTTCCATCTCTGAAGGATTGAGGATAGTTTTCCCTTGGGCTTCTGCGGAGGCTTGGCTAATGGCAATAAATGCGAGACTGTGCCGTTTTGCAATCTCTCGTGCTTGAGTGTATATCTCCCGTAACTTCTCATCCGTCCGTTGGAACTGCCCGTTAACAGCCACTTTATCCAACTGATCCACAATGAGAACATCAGGCTTATGTCTTTCACAATAAACATCAATTTCATCTATCGATACTCCCTGTGCATCAAACATATTTACGTTATCTTTTAATTTAGCCCACTCTTCTGCCGCGTACTTAGGGTCATCTTCTATCTCAGATCGACTCATACCAGTCCATGCAGAGATAGCTCTAAGCATGGTTCGTTTAGCAGGCTCTTCGTTAACCATCGTGTGGACAGAGGCACCCTGTTCAGCAAAGCCTCCCGGCCCATAGCACATGGAGATGTGGCTAGCAGTCTTGCCTGTCTCGGGTCTTGCAAAGATAACGCATAGCTCACCTGCACCCACACCCGGTACTCTGTTACGCAAAGTTCTTAGGTTGAATAACCAACGATTATCCACAGAATTATCCTCTAGTAATTGCTCTATGTCCGTACTGCAATGACTTATATTATCTTTGAAGACAATTGCATCTCCCACCTTTTCCATTATCTTTTTCAAAGGTAGTAGATCTTTAATCTCCCCATCTTCCATGCGACAACCAATCATGGCAATGTCGTTACCCACTTTAGATACGTAAGTATTTGCTAAAACTTCTTCCGCTATCTCGGGAGTAAGGTCACGTTTCTTATCTATCTCCCTTAATAACATGTGGATGTTATCAAGTTTGGCTTGGCCCATTGTAGGATGTTTGCTTTCGTACAAAGCTTTAACATCTACCATAGATAAGTCACCCTCAAAACGCTCATGCGCATCCACGATGGTGTGATAGATAGGCTTCAAGTCTGACCCATCAAATTGTGTTGGATGGATTCTATGTTTGTTGTTGTTGTAAAAGTCTTTATTTAGAAGAAGTTGAAGAAGTTCCATTTTCATTAGGTGTTACCTCCCGCTCGGCATCCTTGTTTGCAAAAATCCGGTCCCAGTTTTCAGAGTACTTCTTCTCGTCTACTGGGCGTTTCCAATCTCCCTTACCGTAGTCAGGGCTATTCTTCCTCTTTGGCATCGTTTTCCTCCAAGTAATTATCAATAACTTCTTTAGCGGTAATACCTGTGGCCCCTGAAATAACGGCCCAAATTATTCCGTTGATGCACATTGCTCTGGCCTCCTCTTTAGTCATGTCAAAAGTAAAGGTAGCACTGCCATCTTCGTTTTCAACGATATCTAAAACTTCCATTAGTTTAATCCCATAGTTTTTCGTAGTACTTACCGAATAATCGGAACCCATTGGATATCCGATCCTGTTCTTTTTCTATCTCTTCTTTACTCTCAAGGCGTAACCAAACATCATCTTTGTTTACCTTACAGTCAAAGGAATAGATCATCTCGTCCAACACCCAGTCCCAAGCTTGGAAGTGAAACTCATCTACATCATACGCAGTGGGTCTATCCGCTCTCAGTTCTTCTGGACGGTCTTCTAAATCCACAAATGGTGCGCCCTGCTTCGTGTCTACTAACTGTCGTAACATTGGCAGGATGATTGGCGCAAGCGTATGATCCATAGACCATGTATCCCACGGGTCAATCTTTACGTATTCAATCTGCTTGGTCATCACGCCAAGGATACGTCTGGGATATTTACCCATGTAAACTTTCATTGGTTTACTTCTCCTTCAGTTTGCATAAGAATGCTATGCATTTCTCACTCCTGTGGATCACTGCCCGGATAATAGTATTGATCAGCCATGAAATCTGCGGCAGTAGTGAACTTCAAATCGTTCATCCCTCCATCTCCAGATTCCACACCACGATGTTCTTCCTTCTTGGAAACTTGGTTGTCCTTCCTTGGAGTATATTTAAAATCTTCTTCATAGATTCCGCCACCCATTGGCTACCCCTTACAATT
>ENA-OUOG01002228-OUOG01002228.1-marine-metagenome-genome-assembly--contig:-NODE-2228-length-20575-cov-5.722363_pt1 | contig 20575 bp, 11 predicted proteins | sample MGYA00248635_ERZ508505 | MGnify/ENA primary metagenome ERZ508505 (study PRJEB26176, sample SAMN06267871) | marine metagenome | isolation source: Saanich Inlet, British Columbia, Canada | place: Pacific...
TGACTCGTGCCGTGACTCGTGCCGTGACTAGTGCCTTGACTTCTCGGAAGGGCCGGAACGCCCGCAATCAGTCGCCTCGGCGGGGGCTCGTGGCACGACCTGGGACGGACCGAAAAGCGAAAAGACGAAAGAAAGATTCGTTTCGGTTCAATCCACCGTCGCCTCCGTCACTCGCGCGCCGCTCTCAGAGCAGTGTGTTGTACGCCCACACCAGCACCGCGGCGAGCACGGCGAATAGCGCCGCACACGCCACGTACAGTACCGCGAGGTCGCCGGACCCTTTCGCTTCCTCCTGAAGCGCGCGATCGGCGGCGGCGCCGCCGCCGACGGGTCGACTTCCCTTTTTCTTGTGCTTCCCCGCTTTCTTCCCGCCGCCGCCGCCGGCGGCGCGCTTCCGCCGCCTCGCGCCCTCGTTCGGGTCGTCCTCCTCCTCGGCGCGCGCTCGCATGACCCCCGGCGTGGCGAGCGAGAGCAAGTCCTCGTCCGCCCCGAGCTCGGCGAGTTTCGCCTCGATTTCCTTCTGCTTCGCTTTCTTCTTCGCCTCCTTCTCCCGCTCGCGCGCGCGCTGCGCCTTTGTCTTGGACGCCAGCAGAGCCTCCTCGGCGGCTTTCGCGGCGCGCTCGGCGGCGCGCCTCTGCGCGGCGGCAGCCTCGGCCGCGTCTTTCGCGGCGCGCTCGGCTGCCTCTTTCGCGGAGGCGTCAGCCTCGACCGCGGCGGCGCGCGCGGCGGCTTGCGCCGCCGCCGCCGCCGCCGCCGCCGCGCGCCTCTCGGCGGCTTCATTCGCGTCGCGCGCCTCGCGCTCCGCCTTCGCCGCCGCCTCCCGCGCCGCCTCTTCCTTTTTCTTCTCGGCCAGCGCGGCCGCCTCTTCCTTTCGCGCCGTCTCTTCTTTTTCCCGGATCGCGGCCGCGGCAGCCTCTCGCTTCTCCTCGGCGGCGCGCGCCGTCGCCGCCTCGGCTTCGCGCGCCGCGCGCTCCGCCGCCTCGGCGGCGCGGCGCGCCTTCTGCGCCTCCTTCTTCACCTTGTTCTTGGCCTCCTTCTCCGCGGCCGCGCGCGCCGCCTTGAGCGCCTCCTGCTCGGCGCGCGCCTTCGCGCGCGCGGCAGACTTCGCCGCGGCAGCCTTCGCGGCTTCCGCGTCTTCTCGCGAAACGGGAGACGTCGCCTCGAAACCGGGGGGGGGGGGCTTGGCGAAACCGGGAGGCGCCGCCGCCGACGCCGCCGACGCCGCCGACGCCGCCGAAGCTTCAGCCTCGTGTTTCTCGCGCGCCGCCTTCTTCGCGGCCGCCTTCTCTGCCTTGGCCCGCGCCGCGGCCTCGCGCTCGCGTGCCTCCTTCTCCTCGCGCGCGACCAGCTCCTTCGCCGCCTCGTCGGCGGCGACCAGCAGCGCCAGCTCCAGCGAAACCATCTCGCTCGCCTTGGCTGGCTTGTGCCCGGACTTGCCCTCCTCGCGCACCATGTACGAGGGCGGCCAGCACGACGCGTCGACGTCGGAGACGGAGGCGTGCGTGCCCTTGGGCTTCTTGTCCTTCTTGCCAATCTCGACGGCACCCCCGGGGCTCAGGAGCACCTTCTGGCGCTCCTCGAACCGACGCGCGACCGACGCCGAGACGGACGCGATCGGCACGTCCACCTTTTCCTTCTCCCCGGCCACGGACACGACCAAGGCGTCATCCCGCACGCGCTCGATTGTCGCCGATCGTGCCTCCTCCACGGGCGACGCGCGGTAAAATACGCGCTCCGAGACGCGGTACGCGATGTCGCCCATCTTCCGCCTCCGCGAGGTGTCCGTGGAAGTGTCGAACGATCGTCGAAGGTTTCGAGCCGAAACGACGTCCGAGACGCGATCCGGCGCAAAACTCAGATCGGAGACTGTCGGCGGTGCCTTCTCATTCAGCCAGAGCGCGCCCGAGGCAACAGCGCGCCGGAGCCAGCCGGACGGCATGGCGTCCCTCTCGCGGGACGCGGCGTCCCTGGCGAGACGTGCGTTGGCCGCGGCGAAGCCTTGGCTCGTCGCGCGATCGTGCGCGTCGCCCGCGTCGGGTCCGACGCCGACGCTCGGCGGCGTCGCGATCGCGCATTCCGCCCCTCCGCCGCACCTGCGCGCGTGGACGCGCGCCGCGCGTTCCGCGCCGTACGGCGCGGCTCCCCGCGTCGTCCCGCGCATCCGCGGCGACGATGAGCTCGAGGAGTCGCGGGGCGCGCGCGCCGAGCGTCTCCGCCGCGCGCGCATGCGCCACGAGGTGCGCATGTTCAAGGAACGCGCCAAAGAGGAGCTCTCGCAAGAACACTGGGTGCGCCGGAAACTCGCGCGCTCGGCGCACGAGACGCGCGACGTCGACTCGGGATCTACTCTGAAAAGAAACGACGACGACGACTCGCCACTCGACGGCGGGTACGGCTCGCGCCGCTTTCGGTTGAGCCGAACCGCCGTGGCGCTGTCGGACGCCGTCGCGGGCTCCGTCGCCGAGGCGGATCAGCGATGCATCCGCGTCGGCGTGCTCGGCGTCCCGAACGCGGGGAAGAGTCAGCTGGTGAACACGCTCGTCGGGTCGCACGTCAGCGCGGTTTCGCCGAAAACGAACACCACGCGAGGCGAGACGCTCGGTGCGGTGACGAGAGGCGAGACGCAGGTTGTTTTCGTCGATCTTCCGGGCATCGTCGGCCCGGAACACTACCGCAACAATAAGCACGCCGCGAAAGTCACCTCGGCGTGGGCCGCCGCGGCGTCGTGCGACGCGCTGTTGTTCATCGTGGACGCGCACAGACAAGCGACGAGGCCGGATGTTAGGGTGGAGATTTTGCTCCGCGACGCGAAAGAGAACCTCGAGCGCTTGCGGTACACGGAGGCGAGCGGTTTGGCGATTCCGGAATCCGTGTTGGTTTTGAACAAAGTCGATTTGTTCGACGCGGGGGACAAGGACCGCGTGAAGGGCGTCGCTCGAGCGCTCGCGAACTTACACCCGTTCGCGCAGCTCTACCCGATCAGCGCGAAGCTCGGTAAGGGCGTTAAGAGGGTGCTCGATCACTTCGCGGCGGCGGCGCCCTTCCGGCCTTGGGCGCTCGACCCGTCGAAGACGACGGACAAGTCGGCGATTGACCGGGCGATCGAAGTCGTGCGCGAGTGCGTGTACCGGCGGCTGCACAAGGAGCTGCCGTACAACGTGGTGCCGCTGCACGACAGCTGGGAGAACTTCCGCAACGGCTCGGTGAAGATCGAGCAGACCCTGGTGGTGGACTCGGTGAACGTGAAGCAGATCGTGGTGGGCAGGCGCGGGAGCGCCATCGGGCAGATCGGCATCCGCGCGCGCACGATTCTCGAGGAGATGTTCGGCAAACGCGTGCACCTCGTGCTGCACGTCAAGGTGCGCAAGAAGAACAAGGGGGGAGGCGCCAGGCGCGTGCCGGGAGAGACGGACGACAGGTACTGACGCGCCGCCGTGTTGTTTTGTTTTGTGAAACCCTCCTCGTATATACCCGAAAAGCGTTTCGCTACCTCTCGCGCTTCTTCTTCGTCTCCTCGGTTTCCAAATCGGTTTCCGCTCCCTCCTCCCAGCCCAAGGCCCGCTTCGCCGCCTCCAGCGCGGAGAAGTAGATGGCGCCCCCCAGCGAGATCTCCAGCATGCGCGGCGCGGCGCCGCGCAGCAGCACGCCCGGCCCGCCTCTGCTCACCAGCGCCGCCAGGCACGATGCGCCGCGGCATTCGATGCCGGCGGCGACGGCGCACACCTCGGCGGTGCGCGCGACGTCGAGCGGCGTCGTGACCATTCCCGTGAACGCGCCCGCCGCGGCGCCCAGCATCGCCAGTTCGCGCGGCGTGCGATTGGCGCGCTCGGGCTCGACCACGTTTTTGTGCCACCTCTTTAATAACTCGAAGGTGGTCACCTGCACGGTGTCGAAGGGCAAGTCTCTTGCCAGGAACTGCGGGTAGCCCACGAAGAGCGTTTTGATCGGCGACTTTGACTTGGCGATGAGTTTAAGCTCGCCGCGGAGCGATTTCGACGCGTCGACTTGCAGACGCTGCTTGATGGCGTCCGCGGGCGCGACCAGCAGCGAGCCGGCGACGCCCGCGACGGTCGCCGCGACTGCGGGAGGCACCACCCCGGCGCTCTTGAGCGCCTCGTACGTCGCCATGAACACGCCCGTCCCGGGCACGGAACCGAGCGTGTCGACGAAGAAGCCGCTGTAGAGCCCGCGGAACAGGGTTCGGCGCAAAGTTTTCAGGCTCACCTCGGGCGCGCGCGCCTGCAGACGCGTCTTGATCGTGTTCAGTGGGAACATGCACGTCTGCACGGAGAAGCTCGCCGCGCACCCGCTGAGCGCGCCGACGCGGAACGCGTCGCGGGACGACGTCTTCAGTTTGGGGTTCGTTTTTTCACGCGCCTTTTTCTTCGTCTCGATTCGCGCGGGGGGAGACGGCGGTCTCGAGACGCGTCGCTCGGTCGCGACCGCCATGGTCCCGACGGGGGCGCGACGCGGGGAATCGCGACGCGCGTCCCGTCGCGCGACGAGCGCGGCTCGAACCCCGAGTACGACCGGTCGGAGCGGGGAGGCGCCGGCTCGCCGCGAGCGAACGCGTAAAAAAAGGGAAGTTCGGGTCTTCGGGTCGACCGGTAACAACGCGCGTCGCGTCCCGCTCGCGCTCGTCTCGCGCCCGCGAACGGTCGAGCCCGCGCCTCGGGGATGCGGAGTTCCCCGCGCGCGCGGCGAGGAGCCGGTGGCACCCGCCAGCGACGCGCGTGCACGACTGGCGCAGCCCTCGATGGGGGCGAGGAAGCCACGTCGTGATCATCAAGAGTTTTAACGACTTCCTCTTTTGCGAAAAGCGCTCGCGCTAAAAAACCTCGACGCGCCGCACGCCAGGAACGCCATTGTAGAAACAGGCGTGTTCAACCTATCAGCGGTGTGTACGACCGATATGACCGTGCCATGCGGAGGTGCGGTGAGCGCAGGGCTTCCAGTCTGACGATTGCGTCCTTTGAGGGATCCGGGCGGACACATCCGCAGACACCCACATGGTGGCGGGCGGCCGAAACTCGCGGCCGGCGGCGTCCGCGGCGGCCCGGGCGGCCGAGGCCGAGAAGCCTTCGAAGCCCTCGAAACAGACCGCCGCGCAGGACGCGGGCGCGGGGGCTGCCGCTTCTCGCGACTCCGCGCGGGTCGGGGCCACTTCTGCAGACACGCGCGGACAGTCCTCAGATGCGAATGCTCCCCCTCCCGGCGCGTCCGCGCCCGCGCCCGCGCCCGGCTCGGCTCCCTCGGGGTCGGCGCCCTCGGGTTCGGCTCCGGGCGCGCGGTTGGGCGTGTCCGGCGCGGGCGTGGCGAAGACCGCGAAGGACCGCTTGTGTCCGCACGGCCGTCGATCGAACGGGTATTACTGTCGCGAGTGCGGAGGAAAGGGTATCTGCGAGCACAACCGCCAGCGCTCCAAGTGCCGCGACTGCGGGGGCGAGGCGGTGTGCAAGCACAACCGGATCCGGTACCAGTGCACGGAGTGCGGCGGGGCGAGCATATGCGAGCACAAGCGCATGCGTTACCAGTGCAAGGACTGTGGCGGGAGCTCCATCTGCCACCACAAGCGCGTGCGCGCGTACTGCAAGGAATGCAAGGGGTCGCAGATTTGCGAGCATCGCCGCGTGAAGAGCCACTGCGCGGCGTGCCGCGGCTCGCAGATTTGCCCGCACGGCGTGCAGAGGGCCTCGTGCGTGACGTGCGGGGAGAACGCGAGGATCGCGGCGGCGGAGAAGGGAGCCGCGGCCTCGAACGCCACCGAGAGCGCGGGACCCTTCTCCATCCTCAGGCACTTCGAGCGGTGACCCGGGTTGTTGTGCGCGTATGATAGTATGTACCTCTGGTGGGTGTTTTGAAAGCGTCGCGACGGCGTCGTCATCTCTCGAATCGAATCACACACGTCGCGTCTACGCGGTTTCGTCTACTCCAGGCTCTTGGCGACGATCTCGTACACGTTCTCGCTGAGGCCCTCTTTGTTCACGATGCGCTCGAGCTGCGCCTTCATGAGCGCCTGTCTCTTTTCGTCGTACTTGCGCCAGCGCGTGAACCCCGCCACCATGCGCGCCGCGACGGAGCCGTTGATGGCGTCCAGCTGCAGCACGACGTCCCCCAGGAACTCGTACCCGCTCCCGGAGGCGTCGTGGAAGTTCGAGGGGCACCCGCCCACGAACCCGCCGATCAGCGAGTACACCTTGTTGGGGTTCTTGACGTCAAACGCGGGGTGCTTCATGAGCGCCTTGACGTTTTCCACGTTGTTCGGCAGCGACGCGCTCGCTTGTAAGCCGAGCCACTTGTTCATGATCAACGGGTCGTGCTTCCACTGCTCGTAGAAGGCGTCGAGCGCCTCTGTACGCTCGGCGCAATCGCGGCTCACGAGCGCGCCCAACGCCGCTACTTGGTCGGTCATGTTGTCCGCCTCTTTGAACCGACGCGCGCACTCTTTGTCAACCGTCTCGTCTTCGAGGCGCGACAGAAACGACAGGCACGCGTTTTTAAGCGAGCGCGCCGCGCGTGCCGGACCGTCGCGCGCGTACGTTTTCGCGGAGTTGGCCTCGAGGCCCGCCTCGAGCTCTTTGCGAAGCGCCTTCGCGAGCGTGACGACGACGAAGTCGCGCGCCTCGCGGATCACGTCGGGGTCCGCGGGCGAGCAAAGCTCGGAGAGCTCGGACTCGGACGGAAGAGCCATGGCGCGCGCGATGAAAGCCTTGTCGGCGTCGTCGTCGACGGCGCCGGCGACGACGACGCGCATCGCGGCGACGATGGAGTCGTCCAGGACGAGCGTTTTTTTGTCACGCACGTCGTCGATGAGCTGAAGCAGCGTCTCGCGGAACAGCGTCTGGCCGGCTTCCCACTTGTTGAACAAATCCGAGTCGTTGGCCATGAGGAAGATCAAATCGTCCTTACCGAGGTCCGTTTTGAGCCTCACCGGCGCGGAAAAGTCGCGGAGGATCGAAGGCGTCGGCTTCGACGCGACGTCCTCGAAGACGAACGTCGCTTCGGCGTCCGAGAACCGGAGCGTCTTCGTGGTTTGAGGCGATGCCTCGTCTTCTTCGCCCCGGAGCTTTAAAGGCATGTCCTTCCCGTCGGTTCCAACGAGCCCGACGGAGATGGGCATCAAGACGGGTTTCTTGTTCTTCTGACCTGGCGTGTCCGGCGTCGCCTGCGTGAGCGAAATCGTAAACGTCTTCGCCGCTTCGTCGTACGACGTCGTCGCGGTGACCAGCGGCGTGCCCGCCTGCGAGTACCAGGGTTTGAACTGGGAGAGATCCGCTTCGTTAGCGTCCGCCATGGCGTTCAGGAAGTCGTCGCACGTCACCGCCTGGCCGTCGTGGCGCTCGAAGTACAGGTCCATGCCTTTTCGGAAACCGGACTTCCCGAGGAGCGTCTCGTACATGCGCACAACCTCGGCGCCCTTCTCGTACACGGTGACGGTGTAGAAGTTGTCCATCTTGATGTAGCTTTCCGGGCGGATGGGGTGCGCCATCGGGCCCGCGTCCTGCGGGAACTGCGCGGCGCGCAGACGCGAGACGTCGCCGATGCGCTTCACGCCGCGCGAGTTCATGTCGCTGCTGAATTCCTGGTCGCGGTACACGGTGAGGCCCTCCTTCAAACTTAACTGAAACCAGTCGCGGCACGTCACGCGGTTGCCGGTCCAGTTGTGGAAGTACTCGTGCGCGACGACGCCCTCGATGGCGGCGTAGTCGGCGTCCGTGGCGGTGGTGGGCGTCGCCAACACCAAGCGGCTGTTAAAAATGTTCAGGCTCTTGTTCTCCATGGCGCCCATGTTGAAGTCGTCCACGGCGACGATGTTAAACAAATCCAGGTCGTACTCCAACCCGAAAACCTCCTCGTCCCAACGCATGCTCTTCACGAGCGACTCCATCGCGAAGTCGGCTTTGTCCAGGTTGTGCGCCTCGACGTAGATTCTGAGTGCGACGTCTCTACCGGACATCGTCGTGAACGTGTCCTCCACGACGCCCAGGTCGCCCGCGACGAGCGCGAACAGATACGAGGGCTTCACGAAAGGGTCGTTCCACACCGTGAAGTGCCTTTTGTCGTCCCCGGAAACCGCGCCGCTCTCCACTAAGTTGCCGTTGGAAAGAAGCACGGGGTACTTCTTCTTGTCCGCTTCGATGCGCGTGGTGAAGACGGACATGACGTCCGGCCTGTCCTGGAAAAACGTGATGCGCCGGAACCCCTCCGCCTCGCACTGCGTGCAGAAGTTCCCGCTGGACTTGTACAGACCCTCGAGCTCGGTGTTTTCCTGCGGCTTGATCTCGGTCACCACGCGCAGCTCAAACGCGACCGACGGCGGCGACAGCACGGTGAGGCCCTTGTTTGTGAGCTCGTAGTCCTTCCCGGGCTCGAGCGCGGCGCCGTCCACGGACACGCTGACGAGCTTCATGGAGGCGTCACCGTGCAGGAACAGGGAGGGCGCGGCGGCGCCCGGCGCGAACGCGGGCTCCACGGCGCACACGTTGGTCACCGTCGTCGCCTCCTCGCGCAGATCGAACTCCAGCGTCACCGACGCGTACGTGTAGTCGGGCGCGGCGTACTCCGAGAGCAGGATGGGCTTGGGCGCCTCCGCGACCGGCGCGGCGGACGCGGAGGACGCGCGGACGAGCGTGCGCGCGCCGCCGCAGCGGCCGGACCAGGGGGAGGCCGACGCAGCCGCGCGGGCGAGCCGCGCGGCGCTGGGAGCACCAGCGGCCTGCGCGATCGGGACTCCCGCGGTGCGGCCGACGCCGCCCGCGCGGCGCGCGGCGGCGGCGCCCACGCGGGTCATCGCCCGGGGGACGCTCTGCATCATGTCGACGGGGACGACGGGGGGACGCGGGACGAAGACGGCGCCTCGGGTGCGCGCGGTCGTGTGCGCGCGAGGCGAACGCCACCGACGTTATCGGCACCCGACTTGTTCACGCTCGACACGTGGCTCCGTGAAACGCTGAAGTCGACTTCAATCGATCACTGACATGTCTGACTGTCTGACGTTTACGCGACTGTCGACTTTTTCGCCCCCGTCGCTTCGGCGACGCGTCGTCGCGGCGTTCGCGTGAACGTCCCACGAAGAGATCCTACCTATTACTACTGTCTACGGCTACGGAATCACGACGAACGAACCGAACGGCGCGTTTGTGTCAGCCGTGAGCGAACGCGAGTGAAGAGACCAGACACGACACAGAGACGCGGCGTCTCGCCATCTGACTTATGCCTCGGACTCGGACGCGAACGCCGCGACCGCTTTTGAAACCTCTTGTCCGTTAGCGCGGAGCGTCGCGACGAACGAACCGGCAACCTTCGCGTCCGCGCGCGCGTGCGGACACAAAAACGTGTACGTCTCCTCGTCCTCCGTGTTCACGTCCTTGTCCTCACGACCGCCCCTTCTTCCCGTCCTCCCGACGCGGTGCGCGAACGTCTCCGCGCTCGCCGGCGCGTCGAAGTTGATCACCGTCGCCACGCCGGCGACGTCGAGCCCGCGCGCGGCGACGTCGGTGGCGAGCAGAACCGGCGCTGTGCCGGTTCGGAACTCGCGCAATACCCACTCGCGCTCGTTCTGCGCCTTGTCCCCGTGCATCGCCAGAGCAGGGAACCCGTCCGAGCGCAACGAACGCGTCGCGTCGTCGACCCTCGCCTTTGACGAGAAAAACACGACAACCCTACGCGCCGATTTTTTATAATCGCTCTCCAGCCGCGTCTCGAGCAAAGAAACCAAACGAGCGTACTTCTCCTTCTCCTGAACGAGCTCCAACACGTGCCGCACGCCCGTCGGGAGGTGCGGGTAGAGTGATTCATGATTATGTTTACTGTATTCGCCCGTGGGAAGAAACGCTTTTTGGTCGGCGGCGGCGCCGGCGACGCGCAACGTCGCGGCGTCTGGCGCGAGCGCCGCCGCCGCCGTCGCGACGCCGCGAGGCCACGTCGCCGTGAACATGAGCGTCTGGCGGTCCGGTCTTATTTCTTCGCTTATCCTTCGAATCTGCGGCTCGAACCCCAGGTCTAACATGCGGTCCGCCTCGTCCACCACCAAAAACGTCACTCGCGTTCGAAGCGAGACGTCCCCGGCGTCGACGAAATCCAACAGACGTCCGGGCGTCGCCACGACGGTTTCGCAAAGTCGTTCGCGCAACAGTCTCTGCTGCGGCGTTCTCGGCGCGCCGCCGTACACGGAGACGACTGTGATTTTGCTGCTCCTGGCGTACGTCTCGAAAACAGCCGCGATCTGCGTGACGAGCTCGCGCGTCGGCGCCAGCACGACCACGATGGGGCCGTCGCCTCTTTTCGCGTCCAAGTACGGCTGCGCGTTGACGTGCACGACGGCGGGCAGGACGTACGACAGGGTCTTGCCCGACCCCGTGGCCGCCACCGCCACCAGGTTGCGCCCGGAGAGGACCAGGGGCCACGCCTGCGCCTGCACCGGCGAGGGCTCGCGGAACCCGGACTCGAGCAGCTGCGTGTGCAGGTACTTGGGGAACGAGCACTCCTCGAAGGAGCGCGCGGGCGCGGGCGTGGACGTGCCGGTTCGACTGGGGGCGTCGGTGACCGTGATGCCCCTGGCGGCGCGAAAAGCCCGCGCGTCGGCTTCGGAGCGCGCGGTCACGTCGGGGTGCTCCATGTACAGGTCCTTCTCGAACACGGGGAGGTCCGCCCACGCGTCCGGGGGAGGCGGCGCCATCGTGGCGCGGCACGCGTCGCGGCGCCCGACACTCTGAAAAGTCCATCTGGGCCAGTTCGACGAAGTTTGCCAGTTTGGCGCGAAAAAATCGCGCGACCGATGACAGCTCACGACACGACACTCTCTGCGTCCGTCACTCTCTGTGCGGCCGCACGCCGTCCCAGGCCCACGCACTGATGCTGACCGCCGTTCACTCCGTCGGAGTCGCGCGCATCTCCGCGCGCGCGCACGCGCGCGGGAACGCCGTCCGCCGCGTCGAGGCGCGCGCCTTCACCGCGTCGCGTTCGCGCAACCGAAATGCCGCCACGACGGTCGCCGCGTGGGTGCTCAAGAACTCGGGGCCGAACACCACCGAGCACCTGGGCGAGGAGCTCACGACGCCGAGCGACCTCCCCCTGACCGCCGCGCGCATGGTGGTCGGGCGGCAGGCCTCCGACAGCGTGTCGCTGGAAATCCCCGTGCCCACCGTGTCGGGCGCGCACGCCATGATCGAAGTCACGGATGCGAAGGTCATGGTGACGGATCTCTCCTCCACGAACGGCACGTTCATCGACGGCGAGGAGCTCCAGGCGGGGATCGCGTACGAGCTGGAGGAGGGCGGCGAGGTGATCTTCGGGGACGAGTTCATGGCGCTCTACGTCCTCACCAAGGCGTGAGCGGGCGGCGGGGTCGCGTCGCCCTCGAACGCGCGCCGAGCGCGCCGACGGGGGAAAGCCGGATCACGAGACTCCGTTGTTACGACGAGACTCGCCAAGGAAGAAACACCGAAAAAATAAAACATGAGATGAGTGACGAAGAAGAAATCATCATCATCTTCGCGCTCGTCCTTTCCTCTCGTCACAAAAGGGTCTCTCCCGTCGTGTTCGTATTAAAGCCCTAAACGCCGCGGCGCGTGTGACGTATTAACGCATGGCGTATTACTGCATGCGTTAATAACCGCGCGGTCTGCGCGATGATGGGTACGGCGCGCTTCGCGACGCGCGTCAATCGCCGCGACTAAAAGCGCTCTCGCTCAAAAAAAAGTCCACAAAAACAAACGACGCTTATTGCGATTTTTTGTTTCGCCGAGAGATTCACTTCACGGCTGCCTCGGCCTGGTCCTCGTCACGAACACCTCGTCTTCCACGAGGCACCCCTCCACGAGCTGCGGCGTTCCGAACTCCGCCTCGAGCACGGCCCCGACCGCGGCGAGCCTTCGCGCCAAATTTTCGCGTCTCTCTTTTGCCTCCGCCCCGACGCCGCCGAGCGCCTCGTTTGCGTACGAAACGGGTTCCGTCACCACGACGTTCCCCTTCACGCGTCTCTTGGTCTCCAAACTGGCGTACGCGATCGTCGTCGCCGCGCCGTCGCGCGTGTCCACGCGCACTTCGAACGGCTCGCCCGCGCGCGCGTCCCGTGACCACCCTCCGAAACCCGGCCCGAGCGTGACGAGCGTGTGCGTCGGATCGCGATCCGAACCGGAGCTTCCGCGAGAGGTGCGCACCTCGAACGAAACAGACCCGGCGGCGAGGGGCTGCACGACGACGGCGACGCGCGCGCTCTTGTGGCCGCCGGCGACGCCGGCGACTCGCCGGCGAAGCACCGCCTCGGGCGTGAACGCGCTCGCCCACGCCGCGCTCACCGCCTCGGCGACGTCGCGGCTCCGTGCCGCGGTCACGCCGAACGAGAGCCCGCCGAGAGTTTGAACGAAACCTCCGGCTCCGTCTTCGTCCGAAGGCGTTTTTCCAAGATCCGAATCGAACGAAGCATTGTGTTTCGCGAAAAACGCGTCGACGAACGCGTTAGCTCGGTCGCCCCCCGCGCACGCGGGGTCCTCCACGTCGTGGGACGCGCGCACCGCCAGAAGCGGAACCTCGGTGGTGGACCGTAGCGTCCCCGCGTTGGGGCTCTCGGCGTACGTGTCGGGCCCCATGATGTCCTCGCCCACGAACGAAGCGCAGACGGTCGCGGCGAGGTCGGGAGGGGGCAGCGTGCTTAGCGCGACGCGCCGCGCCGCGTCGCACGCCAAACGCAGCGCGCGCGCGTCCCCCGCGTCGACGGCGGCGTCCACGTCTTGGAGCGCGTTGTCGAGCTCCGTTTGCTTCCCCTGCTCGCGCACGCACGCCTCGAAGCACCCGAAGGGGAGCGTCACGCCACGCAGCGCTCGGAACCCGGAGGCGGGCCTCGAAGCGACGCGCGCGACGTCCCCCAACGAAGCCGCCTTGTACCCCGCGCGCGTGGGCGTCGCTTCGAGCAAATCGCGCGCGCGAGGCGTCGCGCAGTCGGTAGAGATAACGGCGCGAAACGGACCCGCCAGCAACGGTAACGAAACGTTTTGCGAACGCGCGGAGTAAGTATCTCTCAGCGCGTTTTTCGAACGTTCCCATTCCGAGACACGGCTCGCGTGCTCGGTGAGCGCGCGCTCGATCTCGGCCGAGTTCGCCGGGCCCAGCGCGACGCCGCCGCCGGATAACTCCGCGCCCACCGAAAGCGACACCCACTCGCCTAAAAGCGCGCGAGCTGCGTTTTTGGCGTTCCGGGAACCCTCCGCGGAGGACGCCGCCGTGACGGGCACTGTGTCCTGCGCGGCTCTTATCGCCAGGCGCGCGTCGCGGCGCACGGGCTCGGCGGAGACCACGCCTCGGACGTCGCGCCCGGCGGAGGCGACGTCCTCCGCGCCGGAGCAACGCCTGGCGAAAACAACCAGCGGCGTCCCCGGCGGCGCCGCGCCGCGCGTCGCGCCGAGTTCCAGACGCTCAATCTCCACCATGATCCCCACCGCCGAGCCGGGCGCGACGCACGCGTCGTCTTCTTTTCGCGCGGGGACAACTCCGGAGGGCGGAAGATCCGCGCGCGCGCGCGCGGCGCGGAGCATGGGCGCGGCGAGGCGCGCGACGCGCGACGCGACGCCCTCGTCCAACGCGACGTCCACGAACGTCTCGCCGATGGTTTTGTCCGCGACGCCCAGCGCGTCGGCGAGGAATTTGGGCACATCCCCGTACCCCGCCGCCAACGCGGCGTCGTGCGCGGCGGCGAGATTCGCGGCGCGAGACAGGCACGCGGCGAGCCGCAGAGCCTCGTCGTGTGTTTCAAAGGAAACGTTCGTTCCGTTTGTTCCGCAAAAGGCGTCCAGGTCGTCGGCGCACGCGCGGCACGCCTCGGCGCGCCACCCCGAGGACGCGAGGTGCCTGAGCGCGTGCGCGACCGCCGCGCACCCCACCGACCACGCGCGTTTACTCGTTTGCGCGTCGCGGCTGGCGAGCGCTTCGTTGAAGGTTCCAGACTCGACGCCCGCGATGGTTTCGACGCGCCCTAGCAACGCGCGCGCGGACTCCTCCAACGAAAGCTCCGCCATGCGGTACGCCTGCCTCCGCGACACGGTGTCGCGCGGCGCGTCACGAGACAGAGGCGTCGCGATGGCCCGCACGAACAACTCGCGCACGCCGGCGAGCGCGCCGAGAGCGCGCAACAAAGCATCCGTCTCTTTTGCTTTATCGCCTCCGGTCGCTTCGTCGAGCGCCTCCATGGCATCCGCGAGCGTTGCCACCGCCACAGAGGCCTCGCGGTCGTTCGTAAAGGCACCCTTCTCGCGCATCGCGCCCAGCCGGTCGAGCGCGGGCGCGCGGTTGAAGTACCGCGCGAGGCGCTCGGCAAACTCCTTTACGTCCTCGCGCGCCGCTTGACTTTGCGTCACTTCGCCGCGCGCCGCGCTCGCCGCCAGCCGCTCGGCGGCGACGAGCGCGGCGGGCCCGACGTTCCGCGCGAGCGGGACCTGCACCTGCGCCTCGAACTCGGCTCGGAACGACGCCGAGACGTCCCGAGACGTCGCGAGTCTCAGCGCGGCGTCGCGAAGCACATTCGCGTTGTCCCCGGCGAACTCGGCGCTGATCGAGGGGAGCCAGGGGTGCACGCGGCGCGCCAGAGCGCGCGCCGCGGGCGTGCGCACGTGCGGCGACTCGAGCGCGACGAACGCGTCGCGCGCCAGGAGCGACGCCGCCGCCATTGACCTCGACCCCGAGTCCTCGCCGCATCGCGTCTCGCACGTCCCGAGCCAACGCAGGTACGCGCCCAGCGCGGCGAGCGTGACTTCGTCGACGTCCGCGTTGCTCTGGAGCATCGCCGCGACGAGACCGAGCTTCTCGATCCAGCTCTTGCGCTCGCCGTCGTCCGTCGCGGCGAGCGTGCGCACCGAGCCGGCGGGAAGACGCGCCAGCGCCTCGGGCGAAACAACCGGCGCGGGCGGCGGAGGCGGCGGCATGGCCGCCTCGAGCGCCGCCACGTCGGCGGCCATGTCGTACTTGTACGCGCTCGACTCGCGAGTCTCGGAGACGGCGTTCGAGCTCCACTCCGCCGCCGCCGGCGAGTACACCGCGCCTTCGGGTTTGGGAGGCACGACGTCGTACGCGGGTTGGTACGCCGAAGCCGAGACCGTCGTCGTCGTCGCGGCGGAGGTTCGGGCCCCGGCGGAGGCGGTGCCGTTCCAGTCGTAGTCCGGGGGCCCGCGTCCCGCGTCGGACGGCGAGCTCCCAAACGAGGTCCGCGAGCCGTCCCACGAGGACGACGCGTCGTCGTCGGCGTCGTCGTCGGCGTCGTCTCGCGCCGATCGGGACCTTATCCCCTCCCCCCAGCGCTTCGTCTCGCTCGTGAACCGCGCGTTCGTGCGCTCCGCCGCGCTCTGCAGCTTGGCGAAGGTGGCGCTGACCCGCTGCTCGAACGCCGCGTACGGGTCCGGGTCCGGGGGGGGGGCGGAGGAGAAGTCGGGCGCCCGCACGAAGCTCGCGCCCGGCTCGGGCGTCTCGAACGCGGTGTTCCCGGGTTCGATTCCCCGCGGGGCCGGCGGCGTGGGCGGCACCGGTGGTGGGGGCGGTGGGGGCGGCATCATCGACGGCGTGAACGGCGCGGAAGACGACCTCTCGGAAGACGACGTCTCGGAAGACGTCGCCTCCGCCGCGGAGGGCAACGACGCGTTGACCCGGAGCGGTCCCTCGAAATTTCCAGAGAGGGTCACCACGGGCGCGCCGTCCAGCTTCAGCGTCCTGTTCCCGAACTCCTCCCAGGCGTTGAACCCGGTCTTGTGCATGGTCACGAGCTTGTACTCCAGGTCGGTCGTGCCGGGCGGAAGCTCCACGCGCCCGGTCCAGATGTTCCCCTCCGTCCACTTGAGCCGGAACCCGTCCTCGGGCTCCCACGCGCCGAACACATCCGCGTCACCGACGACGCCCACCTGCAGGCCGTAAGGCTGCTTGGAGTGCACGCTGAGGAGCAGGACCGTGCCCCCGCCCGTGCCCACGGCGTTCACGAAAGGCGTGAACGTGGCGTGCGGGATCGCCTCGTCCCCGCGAGCGCCCTCGGCGCGTCGCTCGGCCGGCGACATTCGCCACCGCGTGAGACGGGAAAGATGGTGACTCGACACGTGCGCGCTCCGCCTCGGACGCGCGCGACACCGCCGGGTGTCGACGCCCGCGGTCGAGCCGACCCCGACGGGCGCGCCGCGCGCCGTCGTCATCCTTCGCGAGTCCGTGTGTGTCGCGTCTCGCGATATGGCGGCGCGCACTCCGCGTCGTGTCGCACGCTGAGAGATCCTTGGATAGGGGAAAGCGAAAAGGTTAACTTCCGTGTCAGCGTGCCCTCGCTTTTCACGGCCGAAACGGTGGGATTTCCCCTCCCCGCCACTTGGCGCGGTTGCCGGTTTTTCTGGCCGCGCAGATTCTGCAACATTTTCACGGACGAATTCAGAATTTTCGTCGGCAGGTCGACGCCCCGTTTCACACCTCCGTTCCATTTTGTCGTGCCATTGTTACCGATCGCGCGACGAGGTCGGAGGTTGACACGTCGCCGCGCCTCGTTACCGGACGACCCGCGTCCGTCCCGCGTCGTCCGCGCGTTCCGTACCTCCACCGAGCACCGATGGTGGTCGCCTCCGCGGTCCGCGCGGCGGTCGCGCCCCGCCTCGTGCCGCGCGCGCGCGATCGCGCGAGTCGAGGGGAGCGCGCGATCCGACGCGTCGCGCGGGACGGCGACGCGCCTCCCGTCCTCGAAGGAGGCGCGTCCCACACGCATCCGCGCAGACGCGACGTGCTGGCGTCGCTCGCCTCCGCGGCGTCCGCCGCGGCGCTCGGGTCGGCCCTCCCCGCGTGGGCGGCGCTGGCTGAGCCCACGCTCTCGGAGGTGACCCCCGCGGTGGCGCCCTCGCCCGCGCTCACCGCGCTGGAGCAGGGCACGGTGTCCCTGTTCGAGCGCTCGACGCGCTCCGTGGTCAACGTGGTGGACCTCACGGTGCTGTCCGGGCAGGCGATGAAGAGCGGCGCGGTGGTGCCCGAGGGCAACGGCACGGGCGTGGTCTGGGACGACCAAGGGCACGTCGTGACCAATTACCACGTCCTGGGCGCCATCTTGGGAGTGACCCCCGAGAACCGACGCGCGGACTTGGAGTGCGCCAAGGTGACGCTCTTGGGCCCGGACGGACGCACGAAGACGTTCAGCGCGACGCTGGTGGGTGTCGAAAGAAGCAAAGATTTGGCGGTGATCAAGGTGAACGCCCCTAAGGAGTTCTTGGCGCCGGCGACTGTCGGCGTCAGCAAGAACGTGCGCGTCGGGCAGGCGGTGTTTGCCATCGGCAACCCTTTCGGGTTCGACCACACGCTCACCACCGGGGTGGTCTCCGGTTTGAACCGCACGATCCAGAGCCAGGCTGGGAGTTTGATCAGCGGCGGGATCCAGACGGACGCCGCGATCAACCCCGGGAACTCGGGCGGGGCACTTTTAGACGCCTCCGGCAAGCTCGTCGGTATAAACACCGCCATCTTCACCAACACCGGCGCCAGCGCCGGGGTGGGCTTCGCCATCCCCGTCGACCTCGTGGCGCGCGTCGTGCCGCAGCTCATCGAGTTCGGGCGCGTGACCCTGCCCGGGCTGAACATCACAGTCGCGGACCCCAACGTCAGCAAGCAGCTGGGCGTGCGCGCCGCGGGGGTGCTCGTGCAGTCGGTGGCGCCCAAGTCCGCGGCGGAGAAGGCGGGGCTGTTGCCCACGCGCCGCGCGCTCGGCGGCATCGTCGCCGGCGACGTCATCGTCGGCGCGGACGGCGCGAAGATCACCACCGAGGGCGACCTGGTGGCTGCCGTGGAGCTGCACCAGGTGGGCGAGAAGATCACGCTGCGCGTGCGCCGGGGAGAGGGGGGAGCGGAGGAGGACATCAAGGAGCTGGATGTCGTCGTGACGCTCGAGCCCGCCAGGTGACGCGTAGCTTTAGTTACTTTACACGCGATCGTCGTCGATCGTCGACAACCTCTCGGCGTCGCTCGCCTCGAGCACAGCCACCCTGTACTTGACGCTCTTGGAGTTGAGCATCGAGTACTCGTTGTTCAGCACGAGCACGAGCGTGCCCTTCTGCGGGATGTCGATGACTTTCTCCCACGCCCCGAGGTCGCTCTTGTGCTTGAACTTTTGAAGCAAAGTGGTCTCCGCCTGCTTCCCCCCGCTCGCCGGCCGCAGCGCGGCGGCGACCTCCACGCCCCTCTGCTCGACGCGCACGTAGCACGCCACTTTATCGCCCGCCTCGACGTCCACGTACACCTTCAGCTTATCTCGCGCGGCGATCGTGGCGGGCGTGAGCCCGTCCTCGGGGTTCGACATCCCGACCATCACCGTCTGCTCGTTGGAGACGCCGCGCACGCACCCGCCCGCGCACCGGCATCCGCCGCCTAAAAAACTGGGCACTGTTTCTAAATTGATGAGCTTCGCGAACGGGCACTTTCCGATATCCCCTTTTCGCGTGTCGCTGCTCCCGCACACCGCCACCTTCGCGCGCGTCTTGGCGCTCATCAAGCCCTTGATGATACTCCAGATCGCGCCGAAGATGTACGGCGCGTTTATCAGCACCGCGCGGTCCAGGAGCTGCGGGTACAGGGTCTCGCTGAGTTTGGAAGCGGCGCCCAGCACGGCGGTGAATCTCTTGTCCGTACCGGCGAGCAACGACACGTGGCTCAGGTCGTTCACCGTGACGAGCTTGGTGAGTTTGTTTGTTTTCCGCGTGATTGCGTCGCACAGCAAAAAGCCCAGCTCTTTGCGGTACATCATGAACTCCACCATCTGCTCGTGCGTGTGCGTGTTCGTCAACGCCATCGTGTTGGAGATCCCCGCGCGGATGATGTACAACGGCGCGCCCGTGGACGTCTCGCCGTGGTACTGCGCGACCACGAGCGGCTCGATGCTCTCGAACCGCTTCAGCCGCTCGCCCCGCGCGGCCGCGGCGAGCATCTCCTTATTCTCCGCGCGCCATCGCAGAGTCTCCGCCGCGTTGCGCGCCGCTTCCGCGTCCTCGGGGTGGGACAGCACGAAACGAAGTGCCCAGATCTCATCGTACGGCGTGCCCTCGCCCACGGCGTGGCCATCCCCGCTCAACGCCTGGAGAAGCACGCGCACGCGCTCGCCGTGTTTCTCGAAGAGCGAGTCAAGCCCGCGGTCGCCCGCGGTCTCGTCGCCAGCCGCGGCGACGCTCATCGTGCCCCTCTCGCCGTAACTCGCGAATGTGCGACGAGTTGAACTGCGTGTCCGCCAGAAAAGCCGACTTGAGATCGCGTCCGAGCTGTCGGACGCGCGGCCACGTGTTCGCGTTTCCGAAATCGTCGAAACGGCGTTTCGCAGCCACTTCTTGCGCACTTTCCATCGCGCGACGCGATAATGATCGCCGCTAACGTCCAGGCGTCGCCCGCGGCGCTGAGCGCCCGCCGCCCCGCGCGCCTCGCGCGCGGCGCCGCGCCCCCCTCGCGCGCGTCCCGCCGCGCGATGCGCTGCCGCGCCTCCGCCTCCGAGGCGGAGGCCCCCGCGGCTGCGGAAAAGAAGATGGTGGTGGCGGTCACCGGCGCCACCGGCTTCGTGGGCAAGGCTCTGGTGGAGAAGCTTCTGGCGGACGGCCACGAGGTGCGCGTGTTGACGCGCAACGCCATCTCCGCTCGGCTGGCGATGCCCTCCGCGGCGCTTGCGGGCGCCAAGTTCTACGCCTGGGACACCATGTCCGGCGCGATCGAGTGGTACGACGCGATCAAGGGGTGCACCGGCGTGGTGAACCTCGCCGGCGCGCCCATCAGCAACCCGTGGAACGAGTCGTACAAAAAGACGCTGGTCAAGTCGCGCCTGCAAGCCACTAAGCGCGTCTCGGACGCCATCAACGCGCTGCCCCAACACGAGCGCCCCTCGCTCGTCAGCTCCTCCGCCGTGGGCTTCTACGGCATCAGCAAGAAACGCGAGTTCACGGAATCGTCGAAACCGGGAAGGGACTTCCTCGCTAACTTGTGCGTCAAATGGGAAGCGGCGGCGGTTAAGACGAACACCGAAACGACCATCGTGCGCACCGGCGTCGTGCTGGAGAAGGGCGGCGGCGCGCTGGGAAAGATCCTGCCCGTGTTCCAGATGTACGGCGGCGGGCCGCTTGGTAAGGGCGACCAGTGGGTGAGCTGGATCCACCGCGATGACCTCGTGAACCTCCTCGTCGCCGCGCTGGAGAACCCGGAAAAGTACGCCGGCGTCGTCAACGCCACGGCGCCGCAACCGACGACGATGAACGGTTTGTGCGCCTCCGTGGCGATTGCGACCAACCGGCCTAACTGGCTGCCCGTGCCCGGATTCGCGCTCAAGGCGCTGCTGGGCGAGGGCGCCACCGTGGTGCTGGACGGACAGCGCGTGCTCCCCGACCGCGCGCGCGCCGCGGGCTTCGAGTTCGCGTACGAAACCGTCGAGGAGGCGGTGGCGGACATCGTCGCGTAGGAGGCGCGCGTGGAAGAGCGACGCGTAGGAGTGACGCGATCTTAGTCGACCCGATTTTCGCGTACAGTACATTCCGTTCTATCGAACGCGCCGTTACTACCCGCAAACACGACCGCGTTACGAATCGAGCGGTGTACCAAAAAAACGTCTTCT
>ENA-OUOG01002231-OUOG01002231.1-marine-metagenome-genome-assembly--contig:-NODE-2231-length-20558-cov-10.471608_pt1 | contig 20558 bp, 15 predicted proteins | sample MGYA00248635_ERZ508505 | MGnify/ENA primary metagenome ERZ508505 (study PRJEB26176, sample SAMN06267871) | marine metagenome | isolation source: Saanich Inlet, British Columbia, Canada | place: Pacific...
CGATTATGGGAATCTCAAGGGGTACAAGTATCACGTTTAATACGTCTACGTTATGGACCTTTATCATTGCAAAAACGTCTACCTCAAGGTGCATGGATTGAATTGGAACTTAACGATGTGAATGCACTGAGAAAGCAGGTGCAATTGCCACCTGAAACAGAAACGCTTGTCGGGGTTAATGATAATAAATTAAACCATACAAAATTATCACGTATGCGTAAGTCAGTTAAAAAACACAAAGACCGCAACGCTAAAGCCCCAATCAAGGGTGAAGGTGAGTCAGCATCTGATGATACCAAACGCACTTCACGTCGTAAGCCAAATAACGGGAAGCCACAGGCTAATCGAAACAACGCTAAGAAAGGAAATCTAGGTAGAACCCGGGCAGGAACAGGCGGTTCTCGATAAAATATTAAAAAAGCTTGGTGTTTAGCCAAGCTTTTTTAATAAATAAAGATAGTGAGTTATGGTTAGCTGTTTTGTACAGTAACTATCAATTCTTTGTTAGCCTAATGGAGTACTAAAATCAGGCGATAATTCAAAATCACCTTCTACAGACACCAATTTATTATCAGTAAATGTGATCACTAGTTCTTTTCGGAAATCTTCCCCGCGGGTCGTCATTCCACGTTTCATTTCGTACACATAATACCAAGTATTAGGATCAAAGCTGTCTGTGATGATAGGTTTACCTAACACAAATTCAACTTGTTCTTTAGTCATTTCAATGCGTAGTTTTTGGACATCACGATCATCGAGGTAATTGCCTTGAGGGATATCGATTCTGAATATCCAGTTAGAACAGCCAGATATAGAAATCATAGCGACAAGACACAGAATTAGAGGAGATAGTTTCATTTAAAGCCTAGTTAGTATTATGTTGACAGACGAATGCTATATCAGTGCTTATGACCATTCAACCGTTTATTAGTTCAAACCTGAATATATCTGTATAAACTCACTACATATTGCCTTTAAATGTGCTTTAGCTGACTTTCTGTAACATTTCTTGAGCGTTTGCGATAGCACTATCGGTTAAAGTGTCACCAGCTAATAGACGGGCTAATTCACGCACACGTTGTTCGTCGTTTAACTCGCGCATAGTAGTCTCAGTCGTTTCACCATCAGTAAGCTTATTCACAAACAGCTGTTGATGCCCTTGGGCAGCGACTTGAGGCAAATGTGTTACGCACATCACTTGCGTGCTATTGCCTAGCTTTCTCAATAAACTGCCTACTATTGCCGCAGTAGGACCACTAATACCAGTATCAACTTCGTCAAAAATCAACGTAGGTACTTGGTTTAAATGCGATGTAATTACTTGGATTGCTAGACCGATACGTGATAATTCACCACCGGATACCACATTTTCAATCACATCCATCGGTTGACCTGGGTTGGTGGTAACCAGAATTTGTATAGTATCTAGTCCATTTGCTTGGAGAGGTTGAGAAGTATCATAGTTAACGGCAAATTTAAGTTGAGTGTGTTCCATGTTCATTTGGGCAACCGATTCGATAATACGTTGAGCCAATGTTTCACCTGCAGATTGTCGGGACTGACTTAGTAGGGCCGTTTGTGCCAAGTATGTATCTAGCTCCAATTGAACTTGTGCTGCAAGTTCATCTAATGATCCAGATGATGCTTGCAGTTCAGCATATTCTGCAGCTAACGCTTGATGGATATCGTATAAATCTTCAGGCATGACATTGTGTTTACGCGCGAAATCCATCGCTTGTTGATAACGCTGTTCGACTTGTTGCATACGCATAGGGTCAATATCTAATTCATCACAGTAGCTACGTAATTCATTCGCTGCTTCTTCGATATTAATCGCACTGTCTTTAAGTATACCCACTATCGGAGCTAGGGTCGCATCATGAGTTTCTAATTGTTCAAGCTCATTAACACATTTTTGTACAAGTGATAGAGCATTGTGTTCGTCGTTTTCATATAAACGATAGAAACTCATTTGTGCTTCTTCAAGCAAGGTTTGTGAGTTGGATAACCGTTTAAATTCTATTTCTAATTGTTCAAATTCACCTTGCTGTAATCCAAAAACATCTAATTCTTCAACTTGATAACTGAGAAGTTGACAGCGGTCTTGTCTTTGTTGCTGAGTAGCGGTAAGTTGATCAAATTGCTGTTTGGTTTGACGGTATTGCTCAAAACTGGATTTTACACTGGTAAGTAGCTCGGGATGATTGGCAAATTGATCAAGTAGTTGCAATTGAGCATCGGCTTTTAATAATTGATGATGTGCATGTTGACCATGGATACTGACCAACCACTGCCCAAGTACTTTTAATTGACTTAGTGTTACCGTTTTACCGTTAATAAATGCTTTTGAGCGGCCTTCAGCTGAAATGACACGTCTTATAGTGCATTCATTGGGCGCTTCTTCTTGAATCAGCTCTAGATCAGATAACCATTGTTTTACTTTAGGTAACATTTGGATATCAAATTCGGCGATGACTGAGGCTTTGTCCGCGTTTTTACGAACCGCATTGGCGTCTGCTCGGGCACCTAAACATAAACTTAACCCATCAATTGCAATGGATTTACCTGCACCGGTTTCACCTGTTACGACTGATAATCCTTGTTTAAAATCAACGTGGACTGATTTTACTACGGCAAAATTTTCAATTGATAAAGATAAAAGCATGTTTAAACCACTGTGTAAATATACAATACGTGTAAATATATACAGTATTTGTCTTTCATGCAAGATCCGTTATCAATAAAGTTTACTACCCCAATTTAGCTTAGTACGTAATACGTTGAAATAATCATACGACGGGGGGTGGACAAGATTGAGTTGGTTGGGAGATTTTCGGATGACCACTTCATCTCCAGGTAAAATACTCAACACAATATGACTGTCACAAGAGACCTGCAAATTATCAGAATTTACTTTGGATACGCGCAAGCTAATTTTACTATCTGCGTCAACAACAATAGGACGCGAAGTGAGTGTGTGGGGGAACATAGGAACCAGGGTTAATGCTTCTAATGACGGCATTAAAATAGGGCCGCCACCGGAAAGAGAATAAGCCGTTGAGCCTGTTGGCGTTGCTACAATTAAACCATCGGAACGTTGAGAAAACATGAACTTACCGTTCACATCGACCTCAAATTCCATCATGTGGGCCACCTTACCATGGTGGAGAACCACTTCATTAACAGCCACGTTAGTTGATTTTAGCGATTCATGCCTAAATACATCTACCTCTAACAAAAAACGCTGTTCAATGATACCTTCGCCGCTAAATATAGCGTCTAAATCGGTGTTGATATCGTCAGGATTAATATCAGTTAAAAAACCTAAATTACCTCGGTTAACCCCCACCACATGTATATCAAATCTGGAAAGTACTCGTGCCGCCCCGAGCATATTCCCGTCGCCGCCAACAACAATGGCTAAATCTGCTTCTTGGCCAATAGTGACGAGTTCAGCACTGGTTAAACGGTCATCGTCCATTTCTTCATGGAGGCGAGATTCAATTAATACGCGACACCCTTTGGCATGTAAATAATGCGTCAAGGCAGTCAGACTGACATGTGTGCCTTCATGTTCGGGTTTGCCAATAAGGCCGACAGTGGCGTACTTCATTGTTTCATTCCATTTAATGCAGTAAAGGCGAATGTATCATTAACCTAAATTAATGCCAACACCACAATCAGTCTTTAAGTTAGCGGGCAGTCCAGCCACCATCTAAAATTAAGGTTTGCCCCGTGATGTTTTTCGCACCATCAGACATTAAAAAGTGTGCTGTTTGTGCTAACTCACTTATCTCAATAAATGCTTTTTTAGGCATAGGTTCAAGCATGATTTTATTTACAACATCTTCTTCTGATATGCCATTTTCTATAGCTTGCTTGGTGATTTGAGCTTCAACTAATGGGGTTTTTACGTAAGCAGGGCAGAGTGTATTAATGGTAATGTTATGCTCACCGGTTTCAAGAGCGATGGTTTTGGCAAAACCTAACAGGCCATGTTTCGCCGCAACATAAGCTGACTTGTATGGAGATGCAACAACTGAGTGAATTGAGCCGACATTAATAATTCGACCATAATTACGAGCCCGCATACCCGGTAATAATGCTTGTGTTAACATCGCTGGCGCAACGAGCATAATATTAATTAGTAGCTGCCATTTTTCAGGAGGGAAATCTTCAATTTTAGAAACATGTTGGATCCCTGCATTATTTACTAAAATGTCGATAGTTTCATCATGCAATGTTGTCGGTAATTGGCTAATTGCTGCCGCATCTGTGACATCTAAAATAACAGGACGACATGAAATGCCTTGAAGATGTAACTTTTCACATGCGCTGTTCGCTGCTTTTTCATTAATGTCAGCGACTAATATGCGATGACCTTGTTGTCCTAAAAATTCTGCGATACCAAATCCAATGCCACTTGCACCGCCAGTGATAAATACTGTGTGAGTCATGTTTTATCCTTAAATGTATGAATTAGCTTGCTTTTGCTAAGATACGGTCCAAAGCATTTGCAAATTGTTGTCGTTCAGTTTGAGATATAGGTGGGGGACCACCTGTTTGCACCCCACTTGAGCGCATGGTATCCATAAAATCTCGCATATTTAAAATACTACGAATATTATGTGCAGTGTAAAGCTCTCCACGAGGGTTCAATGCAATCGCTGATTTTTCTATAACTTCAGCAGCTAAGGGGATATCAGCTGTGATGACTAAGTCGTTTGCTTCAACTCGTTTAACTATCTCATCATCTGCCACGTCAAAACCTTGAGGTACCTGTAACATATGAATAAATGCCGAAGCGGGTTTCTTGATTGATTGGTTAGCCACTAACGTTAAATGAATTTTAGTGCGCTGCGCTGCCCGAAAAAGAATGTCTTTAATTAAGTTAGGGCAGGCATCAGCGTCGACATAGATATGCATATGGGTAATTCTTTCTTTAATGTGTAGATGTGAAAGAGTTTATCATAGCTTCTATCGCTTGAATTTGCGTTCCTTTATTAGTCGCATATTCCTTATCACTATATCCCCACCAATCCCAACAGCCTTGAGGGTTAAGTGGTGCGAACATAGAACGTTTCGTTTGTGGATATAAAATGATCAAATTGTTTGTATCCGCCCATTCATTTAATCCAATGTGTTCAACATAGTCTTGCCCAATGAATTCAGTACTTTGATTGCAGCCATGGAAACTCACATGCAAATCGCATTTTTCACCGGACTGGCAGGAGGAGGGAATATAAATAAAACCTTCCTCTGCTAGTCCATTAGCAGCTTCTCCGCCATGTTCTATTTGATTAAAAGCCATAACTTTACTAGAAAGTGCAGTTGCCTTTGGTGCCAAAGGTTTATCTAATATATGGGTGAGTAATTCACCGGCAGCATCATAATTACATGCGCCTATAAAAGGCGACTCAGAGACACCGCACATTGTGCCCTGGTCTAAAGTAGGGAATTGATGGCCAAAGGGTTTATCGTTGATATAAACGATATTTTCTGCTTCCACATATTGGCTGTATTGGGTAAATAATGCATCTGCTGCAAGGCGGTTGACTGTCTTATCATTAGTTCCATGCATTAGCCAGATATGATGATCTGCTAAATATGATAACGGGGCTATAGATGATGAGTTGGCATAAAAATCCAGTTGCTCTGACAACATAGATAAATCAATTTCACTATCTGTTTTAGTCACACACCGAGCTAATGCGGTACCAATACTGCCCTGAGCGCAGAAATAGGGACCAGCAGCTAAGATCGCTGCTCCTGTGACTTTATCTGAATGGGCTATCTGATATTGAGTAGCCATATAGCCGCCAGATGATAATCCAGAAACAGTAATGGTATTAGGATTATAATTTAAGGTAGGTTTCTTTGCTGAACCCGAACACGCTTGAATCATGACAAGGACTGTCGCACTGAGTAATACAAATATAGATGTTTTCATGATCCTAGTCTTTCCTTGCTAAAAATTGTGAAATAGTTTGGGCGTGTTGGTTGATACCTAATATCCCATTTAAGTGTCCTAAAGGTCCGTTCAAAGTCGCATATTGAATCCGATGAGATGATGATTTCTCTGCATTGAGCTTCCGTAATTGTGTATAAGCGTCACGAGCGTGATAGGGCATCAGTAATAAGTCATTATTCGCAGGGATAAATAACACATTGGCATCAATATTCATTAGGCCCTCCGTTAACGATTGGCCATGTCCGGTTAAAAATAACTGACATGCGCGCACCAAATACAATAAATGATTAGGATCCATCATTGCCGCTCTCGATGCTGCTCTATCATGTAACCATGCAGTAATCGCATGATCAGAGAGGATGTTATTCAATGGCTTATCTTCTAATGCAAAGTGAGATAGTTCAGCGCCGACTTGATTTATATACTCAGGATGCAAAGCGATTTGTGTGATAAACATTAAGGATGCGGTCAACCCAGCCATGGGACGACTGTCCTTAGTATAATTTCCCTGTTGCCATAATGGATCAAGTTTAATGGGGATGGCCCATTGTTCCAAGGCTGTGGTAGTCCATGCATCTGAATGAACGGAGCCAATTATCGAGATAATATTGTTGACCCATTTAGGGTAGGCACTAGCCCATTCAATGGCTTGCATTGAACCCATAGATGCGCCGACTACAGCATGTAATTGTTGAATACCTAAACTTTCCAAAACTGATTTTTGTACATTTACGAAATCACGCATAGTCACTACTGGAAATGTTAATCCATAAGCCATGCCAGTATCGGGATTTATAGTGGCAGGCCCAGTAGTAATGACGTTCGGGTCGTATACTGATAAATTCGCTAGGCTATCTACACTAATAACAAAATACTGGTTCGTATCAATGGCTTTTCCTGGGCCTATAATACTATCCCAATAACCAGTGTTGGTATTATCAGGGTGATATTTGCCGGCAGCATGAGAGTTACCTGTAAAATAATGAGTGATAAGAATAACATTGCTTTTATCAGCGTTGAGTTGTCCGTAGCTTTCCCAGCCAACTTGAACCTGTTTTAATGTGGCGCCGTTATAGGTGGTGAATGTGTCGATGACATGCCGCTGCTTTTGAGTTAAAAGAGGCGATTCAGCATACACTAAATTAGTAAAGCTAGAGAGTAGTAGGCAAATAACAAAAGCAATACTACATCGAAGTAACCACATGACGCGAAAATTCATATACTCAATTTGTTTCATATAACTCTCTTATTCAGCAGATGTTAAAATTATTAAAAGATCACGAATAATGTAATAGCCATAATTAGCCCTAATAAAGGTACCACGACGGTGAGTGCTGCCATAGGGCCATACGCTGCTTGATGCGTTTCTCCACAAATAGCACGGATCGTAGTAACGACATACCCATTATGTGGTAGAGAATCGAGTGCGCCGGATGAAATCGATACAATGCGGTGTAGCTCTTCTGGATCAACACCTTGGTCGAGATAATGCGGTCCGACTAGCGGTAATGCAATAGCTTGACCACCTGATGCAGAACCAGTTAAGCCTGCAATCACACTCACTGCAATAGCTGCGCCAATTAATTCATGGCCTGGTAAATGTGTCATTATCTCGACTGTTTGGTTAAACGCTTCTGTTGTTTTCGCGATTGAACCAAAACCCACTACTGCAGCGGTATTTCCGATAGCTAACAAAGCGCCTGTTGTTCCTAAGTTGACCGCTTTGGCCATATTTGTGAAGTATTTGAAATTCATTAACATAATAGTTATCACACCACCTCCAAGAGCAATAATTAGTGCTAGCTGAGCTAAAGTTTCATGGAGTAAAAAGGATAGTAACAACACCACTGCCAGTGGAATAAATCCGGTAAAAGGATGAGGTAAATCTCGCTTGGTGACGGATGGATCATCGTCTCTAGTAATAAAACACTCACCATTCGCTACTGCTTTGGAAATTAATTTTTTTAACCACCAATATCCAAATAACGCCATAAAAACAGCGACAACTAAACTGACTTCCCAAGCGGCAAAAGGTGAAGTACCAAGGAATTTAATAGGGATCCAATTTTGAATTTCAGGGGATCCAGCGGAGGTCATGGTAAATGTTACTGAACCAAAAGCCATCGTGGCGGGGATAAAGCGTCGTGGCAGATTAGCATCTTTAAATAAGCTTAATGCCATCGGATAGACTGAAAAAGCCACAACAAATACGCTAACTCCACCATATGTCAGGATCGCACATGCTGCTACCACAGCGAATACAGCATGCTGAAAGCCCAGCTTGTCAATAATCCAACGTGATAATGAGTCGGCTGCACCTGTGTCTTCCATGAATTTCCCAAATAATGCACCGAGTAAAAACATAAAAAACCAAGCTGCAATAAATCCCGTGAATCCAGACATGTAGGTTTCAACAAAATTGCCATCGCCTAAAAATATAGGTAAACCATTTGTTAAAGCAACAAATAAAGCACATAAAGGTGCTGCAATGAAAAGATTCATTCCTTTCAATGTGAGATATATCAATAACGCCAGACCACCGACGAGACCAAAGATACTTAGCATAGTAAAAATCCTGTGAAGTTTTAACCCATTATAACGATTAAAGATGTTAAAAATCTGTGACTGCAGATGTAACAGGAGTGCAGAAATGATGCGTTTAATTAAACTGTATGCCAATAGTACGATGGTACTACAGATATAATTAATTGAATCTATTAGAGTTTGCTCTGACTGCTCAATGTTAACAAGATATAAACATTTTATTAACCAGGACACATAATATGAACACTACAAAAACACACAATTATAAAACTAATCTCTGTGCGTTGGCTGTATCAAGCGCATTAATGACCAGTATAGTTGCTTTTCCGACATTTGCCCAAGATTCAAAGGCCAGTGGTCTTGAGCGAATTGAAGTAACTGCCCGCAAAACAGTCGAATCACTTCAAGAAGTCCCTGTTGCTATTACATCAATCGGAGCACAAGAACTCTCTGAAAATGGCATATCGGTCATCACCGAAATCCAACAGTTTTCACCCAATACCACATTACAAAATTCTCGAGGTACAAATTCAACACTCACTGCGTTTATTCGGGGAGTAGGGCAACAAGATCCACTTTGGGGGTATGAACCTGGTGTGGGGATTTACGTCAATGATGTGTACATCGCACGACCACAAGGTGCAGTGTTAGATTTACTCGATGTATCTAGAATTGAAGTTTTACGTGGTCCTCAAGGTACGTTATACGGTAAAAATACTATCGGTGGTGCACTCAAATATATAACCAAAGACATGGTGGGTGATCCGACGCTAAATGTTGAAGCAACTGTTGGTTCTTACAGTCAGCAAGATCTTAAAATTACTGGTCAAGCCCCATTAATCGAAGATAAGCTCTATATTGGCTTTGGCCTGGCCACACTCAATCGGGATGGTTTTGGTGAATATCTCATTTCGGCTTTAGATAATCAAGATTTAGAAAATTATAACAAAGACTTAATGGCAGCGAGACTCGATATTGAGTTTAATGCCAGTGAGGATTTATTTTTCCGACTTAGTTGGGATAAAACCACAGATGATTCAAACGCAAAAGGCGGTTATCGATTACTTCCATCATTACTAACCGACGCGCCAGTACCGAATAGTGTTTATGATTCATATACCAGTCTACCCACGTTTAATAAAGTTGAATTAGATGGGTTGAGTTTACTTGTTCGTTATGATGTGAATGATCAATTAGAGTTGAAATATATTGGGTCATCCCGTGAAGGCTACTCGCCGACGAATATTGATTTTGATAACACGCCTTTAGATATTTTCGATGTGCCTGCAGAGTACAAAGATGAAAATACTACACATGAAATACAAGCAAATTACGTGGATGGGGATTATTCTCTTGTGTCTGGTTTATACCTTTATGATGGAGAGAGCTGTGGTAATTTTAATGCTATTTTAGGTGTGCTTGGACGCACAGCGTTTGCAACTCCAGGTTTAACCCGTGAAGTGACTGGGTGTAATAATTCAGAAAGCTGGGCGTTATATACACAAGCAAACTTTGCGATTAATGAACAATGGTCAATGTCAGTGGGTGCGCGTTACACGGACGAAAAGAAAACCGCCATTGTCAACAACGGGTTAGTGTTTGATAACGTATATCCTTATAGTGGTTGGAATCCTGGTTATGTGCGTCCAGAAGGTGAATTAGTTCCACAAGTTTTAGGAACCGATTCAGACGGTGATGGTGTATTAGATGCACCAAAATCAGAAAGTTGGTCACGTTTTACGCCTAAAATCAGTGTGGAATATCAAGCAAATCGCGATTTAATGTTTTTTGCTTCATATGGTCAAGGATTTAAATCGGGTACCTTTAATCCACGTGCAACAATCAATGAACCTGCTGTGGCACCTGAAGTAGTTGACTCGTATGAACTTGGAATGAAAAGCGAGTGGAATGATAATTTACGTGCAAACGTGACTGTATTTAATTTAGATCATAAGGATAGACAATATATCTCGGTCCTGCCGGGTGAAAATTCAACTGATTTACAACAGATATTAGGTAATGTTGGTTCATCATCTGCCAATGGTATTGAAGCTGAAATTTCTTATCAGGCATTAGATAATCTTACTTTAGATGTGGCGCTAGGATTTATCTCAAGTGACTTCGATGAAGTTATTGAAACGACCCCAGATAATGCTGTGATTGATATTTCTGACAGGTTTGATATCTCTAATACGCCAGAACGCACTATAAACCTTGCTCTAAATTATATGGTGGACACCTCCTTTGGACCATTAGTATTTAATACGAATTATTATTATCGCAGTGATTATTCATTATTTGAACAGGATAATTTACTAAATCAAGATGGCTATGGATTATTGAATGCCAGTATTAATTGGGAGAGTAATGAAGGAGATTGGTATGGTGGAATTCACTTTAAAAATATTACGGATGAAGAATATTTAGTGGGTGGATATCAGTTCGTCACACCTGATCCATCGGATCCAACTGATGTGAGTTTATATACGCCTGGATTAGGTGGCGATAATACGCTGATTGGGTATTATGGTGACCCTGCGACAGTTCATGTTAAAGTGGGCTATCGCTTCTAAGCTAACAATTGATAACGTATAAAAAAAGCGCCTCACAATTATGTTAGGCGCTTTTTTGTATTTGAGCTATTAAATATATAAGTGAAATCATTAAATCTTAGTGAGCCAATTATGGGTATCAGCTTGTTTGCCCCATTGAATGTCGTTTAGTGTTTGACGTAGCTTGAGTGTTGTCTTACCAGCGTCACCAGTTCCTACTTTATGCTCTACACCATTATGAATAAAGGTACCAACAGGGGTTAACACTGCTGCAGTACCAGAAAGAGCCGCCTCTACATGGGGGCTTTTCGCTCTTTCTAATAATTCTGTAACAGTAATATCTCGTTCGCTGACCGTCATACCTAAATCTCTTGCTATTGTTAAAACAGAGTTGCGCGTTACGCCATGCAGGAATGTCGAATCTAGTGCTTTGGTAATGATTTCATTACCATCAATTAGTATAAAGTTTGCAGCTCCCGTTTCTTGGACATCCCCATTTGGACAAAACAGTATTTGGTCAGCTTGGACACTGTCTTTTGCCGCAAGAATAGGACCTAATGCACTGGCATAATTCCCACCACTTTTTATCATACCCATATGCGGCGCACATCTGACACCCTCTTCATCTAATAAAATACGAAGTGGTTTTGCACCGCCGGCAAAATAATCACCCACAGGCGATAACAAAACATAAAGCAGCGAACTTAACGACGGTGCTGCCGCTTTACCAATAGAAGCTTCAGTACCAATATGAGTCGGACGGATATACATTGACCCTGGTGGCTGTGGCACTTGAGATTTGTATTGGTGTACGATTGAGGTAATCATGTCTGCGACTTGTGCTTTATCAATCGCCGGTAATGATAGTAGTTGGCTGCTTTGTTCAAAACGGTTTAAGTTTTGATCCATTCTAAAAATATTTACGCTACCGTCGGAATGCGCAAATGCTTTTAAGCCTTCAAAACAGGTACTCGAATAATGCAGTACATGGGCGCCGGGATGCATTGAAATGCTATCAGCACTGACGTGCTCGGCTTTCGACCATTGTCCGTTATTAAAGTTGGTTAATGCCATTTCAGGCATAAATTTAGTCCCAAACATCGCCATTTGAGTAATCCTTTTTTGATTAGATAATATCTAATGTATTGAAAGTGTTGTGCACAATATATGATGAAGTGGGTATAGACTAACGGTAATATTGCACTGTATTTACTAAAAATTTTAACAATAAAATGTATATAAATATATAGAAGTTCTAGGTAAATTAATTAAAAAGTGTGTTCAATACCTATTCTATTAGGGTTATTATCCTTAATTAAGCTGACAATAGCACTGAGTGATAAGTTTTGCATGATATATTGTTATACTTGATAACATAGTTATGTCATGGTGATGTGGCGTATTATTCTTAGATGAATAGTTATAACAGGAATTATTTGTATGTTTTTTCAAGACTTACCTTCAGCATTGGTCGCAGATGATCACCCATTATTTCGCAGTGCCTTAATTCAAGCATTAACGCCCATATTTGATCAGCGTATCGCGGAAACAGCGAACTTAGATTCGACTATCGGTTATTTACAAGACCATCCTGGTACTGACATTACTTTTTTGGATATTAACATGCCCGGTAATGAAGGTTTAAACGGTTTAGTGTCGTGCTTACATCAATTTCCCAATACCTTATTTGTGATTGTCTCAGCTCAAGAGTCTATAGCTGTGATGCATCGAACGATAAAGTTAGGTGCTGTCGGTTTTATACCTAAATCAGCGTCATTAGATACTATCGCTTCAGCAGTTGAACAAATATTATCTGGGGAAACTTGGTTGCCTCATTCTGATGCTTATGACGCACTGACCGGTGTACAAGATGAAGATTTTGCAGCTCGATTAGCATTACTCACGCCTCACCAACTCAAAGTTTTACAATACATGTCAGAAGGGTTATTAAACAAACAAATAGCCCATGAGATGGTCATTTCTGAATCAACGGTAAAACAGCATGCATCAGCAGTGCTTAAGAAGTTAAACGTAATTAACCGCACTAAAGCGGGGGTGCTATTTAAACATTGGACAGAGGTATCGGAAGAATAGATTCTTCACTCATACTTCATTAAATTAAGTTAAATTGATGACGATTTAACAGATGTTTTAGAGCAATGGGTTTAATGGGTTTTGGTAAATAAAGTAAACCATATTTATTTGATAATTCACGTATCTCTATACTTCTATCCGCTGTTGTTAATATTGCAATATGTTGTGGTGGCAATTTAGGTTGAATATCTTGATACCACTCAATACCTGTTTCACCAAAATCTAAATGATAATCACAGATCACAACATTGATTTTAATAAGTGCTTCTTTGCTTAATTTATTAAGTTGAGACCGTTGTTTGATCCATGTAACAGAAAACTGCCAATGAGTGAAAAGAGCAAGCATAGCCTGAGCAACTTGGCTGTCGTTTTCAATCATAAGCATGGACAAATTAGACTCAATAGCTATATTAGACAGGCTTCGTTTATTTTTGTGTTGATAAAGAAAACGCTGATAAATACTATCTTTTGATACTTTGGGGAGTGTGATGCTAAAGCGTGTCCCTTTTTCTAATTCAGATACCAGACTAATAGGGTGTTCCAGGAGATGCGCCATTTTATCAACAATAGTTAATCCTAGTCCCAAACCAAGTTTTTGTGAGGAATGATGTAATTGGGTAAATTCAGCAAAGATATCAGTCTGCTTATCTGCGGGAATTCCTGGCCCAGTGTCACATACCCATATATCAACCGTGTCTGTGTGATGGCGGACTCCAATGGTTACACGTTGCTTGTTAGAAACTGATTGGTAGCTGGTATAACGGATAGCATTAGCTAATAAATTTTGGATAATTCGTTTAAGTAAAAGCTTGTCAGAAATGACTGCAGAACGACTAGGAATATACTTTAAGTGAACATCGGCTTTTTCTGCGATTATAGAAAACTCTGCGATTAAAGGTTTGATCACCTCATCAATCATAAATGATTGGTGATTTGGGGTGATAACACCCGATTCTAATTTACTCATGTCCAATAACATCGTCAGTAAATTTTCAGCATTCTCCAAAGATTGAATTAGTCCGGAGGTAGCATCTGATAGCTCAGGATTAGTATTTTTCTCAGCAAGCATTGCGGCAAATAATTGGGCTGCATTAAAAGGTTGCATTAAATCATGTCCAGCAGCGGCTAAAAATTGCGTTTTTAACACATTTTCTCGGATAGCTGAATCTTTTGCTTGGGTTAATGCCTGTGTTTGTTTGACCCATTCTCCTTTTTCAAAACCAGTATCAGGGGTATCTGAAATAGTATTAAACAATAATTTAGCGGTTGCAAAACCGACCTGGTTAGCCACCAATACTAATACTTTGGCTAACAATGAATTAGGCACATAATCATTATCCTGTAGTTGACCGAATAAATTATCGATATCTCGCCCGGGTAGCAAACGACGACATAAACGATGCAATTCAATTTTACGAATAAAAAAGTTTGTCATTTCATCTTGAGTTGACATATTAGATGGACGTTTGCCAGCGCGCCATCGATATAATCCATATAAGCTAATGTAGATTATGATATTAGCCAAAAGTGATATAACCAGACCATGATTTAGCTGTGCGTTAGATAAGGACGTTTGAGTAATGTTATTTGGATAAATATTAGGATACAAAATCATTATAAACCAGATCATACTTCCAGTAATGATCGCTGACAATGCAGCAGTCACTGTCGGGCGAGGTAAAATATTTGTTAGCACAAAACTTGGAAAAAGTTGCGCAACTAAGGCCATCGCAATAAATCCCGAGTTAACTAATGGCATCGTTTGCGACACGTGAATATGATAAAAGTAAGCGGCAAATAAAACGACGCCTACCGTTATTCGTCGGAACCACAAAATGGTATGTCCCTGCAAATGCTTTGGTGAGCTTTTTCGTGTTTGATGACGAGTTAAAAATACATACAATGGACTAGCGATATGATTACCTATCATGATCCCTAATGCTAATGTAGACACAATGATCATTGCTGTTGCCGCTGCTAAACCACCAATAAATGCCACTATAGTCAGGCCCGTTTGATTCATATACAAAGGTAAAGCTAAGGTGAAAATGTCCGACGATACAGCTTCATCCACCAATAACATATTTCCTGCTAGTGCAATTGGTAATACACCGACACTCATTAATAACAAATATATTGGTAAAACCCAACGGGCTGTTGTAAGTGCTTGTAATTGTGGTAGTTCAACAAATGTCATATGAAACTGGCGTGGTAAACAAAACATGGAAACCACCCCTAAAAAAACATGTACACTATAAGTATACCAAGCTGCAGGTGTGGTAAGCGCTTGACTGGCTACCGGGTGTGCAGCAGCCTGAATCAATACATCATAAACGCCATCAAATAATCCATAGCATACCCATATTGCTATACTTAACAGAGCAATGACTTTTACAAGGGAAGTAAATGCGACTAATAGTAATAGTCCAGGATGTTTAGGTGACAGTGATTTACTACGTGTCCCAAAAAACAATGCAAATGCAGCCATTGATAGTGCGACAAACCAATTAATATGATCTGTGACAAGTGTTGATGAAGGTAGTAAAAGTGTTACTGTGGCTGATATTGCATCCAGTTGCAGTGATATATATGGGATGACACCCAAAACACATACTATGGTCACAATAGCAGGTAAACCAAAAGATTGCTTGAAACGGAAACTCATAAAATCGGCAAGTGACGCAATATTGTGTTGAATACTGAGCTGTGCAACTTGCTTGAGACCTGCAAAACCTATAAACATGACCAACATCATGCCCAGATAGGTGGGGATTAAACTCCAACCAAAATGAGATGCTTGGGAAACGGTACCAAATATTGCCCAAGTCGTACAATGAATACCAAGTGCTAAGCTAAAGATGTAATGTCGAGTGCTATCAGATACTGTTAGCCTTTCACCCGTAAGAGCGACAATGAATAAGAATGATAAGAACAATACTAGGATGAGTCCTAGCACACTGCCGGTAAACATGGAATTGAAGACCCTTTTGTTCAATTAAATGTCACGAATAATCACACATTAGCATAAAACCTAAAAAATATAACAAAAATTCTCTTAGTCCCCTTGAAGGGATTGGATCTATCCCCATTAATAATCCAACAAACAGTTATGACGATACATTAATAGATTTGACGGAGGACGCATGAGCGATCAACACGAGCACTCAGATGACCAAAATAACCCCGAGGCATCACCAGAAGTAACAGATCAGGAACAGACACAAGAGTCTGTGACGATTGATAACGAGACGGCGAATGTTGAAAGTGACAATGTAGAAACATTATCTCCAGAACAAGCGCGAATTTTTGAGTTAGAAAACGAACTAGCTGCAGCTAAACAAGCCCTTGTTGATCAAAAAGATGGGGCATTACGAGCTGTTGCAGAAGGTGAAAATGCTAAACGACGCGCCGAAGCAGAGATTGAAAAGGCACGTAAATTTGCGTTAGAGCGTTTCGCAGGCGATTTATTGCCAGTGATTGATAATTTAGAAAATGCAATTCGTTTTGCAGATCGTGAAAATGAAACGTTAAAGCCAATTTTAGATGGTATTGATATGACTCAAAAGTCATTCATCAGTACGGTTGAAAAAAACGGATTAGAGGTACTTAACCCAGAAGGTGAAGCATTTAATCCAGACCAACATCAAGCAATGTCAATGCAAGAATCTGCAGATGTTGCTCCTAATACCGTCCTTGCCGTAATGCAAAAAGGGTATGTGATTAATGGTCGTTTGTTACGCCCAGCAATGGTGATGGTGTCAAAAGCACCAACACAAGATACAGAAGCAAAAAATTAGAGAATTTTTAATAGCGGGTATTGAAAGTATTCATAATAACCCCATTAAAAGTATAGACATTATTGAACAGTTATTCGGAGTAAGACAATGGGTAAAATCATTGGTATTGATTTAGGTACAACCAATTCATGTGTTGCAGTTTTAGACGGCGACAAAGCAAGAGTCATTGAAAATGCAGAAGGCGACCGCACAACTCCTTCTATTATTGCATATTCAAATGAAGGCGAAATTTTAGTAGGTTCACCGGCGAAACGCCAAGCGGTAACGAATCCTCAAAATACATTATTCGCGATTAAGCGTTTAATTGGTCGTCGTTTTGAAGACAAAGAAGTGCAAAAAGATATCGATATCATGCCGTTTAACATTATTAAAGCGGATAATGGTGATGCATGGGTCGAAGCTAACAACGATAAGATGGCACCACCACAAATTTCTGCAGAAGTCTTAAAGAAGATGAAAAAGACGGCTGAAGATTTCTTAGGTGAAGAAGTCACCGGTGCTGTAATTACCGTTCCTGCATACTTTAACGATTCACAGCGTCAAGCAACAAAAGATGCTGGCCGTATTGCGGGTCTTGAAGTGAAACGTATTATTAATGAGCCAACTGCGGCAGCATTAGCTTACGGGATGGACACTAAAGGCGGGGAAAACGTTGTTGCCGTTTATGACTTAGGTGGTGGTACGTTTGACATCTCAATCATTGAAATTGATGAAGTCGATGGCGAACACACATTTGAAGTATTAGCGACTAATGGTGATACACACCTTGGTGGTGAAGATTTCGATAACCGTGTTATCAACTACTTAGTAGAAGAATTTAAGAAAGATCAGGGCGTAGATTTACGCAAAGATCCATTAGCGATGCAGCGTCTTAAGGAAGCTGGCGAAAAAGCGAAGATCGAATTATCTTCTGCTCAGCAAACAGAAGTTAACTTACCATACATCACTGCAGATGCATCTGGTCCTAAGCATTTAGCGATTAAAGTAACACGTGCTAAATTAGAATCATTAGTTGAAGACATGGTAAAAGCGTCACTTAACCCAGTTAAGCAAGCATTAGCGGATGCTGATTTATCTGTTTCTGATATTAATAATATCATCTTGGTAGGTGGTCAAACACGTATGCCATTAGTGCAGAAGTATGTGGCAGATTTCTTTGGTAAAGAGCCGCGTAAAGATGTGAACCCTGATGAAGCAGTCGCTACCGGTGCAGCGATTCAAGGTGGTGTACTATCAGGTGATGTTAAAGACGTGCTATTACTAGATGTTACTCCATTATCTTTGGGTATCGAAACAATGGGTGGCGTAATGACGGCACTGATTGAAAAGAATACGACTATTCCAACGAAGAAAAGTCAAACATTCTCTACTGCTGAAGATAACCAATCTGCAGTAACAGTACATGTATTACAAGGTGAGCGTAAGCAAGCTTCAGGTAACAAATCTTTAGGTCAATTTAACCTTGAAGGGATTCGTCCAGCGGGCCGTGGTCAGCCTCAGATTGAAGTTACCTTTGACATCGATGCTGATGGTATCTTACACGTATCTGCGAAAGATAAAGATACAGGTAAAGAGCAGAAAATTACGATCCAAGCTTCTTCAGGTTTATCTGATGAAGAAATCGAACAAATGGTTCAAGACGCAGAGGCAAACAAAGATGCAGATGCGAAATTTGAAGAATTAGTTCAGGCGCGTAATTCTGCAGATGGTATGGCCGGCAGTATTAAAAAGCAGATGGAAGAAGCAGGTGATGCTTTACCAGCTGATGAGAAAGAAAAAATTGAAGCGGCTATCAGCGAATTAGAAACAGCGACTCGCGGTGAAGATAAAGCAGAGATTGAAGCAAAAACTCAAGCCCTTATCGAAGCTTCTTCTAAGTTAATGGAAATGGCACAAGCTCAGGCACAAGCAGAAGCTGGTGCTGCTGAAGGTCAAGCTGAGTCATCTGCAAAAGCAGATGATGATGTGGTTGACGCTGAGTTTGAAGAAGTAAAAGACGACAAAAAATAAGTCGACTTAAACAGCGCTTAAACCAGCAATGGTCATGAGTGAAAGAACGAAAAAAGCGCAATTGGGTCTCCCGTTGCGCTTTTGTATGTAACTAATTAGAGTAAATATCCATTATGTCAAAACGTGACTACTATGAAGTGCTTGGCGTTAGCAAATCTGCTACCGAACGCGAAATTAAAAAGGCGTACAAGAAATTAGCGATGAAATATCACCCTGATAGAACGCAAGGTGATAAAGGCATGGAAGAGAAGTTTAAAGAAATACAAGAAGCGCATGAGATTTTAACCGATGGTCAAAAACGTGGTGCCTATGACCAATACGGTCATGCAGCATTTGATCAATCACGCGGTGGCTACCAAGGTGGCGGCGGTGGCGCTGATTTTGGTGACATTTTTGGTGACGTATTTGGTGATATTTTTGGTGGCGGTCGTTCTGGTGGTGGTCGTGCTCGAGCTCGTTCTGGTAGTGACTTACGTTACAACTTAGAATTATCTTTAGAAGAAGCCGTAAAAGGTAAAGAAGTTGAAATTCGCGTGCCGACAATGGTCGAATGTGAACCATGTAATGGTTCTGGCGCGAAGAAAGGCACCTCTGCGAAAACATGTTCAACGTGTCATGGTAATGGTCAAGTACAGATGCGCCAAGGTTTCTTTGCTGTTCAACAAGCATGTCCAACATGTGGCGGTAAAGGGAAAGTCATTGGTGATCCGTGTTCACCATGTCGTGGTCAAGGCCGTGTAGAAGAAACCAAAACCTTATCGGTTAAAATCCCGCCGGGTGTGGATACGGGGGATCGTATTCGTTTATCTGGCGAAGGTGAAGCCGGTGAACAGGGGGCTCCGGCTGGCGATTTATATGTACAAGTCAATGTGCGTGAACATAAGATCTTCCAACGAGATGGTAATAACTTATATTGCGAAGTCCCCTTAAGCTTTACGACGGCTGCTTTAGGTGGAGAAATCGAAGTACCTACCTTAGATGGTAAAGTGAAATTGAAAGTAAGCTCAGAAACACAAACTGGTCGCATGTTCCGCTTACGTGGTAAAGGTGTTAAATCGGTTCGTAGTTCATCTGTAGGTGATTTAATGTGTAAAGTTGTGATCGAGACACCGGTCAATTTATCGAATAAACAGAAAGAATTACTTGAAGAATTTGATAAATCTATGGGTGATTCAATTAAAAAGCATCGTCCAAAGGAACAAGGTTTTTTTGATGGTGTGAAAAAGTTCTTCGACGATCTAACTAACTAAGTTGTTAAATGTTAATTAAAACCCACCTTTAGGTGGGTTTTTTATGTGCTGTAGATATATGATCAAATCTCATAAAGTGCGACTGCCAATAAGGGGCTAGTTCAATCGAGGTTTGATAAATTGGTTGTCTTGCTTGTAAAGCACTGAGAGTGCGGATACTAGTGTCTGTTATAGCTGGATGATCTTTGTCCATTTTTACGTTTAATATAAGCCCTAATCTTGTGAAAATCATCTCTAGTTCATCCATTAGGTCTTGAACTAACGCTTCATAACGCACCGGAATAATATGTTCTGAGTAGAGTTGAGTAAAATGCATCATCGTTTGATGGTAATGATTCAT
>ENA-OUOG01002232-OUOG01002232.1-marine-metagenome-genome-assembly--contig:-NODE-2232-length-20556-cov-4.657649_pt1 | contig 20556 bp, 19 predicted proteins | sample MGYA00248635_ERZ508505 | MGnify/ENA primary metagenome ERZ508505 (study PRJEB26176, sample SAMN06267871) | marine metagenome | isolation source: Saanich Inlet, British Columbia, Canada | place: Pacific...
GAAAGGATGTTACCCTCATCATCACGGTTGATCGCAGCGAGAGGGTTACTATAATTGTTCTTGTAGTTCTTACCACGAACAACAATATTGTCGCCATCCATTGAAACTAAATCATCAGTTAAGCTGATGCCAGCTTCTTTTAATGGTTGCTCTCCAATCTCTTCAATGTTTCCAAGCTCAATGATTTGATCATCGTCAGTATATAACGCAATCTTACCACCACCTTCGTCTGTAAGTATACCTGTTTGTTTGTTAAACTCAACACGCTTACCTATAACATCTTTAACCTTTGCCTCATTAGACTCTGGTGTCAAAGAAACAGTTACAGGAGCTGGTTCTTCTACCGCCTCTTCTACTGCTGCTTGTGGAGCGACAGGTACAGCCTGGTTAGCTGTTACTTTTTGTGGGTACTTACCGTGTATATCGTTTCTTTCTTTTATTAAATCAAGCGCTTGTTGCTCTCTTTCAGCACGTAATTCTGAATCACTAATGAGATCCAACTGCTGTTCTAATACCTCAAGCTGGTTGTCAATTAAAACAACACGATTACGGTCTTCTTCGCTAAATTGACTGTAGTACTCACGGTCCTCTTCAATAAGCTTGTTGAGCTTTCTTTTCTCTTCTTGTATTAGCTGTACAGCTGTATTCTTTTTTTGAGGATCATCCATGCCTTTAACAGCTTCCTCAACTTTTCTTATGGTTTCAGCAGCTTTCTTTCTAGCCTCTCCGTTTTTAAGACTACCACGTGCTGCACGTCCATTAGCAATAAGTTGAATACCACCACCTGAGCTAAACCCTAAAGCATAAGCATCAATGATTCTAGGAATCTCTGCATTTATCTCTTCAATAGTTTTTCCCTCTTTGATTCCTGTTGTTACTATATCCCAAGTCTCAACAAGAACCTCTTCAAATCCTTCCTCATTACCCATGGCTATCATCTTTTTATAGACATCAGTCATGCGTGCTTCGTTAATAAACTGATCTTTTAAAGCATTTGATCTTGAAGAACTAGATATTATACTGCGTGCTGCATTTAAATCGCCACGGAATAAACTTTCAGATATTGTTTCTACAGCTCCTTGGGCAAAAGCAAATGCCAGCTTTTCAGCAGGGCTGTAGCGTGGATCGTTTTCTATTTGACGGTATTTATTACCAGCAGAAGAAGCACCCATTAAAAGTGTGCCCGAAGTTATTGGTCTACCTAAAACAGCAAGACTACCTACTTGGCTACCGGTCATACCAACCATGATGCTTGGAACATTCTCCAATACACCGTCCATTAATAACCAACTAGCTTTAGATACCTCACCTTCTGTAAGGTTATTCCAAAACCCTTTGTCCATATCCTCTTGTGTTAGATTAGGACTGAATATACCAGAGTTCATAGCTCTAGCTTTCTTGAAATACTCTGCATTTTCATTATAAGTATCTGCAAGATCTGTAAAATAGTTGCCCTCTTCAAAAGACTTTTCTGCTATAGGGTTAGGAACACCGGTCAAAGGTGATGGGAATTTACTCGCTTCTTTAATCAATCCGTTAAACATGTCTAACACACCTCCAACAAATCTATTTGAACCGCCTACAATCTGAGATACAACAGGAGCGTTTGCTGTAAATTCATAAAAAGACTTATCAATATTGTCTAAATAACTTTCTGAAGGGTCTTCTCCTTTAGATTTTTTAAAATCATTGTAAGCTTGCGTAGCCCAGTTGCTAGCTTCACTATAATACTCTTGTAAGTCAAGATTGGATGGTGAGGGTAAATCGGTAACCGAAGATTCTCCAGCTGTATCTTCTTTTTTTTTTGGCGAATAGTCTACAGCATCTTGATATACTGGAAACTTCTTCAAGAAAGCATCAACCAAAACGCTGTCTTCGTAAGATTCGTAAGATGGGTATTTAGCTTTTACCTTTGCTGCAAAGTCTTGTACAGATAGCTTTTCGTTAGGCATTTATACGTTTTTTATTTAAGATCTAACTCTATTAGGCTAATTTACTTAATTTGCAAAGACGCCTTTTGGATCATTTGGGTTTGTATTTTGAGAGTCACTAAACAAGCCCTCTGGATCATTTGGATCCATAGACATTCCTTGTAAAGCCATTTCAACAGCTCTATTGCTAAGTATATTAGCAACTTCTTTATCTGTTGCCCGTCTTGTCGTAGTCATTACTTTTCCATCTTCTTGAATCAATAACGCACCACCAACACCAGCTTTAATTGCAGTAATCTTTTTGCTGAGGTCATCGTCAATTTTACTTTCTGTCTCTACAAAGTAAGATCCATTCTTCTCGTATATAGAAGTAATTTTCTCTTTAACTTTTACGGTTCTTCCAGTAGTTCCTGAAGTCATTTGTGACTGGTGTTCTTTATCAACAGCTGCTTTTTCTTTATCTTTTAAGTTATCGTAGTCATCACCATATTTATCATTAGCAATATCATTGACACTCTTCTCAGCTGTTGGATACTCCATTGTTGTCTCAACAGTCTTTGGTAATGTTAATCCCTTAGCGCCAGCAACACCCATAATCATTTTTTCATCTGGATCATAGATGCTATCTAAATCAGTAGTAAATGTCTTGATGTTTAAGTCAGCGTCACTAATACCCTTGGTTTGATCACCTAAACGCTTGAGCTGGTCAACAAAAATTGACATTGTATTGTCTATATAATCGTTTTGATAACCTAATTTTGCGTTATCATCTTGACTCATGATAAAATTGTACTGCTGTGAGTTGGTGATTTTATCCTTACCCATACTACGTAGACCACCGTAAACAGTAGCCATCTCTATATTTTCAGTACCATAGCCAACAGTCTTTTGAAGTAAATTACGTCCTAAATCAGCTATGCTTGCAACGTCATATCTACCTGTTCTAGGGTCGTAAAAGTCTGTTTCAATTCTTGGTTTTACTTGGTCTAATATTGTCTTAGCCATTTCGTTTGGAGCTGTAATTTGAAACTCCATAGACTTAGGCACAACATATTCCTCCATAGCTAATAAGCTATTAGATGTTTGAGGGGTGTATCTGTACACATTAGAGTACTGCTCATACTCATTATAATCTACACCATAAGCAGAAGGGTCAGCTCTATACTGTGAAGTATTCTCATAATACCCATCAGTTAAAAACTTAGCTTTACCCGCTACTTGAGCGTAATTAGCATATGCGTTATCTAACGCTCGTCTACTAGAAATATTATCATCAGAAGCAACGGCATTCATTGCCTGCTCTACTTGGTTCCATTGTGATTGAACAGCAGGAATAAAACCTTCTAAGTAGTTTTCACCTGTCTGCTTATAATCGTTAATGTAATTATAGGTAGCCGCTTTCTGTTTCTTCATTTGGTCCTGGCGTTGTTGCGCCAATCCAAGGAAGTCTGGTGTTTGAATTACAGTGCTTGGTACGAACTCCTCCATTATTTAAATCTTTTTGTCTTTAACAGATTACGGAAGAACTTTGATTCTTTAGATATAGCCTTTGCTTGTTTTGGGTTCAAAACATATTCTCCTCCTGTCATTTCTCCAATAACTTCTCCGTCCTGGATCATGTGTATAGGATTAGTATCATGACTAAACTCTCCTGGAGTTTGCATCATACCACCATATTTAAAGTTATTCATTTGGCTAATAGCTCTACGTGCTGCCTCTTCTTCCTCTAGAGTTAAGTCCATCATAGGGCTTGAAGTAGGTCTGTACATCTCAGCAATACCAGCTGTATCTACACCACCTTCTATAAGAGGGTCACCTACTTGAGATATAGTAGCTTCTTCCAAAGGATTTTTCATCTCAAAATCTAAAAAATCTTGTGAATCAGATCCGGTTTTTTTATTTGACATAGAAGCGCCATAACCAATAGTTCTTCCAATGTCGCTTAGTCCACCAACTGTATTCTGAACACCCGCATTAATAGCATTTTGGAATCCTTGACGTTGAATCATTTCACGCTGTGTATCTCTATTTATTTGTCTTTCAGAACCCGTAGCAGAAGCGCCTAACGCAGACATGATGTCTCTTTGCTGTTGTGCTAGCAACTGGTTTGTAGCTCCTGTGCCCGCATCAACAACCTTGCCTATGCCTCCAATAACAGCTCGTGAACCCGATTGCTGTAAAGCCTCTGTAGATGTTGCTAAACTTTTATTAATAGCGTCAATACGCTGTTGTACAGCTTGACCAGACTTAGCTTGTTTTAACATCTCAGCATATTCAGCCGGCTTCATGCGTGAAGCTTCTTGTACTCCAGCTAAACCAGATCTACCAGCACGCTGCTGATACAAACCATAACCAGTCTTACCTAGACCGGCTACACCTTGAGCTACAAGAAGTGACATTGTAATTGGATCCATAGTGCAAATTTACGTATTTTAATTATGTGCCTTAGAATCTGTTATCACTGCATTAACAGCATATAATTCTATAGGGTTTGTATCTGTTTTTGTTAGTTTAATACTAGCGTAGTAATCTCTTATTTGATCACCTTCAATAGCTGAATCAGCGACCAACACTACTAAATCATTTTGTACCAATCCGGTAACATTTGTGTTACAAGTTAGTTGATTTGATTCAGAAATACTAGACGCTGTTAGAGATAGTGCGTCAAGTTGTGTACCGTTGACCTTATATAAGAACGATGAAGTACCCAATGGGAAGTTCATAGATGCAATATTGTTTTTAAAAGTGATAGTATCATTTGATACACTGTCAACAACACCTAATCCAAAGAACTCATCCGTACTGCTTGTGCTTGTAATGTTGGTTATTCCATTTCTAGAAGTAGTAGCACCATGTACATAAGCATAATAGAAGCCTTCTTTCTTTTTAAAAGAAGCGTCATCAATAACAACAGATTGATTTGTATTAGACACAACTGCATCCCAGGCGCTATTACCTTCCAAAGATATAGACTCATATGTCTTGATAGCTGATGGAGAAACTTTAGAAATAACTTCTACAATAGATTCTTCCGTTTCTAAACCGTAAAATGTGTTTCTATTTGCTGTTTCAATATGCTTGTATATGCTTCCGTTCTTAAAGGAATACATAGTGTTATGTACACTCACAACATCTTCTGGTATAAAAGAATAACGAGTAGTCCAAACATTATTAGATAAAGAGTACGCTGCTGTAAATGGTTCAAAGACCACAGCACCCGAAGATATAGCTCCTGTATCGTCTGAATCACAGTACCCATTATCAAAAGTAAATCCAGGTAAGAACATATTTACATTTATGGATACAAAGAAGTCGTAATTCTTATTAGTAGCTATACCATAAAGATTACTTGTTTGGAAAGGTTGATTCACATAGATTGGATCTCCGTTAATCAATTCATCTAAGTATACGATAGCACCCAAGCTGTCATCAAAGTTGTCACAGATGTCGTCAAAATCCCTTACCTCAGTACTGAAAGAGAAAACAGCTGACGGATTGTATGATGTTTGAGCAATAACTTGTGTTCCAGTTGAGTCTAGCTGTGCCTTATACTCGTATGCTCCCGAGTTTATAATAACTCTAGCTTCTGTAATCTCATCAGTAGATATTATGTACTCGCCATTTTCAGTATCTATTCCAGCAGGAATAAGCTTAGGTTGGTACTTACTTATAGTAGAAAACTTAGGTTCAAAGTAAGATTCCATATTTATGTCGCTAACAGGCTTTATGTCGTTTCCTGTTATTCTAACAACCTTACCAGAATTTACATCTGTAAAAAATACTGATCCATCTCTATGTGCTACAGATTCTGGATTCTGAGTACCGTAATTAGCTGCGTAGTACTGCTCTGATTGCAATACATTAGTAGATAAAGAAACTAAGTTATCTCCAGAACCTGTTGTGATTATGTTTCTATTAACAGCAACAACGCCTGACCTGTCTTCCTGTATAAAGTACAACCGTTGATTGTAACTTATAAGTGACATGATAGACCCGTGCTCGTAAGCTAAATCTTTGTAGTTAGCCAATGATAAGTTAAAAGAACTTAATCCATTGCGTGAACCATCAATAGTATAAGCGTCTGAATAGGTTATAGATCCCTTTCTGTGCGTTGTCTGAGCATCTGGTATATAAGCTATTGGTCGACCTATAGAACTGCTCTTAGAATTAAAGAAATCGCTAGCACTGTAATCTTCTATGTACTCAACCAAGCCTATACTTGGAGGGTATATTACATTACCCGATAAGTTCTTGCGATTTTTAGAAGAACAGTAAATTAATCTTTTTCTAAAGTAAGCATCGCCTAGTGTTAAGTCAATTACTTTATCTGTTGTTTGTACAACAACGTTTTGATAATTACCAGTTGATAAAGGTATGCCCGAGATGGAATATGCGTAGAACTCGTTTACATCAGAGGTAAAGCTGTTTGTGATTTTTATAAGGTTAGACCCTACTAAAATCTCATCACCTTTGAAAACCTTGACAGTAGTCGTTCCTTTAAAGAATCCACCGGCAAGCGATTCAGTTACCGTTAAATCAAAAGTAGTAGCTGTTCTTTCATCTTGATGATCGCCAGAGACTATATCATAATCCTTACCAATCTCGTAGTATATTTTCTCATCTATGTTGCTAGGTCTGTATATTTCAATAACACACTTCTTCATCCAGTTAGTGTCTCTATTCATTACAGAGGCTCTGTTAAATCCTAATGAAGATTCGTTTTCCTCTATAATTAAAAAGTCACCTGTAGTAGCGCGCAATGATTTATCAGAAGATTCGTCTAATATCGGATTGTTTGAATCATCAACAAGGTTAGTATAACCTAATACGTTAAACTCCTCTTTTGTTCTCTGGTCATCATCATATACAATAACACGCAGTGTATCACCCTTCTCAAAAGAATAGGTTAAATCAGCTCCCGTAGTTTTATTGTAACCTCTATCTTCAGCAAACAAAGAGTTTAAAGAAAGATATATAGAGTTTTTAGGATACGTGTTTTGACTGCCTGTAATCGTTCTAAATGGTATAAATGCATCGTCTATACCATACATCAATTTAAGCTCGTTAGAAGACCTCCCAGTATACACTGGAGCCCACTTCTTTGCCCATGATGGTGGATTGTGAGACAATCTCATAACAACAGAAGAAGGACCGTAAAGATCATTCTCTTCTGTTCTGTCATTTAAAGACTTTATATAAACGTCTCCGACTTCTTGAACCCCAGAGCTTCTGTTTCTATCATCGTAATATACTATACCAAGTTTGTGAGATCCTCCCGACTTAAAAGTTTTTGTTGAAGAGTCTTTTTCCGCAGAAGCGAATAGAGTCCCAGATACAAATACATTTTCAAATTGATAGTTTAGATTGTAACTAGAGTAATCAATTCTAATAACTGGAGCTGCCTCAAAAGTTTTCTTTTTATTGGCTTTGTAAAACTCAACAATGTAAAGCTCTAATTGCTGTATAGCTAATTTTATCTCACTAGCACTTACCTCTATAGGCTTGATATTAGCCTTGCCTCTAAATCTAGCTGTTTCTTCTACCCAATTCGTTCCGACATTGTTTAAATCAACATACTGATTATTTGTAGGCGTTAGTAAAAGCTCGTATTTTTTAGATGTTAACCTGTCTCTAAAAAGCTTTACAGCATCAGCTTTACTTGTTCCCGCAGGAATGCTAATACGCTCTGATATGTTTATACCGTTAGATAAAAACGGAATATAGTCTTCGGTTTTAGTTATTGTAAAAGAATCTACATTGCTGCCATCTAAGTCACTAAATATAATATCAAAGTTATCAAAGTCTAAAACTGATTCAGAGGTGTTACCACCTACTTTTACCGTGTCTCCAGAAAAGTTAAAGTCAACGTATAAAACAGAATCTGAACTAAATGTATTTGGGAGATCGCTATCATCAATAGTAAAACGAGTTAGAGTAGTTGAAGAGCTAGGATTTAAAACAATATTATAAATATTCTCTAAATCTTTGTAATTGTCTAGCAACTCTACATCTGTATCTATATTAGGATACCCCTCGGTATACCCTCCATACATTAGCCTTCCTTCTACAATTTCTTGAGAGTCGGCTAACTGAGGTACATTATCGTAAAGCTTATTTATATCCGTATCGCTTAACGCTGAACCAACAATATCATTGGTAAACTGTACTGTATTTACCCCGTTGTTACCGCTATTTGTAATCTCCTTTATTTCATAGAATACACCAGTGTTACCGTTTCTAGCATATACTAATATCTTATCTACATCAGCTGTTGTGTTTCTTACGAATACATTGATTTGATTGTAAAAGTCTTTTGCTGATTGAGTATTAAAACCGTCACGCAACTGAGCAATAGAAACAGCAGCAGAAGAATACGGAGACAATGCGCTATACTCTCCATCAGAATACACATATCTGTAAGCAAACTGAAAGATCTTATCGCTAATACGATTGTCTTTTACATCTGGATTGTTTACAATGTTGTAGGAAGGAGCTTTTAAAGGTGGCTGTTTAGCAACAGTTAATGCAAGTAGTTTTTCTTCAGCTGTTGCTCCTCCTGGATATGTCGTGCTACGTAAAGCTTTAGAGGCGTTTATCTTTTTAGGAGCACTGGTTCTTTCATTAAAGTACAAAAGCTCATCCCCATCAGAGGATAAAACTACGTTACCCTTTACAAAACCATTCTCTGTAAAGCCTAATACAGCATCTTTATATACTAGGCTTGCAGTATCGCTACCCGTTGAATACCTATAAATACAATGATTGTTATTGCTGTTCCAAACAAAGAAGTATATAACGCCACTTTGCTCAAACGCAGTAGAACCAACAACCTTATTAGTTCCTGACGGTAATGCGGTCTCAAATGATATCTCTACGTTGCCGTATGCATTTTTAATAACCATTCCATCACCATCATCTTCAGTAGAAATACGCACGTTTAATGCATCTTTCATCTCTACGTTCTTGATGAGACGCTCATCGCTATCTTTATTCAGATACCTCGGGGTTAGCTTATCTATAGCCATAATTAATATTTAGGCGACTGTCTGAAATTCTTTCTAATCGTTGCTAATGCATCCTGCTTACCAAATGACTTCATTCGTGCATTAGACTTTCTACGCTCATTATAATATTCTTGTCGAGCTCTAGCCTTTTCATTAGCCGGTACGTTACTCTTACGCTCTATAAGCTTGTAATATATGTAAGCTCTTACTGTTTCTTCTGCAAATTTATGCACGCTAGGTGATGTAGATAAAGCCTCATCAGCAATATACTCTATAGCTACAATGTCAGAACCAACACTTGTAGAGAGCTCAATTCTGTTTTGATCAAAGTTTACTCGGTACTCACCAGCACCTTTACCACCACCCATACCATACAGGCGACCTTGTGATCCATTAGCAATATAGTTTCTATATACCTCTGAATCAAAAGCGCTATAACCAGGGATAACATCCTTGCCTCTAGTTGATATAAGGTTGATGTTTCTGTTTTCTATAAACTGATATACTAAACCATCAGCTCCAATAATACCAAGCTTTAGCAACCCTACAAAATCTGTAGGTAATGTTACTGTTCCTTTTGTTTGGTCTACTGGAAGCTCTACTGATTTAATCTTTAAGCCCATGTCAAAACCAATCTCACGTACTCCTCTAAGAGCAAAGTTTCTTACAACAACTTCTGATGCGTTGCTAGTGTAGTCATCATGCCCCATGGTTAACATGAAGTCATTGACAATCTGATCTATTGATACGGTTTCTAACGACATTATTTATTCTCTTCTTTCTGTTTTTCAACTGCTGCATATTGAGCAACAGCAGAATCACGTAGATTAATACCAACAAGTTGAGCAATCTCTATAACCAAATCTGTGAAGTAATGCTCCGGTAATTCAAAGTCTATACTGTTTGTAGGGTCAAATATCTCAACACCTGGTACACTAGATATGTAACCAAACTTTGGTTGTGCTGATGTTTTAGCTCCCGTAACTGGGTTTACTCCTTCGGGCAGCTTGTAGTACCTTAAGTCTATTTTTTTTATAGCTGTTGGAAATACCTCAATAGAATCAGAGACCAATCCTATAGGTGATGTTTGTGTAGGCTTAGATAAATCACTCATCAAAGCACGATCAATATCGTCTTGATTGTACATGATTTGAACGCTGTTTCCTTGAGAAGAACCAAACACATAACTGCTGTTTGTTATAATAGAAGATATTCTAGCTAAATCACTAGGCTTCTGAAAAACACCGTTAACCTGTGTTAGCGTAGACTTCTTTGAAAAAACAGATAAGTCTTCATCTATATTTTTATCCTTGCTTAAACTCTTTCCTGGGTCTACGCCAGCTCTACGGAAACGCATTGCATTTCTATGCTCATCAAACAGTCTGTTGAAGATGTTCATCTGAGCTAAACCAGCAAAACTATTGAATACAGCAGGCGATACAAATCCCTTCTGGTCTTTGTTGACCAGGTCTTTTAATGCTGTATATACTCTGTTTACACTTGCCATCTGATTAATATTAGATACTACAAATATACGAAAAGAAAAGGGGCTGCTTTTGGCAACCCCTCTGCTTAACATTCTACGTAACAGGTACTTAGATATTGTTTAACTCTTCAAGTACTTTCTCGTAAGTAGAAGCTCCTTTCTCCGTCATAAAGAAACGAACAACTACATCGATAGGATCTGAACCTACAGGTACTGAAACAATTTGTCTGTTGGTATCGTACCAAGAAACTGCTCCAGAGCTAACTTTTAAAATTTGGAATTCACGAGCTTGCATAACAGCAGAACGACACTTCACTTGAGGATTGTCAAACAATGAAATGAATCTAGAAGGGTTCGCTTTAGCGTCTCTAAGCAATTCTCGCTTGATCTCAGAGTTCTTCTGGTTGATACTGATACCTAAAGACATTGCTACCGGTAAAAGCTCGTCAATCTCTTTATTACGAATCATTGAAATCGCTTCATGCATTGCAAACTCACGATCCAATTCTTCTTCTGCTGTTTTTGCTTTGTCAATCTCTTTGAATAATCTACCGCCATTAGCAACATTGTCTGGATGTCTGTCCAAAAATTCAATGAGTGTAGGCTTAGTATAATCAACAGCAAGCATCTTATCTCTGAATACCACATGCTCTCTTACGGCATACTGGCTTTGTTCGTCTCTAACAATACTGCGCTCATTAGGGCAGTATCTTAAAGAAACGGTACTCTTCTCTACAGGGTCAAATACGATTACCTCTGAAGGTATTCTACAAATGATACCACCGCCTTTGACGATTTCGTAGATCTTAGTTGTTTCTGGGTTAATAACCTTTTTAACAGAATAGTCTAAAGGTGCTGCTTTTGGAGCAGCTTGTGTTGGCTGAACGCTCTTTGGTCGACCAGGGGATTTTTTAGCTGTAGTATTAGCCATTGTATTGAATATTAAATTGAATTAAAAAATAAAAGGAGAGAGCCCTAAAGCCCTCTCCTATTTGTTATGATCGTTTATTCACGGATCAATACGTGCTGGTTAGCAGCGCGAGTAACTAAGTTACACTCAGAACGGTAGTTGAACTGCAAGCTATCGTCATTAGTGTTAGTAACACCAAGGATAGAACCTGTCATCCAGTGCTCCATTTCACGAGAGTAACCATCAACTGCTTTGTAGTTCATCTCTAGAGCGGCAGCACGACCACCAGTCTTAGGATCAATTACAGAAGTCAATGGAATCATAGCACCGATAAATCCAGAACCGCCTAACAATGTTGGGTCGTTGAGCAATTTCCAAGATTTGTTGTGGAATGTGTAACCACCACGTCCGAATGACTTGAATCCAAGTTTTACAGCTTGGTCAGCATTTTGGAATGCACCGAAAGCCATTGGTCCGTTTGTTGGGTCACCAAATCCAGCAGAACCGTTAAGTCCAGCTACCATATCGTCAAGTGCCAACATCTGCTTAGTATTGCTGTAAACAGCGTACTCAGGAGCAGCACCTTGCTTGTCTAATTCAGCAATGATTAGATCAAGGTTTGATAAAGTTGTAAGTACGCTACCAGAACCGGTAGCTTCAACGATACCACGATCTTCAATAGCAGCAAAGTAACCTTCAGATCCTTCTACTGTTTTTCCATTTACGGAAATAGTAGCAGCAGCACCACCAGCACCTTTAGCTTTCTCACCTAACAACATCATCATCTCACGCTTGTCGAGGAAACGCTGACGAGTATCCATCTCACCTTTGATGTACCAACGGTAGTCACCATTACCAAGGTTGATGTAGCCAATGTTTGTAGCTTGAGAACCTGTAACCTTGAATGTTTCTTTCAAGATCATGTAAGGGTTTTCACGCAATACAACGTTGCTTTCCAAGTACTCAGCTGGTTGGCTATCGCCTTGACCAAACAAGTTACCAATGATTGCAGCATCAACAGCACCACTAGTTGGGTTACTAGCTGTAGTATCAAAGTCTGCAACAGTCAATGTGTATCCAGTTGCTGGAGAACCAATAGCAGCTACATCTTGTACCAAGTAACGAGTTGAGCCGATCAACAATACGTCATTCTCACGAACGTAGATTGCTTCATCAGCAAGAGTTACAATAATATCTCCGCTTGAATCCCAGTCACCAGTCTGACGAGCATGGAGACGAGTTTCTTCCCACCACTGAACCTTGTCAGCTGTTCCAGCGTTTTTAACTGCGCCAGTCATTTGTAGGAATCCAGTGATACCTTGATCACCGTACGTTTTTGTAAGCGCCTCACGGATGTCCGGGCGGTTTACTTCATTAATAAAGTCACCTAATGAGGTGTACTTTGCTGGGTCTAAGCGCTTGAACGCTTGGTTTACGCCACCACTAAGGGTTGGCTGTCCTGTTTTTAAAGCCATTGCTTAAAATTTTATGTTTTAAAAAAATCTCAAAGTTTTGTCTACACCCAACGCATCTAAGAGTTGCTGTGAGACATTGTCTGTAGGTTGTGCCGTACCTACTGCCGGTGTTTCTGACTTAACATTTGCCGCTTCGTTAACGACTCTACGCTGTCCGTCACTCATACCTTGCTGATACAATGATTTTGCTATCGCATCAATGTTATCAACCAGCGTTTGATGAATGTTGAACTTATCGTAGTCCCATTGTCCGTCTTGGCTAATGTACTGGTCAAAGAACGATTCAATGTTACGGTTCTTGTCAATCAATTGATTTCTGTAAGAATCATTAATACTGAACTCAAACTCCTTACCGTCTGCTAACTCAAAAGTAACAGCATCTAAGTTGTTGGTTTGTTCTTGCATGTTCTGAATCCAACGGTCGTCAATAGGTGACTGAACAGCTTCATCTTTTTGTTTTGCTGGAGCAGTAAATTGAGAACGAATCTGATCAATTCCTGTTCTAGCTTTATCAGCATCAATCTTTAACTGTAGCTTGCTAAGTTTAACCTCGTCTTCTGAGTGATAATCTTCGTCAAGTTTATACTTTGAGCCTACAAGCATATCAATCTCCTCACCACTAAGGTTTGGATATTCGTTTGACATAGATACACGAATGGCTGTCATATCATCCATTTCGGATGGATTTAAAGCCTGGTATCTAAACCAATCTTCTGGATTGCGACCTGTCTGCTCTACAAAGTCAGCGATAACCTTAACTCGCTCATCAATTGTAGATTGTTGTTGCTGTTGTGTTTGTTGTAGAACAGCTGACAATTGATCAAGACTCTCTATCTCTAAGCCAAGCTTTTCGCTGACATAACGAGATACAGCAGACTCGTCAAGAGACGGCTCTTCCGCAACAGGGGTTTCTGTATTTAAAGAACTTTCGCTAGTAGGTTCTACTACTGGCTCAGTAGCTTGCTCCTGGGCAACTGGTTCAGACTCTTGAACAGGTTCCTGTTCTACTTGCTGTTCTTCAGCTGGTGAAGGAGTACTTAAATCTATATCAAAGCTATCTGGTACTAGTGATGGAGCATTTTCTACTCCTTCTGGCATTGTATCAGAAAAGCTAAACCCGGCATCGCCAAGTTGATTTTCAATTTCAGCTTCTTGTTTATTTTCCATGTTCATTAAATTTAATTATGTTACAAAATTAACAAATAATATAATATCTATTTATTACGCATCATTCCTAGGATACTATCCTTTCTTTTCTCTTTTAATGCTTTATCGTTATCACGATAGAGTACAACAGCAAAGATTATCATTACAAACATTATAGCAAAGAATGAAGGTACTACCCAGTACTGCAGGTTATGAGAGAACTCATTAAACTGCTCTTTATTACCATTGTAATCTTCTCCTTTCGCTACATATACAGTTTCATAGTGACCTGTTTTCTCACTGTAAACCCAATCAACAGCTACACTGTCTTTGTACTTAGCGTAATGCGCCTTAACGCTATCATAGTTATAACTACTGGTTTTTTTCTGTGGCATACTTCACTCCCATTATAGTTCCTATAATACTAAAGCTGTTGGTTAGCAGTATACCAAACAGGTTACTCCAAGCGTTTCCTAGAAGCGTAGTATCCTTGTTCGCTAACATAGCTACAGTATAAAGTAGAGTGGTGGTTATGCCAACACCCACGATAATAATCAGAGCCACCTTTACAATTAAACCTATCAGCTCAAACTGTGTGCGCTTCTGCATTAGATCTAAATCCTCAACAGCTTCATCACGAAGTTTCTCAGCATCGTCTAACGCATTCTGTAGCTCTAGCACCAAGGCTTCTTTAACAACAGCTGCTTCTGCAAGCTCACTGTTTTGCTTTTGTACCTGCTTGGTTACATCAAGTCTCTTCCTGCGGGACTGCTTGTCCTTATCCTTACACTCAGATATATATGCAACGACATCAGCATCTAAAGAATCCTTAAGCAGTTTAGTAAAGTTTCCCTCTATGTAAACCTTCTTGGATTTTGCTTTAGCTAGCGCTTCATTTACCGTGTCGTTACCACTTATCATTTATATACCTTGAATGGAGCAGTCTTCTTCTGGTAGCTGTCGTAGTCTTTTAAGAACTCCTCCAGCCTTGGTTCAATTTCATCAGACTTAATAATCCAGAACTGAGCGCCAACTGCCTTAGCTTTCTCAATCTCTTGGTTGTCATCCGAAGATGATATGATACCGATTACAACACCATTGCCGTAGTCTGTATTTATCTTGCGAATCATTTCAATCCCGTCAAAGGATGAACCGATTATATTTAAGTCTACGAACACACACTCTGGGCGTTCATCTATTGGACCTTCTGTAAACCACTGCTTAAACAATCTGTCTGCCTCATCTGAGGAGTTCAGCGCTTCAAGCGATAGTGTCATATCTAGAAGACTACAAGCGTCTTCAAATACGAGGTGGAATAGGTCTTCGTCATCTATAAGTAGTATAGAGTCAATCATTTTAGTTGTATAGTTATTTTAGTTCCTTGTTCTAGTTTCTGAGCAGCAATACTGAATCCGTGTTCTTCTATAATAGCAACACATATATTCAAACCTAATCCAGTACCGTTTTCTTCTTGTTTACCCCGTGTGTAGGGCTGAGAGTATTTATTAAAATCCTCTTGACTCATTCCCCTACCGTTATCTTCTATAACTAGGGTATGCTCACCATCCATATAAATGGATACCATTTTTGTGGAACTATCGTTGTACTTTAGACCGTTACGTATAAGGTTATCTACAGCGGTACAGAACAACGCTTCATTAACTTCGTATTCTACTAATTCTTTTAATTCTACTTGTTTGATGTAAGACGTAGAGGATAGGTAGCTGTGCAATATCTCTCGTAGGTCTACTACATTCTTTTCTAACTGTGTGTCTTGTTTTACTAGGTTGGTAAACTCCTTTACCCCTTTGTATACTTTTTGCGTGTGGATGAGTCCCTCACTTATCATCTTAAGCGGTGAACCTATCTTTAGGTCTTTTATATTCTCCTCTGTTAATCTGCGTTTTAAGGAGCTTAATCCTCTTGGGATGTACGTGTTGATACCTGAGTGCATATCGTGCCTTAGAATCTTTGCAGCGTGCTCTAGGTAGCCATTCTTCTTATGTATCTCCACCTCAATAAGCTTCTTATCGGTGATGTCTGTAGCGATCTTTAGGATGCGGTATACTTCTCCGTATGGATTCTTGATAGGGTTGTAGTTCCCGTAAATCCAAAACTCTCTGTAGTGTTTTCCCACACGTTTAAACTCACCCGACTTTACAAACCCTTTACGGAGCTTGAACCAGAAGTCTTTGTAGTCACGCTCATCTGTATCAGCAGGCATAAGCATCTTATGCTTCTTGCCTATTAGCTGTTCCCTTGAGTATCCTGTAACCTCACAGAAGTTATCATTACAAGAGATTATAGTTCCGTCTGGTTCAAACTCTACTAAAGAGTTAGACTTATTTATAGCAGATAGGGTGTCGTCAATGGATTGAAACTTGTAGCGCACCTTACGTATGAACTCTACAAGCACAAAGAAGAAGAAAGGCATAAAGCAGATAACAGCTACCCAACCAAAGAGTGCGCTGTTGTAATTAATCTCTGCATAGTTAATCACTAAGGCTGTCTGATATGCAAAAAAGCAGAGCATAATTGCTACTGCTATAACGATAGATATTCTAGAAGCTAATGAGAGTTTCATTATTCATTTTTGTTCTTTCTAAGGAAGTACCAGCGCTGTGCTGTATAGCCAATAGAAATTAAAAGAAGCAACATCTTTAATGTTGTCTCTATTTGCGACATACTTACAGTAAATGTAGTAGCGTTGAGTATTAATAGTCTGATATCAGTTTCGTTCATTACCACTTTACTTTATTCACCATTTTTCACGATTCGCCCAAAACGCCGCAGACATTTTACCCTTAGCTATGTTCTTACGATGGCGTGCTTTGAATGATGCACGCTTCTTCTTCATTCTATCAGACTCACCAGCTTTAGGTTTACCAGCAGTAGATGCTCCCTGTTCGCCAAAGCGTATGGTCTTAATCTTGTCACCTACCTTAGCCACAACGATGTGAGACTTCTTAGGATGATTAGGCGTTCTTTTGGGCTTGTTGAAGCCCGACACTCCTGCTCTTGCTAATCGTGAATCTTTCTTTGCTTTCATAAGAGACAAAGGTATAAAAAAAAGAAGCTACATTTCTGTAGCCTCTTGAGTGTTAGCGAGTTATATTCTACTTGTATTCTCCAGTAGTTAAGTCTATCTCTACATCACCAAGCTCTTGCTCCAACTTAGATGTGTATTTCTTAAACTCAATCTCCTTGGACTTCACTTGCGACTTTAGCTGTTGCAATTTAGACTCCGCATCCATAACGGCCATCTGAGTTTCCGCTAAGGATACTTTAAGGTTTCTGATTTCACTTACTACTTCGCGCAGCTCTGTTAGCTGCTTCTGCTTTAACTTACCCATAATATATTAAATTAAATGATGAATGGTACTCCAATAGTAACCGGACCTCCAGCAAAAACAAAGGTAACCTCGCTTGTATTCGGGTTAAACTCTATTGTTCTTAGGTCTCCTAAATTAGCCCCATCAAAAACGCCTTCAGGTAAATCCGATGAAGCGGCCTTGGTGGATAGCGTTGATGATAATGAAGATACGTTTGTCAATAGCCCACCAATAGCATTGCTGTTTGTTACAATGTTATCGGCGTTGATGCTAATGTTCTGGTCCAGCGTATCAATGTCGTGACCATCTACAGTACCTGCATTATCAATGTTTGATAGTATTCGCATTAAACTTTATAAATTAAAACTCTGTATTGGTCAGTAGCAGGAGCTACAACAAATGAGATGTTTACAGTAACCTCATCTGTTCTTGTAACGTCTGTATATACTGTCTCGTAGGTAGAGTTATCGTACAACTGAACGATAACGTCTCTAGTATTTAAATTATGTGTAATGTCAAACGATGTATTTGAAGCGTCTCCGATGTTTGCTGCAGCGCGTAGTCCATTAAGCGAGAAAGGAGTAACAGCTAACGTCTTGCTACTCATTGCGCTGGTCTCATCGCTTGTAGCCAACTGAACAGCGCCCTTAGTCGTTTCTGAAGAATCAGCAATGGCTAAGTCAATAGTACCCGAAGAGGTTACTGGAGAGCCAGAGACAACAGATAGTGGCGCTGTAGCACTAATACCTACTGAGGTAACTGTACCCGCACCGATATCTGAACGAACCTGTGCCCCTGTGCGTTTCTTAATAATACCGCTGTCAGAGACTAGGAAGGCATCAGTATCTGTTGTAGCTGCAACGATACCGCTTAGTGTTAATGTTGTACCCTTGATTGCTGCCGCTTGAAAATCTGCATAAGCGCCAATAGTGACATTACCTGCCGCCGATGCATCATCCCCAACGCTTGTGGTGCAGACTACAAACTCATCCTCAGACTCATCCCACATCATATATGCGGTTGCTTCTGTTCCTCTAAACACAGCGATACCTGCATCGTCAACAGGCTCGTCTGGTGCGTTGCTGTTCAGCAGGATGATGCTGTCTTCTACCTGAACAGTTTCAGATATAGTTGTTACAGTTGAACCGGATACGGTAAGGTTTCCGTCAATAGCAACATTAGCAGAGAATGTCTTATCGCCGTTAATCGTCTGTGCGCCTGTGGTGCGCACGACGGTGCTGTCTAAAGCAAAGGTTAATTCAGAGCCTCCTGTAACGCTAGCAACGGTAGTGTCAATACCATCACCACCGGTGAAGGTCAGTGTGTCGCTGTTTGTTACTGCGGTGTCTGTACCTGTGTCTGCCGCTAAGCCCTTGTAAATGTTCTGTGCTGACCCCTTATCCGTATTGGTAATGGTCATCTCCAGTGCACTTACAGTAGTGTCGTTACCGTCACCAATGATAGTGAACGTATTTGATGAGCCGATGTTGTCTGAGACACCTGTGTTACCTGTAATTGAGAAACCCCCGTAGTTATCTGCGTCATCAGCACCTGTGAAGCCTAATGCTGCAAGTGTAATCGTATCTGAGGAGATACCTACAATGTGGCCAAAGTCATCAAGGTCAATAGACTGGATGTATGCATTCCCAGTGTTTGTTACGTCATCTTGAGTAGAGGTATCAGCGTGTTGAATAGTTACAAGCCCACCAGCTTCAGAAGCTGTTACACCATTCGTACCTGTAACACCAGAGATGGCGGAACCACCAGTAGAAACAGCTAAGTCTAGCCAAGAGGTACCGTTATAAACACGTAGGATACTATCCGTAGTGTTGTAGTACAACTGACCAGTAACCGCACCGCTAGGGTCGGATGTGCTGTTCTGAACGCGGATGTTCTGAATCTCGTTCTTGTTAAAGTTTACGTTCTGTAAAAAGTTAATAGCCATAGCTTATTAGTTTAAATATGCTTTACCAGAGAATGGTGCTGAAAATGTTATTGTTAGTTTATTGGTATTGATGTAGGTGGTATCACCATACATCACCGTGTCTGCCGAGGAAACTACAGTCACCGAGGGCTTCTTGTTTAGGTTGTGTGTAATCGTCCACAACGCTGAGGGTATATCTTGAGAGAATATGTAGTGTATGTCTCCAGAACCTCCGGCTCCGCCCACAACGATTTTAGGGGATGATGAAGAGCTTACCGTTACATCTGGTCTAACAGACTGAGAAACGGTCACAGAGATGCTCTCAAGGCTCTCTACGCTGATGCTCTGTTCAACAGACTCAACAGATACATTAGTTGACTCTGGGGTGTCTACAGTTATAGCTGTAGACCCCTGTTGGTTAACACTGATGTCAATAGAGTCTTCCTCTGTTATGTTAATGCTGTTTGCCATTAATTAGTGATGTCTGGGTTTAGAACAAATGTTCCTGTTATCCACGTCTGTACCGTGCTATCTGATGACTTCGTTGCCTCAATATCGTAGAAGTAAGCACCGGCTGCAAACTGCATATCAGCAGCATCCTTCTTTACAACTAGTGTTCCGTTTGAAGACTTATCAAAGTCTGTGTTCGCGAAGGTAATAGTCGGTTCAGATGTTGCTGAGGACTTCACCTCCATACGGAAGCTGTATTGTGTAACGTCAACAGCTTGATTAGAGCTGTCGGTGATATTCATTGTTAGCTTAAAGGTATCTCCCTTTCTACAGGTGATGTCTAATTGCTGTGCTATGTCTAAGTTTACTGATGCCATAATGCAAATATACGATAAAGCTGTTAGTCAATTTTTGTTAAGGCGATACACTCACTATCAGTTAGGGCAGTTGGGAATATCATAAGTTTTTCTAAAGCACCCAAACTGCTTATAAACACAATTCTATTCAATGTTGTTGCTCCTATATTTGAAGTTGTTACTTCGCTAACTCCATTTACAAATACTTGAAATCCGTTTCCATTATACCTTATAGCTATTTTTGATAAATTGCCTTGAGTAAAAGAATCAATACTTGTATATAAAGTTTCTAATGTATCTGCATCATCAAAAAATCTTAATCTAAATCTGCCTAAACTTTGAGCACGGAGTTCAATTTCTCCATATAAAGGGCTATTAGCTTTTATTTCCATAAAGGTGCCGAGAGAATCTTCATCATTGCCTATTCTTGTAGCATCTAAAGAGATAGTGTAATTATTTGTTAATTCTTCAATAACAATTGGGCCACATAAATCTTGCAACCTCGTTTGACTTGTGCCATACGTAGGTATGTAACTTGTTGC
>ENA-OUOG01002236-OUOG01002236.1-marine-metagenome-genome-assembly--contig:-NODE-2236-length-20523-cov-5.125306_pt1 | contig 20523 bp, 23 predicted proteins | sample MGYA00248635_ERZ508505 | MGnify/ENA primary metagenome ERZ508505 (study PRJEB26176, sample SAMN06267871) | marine metagenome | isolation source: Saanich Inlet, British Columbia, Canada | place: Pacific...
TCTCGGACGAGAATGTTTAGTAACTCACCTGTCCCACAACCGATATCAAGCACGCGGCTACCTTTCGGGATCATATCTGCAATGAGTTTTAGGTCGAGGCGATTGCTTGAAATATTGCCATCAGCATGGGCGCGGTGATCGATCATGTTGCGTCTCCACTTGCGGTTAGACCGCGTGCAATAGCGCATGAGTCGATGAACCCGCGCAGGGTTTTAAACATTTCCGGTTCATCCAACAAGAAAGCATCATGTCCTTTGTCGCTCTCAATATCAACGAAGCTGACATCGGCACCCGCGGCACTCAGGGCACGCACAATGTTAACGCTCTCATGTGTTGGGAAAAGCCAATCGCTGCTAAAGGAGACAACACAAAAGCGGCAGGTTGAGCCTTTAAAGGCTTCGGCTAATTTTCCGCCATGATCAGCGGCAATGTCAAAGTAATCCATAGCACGCGTAATATAGAGATAACTGTTTGCATCAAAGCGTTCGACAAAGCTCATGCCCTGATGGCGCAAATAACTCTCAATTTGGAAGTCTGCATCGAATCCATAACCTAGGGCATCACGGTCTTGTAGGTTGCGACCGAATTTTCTATGCAGGGCGGATTCAGACAGATAGGTGACATGGGCTGCCATACGCGCCACCGCAAGTCCTTTGCTCGGCTTTTCCTCTTGATCATAATAGGCGCCACCACGCCAGTTCGGGTCCGCCATAATGGCTTGTCGTCCAACTTCGTGAAAAGCAATATTCTGTGATGAATGTCGCGCCGCGGTGGCAATTGGTATCGCGCTGAATACGCGGTCGCCATGAGCCGCTGCCCATTGCAGAGTTTGCATGCCGCCCATAGAGCCGCCAATGACACAAAACAGGTCTGGAATACCTAATTCATCAATGAGAAGCTTTTGCGCACGCACCATATCGCCAATCGTAAGTACGGGGAACTCAAGGCCATAAGGTTGACCTGTGTCTTCATTAATGCTGGCAGGACCGCTAGATCCCGCGCAACCGCCAATAACGTTTTGGCAAATGACAAAATATTTATTGGTATCGATAGGCTTATCTGGGCCCACCATGGTTTCCCACCACCCCATCTTTTGGGTTATTGGGTTTTGTCCCAAGACATGCTGGTCGCCGGTTAGGGCGTGGCATACAAGCACGGCATTTGAGCGCGTGGCATTAAGTGTGCCATATGTGCGATAGGCAATATGAGGTGCTGTCAAAGCGCCCCCACCATCGAGTGCGAGCGTTATGCCATTGAAAACATGAGTTTGGTTTATATTCGAACTTACTTCCGTCATTTGCTCGGTTTAACGCTCCAACATGCTCTGGTCAATGATTATGCTTAGGCTTAATATAGATCAATTATCGTGTTCCGATTCATAATTATCTCTTTTTATGAAATGTTTTCTTTGATTTAGTGCTTTTCTAATCGTAAAACTAATGGCTGAAAGAGAGGTCAAATGACAGGCCAAGCGCCACCGCATACGCTAAGCCAGCTTGGCGACATTCGAGCAGAAATTGATGCGATTGACCAAGGCATTTTTGACCTTCTGGTTCAAAGAAGTGCGCTTGTGCAGGATGTTGCGCGCGCTAAAGCCGATGCTGTGGATACGATCCCGCTGCGCCCGCTTCGTGAAGCAAGCCAAATGGCTCGAATTCTGGCCTGGTGCCGTGAAACGGGAATTGCATATCCCGATATAAGCATTTTGAGCATTTGGCGTGAAATTATAGGTGCGTCGATAGCACAACAAGGTGGCATGGTTATTTTAACCACGCAAGAAGGGCTAAGTGCGGCGCGGCTTTATTTCGGTTCGGCCCTGGCATATAAGTGCCTGCCGAGCGCCGCTGAGGTTCTCAGCACCGCGATTGCTACGGGAGCTGTCGGCGTTGTGAGCATTGATGATTATGCAGATTGGCAAAATAAGCGGCCTATGACGGGACGATTTGTGGCCCGATTGTCACTTGTTGGCGCTGATCGGTTTTTATGCTTTGGCGAATTGCCCGATGAGCAGGGCTATGATGCGTCTAATCTTAACATAACCTATCTGTTAGAGGGTCAGGTTGACGTGGATCAGGCGCTCAAGGAAAAATCTTTAATACGGCTCGCGCAAAATGGATCCGTGTCATTGTTCAGTGGCCCAGCCCCTGTCGATGGACTTAAAACTCTCGGCTCTTTTGTTTCCTTTGATTTACGTGATATGGCATGACAGATAAACTCCCCCAGCCCAGATCATTCTTGAAAAATGTCGAGCCCTATATTGGAGGGCGCGAGCATGTGGAAGGTGTTCTTAATCCGGTCAAGCTATCGGCAAATGAAAACCCATTAGGCGCAAGCCCTGATGCGCTCGCCTGTTTGCGCGATGTTTCTAATTTAGCTCTTTATCCAGATGGGGCCTCGGCAGAACTTCGGGCAACATTAAGCCAGCATTTTGCAATCGATCCAGAACGAATTGTTTGCGGAAACGGGTCGGATGAAATCTTACACCTTTTGGCTCAGGCATTTCTTGAGCCAGGCGATCAGACGATTAGCACCAAACACGCTTTTCTCGTTTATCGTCTCATTACCGAAGCCGCAGGTGCGGAGGCGGTCAGTGTGGATGAGCAACATTTAACAGCCGATGTGGATGCAATGCTTGCGGCTGTGACAGACAAAACACGAATGGTATTTATTGCCAACCCGAATAACCCCACAGGCACGATGATTAGTCCTGATGAACTAAGACGCCTGCATGCTGGTTTGCGCTCTGATATTATTCTCGTCATTGATGGCGCTTATGCCGAATATGTCCCAGAAGATGAAAGTGAAAATGGGTTTGACCTCGTTGATGCCTATAACAATGTGGTCGTCACGCGCACTTTCTCAAAAGTTTATGGTCTTGCCGCGCTGCGTTTGGGATGGGGCTATTTTCCAATGGCCATTTCTGATGTTCTTAATCGCATACGCCCTCCATTTAATGTGAATAGCTTGGCGATGCGCGCAGGTATTGCTGCGCTTAAAGACCAAAACCATATTAAGCAGTCTGTTCAGCATAATCGGCAATGGCGCGAATGGCTGACGCAGCAAATCAGTGGGCTTGGCTTTGAGGTGATCCCGAGCCAAGCAAATTTTGTTCTCATTCGATTTGCGTCCTCAGACATTGCTGCGGCGGCGGATCATTATTTAGCCCAAAAAGGACTAATTCTGCGTGCAATGGGATCCTATAAACTTCCAGACTGCTTGCGCTTGACCGTTGGCTTAGAAGAAGCCAATCGTCGGGTTGTCGAAGCGCTGGCTGCTTTTAAGGATGAATTATGACCAAGCCGATAATAGCTCTGATTGGTCTTGGACTAATAGGATCATCGCTTGGACATGCCATTAAGAAACATCAATTGGCGGGTCAGGTTCGTGGTTATGCACGTAGTCGCGAGACGCGCGAGGCCGCACTCAATATTGGTTTTGTTGATGTTGTCTATGAAAGCGCCGCGGCAGCGGCGCAGGGTGCGGATATCATCTTTTTTAATGTGCCGATGGGGGCTTTTTATTCCCTCGCGGTAGAAATCATGCCAGCTCTTAAACCCGGCGCGATCATTACGGATGTTGGTTCTGTCAAAGCAAGTGTGATTGAAGATATCAGCCCGATCTTACGGCCCGATGTTTATTTGGTGCCGGGTCATCCTATAGCTGGAACCGAACAATCTGGCCCTGCTGCCGGGTTTGCAGATTTGTTTGTTGGCCGCTGGTGCGTACTTACACCAACCCCAGATACTAATTTGCGTGCTGTTGAAACGGTTGCAAAATTATGGCGCGATATTGGCTCGGATGTCGAGTTTATGGATGCCGATCAACATGATTTGGTCCTCGCAATTACCAGCCATATTCCGCATTTGATTGCTTATAATATTGTTGGCACGGCGTCTGATCTTGAAGCGGATACGCGTTCTGATGTCATCAAATTCTCAGCCAGTGGCTTTCGTGATTTTACGCGTATTGCTGCCTCTGACCCAATCATGTGGCGTGATATTTTCTTGCGAAATAAGCGCGCAGTTCTTGAAATGCTGGGCCGCTTCAATGAAGACTTAACAGCATTGCAGCGCGCTATCCGACATGATGATGGTGACACGTTACAAGATATGTTTTCGCGAACGCGAGATATTCGTAAAAGCATTATTGATGCCGGGCAAGATGTTGCCGAGCCAAATTTCGGTCGGAATAGCAAGTCAGATAAAAGCTAGATTGGCAGCTTTGGTGCCGCGCCAATATCAATATGCTCTAAATAGGTTTTTCCATTTTTAAATGTTAATTTAATCTTTATCGGTTGGTCGTTGCTCCTGGTCGAACGAAATAAACGCGTCACACCACTGAGAATTTGTAGGTCTTTTGATTCACGTTTTGTGATCACACCTAGGTCACCCAATAATTTAACAAATTCTTTGAGATCATTAACCTCAAGGTTCAATTTGCCGTTTAGGGTTTTGTTTTGGTCTGCACCTAATTGCCCTGTAACCTTGAAAAGCAGGTCGTTCATGACGAAGATTCCTTCAACAATATTGATTGTAGAACCATTATTGAGGTCTTGCGCCCATTGGGTGGGCTGCTCTAGCCACGTTGTCGGGAAGTGCGCGAGTATATCCGCGCGATCAAGTGCTGTTTTTGAGCCTATGCGCAGGCCTTTATTTGTTATGCTGAGTTTGGCATGATCCGCCCCTTCACCAGCGCGAAGAATATGGATTTCTGACCCAAGGGTCGCGGCATTAATGTTAACTCTCCCTAATTTTCCATCAAATACAGGGCGGGTGAGCACAAGGTCAAGCTTGCTCAGACCATTAAGGTCAGCGCGGGCACTGGCAATATTCCCTTCATGAGTGATAGCTAGCCTGCCGTTTTTGAGCGAAATATCATGTGTGCCATCCAAACGCACAACCGCCTTTTGTTGGTTATAGGGCATAAGGTCAATTTGTAAGAGGTCGCTGGCCCATTGGATATGGGTGTCTGCATATTGGGGTGATTGAAAGATCAATCCAATGCGCGTGGGAAAGCCACCACGCGTTGTGCTTTCATAATTTAACCCAGCAGATCGAAGTTCTTTTTCCACGCTGTCAGCAAGATAGATCCATATTAAATAATAGACAGCCGCGGCCAGTAAAAGCGCAGTAAATGGAAAGAAAAGCCAAAAGCGTGCTGTACGCCGACTTGGTGTATTGGGTTGATTGTTTTGATGGTTTGGCATTTTATTTCCCTTTGACCTTCATTAAGCCGATAGCCCAATAAGGCTGAGGACATAGCGTGCATATTCTCCGATGAGGAGTTTGAATGTGCCGGGATAGCGCCACCAGCTATCGAGCTTAATATTCTCTGGGCGAACCGCATAAGGGGTAATGTGAAGAGATGGCATGAACCGCCGAAACTCAACCATAGCACGTGGCATATGATGAATGCTGGTAACAATAATGAGAGATGAGAAATCATGCACCTGAGCCCATTTGCGAGTTTCTACAGCATTGCTCACGGTCGTTGTTGCAATGTAATCAAGGTCAAAGCAACATTCGGTTGCGCCGCGATCACTGCTCAGTGAAGCAATATTCTCATAGCTTTGCCCGCTATATACACCCGTAATTAAGAGGCGTTTCCCATAATTCTCTTTGAGTAATTCAAAGCCTTCTGTAATGCGAATGGGGCTTGTCCCCGTTAAGACAACAATACCATCAGCATTCTTGAGTTGTGCGCGGTCTGTTTCGCCCAAGGCGCTTACAAAGACAAAAAATAATAATGTAAATCCAACGGTGGCGATTAGCCCAAAGCTTACAATTACTCTCAGCGCCAGCTTAACAAGCATGATATTAGCGGATGATTTTGAAGAATGTATTTTGAGTGCCATATTTAAACCATGTCGCGAAGGTTCCGAAAGACATGCCGGCGCGTTACAAACCAACTTAGACATATAAAACCAATGGGGGTAGGTGTTAACCAAAGCAGAAGTGCTGTTGTTCGCGCATCTGGAACAAGTTCGCCGAGCAGAAAGAACATCGTTGCCGCCAATAGGAGACCGGCAACAGATGAATATAAAGTGAGCTTTACAAAATGAGCCTCAAAATGCCTAGAGATAAATGCATCGCGCGCCCCAATTTGGTGGAGAATTTGTAGAATTTCATTATTGGCGAGAAGCCCGGCACGCGTTGCAAAAATAAGCACTGTTAGCGTTGCAATAGCAACCATAAGCAGGATGAATACTGCAAAAACGCGTAAAATCATACTTGTGCGTTCAAGCGTTTCCCGCCATCTGCCATGTGTATCAAGAAGTGCGCCAGGCGCAACAGCTTGGAGACGAAGATTGAGCGCTTGTGCATTTCGTCGCAAATTATCATCGGGCGTGACTTCAATGAGTATGGGCAGAGGAAGGTCTGTGGTGACATTACCCGAGCCCAGCCATGGCTCGAGTAGTTCAACCATATCATTCCATCCCAGCTGTTGCGCGCTTATGACCCCAGGGAAGTCATTTAGCTCCCGCATGACATTTTCAATTTGGTCGTCTGGGCTTAATGAGCCGCTGTCAATAATTTGGACAGTAAAAGCGCTTGTGGCACGTGAGAGCCACCTGTCAGAGGCAAGGCCAACGAGAATGGCAGCGCCAAGTGCGAGGCAAGCAAGAAAAGACATGACCATTGTTACGGCGCCAAGAGTGGGCCCGGCCATATTGCTTCGCGGTAGAATGGGTGAGTTTGTCAATTGTCGGTGATGGATAGTTTTTGTCATATCCGCTCAACCTGTCCATTGGCAATATTCAAGCGAGGATGTTTGAAGCTTTCCCATATTTTTTGATCATGTGTTGCGACAATGATGGTTGTGCCCATTTTATTCAGCTCATCCAAAAGCCGCATGAGGCGAAACCCAATCTCTGGGTCGACATTTCCGGTTGGTTCGTCGGCAACAATAATATGTGGTCGACCAATGACGGCGCGCGCAATAGCCGCGCGCTGCTTTTCACCGCCCGAAAGGGTTTCCGGCAATGCGTTTAACCGCTCACCCAAACCAACCCACTTGAGTAATTCATGCGCATTATCCTGAAACATCACCTCTTTTTGACCCGCCACCCGCAGGGGCAATGTGACGTTTTCATAAACAGATAAATGGTCAATAAGACGAAAATCTTGGAACACGACCCCAATACGACGTCGAATTGCGGGCAACTGGTCGCGCGGTAAGCTCGAAATATTCTTACCAAATAATGATATATTGCCCGAAGTTGGGCGCTTGGCCAGAAATATCAGCTGCAGCAATGATGTTTTGCCAGCGCCTGATTGGCCGGTCAGAAAATGAAACGACCCCTTTTCGATGGTCAGGGACACATCCTTAAAAATGGGGGCAGCTCCTTCATATTGCAGGCCAATATTCTCTAAATGTATCATTCTTGCTCTGAGCGCTTTGTGTCATTTGACGTTAACGCATCATTACACGATTTGAGTCTTTGGAAAACTACCTATAACCAATCAGGAATGTGTTCCCTGTCGAGCATATCTTCAACATTTGCTCTCGGGCGAATAATTTCAAAGCGATCGCCGGAGACCAGTATTTCTGGAGCAAGTGGGCGCGTATTATAGGTGGAGCCCTGAACAGCGCCATAGGCGCCAACAGTTGATACCGCTAAGAGGTCGCCCTCTTGAAGTTGTGGCAATTCACGGTCTTTGCCAATAAAGTCACCGCTTTCACAAACAGGCCCAACAATGTCCCATAAAATGGTTTCTCCGGACGTGGTTATTACTGGTTGAATCTCGTGATATGCACCATAAAGCGTTGGTCGCATCAACTCTGTCATGGCGGCATCTATGATCATAAAGTTTTTAACTTTGCCGCGTTTTTCGCGAATAAGAGATGTGATCAAAATACCGGCATTGCCAGCAATAACACGGCCTGGCTCAAGTATAATTTGGCAACCTGATGCGCCCAGGGTTTTAGCAATAATATTGGCATAATATGTTGGGTTGGGCGGCGCTTGATTTTGTTTATCATAAGGGGCACCTAAGCCACCACCAAGATCGAGCGTTTTAATATCATGCCCTTTTGCGCGTAAGCGCGCCAGCAAATCAGCAACTTTTGTAAATGCCCGTTCAAAAGGCTCAAGATCAGTTATTTGACTGCCAATATGAATATCAATGCCGGAGCATATAATATTGGGCAAGTTCGCGGCCAAATCATAGGCCCTCTCTGTATCCTCCCAGGCAATGCCAAATTTATCTTCGGCCTTTCCCGTAGATATTTTCTCATGTGTTTTGGCATCAATATTTGGATTTACGCGAAAAGAAATTGTCGCCATTTTATCAAGGTCAACAGCAACCTCAGATAATTGCTCGACCTCGCGCAGGCTTTCAATGTTAAACTGCTTAATGCCGGCCTCAATAGCTTGCGCCATTTCCTGTTTGGTTTTTCCTACGCCTGAGAAGACGATACGATCAGCAGGGACACCTGCTTTGAGAGCGCGCTTAAGTTCGCCACCAGAAACAATATCGGCGCCAGCGCCAAGTTTGGCCAGTATGGCGATGACGGCTAGGTTTGAATTCGCTTTAACTGAAAAACAAATTAAGCTGTCTTTACCAAGACCAGCACTCATCATTGCGTCGTATAAGACATTGTAATGATGGGTTAGCGTCGCATGACTGTAGCAGTAGAAGGGGGTGCCAATTTCGCGGGCAATCTCGCTAATAGCGACATTTTCGGCATAAAGCGCGCCATTCTTATACTGAAAGTGATCCATTTGATTAGGTTTCTACTGTTGCGTTTGGCCGGGAAGCGTTAGGTCGCCTCGGCGCCCGCATGCGGTGAGTTGGGTTGCGCTAGCGATCAGTATGACCATTAGACCAAGTGTAATTAGTTTCCTCATGACGCATCCTTTTCTAACGCGGTAAGCCAAATTTGGGCGGCCTTTGATACATTTTCAGGTGCTGTGCCGCCATAACTGACGCGGCTCGCAACAGAGTTCTGCGTGCCAAGGACGCCAAAAATATCATTCGTAATGCGCGGTTCGACAGATTGCATATCATTGAGGCTGAGATCTTCTAAGCCACAATTTTTTGTTTCAGCCATGGCAACCAAAGTGCCTGTTACGTGATGCGCATCGCGAAACGGCATGTCTATATTTTGCACGAGCCAATCGGCTAAGTCTGTCGCAGTTGAAAATCCGGCACCGGCCGCAGCCGCCATTTTATCAATATTAATTCCCATTGTATCGACCATGCCGGTCATGGCCGCGAGGCAAAGTGATAAATTATCCAATGCGTCAAAAATACCTTCTTTGTCTTCTTGCATATCTTTTGAATAAGCAAGAGGTAAACCTTTCATCACAATCATAAGCCCGGTAAGCGCACCAATAATCCGACCAGATTTTGCGCGCACAAGTTCAGCCGCATCTGGGTTGCGTTTTTGCGGCATGATTGAAGAGCCTGTTGAAAAGGCGTCGGGCAGTGAAAAGAAACCAAATGCGCTGGTGGCATAGATCACAATTTCCTCCGCAAACCGCGAGAGGTGAGTTGCGCAAATAGCTGCTGCCGATAAAGTCTCAAGAGCAAAGTCGCGGGCCGAGACGCTATCAATGGAATTGGCTGTTGGCCGATCAAATCCCAATAGTTCGGCAGTTTTAAATCTATCGATTGGAAAAGACGTGCCAGCCAGTGCAGCCGCGCCTAGAGGGCTTTCATTGAGGCGTTTGCGGGCATCAACAAAACGGCCACGATCCCGCGCCAGCATTTCCACATAGGCTAATAAGTGGTGCCCAAAGGTGACAGGCTGAGCGGTTTGTAAATGCGTAAACCCAGGCATGATTGTGCCTGCATGAGAAGCGGCTTGCCGAGCAAAGCTCAATTGTAATTTAATGAGTTGCGTTAGGATGTGATCTATCGTGTCGCGAACATATAAACGAAAGTCGGTTGCGACTTGGTCATTGCGTGAACGTGCCGTGTGTAACCGGCCAGCACTCGGACCAATATCGAGGCGAAGCGCATCCTCAATATTCATATGAATATCTTCAAGCGCGCGCTTAAACTCGAATGTTCCGTTTTCTATTTGGCTTTCTATTTTATCTAAACCAGAGAGAATAGCTTGTCCGTCTGCTTCGGAAATAATGCCTTGGCCGATGAGCATGCGACAATGCGCTCGCGAACCCCGCAAGTCTTGTCCAGACAAACGCTGGTCAAAACCGATAGAAGCGTTTATCTCTTCCATTATGTCGTCGGGGCCGTCGCCAAAACGTCCGCCCCACATCCGATTACTCATGTCTCACCTTTTGGAGATGGTTATGTTAAAACTGTTCACATCCCGCTTTATTAAAATCTTTGCTACGCTCGCGATCTTTGCCGGTATTATCGGCCTTGTGTCCCTATACCTGACTGAGGGTATAGAAAGCAAGTCGTCGTCGACGCATGATGATTTTAATACGAAATTTGTACAGCACACCACCCCTATTGAACTTCCAGATTTTACCGTTGATTTGCCTTCGGGTGCAAAGACATTGGCTGATTTTCGGGGGCGTTTTCTTATTATTAATCTATGGGCGACCTGGTGTGCGCCGTGCCGTCGCGAAATGCCTCAATTTGAAAACCTACAAAATATTTTAGGTGATCGCGCCGATGTGATTGCGCTTAGCCTCGATCGCGGTAAACGCGATAAACCCGACGCCTTTCTCGACAGTTTGGGTATTACCTCCCTTTTGAGGGCACATGATGGCGGCCAAAAAATCGCCCGCCAAATTGGATTATTTGGTGTTCCGACCACATTATTTATTAATGAAAAGGGCCAGGAAGTTGCGCGATTGCAAGGCGAGGCCATTTGGGATGGGGCGCAGGCGCAAGCAGCAATTTTGGGGCTTATCGGGAAGTAAACCTAGGGTTAGCGCGGTTTAGCGCGTTGGCATTGGCGTTTCGCCAGAATAGTCATAAAAACCACGACCGGTTTTTTTGCCGAGCCAACCTGCCTCAACATATTTCACAAGAAGCGGGCAAGGACGATATTTGCTGTCACCAAGCCCGTCATTGAGCACTTGCATGATAGAAAGGCAAGTGTCTAAGCCAATAAAGTCGGCCAATTGCAAGGGGCCCATGCGATGATTTGCGCCAAGACGCATTGCTTTATCAATTGCCTCGACATTACCAACACCTTCATAAAGCGCATAGACTGCTTCATTGATCATGGGTAGTAAAATACGATTCACAATAAATGCTGGGAAGTCTTCGGCAACAGCACTGGTTTTACCCAATTTTGCGACAATCTCCAGAACCGTCTCAAAAGTCGCATCGTCAGTGGCAATTCCACGAATGATTTCGACGAGCTCCATCACAGGGACGGGGTTCATGAAATGCATGCCAATAAATTTTTCAGGGCGGTCTGTGACCGCGGCAAGTCGCGTAATCGAGATTGACGATGTATTTGAAGCAATAATAGCCTCTGGCCCAAGAATGCCGCTGACTTCGCGTAAAATATCACATTTGACGCTTTCATTCTCGGTGGCCGCCTCGATCACCAAGTGGCATGCAGAAAGTTCTGCAAGGTCATTAGCGCCTTCAATATTGTCGAGCGCTTTTGAGCGTGCTTCTTCTGTAATTTTGCCAGAGACAACCTGACGGCTCATATTGCCATTTATCGTGGCTAAGCCATTCGCAACCCGGTCTTCAGAAATATCATTCAACAGGACCTTGAAGCCAGCTAAAGAAAACACATGGGCTATTCCGCTGCCCATTTGGCCTGCGCCGATAATGCCGACTGTCGTGACCATTTGTTTTTCCCTAGCTTAGCTTTTAAAGACCATATTCTTAATGCTTAAAGCCCAGCATTTCCAAGTTCGGCTTCAAGTTCAGGCACCGCTGTAAATAAGTCAGCAACCAAACCATAGTCAGCCACCTGAAAAATAGGTGCTTCTTCATCTTTGTTGATTGCAACGATGACTTTGCTGTCTTTCATGCCGGCAAGGTGCTGAATAGCGCCTGAAATACCAACGGCAATGTAAAGATCAGGGGCAACAACTTTACCTGTTTGACCAACTTGGTAATCGTTTGGCACAAAACCAGCGTCTACAGCTGCGCGTGAGGCGCCCATAGCGGCTCCCAATTTGTCGGCAACTTTCTCAAGCATTGCAAAGTTTTCACCTGATTGCATACCGCGACCACCAGATACAACGATTTTAGCGGCAGTTAGTTCTGGGCGGTCAGATTTTGTAAGCTCTTCGCCAATAAATTCAGATAGGCCAGGCATGTCACCGGCTGTGATCGCTTCAACGGCGGCGCTGCCAGTTAGTTCTGCGGCTTTAAACGCGGTTGTGCGGATAGTAAGCACTTTCTTGGCTTCAGGCGTTGAAACTGTCTGTATAGCGTTGCCCGCATAAATTGGACGCTCAAATGTGTTTGCATCTAGGATCGCAGCGACATCAGAAATTTGTGAGCAATCAAGCAATGCCGCAATCCGTGGCATGAAATTCTTACCATTTGTGGAAGATGCTGTTACGAAGGCTGTATAGGTGTCACCCAGTGATGTCACCAAAGCCGCCATAGGTTCGGCAAGCATTTTGTCGAGTGCCGGTGCGTCTGCCAATAAGACTTTGCTAACGCCGGCTATTTTAGAGGCAGCCTCAGCAACGCTGGCGCAACCTGAGCCAGCGACGAGCACATGTACATCTGCACCAAGCTGGCTAGCTGCTGTTGCGGCTTTGAGCGTTGAATCATTGAGTTCAGAATTATTATGTTCAGCAATAAGAAGAGTTGTCATTAGAATGCCCCCGCTTCATTTTTAAGTTTTGATACAAGTTCTTGAACCGTTTCGACTTTGATACCAGCTTCGCGCTGAGCTGGTTCCGTCACTTTCACGACAGTTAAGCGTGGTGCAACATCAACGCCGTAATCGTCAGTTGTTTTTTCATCGATTGGTTTTTTCTTTGCTTTCATGATGTTTGGCAAAGAGGCATAACGAGGCTCGTTCAAACGAAGATCCGCTGTTACGATCGCTGGTGTTGCTAGTTTAATGGTTTGCAAACCACCATCAATCTCGCGGGTGACCGTTAATTTGTCACCATCTTGTTTGATTTCAGAAGCGAATGTGCCTTGTGACCAACCAAGCAATGCTGCGAGCATTTGCCCAGTCTGGTTATTATCCCCATCAATGGCTTGTTTGCCAAGAATGACGAGGCCGGGCTGCTCTTCTTCAACAATCTTTTTAAGGATCTTGGCAATTGCAAGCGGCTCAACGTCAGTATCTGATTTAACCAAAATGCCGCGATCAGCGCCCATAGCCAGAGCTGTGCGGATGGTTTCTTGTGCTTGTGCTGGCCCAATGGAAACAACAACAACTTCAGTTGCAATTCCGGCCTCTTGGAGACGGACAGCTTCTTCGATCGCGATTTCGCAAAATGGGTTCATCGACATTTTGACATTTGCAAGATCAACCCCGGTTTGGTCGGGCTTTACTCGGATTTTCACGTTGTAATCAACAACCCGTTTGACGGGCACTAATACTTTCATGTTTTTTCTCCTGAAGTCACATTGCCTATATAGGCCGTTATGAGGCAGAAACTACGCCGAGCGGGCTCGCAAGTCAAACCCTCTCATATAAGGTATCTGCGGCAAATCACACCAGTTTTAGACCTATGATGATGTTTGGTTCTTTGCGGGTTGCCACAAAACATCACAAGCGCCCTTATCATTAGCCCAGCGGGCGGCGACAAAGGCTAAATCTGACGCTCGATTAACGAATTGTCGTAATGTGAGGCTGGCTTCTTCGCCCGGATTCTCTTGCATTTCAATAATTTCACGCTCGGCACGGCGTAATATTGTGCGCGCTAAGTGCAAATAGGCCGCGCCATGCGTACCGCCAGGTAAAATGAATGAATTCAATGGGCTAAGGTCTGCATTTAATTGATCAATTTCTGCTTCAAGGCGCAAAACTTGTGCTTGAGTGACACGCAAAGCCTTGTCCCCAACACTGGTTGGTGTGGCGAGATCGGCTCCGACGTCAAATAAATCGTTCTGGAGAGCCAAAATAATGCCTAAGACGGGCTCTTCAAGATGAAGCTTGGCAATGCCCAGCGCTGAATTGGCTTCATCGATTGTGCCATAAGCTTTTATGCGGGCATCATTTTTGGGGCGCCGGGCGCCATCGGCCAAGCTGGTGGCCCCGTCATCACCCGTTTTGGTGTAAATTTTCGTTAATTTAACCAATTAAGCGTTTCCTTGTGAGAAATAAAAGAACAACATAACCAAGACGACAACTGCAAATTGGAGTCCGACCCGCCAACGCATAAGTTTTTGCGAAAGATTGGCGCTGCCACCACGCATCATGTTGTAAAGTCCCATTAAAAGCACGACAACAACGGCACCAAGGCCGATGGGAATAAGAAAAGAAAGGGTTGTCATGCGGCCTCCTGATGAATTTCTTTTAGGCGTCTTGCGATTACATCGGCTTGAATCTCTGCAGCACCCTCAAAAATACTTAAAATTCGGGCGTCGCACAATACGCGGCTAATAGGGTATTCGATTGCAAACCCATTGCCTCCATGAATTTGTAGCGCGTTATCGGCACATGACCAGGCGGTTCTGGCCGCTAATAATTTAGCCATGCCGGCCTCAAGATCACAGCGTTTGCCGCTGTCTTTTTGCCTTGCGGCATAATAGGTTAATTGACGAATGCCAAATATCTCAGCAGCCATAAGCGCGAGTTTGCTATGAACGCGCTCAAAGTTAAAAATAGGTTGTCCAAATTGAATGCGCTCATTTGCATATTTTAACCCCAGCTCAAGAGCCGATTGGGCAACACCAATGGCGCGGGCTGCGGTTTGGATACGGGCAGATTCGAATGTTTGCATTAATTGTTTAAAGCCAACCCCCTCAACACCCCCTAAAAGAGCGTCTTTGGCAACTTTGAACCCATCAAAGCTAATGTCATATTCTTTCATGCCGCGATAGCCGAGCACAGATATTTCGCCACCGCTCATGCCGTGAACTGGAAATGGATCATCATCTGAGCCGCGTGGCTTCTCAGCTAATAACATGGACAGGCCTCGGTGATCGTCATGCTCAGGTTTTGTGCGGACGAGTAAAGTCATGAGGTCAGCGCGGGCAGCATGGGTAATCCATGTTTTATTGCCAACCACCTCAAAGCTGTCCTCTGATTGTGTCGCGCGTGTATTTAAATGGGCGAGGTCAGACCCAATATTGGGTTCGGTAAACACAGCTGTGGGTAAAATGGATCCATTGGCAATGGCCGGCAGGTATTTTTCTTTTTGTGCCTCTGTTCCATTTTGCATAATCAGTTCGGCAGCAATATCTGTGCGCGTTCCAAGCGAACCGACCCCAATATAGCCGCGCGATAATTCTTCAGAAACAACACACATGGCCTCTTTGCCAAGGCCAAGCCCGCCATAATTCTCAGGAATGGTAAGCCCAAAGACGCCAAGATCTGCCATTTCTGAGATTGTTTCAAGCGGGATGAGCTCATCACGGACGTGCCAGCCATGCGCATGAGGCACAACTTTATCTTCAACAAAACGTCTGAATTGCTCACGAATTAAATTATGCGTTTCATCTAATCCGCCTTCACCACCTGGTGTGTCGCCTTGCGATGTGAGTGTCTGCGCGACAGTGAGGCGGCGTTTGGCTGTGTTCCCGTTCTGTATAAAATATTGGCTGGCATCAGACTTAAAAGCCTCGGCGCCGTCTAAACCAAAGTCATGAGGGCGGATAATTTCACTTTGGCTCATGGCCACACCGCCCATGAGCTGATTTAAATACTCGCCAAAAAGAATATGCGTGAGGTCTTCCTCGAGGGAGGTGCATTTATTGTCTTCAACCAAACGAGGGATGAGTTGAGCAACCTGGGTCAAAGCTTCGGCATAGGTTGTGATCCAGGCCAAACCATGACGTAGGAATTGACTGTTACCTCTGTCGGATTGGGCGACTTTGCGCGCAAAATTTGTCGCATCTTGTGCGGCTTGATTGCTAAATTTGATCCAGTCGGTCTGCGCCATGTTTCTCCGTCCAATCTGTCAACAGCATTAGTGTAAACCGACCAGCATTTAAAGCAAGTCGGCATCAGCTAGCTTAAATGTCGCATCTTTCTCCACGTCACTTTGGTGATGTGAGGGTTTGATGGTTTAGGCCCTCGCCAACTCGCTTTATTTAATTTCAATTTTCTGATCAAACGCGCCGTGACCAATAGGGGGCGGAAGCAGTGCTCGGATTTGTGCCGCTTTTGCGCTGTCACCAAGCATGGATCTAAATCCAATATCGCCAGCTGTTTTCGATAAACGCCGCCCACCCGACCAATATATGAGGGGGTGGTGGTGATAGTGAGGGACTTTTAAGTCGAGCACAGATTGCAATAAGCGGTGAATATGGGTTGCGGCCTTTAGGTCTTGCCCTCGGATCACTTGCGTTATGTTTTGTGCGTCATCATCAATGACCACGCTTAAATGATAACTCGTAGGTATGTCTTTTCTGGCGATGATGACGTCTCCAAATGCACGTGCATCGACTTTTATCGTTTCACACTCATTTTGGTTTAGTAAATCGACTTCACGAAAAAATAATGGCCCCCCATTTATGGTTTCAGCCATCAGCTGAAGTTTTTCGATATTTAACCGCCAAGCATAATCCCGGCCTTCCCACATGTGGTCGCGTCGTTCGTGTTCAGAAATATCGCTGTAGAGTTTAGGATAAATAGGTGCGCCATCTGGGTCGCGAGGCCAATGTTTTATGCCGCCTGGGAGCGCATCTATATGCGCACGAATTTCAGCACGGGTGGCCCAGCATGGATAGATAACACCCATATCGTTCAAGCGAGTGAGGGCGGCTTTGTAAATGCCAAAGCGCTTTGACTGTTGTATGACCGGTGTCGACCAGTCGAGACCAAGCCAGTTGAGGTCTTCAAAGATAGCCTCCCTAAAATGATCGCGTGATCGACCTATATCAATATCTTCAATTCGCAGAATAAACTGGCCATCACGTTGTTTTGCCATGTCATGCGCGAGGCAGGCTGAATAGGCATGCCCCAAATGAAGCCGTCCATTGGGGCTGGGGGCAAAACGTGTGATAAAATCTTGGTGATCCATTATGGCTCTTGTCCTCGTCATGCTTCTCGCTAATAATACCTGCCATGAAACATATCAAAACACAAAAAGAGCTCAATAGCGCTCTGGATATATTGGCAACCCAAGATGCCGACATGGCGCGCGCTTTGCGTGAGGCGGGGAAGCCGGTCATTCGAAAGCACAAAGCAGGGTTTTCCGGATTATTCTCAATGTTAATCGGCCAACAAGTTTCTACGGCTGCAGCTAAAAGTATCGAGACGAAGGTAAGCGCTTGTCTGCCAGAGGTAACAGCTGAGGCTTTTTTGAATTTATCGGAGACTGAGGCGCGGGCGAACGGTTTATCCGGTCAAAAATATTCTTATATTTATGGCATAGCAAAAGAGATCACTTCCGGGCAGCTGGATTTACGCCAGCTCTCCAAGGCATCAGATGACGCGGTTCGTGCGCGCCTGCTCGCGCTTAAAGGAATCGGTCCGTGGACAGCAAATATATATTTAATGTTTGGTATGCAACGGGCCGATAGTTTTCCTGCCGGTGATTTAGCCCTTCAAGAAGGTTATCGGCGCCTGCTTGGCCTTGAAGCCCGTCCCAAGCCAGAGGCGCTGGATGAGATTGCGCTTAAGTGGCAGCCTTTGCGGTCTGCGGCAGCTTATATGTTATGGCGTTATTATGGGCATTGTCTGAACAAAAAAGACGAGGGTTTGGTTATTTCCAAATAGTTTTATTTTATCTTTCTATTTTGTGCGTTTGTTTGTTGCTTAATTGTTTTTTTGGACAAACCCGCGCATGGCTCTGCGGCATTTTTGCGCGTCCTTTATTTGGCAAGGCCGGTTGCGGCATGGTCCGCCTCGTTTCAAAGCGAAATCATATGGCAAGTCATTTTCTGGCGCGCTAATGAATTTTCTTATTTTCTTGGCTTTGGTTGATTATCGTGGCAAAATTTTTAAATGATGAAAACTTTTTTTCGATTCGTTGTTTTTCGATTCGCTGTTAAGCCCGTCAAAGGCTCAGCATGATGCAAGCCCAGCCCCTGGATGTGACAACATTTGATGCGGCACGTTTCACGCATCCCGACACATGTCCTGCGCTTGTCCTCAATGCCGATTTTCGGCCATTAAGTTACTATCCGCTTTCCCTCTGGTCGTGGCAAGATGCGCTTAAGGCTGTTTTTATGGATCGCGTTAATGTTGTTTCTGAATATGAAACTAAAGTCCATTCGCCAAGTGCTGAATTTGCATTACCGAGCGTTGTTTCATTAAAAGCTTATGTGAAGCGCCCTCAGTTTCCTGCCTTCACGCGGTTTAATGTTTTCTTGCGTGATGGATTTGCGTGCCAATATTGCAATGCGTCTAGCGATCTTACTTTTGATCATGTCATTCCGCGCCGTGCTGGAGGTCGCACAACATGGGAGAATGTTGTGGCAGCTTGTTCGCCCTGTAATTTGCGCAAAGGCGGGCGTTTGCCTAAACAGGCCGCTATGTTTCCGCGCAAAGATCCACGAAAACCAACAGTCTATGAGCTAGACGACATTGGTCGCCGGTTTCCGCCAAATTATATGCATGATAGCTGGCAGGATTATCTTTATTGGGACAGCGAACTGGAACCGTGATCGGTTCGTTCATGACTCTGTTGGCTCATAATTCTGTTGGCTAATGACTGCGCTTATCTATATTTTTTGAGATATTTTAATTGCCGTGTGGCATCCAAATCGAATAGCGGCTCGTAATAATGGGTAGGCGGGTGCTTGCTCAGCGCCATTTTCAAGCGCCGTGTCCCGATGTGCGATCTCATCTTCCCTAAAAGCTTTAATCGTATCAATGATCTCAGATTTATTGTGGCGAGACGAGCTCTCTAAATCTTTGATTTGTTCGGCATAATGCGCGTCGATCACTTCCTCAACAGCGGCTGTGCATGCCATAGCGGCGCGTTCGCCCATAAGAGCTGTTGTTGCACCCAAGGCAAATCCAGCAATATTCCAAAGTGGCGCGAGGGCTGTTGGTCGCACATCATGTTCAACGAGCAGTTCATCAAATTTTTTGAGATGGGTTTGCTCTTGTTCGGCCATATGCGAAATCATATCAACAAGATGCTGTTTGTCAGGTCGGCCCTTAAAGACTGCAACTTGGCCGTCATAAATCCGGACAGCACCATATTCACCAGCGTGATCGACTCGGAGCATTTCCTTAAGTTGCGATGACATTTTTATATTCCCCGTTTTCCAATTATTGGTTTCGGCCGCGCCAACTTAAAATAGCGATGAGCATGCTGACAAGAAAATTATAGCCTGCCATTGAAATTCCAAAAAGCACAAAGGCAGGTTCGCTACAGCTAACAACGGCTTGTGATAGCATGGCTTCTAAATCATCGATACTGTCTGGCATCACAATAGCTTGACGACATGTACTGGGGCCGTCCCAGAACCCATATTCAACGCCGGCATGGAAAAAACCAAAGGCAGCGCTCGCTAAAAAAATTAGGCCGCCAAGTCTGGCTGCCAATGGGCGCCATGTAAAACTTTGCCAGCAAGCAATGATCAGGACTGGAATACCAATATAGTAAGCGATGCGTTGTTTAAGGCATAAATCGCATGGTACCAGGCCGCCAATATGCTCACTTAGGAGCGCTATTATAATGGTCAGGCAGGCCAGTCCAAGCGCAAGTTGATTTGGTTTTGTTTTGATCATGAGAGTTTTCCGATTAATAAAAATCCGCCAATTAATAGGCCAAGCAAAACAAGGCTAACCCAAGTGAAGTGACGCTCAACAAAATGACGCACAGTTGGCCCGAAAAAATAAGCCAAAGCCGCAACCGCAAAAAAGCGTGTCGCTCGACCAACGGTACTTGCGACTAAAAACGGCAAGAGCGGCAGTCCAGCTACGCCACTTGCAATCGTGGCAATTTTAAAAGGAATAAAAGAAACAGCTGCTGCCAAGACAACCCAAGCACCCCAGGTCCCATAAATAGCTGTGAATTTTTCAAATGCTGCCTGCCCATTGTAAAATGCTAAAACCGGCTCACCGATAAGGGCAAAGAAATAATAGCCGATCGCATAGCCCATTAAGCCGCCGAGCACAGAAGAAATTGTGCATAGGCTGGCAAGGAACCAGGCCTTTTGCCGTTGGTTGATAACCATGGGCAGTAATAAAATATCGGGGGGGATCGGGAAGAAAGAACTTTCACTAAAAGACACGGCGGCAAGGGCAGGTGAGGCATGTTTATGTGCCGCCAATGACATTGTCCAATTATAAAGCTTTCTCAACATGGCGGGAGAGTAACCTTTAAATTGTGCTTCGCAAAGTGCGATTATAAGATAATTAAGGCGTTTCAGGTAAATGCCCATATTAAAAAAACTTGTCTTCGATTTGGCTTAAGGCATAGACGTGAACGGTATCACCGCGTATAACAGCCTCTCGCTTTGGAGCCCTTGTGGCGGAATCGGTAGACGCGACGGATTCAAAATCCGTTTCTTTCACGAGAGTGCCAGTTCAAGT
>ENA-OUOG01002238-OUOG01002238.1-marine-metagenome-genome-assembly--contig:-NODE-2238-length-20518-cov-14.596840_pt1 | contig 20518 bp, 13 predicted proteins | sample MGYA00248635_ERZ508505 | MGnify/ENA primary metagenome ERZ508505 (study PRJEB26176, sample SAMN06267871) | marine metagenome | isolation source: Saanich Inlet, British Columbia, Canada | place: Pacific...
TGAGGGTCCTCTTTTTTCTCGAACCTTCTGTTTCTATTGTTGTTTCTTAACGCTATGACCTTTAGTTTTGGTTAATATTTAATTTGTTCTTCTACTTCTTTGTTTACTATATCAGCGAAATCTTTTAAAGTAAAACTACCTAAATCACCTTCGCCTTGTTTCCTCACAGAAACCACGTTTTCATTGGCTTCTTTCTCACCTACTATTAGCATATATGGAGTTTTTTCTAACTCGGTATCTCTAATTTTCTTTCCTATCTTCTCATTTCTAGAGTCTACAAGGGCACGAATATCGTAATTTTTTAATGATTTAGAAAGATTTTCACAATAATCATTATATTTTTCACTCAATGGTAATATTGCAACTTGGGTTGGAACCAACCACAAAGGGAATTTTCCAGCACAGTGTTCAATCAAAACCGCAACAAACCGCTCCAATGAACCGAATGGTGCTCTGTGAATCATTACTGGTCTGTGTTTTTGGTTGTCAGCTCCTGTGTATTCCAACTGGAATCTTTCTGGTAAATTATAATCTACTTGAATAGTTCCCAACTGCCAACTTCTTCCTATGGCATCTTTTACCATAAAGTCGAGCTTAGGCCCATAAAAAGCTGCTTCACCATATTCTATAACAGTGTTCAGACCTGCTTCTTTTGTTGTATTAATGATGGCTTGCTCGGCTTTCTCCCAATTTTCATCACTTCCTATGTACTTTTCTCTATTGGTTTTATCTCTCAATGAAATTTGAGCGGTATAATCTTGAAAATCTAAAGCTTTGAAAACAAACTTTATCAAATCAATCACCTTTGAGAATTCTTCCTCAACTTGGTCTTGCATACAAAAAATATGCGCATCATCCTGAGTAAAACCTCTTACTCTAGTCAATCCATGCAGTTCTCCACTTTGCTCATATCGATACACTGTTCCAAACTCTGCGTAACGCACCGGTAAATCTTTGTATGATTTAGGTGAGGAATTATATATTTCACAGTGATGCGGACAGTTCATAGGTTTCAAAAGAAACTCTTCTCCTTCATTGGGTGTTTTTATGGATTGAAATGAATCTTCCCCGTATTTTTCGTAATGCCCTGAAGTTACATACAAATCTTTATGACCAATATGAGGAGTTGCAACTTGCTCGTAACCGGTTTCATCTTGCGCTTTTTTCAAGAAATTAGATAACCGTTCTCTCAAAGCAGTACCTTTAGGTAACCACAATGGAAGACCCATCCCAACTTTTTGAGAAAAAGTAAATAACTCTAATTCTTTTCCTAGTTTTCTGTGATCTCTTTTCTTTGCCTCTTCCAGCATTTCAAGATATTCAGTTAATTCCTTCGCTTTGGGAAAGGTAATCCCGTATATTCGAGTCAACTGTTTATTCTTCTCATCCCCTCGCCAATACGCACCTGCCACACTCAATAATTTCACCGCTTTGATTACTCCAGTATGAGGGATGTGTGGCCCTCTACATAAATCTGTAAAATTTCCTTGTGTGTAAAAAGTAATACTACCATCCTCTAACTCATTAATCAATTCTATTTTGTAAGGATCGTTCTTTTCGGTAAAGTAAGCCAATGCTTCTTGTTTCGAAACTTCTTTTCTTTCAAACTGTAGCTTTTGCTTAGCTAATTCTTTCATTTTCTGCTCAACCTTTGCTAGGTCTTTTTCAGAAAAATCATACTCCATAAAATCTACGTCATAATAAAATCCATTTTCGATTGGTGGACCAATGGCTAATTTTATTCCAGGATAAAAAGATTCTAGTGCTTCAGCCATAAGGTGAGCGGAAGAATGCCACATTGTTGCTTTACCTTCTTTGTCATTCCAAGTCAAAAGACTCAGTGTACTATCTTCATGAATAGGTCGGGTAGCGTCCCAAATTTCTCCATTAATTTCAGCAGACAACACATTTCTGGCCAATCCTTCACTTATCGACATGGCTACGTCCATTGCTGAAGCACCCGCCTCAAATTCCTTGATTGTACCATCTGGTAAAGTTATTTTTATCATAGTAAATTTTTGTAATGCGCAAATATAGCGATTTGTAAAAATTTACTCTTCAGAATCCTCGGTTTATTTTAATTTCTCAAAATAGTTTTCTCAAAAATTAAAAACCATCAATTAGCTCGTCCTTCGCTATTTCTAAATAAGCTTATCGACCCGTTCAGTTTGGTCTCAGAAAGTCCTGTTAATCTTTTTGCATACACCCTTGCAGTATAAAAATAAACTCCATCTACAACTGGCTTTCCTGTTTCTTGATCCAATCCTTTCCAATTCAACATCGGATCAGATGTTCTAAAAACTACATTTCCCCAACGATTATAAACTACAAATTCTATACTATCAATAAATTTGTAAGGTAATATTGGACGAAACACGTCATTAATCCCGTCACCATTTGGGCTAAACACGTTAGGTAAAAAGTAAATAGGGCAATTATCCACACAAACGATGTTACTCGGTACGCTCTCATTGCTATATTGAATCGAGTCCAAGGCTGTTACATAATAACACCCGGCAATAGACCCCATATCATTATGAACTAAAGTTGTATCATTCGGATCATTAATAAAAGTTATTTCTACATAAGGACCTTCCGGGGTTTGAGAGTAAAACACTCGGTAACGAGTTACATCATCTGCACAATCATTATTCGGATTTGACCATATTAGGTAATTCAATTCATCTTCGCAACTATTGTCAATTGACAAAACTGGTGGGCAAGGAGGAGTCAAATCAATAGGTTGGTCACATACTTCTTGAGAAAAATTTTCTAAGGGTGAAACTATACTGGGATCTGTGTATTGTCCAATACTTTTTACCTTGTAGCAATAAGTTCTGCCATTTTGTAAATTACTATCTACATAAGATTGCAGTGTTGTTGTTCCAATTAAACTAAAACTACCTCCTATGGAGTTTCCTCGGTACACTTCGTAAGAATTGTTTGTCCAGGGAACATTCTCTGTCCAACTTAATGCAATCTGGTTATCATTTGGCGAAGTGGTGAGAAAAAGAGAGGAGGCTGAATTTGATTCACCCACTAACAGGGTGTCGCCTGCCACTATATGGTACATACCAATTCTATAATTATTCGGTGTTGACTCAGTATTGGTGTTGGAGTGAACGTAAACTGTATCACTTGATGACAAGGTAGGATAAGTTGGTGATGTGAAAATCAAATTGTTTGCCCCCAAAAAACTTGTTGAATGAAATATTTTGTACAAATATGGCGGAGGATAATTTGTTACCGTATCAATATCCGATGCCTTTGCCCAAACAATCGAATCAACACCAGAAGTAATATCGGTTGAATTAACTGTAACGTGCGTAATAATGGGGACATCTTTCTGCAAGATCATACAAGCTTCGGTAGACAAACAACTTTCATAATCTACTGGATAAATGATAGTTACAACATAACAATATTCTTCACCCACAGCTAAATTTGAAACATCGAGGAAACTGGTATCTACCAAAGAATTTGTTTGACCAATAAATGTGTAGCCCAATTCAATTGCTGATTCTTGTCCACAACAAGCTGAAGGTGGTGGACTTGAGCCTTTCTTTCTATACACTTTATAACCAACTGCATTAGAGCACGAAGATTGGTCCCAACTAACTACTACATTTCCACTAAGTGGAGTGGCCGAAACTCCTGAAGGTGGCGGAGCTTTAACGGTTATATTGACCTGTTTATAATCGGATAAAGTAACTTGGGCTCCATTGTCGGTAGCAACAAAATACAGCGAAAATGGTGATTTCCTGATATTTGAACAATCTGTTGTCCAAGAAAAATTGGATGACACTGGAGAAGTTCCAGAAACAGAAACAAAGTTTCCGGGGTTACTCACACCTGTTAATGGCGCTCCTGTTGCGGTAAGCGTAATAATATCTCCAGAATTTGGATCAGTTGCCAAAACAGGAATTGAAATGGAACTGCCCGCTACTAAACAGGTGTCTGTGATGGATGTAATTACCGGAGGATCATTATTACACACTGTCACAGTTATTTGTATGTCTCTCAACACACTTCCCATTTTTATACCATTTCGCCATTCCGTTACCAGCACCGCGATATTATACTCACCTAAGCGCGAAGGGTTTACCCAGCACAAGGTTCCAGAAACAGGATCAATGGAGATTGTACCTCCAAAACTACTCGGATATTGGTAGACAGCCGGAGTGCTCATCGACAAACAATTCAATCCTAAACATGGCACCAAACTATAGGACAAACTGTCTCCATCAGGATCTGTAGCTTGCGGATTATAACAATATCGTTTGTTTACACAGGCTAATTCTGGACATGGGCAATCGTTGAAAACAACAGAGTTATTAACTCCTAAAAAAGGAGAAATTACTATTTCAGTAGCAATACAGAAAGGGAACTGATCGGAGTTAGTCGCGCCTCCAATATTGACTATACCAGCGTTTCTGTTGGGATCTTCCATTGTTACTCTGAAAGTTCCTGCCCCAGCAAAAGTATGATCTATTATATAAAAATTCTTTTGTGCGTCTGCAGGGGCCATCGATATAGTTGAAGACCTCTGAACTGTGTCTTTGGGTGTGCCGTCACCCCAGCGAATTTCGAGTTCAGGCCTATCTGCTACTGCACTGGTTTTCGTACAAGTGGTGATGGTAAATCTGTAGGTATTTCCAAAAAGATGAACGTAAGATATATCCCCTCCTCTATTGTGAGTTGCCAACGCTGAGAGCGTTGTTAGAAAAAAAAGAAAAAGGCAATAGAATCTCATGGTTTCGGTTGTGGATACTAAAAGTACAAATTATTCCTTCAATTTGTTCTAATCCGATTTTCAAATTATTGTTAATTTTTTACAAATCAAGTATCAGTTTCAATTTTTTTGCTCTTGTTTCTATCAGTTTGAAAAAACACATCAAAATTTTTTAGTATTTTTATAAATTAGAAACAACCCTACTCGAGTTTTATCGTTATAAAATCAAACAACGAATACATTATGAAAATACTTATCCATTACCTAACCGCTATTATTCTTGTATGTTCAGCTAATCAAGCGAGTTTCTCTCAAACAATTTCAAGAGAAGTATTAATGGAAGACACATTGCACAGTTTTGAAATCTCCTATAATTTCTCTCAAAAGTTAATTGATTCGACCATATTACATACTACTTCGATTCAAAACCAACAACTTTTCAAACAGTATTTACGAGGTGAATTGAAAGGTTTTTTTATGAGTACATATTCGAAGTTATTAAGTGGAACTATTACTTCTCATGATTTGCAACCAACTTATGATGATCATTTTAATTCGATGAAAAATAGTGCTTCCTTGATGAGTAATTTCAATTCTTGGAAAATAAACCATCAGCAGCTTAACTCACACCATCATTCCCATACTGCCGAAGCGGGCAACTGTGATAATGTTGATTTTGAGCTTGGAACTTGGCAACATTGGTCGCCCTTTGTTGCAGATGTAAACTTCCCAGGCACCACCCATACTAATTATGCCATTCAGAACTTAACAACAGGTACCACGGGTATTGGAATGAATGCACAACATACGATTGTTACAGGTGGAGTAGACATGAACGCCCCAGCAATTACAAAACTAAATCCTAGAGGAGGAACTTATTCCCTTCAATTAGGTGATGAAGGTGGAGGATATGAAGTGAGTAGAGCGATTCACAAAGCAAACATTACAACAGACAAACCATATTTTACCTACGATTTTGCGGTAGTTTTTAATGATCCTTCAGGACACCCTGCCAATGAAGTTCCATTTTTCACAGTAGAATTTCTAGACACGAACAATTTGCCTATCCCTTCATGTGGAAATTATGATGTAATCTCACAAACCACATCTTTCTCGAGAGTAGGAACATCAAATTGGAAATACAAGCCTTGGGCAAGGATAACTGTTGACTTATCCACTTATATAGGACAAGAAATTACAGTTGTATTCACAGTAGCAGATTGCGGTTATGGAGCTCATGCAGGCAGAGCTTACATTGATGGAAACTGTTTTTTACCAGACGTCAAAAAAACTCAAGACTGCAAAGGAATATATTTAGAAGCAGATTCTGGATACCTCTCCTATCAATGGTATGGAGGAACTCCAATTGCACTTCTTCCAAACGATACCAACCAAGGTTTTTATATTCCTGGACCTGGTTTATACCAAGTAGAGTTGATCTCTGAAAATGGTTGTACTTTAATGATCGACACGTTAATCAATGACATCTATGTTATCTTAAATCAAACAATTACTCAAGTTGACCCAAGCTGCATTGGTGTAAATGATGGATCTATTACCATAAATGCCTTTGGAGGTCAAGCGCCTTACACCTATTCCATTAATAATGGAGCTACTAGCTCAGCGAGTAATGTTTTCAGCGGTCTTGCACCAGGAACTTACACCTGCATAGTTTATGACTCAGGTGGCTGCTCAGATACGGTCACCTACAACTTAACGAATCCGCCCAACATTCTGCCTAATCTCATCATAGAAAATGCCTCCTGCTTCTCTGTGTGCAACGGAGAAGTAGAAGCCTTTCCAACGGGTGGAACATCACCTACTGGAAATTACCTCGTAGAATTTGACAATGTATTTTCTGTCAGAAAAAAAAGAACCAATTTATGTGCGGGTCCTCACACAGTAAAAGTAACTGACGAAAATGGTTGTTTCACCATCAATCCTTTTGTAATTACCGAACCCATTGCAGAAATTATTGATCAAGTAAATGTGGTCGATGAACAATGTTTCAACGCTTGTGACGGATCTCTTACAATAGTAGATGCAACCGCTGTAAGTTACAGTATTGATAATGGTTCTACTTGGCAAACTAGTAATGTATTTAATAATTTATGTGCTGCAGCAAGTCCTTACCAAGTAGCCATAAAAACTGCCGATGGATGCATAGGCCGAAGTTTAGAAGTCATTGGACAACCATTACCTCTTGTTCTAACTCCAATACCAGATACGTTTATCTGCTTCAATAAATTTGCTACCATAACAGCCGTTCCCCTTGGTGGAACACCGCCTTACTCTGTTAGTTGGAGTACTGGTTCCACCGGCTTTTCAATGACAGAAAGTCCAGCAATATCATCAATATACACAGCCACGGTAACAGATGCAAAGGGATGCACGTATACCGAAGAATTTAACATCAATCTTCATCCTCAACCGAATGCCAATTTCACTTTTGACCCGGGACCTGAAACAGATGTATTCAATACGAAAGTAACATTTACAAACACCACAGATTACGGAGCTCCACTCGATTATGAGTGGATAATAAGTGACTTTATGAGAGCTACGACCAGAGATACGTATTTCGAATTCCCGGCTAATGGAGGAAAAAGATTCTTGAACTGCTTGAAAGTGGAAAATCAATATGGATGTAGAGATAGTATTTGTAAACCATTTTTTATCAAATATGAGGTATTGCTCTATGCCCCCAATACATTCACTCCAAATGACGATGATGTAAACGAAGTGTTTTTACCGATCGTAGAAGGATTGACGGATGAAGGATATCAGTTAATGATTTTCAATAGATGGGGACAATTAATGTTCTCTACCACAAGTAAGACTGACGGATGGGACGGAACTTTTAAAGGTCAGGCAGTAGACGAAGATGCCTTTATTTGGCGAGTAGTTGGGATAACTAAACAGACAGGACAAGAATATGAGAATTTTGGTCATATTACGGTTTTGAATAAACGATAGAGTCTACGAGGAACATACTACAGAGCCACCTAAACTTTTTGGTGGCTTTTTTATTGATTTTTTTTATTTCAATGAACGTTTAAATTGATTCTACAAAGCAGAGAATTACTTCTCCACAAATTGTTATCTTTGTGCAAGTTTAAATAGAGCAATGAATCAATATCAAAAAGTCGCATTTTATACACTCGGTTGTAAGCTAAACTTTTCAGAAACCTCAACTATTGCAAGACAATTAGTAGAAGCAGGATTTGCAAAAGTGGATTTTCACGAATCGCCAGACATGTACGTAATTAATACTTGTTCGGTAACAGAAAATGCAGACAAAAAATGTAAGCAACTTGTGAAGAAAGCTTTGGGTTTCAATCCAAATGCATTTGTCGTAATTATTGGTTGCTATGCCCAACTAAAACCTGAGGAAATTGCAGCTATTCCGGGAGTGGATCTCGTTTTGGGTGCTCAAGAAAAGTTCAACTTAACGGCATACCTAGAAAACATAGAAAAGAAGGAGGTAGCTCACATCGAGAACAATTCTATTAAAGAAACCAAAGAGTTTGTACCCGGTTTTTCTGTGGGTGATAGAACTCGAACCTTCATGAAGATTCAGGATGGATGTGATTATTTCTGTACATTTTGTACCATTCCCTTGGCAAGAGGAAAAAGTAGAAATGCCAGTATAGACAAAACCTTGATTGAAGCAAAAAAAATTGCCCAAACCAATGTAAAGGAAGTTGTTTTGACTGGAGTGAATATTGGAGACTTTGGACAGGGAAGTGACGAAAACTTCTTTGAACTCATTAAGAAGTTAGACAAAATTGAAGGAATAGAGAGATTTAGAATTTCCTCTATTGAACCCAACCTTTTATCTACGGAAATTATTGAATTCGTTTGTAAATCAGACAAGTTTGTCCCTCATTTTCATATTCCAATGCAAAGTGGTTCAGATGCATTGCTTACAGCGATGAGAAGAAAGTATGACAAGGCGCTTTACCAATCGAGAATTGAAAAAATTAAAGACCTAATGCCGCATTGCAGTATTGGGGTTGATGTGATTGTTGGTTTTCCCGGTGAAACTGACGAAATATTTGAAGAAACTTATTCGTTTTTGGTTGACCTTCCCGTTTCATATCTACATGTATTCACCTATTCTGAAAGAGCCAATACCACTGCCATAAAAATGAAAGATGTAGTACCGATAGCTATGCGAAAAGAAAGAAGTAAAAGGCTAAGAATCCTGTCTGAGAAGAAGAAAAAAGCTTTTTATTTACAAAACGAACAACACACCGAGGAAGTTTTATTTGAAGCTGACCAAGAACATGGAATTATGAATGGATTTACATCTAATTATGTAAAAGTAAAAGCACCGTTCAATCCGCTAATCGTGAACCAAGTAGTTCCCGTAAAAATGACAGAAGTAGACAGAGATGGATTAATGAAAATTGAATTCATAGAAAAAAGACAATTAACCGAACTTAAACAATTAACCAACTAATATGTATCCAACTCTTTACCATTTATTCAAAGGCACTTTTGGCATAGAACTCGAGTTTCTTAAAATGATACCGATGCTTGGACTTTGGATTGGAATAGGTTTTATTGCTGCAAATTGGTTTGGGTCACGAGAATTAAAAAGAAGAGAATCCTTAGGCTGGATAAAAAGTACAAAAAAAACAATTGTTATTGGGAAAGGTGCTCAACCTTTAGATATTCTTATTAATGGGATTTTAGGTTTTGTAATTGGAATGAAACTAATCCCTCTTTTTACAGTCGATGGATTGTTCAATGATTTTGTTGGTTTTCTTCTTTCTAGCCAAGGAAATATTCTTGCAGGAATTGGGGGAGGTATTCTGATGGCTTTTTGGAAATACAAAGAAGCCAACAAAGACAAATTAGACACACCGACAGAAAAAACAATAGAAGTCCGTCCTCATGAGCACATGGGAAATGTAACTCTAATTGGAATTGTAGGTGGAATTGGTGGCGCTTTAATTTTTGCTTTTCTTGAGCAACCTGGTAAACTTTGGTCGGCTTTTATGGCATCAGGAAATATTGGAGATCTCAATGGAGGACTTACCGTTTATGGTGGTGTAATCTTGGCTGTATTCGGGAATATTTATTATTTCTGGAAAAACAAACTGCCTATTTTGCAATTTTTAGATGCTTTAGGACCAACTGTTCTATTAGCCTACGGCTTAGGAAGGGTTGGATGTCAGTTTGCTGGAGATGGAGATTGGGGAATCGACAACTTGAATCCAAAACCTGAATGGATGTCTTTTTTGCCCGATTGGATGTGGGCCTACGACTATCCTAACAACATAAATAACGAAGGAATAGAAATTGTCAATAGTATTTTTCCAGACTATAACCATCGATTAGAAAACCCTGTTTACCCTACTCCTTTTTATGAAACAATCATGAGTTTTATCCTATTTGCTATCATGTGGACAGTGAGAAAATCAATTAAATTCTCAGGAATTCTGTTTAGTCTATATGTATTCTTCACTGGAGCAGAACGATTATTAATTGAAAGAATCAGAGTGAATGTGGAATACGGAAATGGATTGACCCAAGCTGAAATCATCTCAATGATATTGATTGCTGCAGGTATTACCGGTACGATTTTCTTTTATTTGAGAGGGAAAAAGCGAGATAAATCCGTTAGATAAATACGCATCTTCCCTGTTTTAAACAAAAATTGCTACTTTTAAGCATATCACGAAAATAAAAGTTATGAAATATTTCTTCTCCCTACTGCTAACTATTGTTAGTCTTATAGGAATCTGCCAAAGTTCGTATACTTCTAGCAACTACGCCAGCGGTAACTACACGCTACCAATGACAACAGTAACAACAGGCCTTCTCTCCCAAGACTTTGATACAACAGGTGCTAACATAACTTGGGATTATTCTTTATTGGGCATGGATGTAAGCGGAAGTAAGTATACGATTGCTCCTTCGGCTTCTGGCTATCAAGCGCCATTCATAACCCAATGTGTATTGGCTGGTGGAGGGTTTACCTGCCTTTCAAAATGGAATTCGCTCACCAATATTGGCGTTGTCGACATAGATTCTTTGGACGCCTTTGTATTCACTCTTTACGATGTGATGACGATGGCAAAAAAAACTAACAACACGTTAGTTGGCAATATAAAGGGCTTAAAAGTAAAAGATACAAACGCATTAACTATTCCAATTGTTGCGGAATATTCCGATCCTGATACGATACTTACCTTTCCCTTCACTTATCAAGACTCAGGCAAAAGCTATGGAGAATGGGGACTCGATTTAACTAGTATTGGTCAAAACATCCAATACAAAGTAACGTATGATCGTATTTGGGAAGTCGAAGGTCACGGGACTTTAATCACTCCTTATCAAACACATAACAATGTGCTAAAAGTAAAAACCACTTTGGACCAAATAGATTCGGTTGTGTTTTTGTCAACTCCGTTTGGTCTTCCTCGAAAGATAGTAGAATATACCTGGTATGATGCAAGTTTTAGCCTTCCAGTAATGAGAGCAGAAGGAATTGAAGTACTCGGTTTTACGACTATTAACACTGTGCAATATTACGACACAAGAATTGTGGGAATTACTGAAAATGAAACTGAAAACTTGGCCTTTCTACTTTATCCAAATCCTGCCGCAGATGCCCTCTACATTACACCAAAAATTGAGACTATCATGACTTATGAAATTTTTGACTTAGCAGGGCAAGCCATACTTCCAAAAACTACGAATCAATCCTTAAACATCTCAAATTTAGCAGCAGGAACCTATTTTGTTCGTGCAACGAACAAAGCAAATGAAACCGTCTCTTTTCAAAAATTTATAAAGCAATAATTAAAATCCTACCTTTACAATAAACTTCATCTGCTTTCGTTAATTAGGCTTGTGATTAGAATCCAGCTCCAATTTTTATTTTTATGAAATCTATTTTTCTTCTTTCTTGTATCTTTATTTTTTCGAGTAATACGTTAATAAACAAGGGTGAAATAAGAAAAGGTGAACGCTTCGTAAAGTACAATGAAGAACTCGTACCGATTGAAAAAAAAATAATGGCATTCGACTCCTACACTGAATCTCTCTATGATTGTCTTCAAACCCCAGAGCTCAATTTCAATATATTTCAGAAAGGAATGAAAGGTTATTACTCCATGAAAAACAACCACGAATTGACTGAAGAACGATTTCTAACTCTAATTGACTATACAAAACCGAGTAATGAAGAACGTTTTTTTGTAGTTGATTTAGAACAGAAACAAGTGATTTTCCAAAGTATTATTGCTCACGGTAGAAATTCTGGCGAATTGTATGCAACCAAATTCTCCAATAAATCTGAATCAAAGATGAGTAGCTTCGGTTTTTTTGTAACCGGAAAAATTTATGATGGAAAATATGATCACTCAATGAAATTGCATGGCAAAGAATACAGCAATAGCAATGTATTTAAAAGAGGAGTTGTAGTTCACTCGGCAGACTATGCAACAAAAAAATTCTTGAAAAGCAACGGAAACATTTTGGGTAGAAGTTTTGGTTGTCCAGCTCTTCCACACAAGAATTACAAAAAAATAGTGAATACAATTTCTCAAGGATCTTGTTTCTTTATCTATCATGCTGATAAAAAGTACCTACGGAGTTCTAACTATTTGAAGGCAAGAAATTTTGCCGACTCATTCTATTCAGATTTTAGGTAAAACAACCGATCCAAGCTCGATTTCAGCTGAGTTTCTTTGTTATAAATATCTCTATAAAACTTCATTTTTCCATCTGGAGTTCCTTCACAACAAAAATACCTCAACGAAACTGTTAGAGGGTAATCCAAATTTATTCTTTTTTGTTGCCCTGTTTTTACGAAATTTTCCACTGAGTCTTGCGTAAAGTTCTTGTCTTTCCTTGAAATCAAATAAGTGGCTAATTCCAATGGATATTCTAACCTAACACAACCGTGACTGTAGGCTCTGACATCATTTTTAAATAAACTTTTTGCTGGTGTATCGTGCATGTAAATGCTATGTTTATTGGTAAAAATAAACTTTACTCTACCCAATGCAGTGCCTCCACCTCTGGTTTGCGAAATTCGGTAATTGAATGAACTTGCACTCACTTTACTCCAATCAACCGAACTGGCATCAATCACATTGCGATTATTATCATATATCGTATACCCTTTTTTGGCTACCAAATTCGAGTCTTTTTTCAGCTTTGGTAAAATTTCCTTACTCGAAATACTTTTCGGGATATGCCAGTATGGATTCAAAATCAAATAATCCATATTCGCGGAAAAGGAGGGAGTTTGATGGATTGTTTTTCCCACAACGGCTCTGTGTGTTTTCGCCACTTTATTCCTTTCAATCACCTTCAATTCGTAGGAAGGGATATTTACATACAACAATGAATCTGCTTCTAGATTCTCCCATTTGTATTTTTCCAAAGAGGCTAAAACTGATAACTTTCGGTCTCGGTTACTTTGCGACAAAGCAAAAGAAGTAGCACTTCCTATTCTTCCATCTGTAGCTAAATTATTATCAAATTGAAATTGTTTTAATGCCACTCCAAATATCGAGTCATTTTCTGATTGCAAAGAATCGAGATATTGATAAATAACTAAAGCATCACGCGCATTTTGATAGGCCAATGTAGAGTCTTCTTTTAATGACGTTACGCGTTTTTTTTCAGTTCCAAATTTCTTGCCCTCCAGATAATTTGTCCAAGCGTGTCTAAGTTGTTTATATTGAACAAAGGTTGGCTCCAAGTTTTCGATTGTTTGTGCAAGCTCATGGTGATACAGCCCATTTTTCATTTCGGTCAAATCGGCATCGGTTAGCGAATCTACTTTCCATTCGAAATACACAGAATCTTCGTTTTTATGATTCATCAGACCATACTTTAGTTGCGAAGCAAAGACAACGTAATTCTTAGAAAAAAGGTAGTTTCCCTCTACAAGTAAATCTACGTTTGCAGTATCCAAAATCAGCTGATGTTCGATCTCCCGCATTCTTTCTACATCATAAAAACAAGTGTCTAAACCATAACACAATGAACTAGATAATTGTGTCAAAAGAAAATGTGCATTCTCATTAAGCACTTTTTCCTGGTTCATCCAAGGAAAAGAAGTTTGGTTGTGAATTTCCCCAACCCTCGAAACAATTCCCAAGGAATCTTTTCGCATATTTTCGGTGAGTATTTTTGTAAACCGGGTTGTTAGCTCCGCCAAAAACTCTTGTTCTCTCTGTTTTAAACTTTCGGAATTAGTTCCTTGTTCAGTTTTGCAAGCGACTAATGCCCAACTTAACACAAAAAAGAATAATAGGTTTTTATTGCTCATATAGGTAAGATAGTTAACATGCTCCGAAAGTACTAAAAAAACGTTCTTAAACTTCTAACAACCAAGTTTGTTATAGGTAATTTAACTCTTGCCCCAGTTTTCCTCAATAATTTTTAGTAATTCGATATCTTTTTTTGTCACAGCGTCTTCATCATGTGTAAAAAGACAAACATTCACTTTGTTGTAACTGTTCTTCCAATCGGGGTGGTGATTCAATCCAACAATTACTGGAACCAATTCTTGCATACTTTTCATCGCTTTTTCAAACGAATCAAACACAAAGGTTTTTACCAGTCCTTTTTCTTCAATTATCCATCCAGCATGTTGCTGGAGAACTTCGTCAATCGTTTCATTCCTTTTCATACATTCACAGTATATTCCCAAAATTGATGTTGGTTAGGAGCAGCTAGTCGCACCTTTCTGGTTTTATTTCCTTTTGCCACTTCTAGTTCAATTTCAGAGTTTTCAAAATATGCCAACCACTCATTCAAGTTCTTTTTCAACAAGAATCCATTCACAGATAAGATAACGTCCTCTCGGGTAATTCCCGCATTCCATCCAGAAGAGTTTGGCGAAACATGCAAGACCAACGCCTTGCTTGTTTCATCTGGTCTTAGTATTATCCCAAATCGCTCGCTCACAATTTTTGATGGCTTTTTTATTAATTCGAATTCTCGAAGAGCTAGACATTTAGACAATTCTTCGGTAAAGTCTTTTGTTCCCCAAATGTAATTTTGAAAGAACTCATCAAAAGAAATTCCGCTAAATTGCTCAATAATGGACTTATAATCAACCTCCGAATATCCAATCGATTTTTTTCCAAAATTCTCGTACAACTCTTTCATTACATCATGAAGCGAGAACCGATTCGAACTTTCCTGTCTTATTTTGGTGTCAATCATAAACGAAATAAGCGCTCCTTCCATGTAGATAGAACTTTTTCTGTCTGGCGCCCCTACTTCGTACCCATCTAGCCAAGTATCAAAAGAAGAGTCTGCAACAGATTTTGCTAATCTTCCCCCATTTGTATAATGCCTTCTTAAATACTGATTCAGTTCATTCGCGTATTCTTTCTTATTAAAAACACCTGATTCATACAGCATTAAATCACCCATGTAAGTCGTTACACCTTCGGCCACATATCCCAATTTCGAATAATTCTCTTTGCTGTAATCGTATGGATTCATTTCAGCAGGCCGAATAGATTTGATATTCCAAGCGTGGTACAATTCGTGGGAACTTACTCCCAACAAATCAACATACCGTTCTGTCATCACTTCATAACTGGGGCCTAACACTATGATCGTGGAAGTAGTGTGCTCCACTCCGTGATAAGCTTTGTGCGGGTGAATGATGTTGATGAAATGATAGTGAGAAGTGGGAAAACCTCCAAACTGTTGAATTTGATAATCCGTGAACTTTTTAAAATCCTCTATTACCTTTTTCCACGCAGGTTTACATTCTCCATAAAACCAAACACTCACTTTCACTCCTTCACTTTCGTAATCCTGAACTTGTAATTTACTACTTACCAAAAATGGAGTATCTGCCAATTCGTGAAAGTTTTCTGTTTGGATCTCGCCCTTCTCGAAAGGCACTCCACAAGCTATCTTTTCGTTCTCACCAACAGGAATTTCAACTGTGCAGGATTTGTCAATCTCGTCAGGAACATAAACAAAGCAATTCACAGGATTTACATACAATACTTCTTCTGACAGGTAAGTTGAACCTGCATTAAAATCAATCGAGTAATAATTATATTTTACCCGGATAGTTTCTGCGTATTGGGTAGTTACTTTCCAGCAATCTTTTGAAATTTTATCAAAACCTAGTAGTTCGTTGCGCTCATTAAACACCTCAAATTTCTGAATGTTTTTGGCAAAATTTCCCAACTCATATCTTCCCGGTCGCCAAGCAGGTAACTGAAGTAAAGTTTCGTCCAACGGAGTTTTTACCTCCATGGTGATTACTAGGTAATGTTGCTCTTTAGAGGAAGTATCAAGCGTATATTTCATAATTAATTAGATTGAGTGGTAAATTCATTCATCCATTTTCCTTTTATTTTCAATAGTTGCTCAAGTACATCTCTCACTGCTCCATTCCCTCCTTTTTTATGAGATACATAATCAGCAATATTCAATATTTCATTGCAAGCATCTACAGGACAAGCCGATATTCCAACTTCTTGCATGATTTCGTAATCAGGAATATCGTCTCCCATGTACAAGGCTTGTTCTTTGGTTAATGAATATTTTTTTAGAATAGATTCCAACACCTCTACTTTATTCTTTACAGACATGTGAATCTCTTTCACATCCAAAAACTCTAACCGTTTTCTCATACTCTCGGAACTTCCGCCCGAAATAACAAATACAAGGATTTCAGAGTTAGCTGCCTTTTTTATGGCATAGCCATCTCTTGTGCTCATATTTCGCAAAAATTCGCCCGAAGGATGCATAATTACTTTTCCATCAGTTATGACTCCATCAATATCAAGGAATACTGCTTCGATTTTGTGAAGCAGTTGTTTGTAGCTTGGTTTTTCCATAATTCGTATGTTTGGTAACGAATTTAAGGATTATATAAAACCTAAACAGAAAATTTCTGAATGAATTGAAGGGTAGAAATTTGGTGCTCCGTTATCTCAACTTTTCGATTACAGCTAATGCCGCTCGCTCTCCGGCAACCATAGCTGCATTTAAGGACCCATTTAATTGGGTATCGCCCGCCAAAAAGATATCCGAAGTAAGTTGAGTTTCGGATGGCAACATGTCGTAACGCAAATTAGTTAAATCTGGCAGAGCCAAAGGAATATGATAGTGCGCCAAATACTCAACCGCTTCAATTCCACAATGTTTTTTTAGTTCTCGCTGCACACGCTCGATGATTTCGCTTTCAGGCTTCCCTTTTGTATCAATTACCGTTACTGAAAGGAGTTCTTTTTTCCCTTTCGAATCACTTTCCAAACTGGTGTGAAAGAAAATATTGTTTACCAAAGACTCTTTGTCTGCTACCAAACCTATTAGCGGCTTTTTTATGTTTCTTGATTCAGTTTCAAAATACAGAGTTACACAGGACTTCCATTTTGTGGACTGCCCCGCCAAATTACTAATCAACTTAGTTGGATCGGTTGCCACGATGATAGACTTACTCTGCAATACTTCTCCGTTTTCTAGTTTTATTTCTCCATTTTTCACTTCTCTCACTTTTGTGTTGAACAGATAAGTGGTCTTAGTTAACTTCTGTTTCAACTGGGCAGGAATTGCTTCAATTCCTGCTTTTGGAAGGGCTGCATTGCCTTCGCCAAACATTTTGTACACAAATTCAAACATTCTGCTTGAAGTAGAAAGAGCTGTTTCTAAAAATATTCCACTAAAAAATGGGGTGAAAAAATCATTGATTATGGACTGAGAAAAACCAAATTTTCCCAAATAATCCAATGTGGTTGTTTCTTTTTCTTCAAAAATTGATTCAATACTCTTTCTTTTTAATAAGGCATTCAATTTTATGATTTTTAGTTTGTCCTTGCCATTTCCTATACCAGAAAAAAGAGTGGGAAACAAAAAAGAAATCTGGCGCAATGGATCTCCTATTATTTTTTGTTTGCCAGAACGAAAAATTGACGCACCAGGAAGAAACCTCTGCAAATCAAGAGCTTCCAAATCCAAATACTTCTGTGCCATCGGGTAAGAGGTTAATAAAACCTGAAAACCATGGTCTAGTTGATATCCCTTCTTGACATCCGTTTTTACCCTGCCTCCTACTCGATCAGTTGCTTCGATGATTATGGGTTCAAATCCGTTATTTTCCAGTACTCTTGCTGCTACCAATCCGCTTACTCCTCCTCCAATTATATACGTCTTTCTATTTTCCATTTGTTTCTTCATTTCATCCTTACAAAGATAACCATGTGTAATTAGTAAAGAGAAAATTTAAATACAAAACTCAACGTAGTTCGAACGGGGTAAGAAATACCGAGCCTATCTTTCTATTCCGTGTGAATTATTGTAATTTTACATTCCCCAAAAAGGAAAAAATTATGCAAGAAAACAAGATAAAAAACTACGTAAAAGAGGTATTGACAAACATGCCGATGGATTGGCTTAACCTTACTACTCACAGATTGGATATTTACAATGAAAACTTAGCTAAAACAGAGTTTTTAACCCAATTTGAAGAATTATATAAGGCTAAAAATGCCGATCAATCAAAGTTGAGCGAATTGCCTACCGCTTACGATTACATTCGTTTGGGTCATCCACTCTCTTGCATTCTTGAATGGGTAATTTCAAAAATGAATGGGTTCGAATCTGCCAACGTAATTTCTTTTTCTTCGGAAACGGTTCCGGTGTTATCTATCTTAAGAAAAAACTTATTTGACCACAAAAAAACAGTAATTGCATACACCTCGGAACTCCCAAAAGGGTTTGATGCTGAAGCCATAAGAGCAATTTATGGTTATGATTTTGAACTTAAAAAAGTATCACAGTGGGAAGAGGCAAAAGAATTTGATGGAAGTATTGTATTCATCTCAGAAAACCACGAACTTCTTCCATCCTCCTCTGGCATTGATTTTCAATTAACTCTCCACAAAGGCATGGGGAGTATCTTGGTTATTTCTACCAATAACTCTCAGTATATTTCTGATATTCAACATGTGAGAAGACGAGAGACTATTTCGATGACTCCGGCCAATTCATTCATTGTGCTAAACACCTTGTTGGAAGTAGAGCAAAAGTCTCGTTCCCTTTCAGATTGGGAACAAAATAAAATTGCGGTTCAAAACTCTATCAAAGAAATAACAGGAACTAAAGTTCTTCCGGTGGTTGCGTCTAGTGGATTATCAATGCAATACGCAATCATGATGGGACTTATTGATTATGCCCAAGAAAATCACCCTCAGAAAGAAATTCGATTTGTTGTGCCCACGAACTGCTACGGAGGCACAAACGATCAAGCGCGAAGAGTAGCTGCATGTCTGAATCACGTTGAAGTTGTTGATTTAGCTGTAGATGGTGACAATGATATGGTTCAGAGCATAGAAAATGTACTAAACCAAATTGCCATGGAAGATGCCATCCCTTATATCATTGCAGAAATACCAACTAACCCAAGAGTAGAAGTGCCCGAATTATTGAATTTAAAACAAACATTGAGCAAAGAAAGAACCACTTCAAATGGAGATATTGCTATTGAGCCGGTATTTATTTTGGACCAAACTTTTTGTCCTAATGTTCATTTTTTAGGAAAGGGTGAAATTCTTTCTGAAATAAAAGCTATCTCATACGCCAGCGGATCGAAGTTTCCTAGTGGAGGAAAATGTACTGCCGGATACTGCGCAGGAAACGACCTTTCAGAAGATATAATGAAGAAAATTCATCTTCATCTGACAGTTTGCGACAATGAAGCCACTGAACTACAATACGAAATCTTAGCTGCTCAAATGCCTTCAATGAACGACAGAATAGCAGCTGCTTATTCCAATACAAGAGAGTTTGTTAATTTCATTGAAGAAACTCTGCCCGAAGCCAAAATAAATTTTGTCTCTGAAGAGTTGGCAAAAAAAGGGTTTACACCTTCTGTATTTTCATTGGATTTACCGACAAAAGGAGAGACTCCAGAAGAAAGAGAAGAGTACAAAAGAAAACTAAACTTGGTTTTGATAAACAAAATGATTGCTGAAATTCCTCAGGAAAGTAAATATTGTGTAAGCTACGGCCAATTAAAAGGATGTTATTGGACAATTCCAGCAACTTCTACACAAGGAACCACCAAAGAAGGCGACAAAGATTATATTGCGCGAGTTGCTCTTTCTGGAACTATGGATTTAGCCAAACACAAGGCTGTATTTTTAGATTTTGTGAACGGAATAAAGTGATTCTTGAGTAAAACTTAAAGTTCTATAAAAAAATATTTAGTTCATTTCGATAATTAAATGATTTTTCACAACCTAAATTCTTAACTTATTTTGTTGTAGATTAGAGGTTATAGAGGTGTTCAGTATTTTACATCTTTTCTCTGTCATCGACAAAAATCACAAAACAAATGTTAATTAGGCTCAATATAACCTTGTCGAAAATAAAAACCGTCCTAGCCTCGCTTGGGTCAGAGACTAAAAGTCAATTACTTTTTGGTTCAAATTCTTTTAACAGTGTTATCAAAATATCCAAGCATTGAATAAGACAAATACTCATTATCAATCATATGATTTTGCATTTATTGGATTTGGAGCTGCAAACTGTCTTCTTTTACTAAGGCTAATCGATACGGGCGTTTTGAGAAATAAAAGTATCGCGGTAATAGAACCAAGTAGCAAAACTAAAAACGATAGAACGTTTTGCTTTTGGTCAACAGAAAAAGAACTGGAGGAATTACACCTAACTGACTTAGTAAGCCACAGCTGGAATAAAATTGAAATTGGCAACATAAAAACAACCAATATACATCCCATGCGCTATTGGCATGTTAGAGGGATAGACCTTTAT
>ENA-OUOG01002241-OUOG01002241.1-marine-metagenome-genome-assembly--contig:-NODE-2241-length-20514-cov-5.578510_pt1 | contig 20514 bp, 8 predicted proteins | sample MGYA00248635_ERZ508505 | MGnify/ENA primary metagenome ERZ508505 (study PRJEB26176, sample SAMN06267871) | marine metagenome | isolation source: Saanich Inlet, British Columbia, Canada | place: Pacific...
GGGGCAACGTCTGGGAGCGCGACGAGGAGCAGTGCGAGATGTGCGGCGGGAACATGATGTCCTGGGGGCAGTGGCAAAACGGCACGTGGGTCGAGCCTGAGATGGTCACTGGCGGGCGCGAGTACAAGACGCGCGCCATGGAGCCGCTCAACACGTGGTCGACGCGCATCGACGAATGGCGCGTGCGCGACCTCGTGCGCGACATCGAGACGCAGCTCCTCGCGGACGCGCAGGTTGCGTTTGCGTATTGCATGTACGGCACCCTCGGCTCGTCCATCGAGTCGCTCGCCTCGCAGTGCGGCGGCGCGACGCCACCGCAGAAGCTCGCGGAGATGACCAAGACGACGACGACGGTGTCGACCACCCTCATCCCCGGTGACGCGTCCAATGGGGAGGACGCCGCCGGGAACGGCTTCACGGACGTGGACGGCAATATTACCTCCAATAGTAGCGACGCTACGGTGACGGCGTCGCTGGAGATGGGGAAGGCCCCGCCCAACGTCGCGCCTGCCGACAGCGCTTCTTCGAAGAAGCGCAGGCGCGCGCTGCTTCAGTCGGGCGCCGACGCCTCGGTGGACGAAGCTGGCTGCTGGAGCAAGGTGCGCAACGGCAACGACGCGCTCGTCGGGCAGCTCCTGGGTGACTGCGTGGCGCTCCGGCTGTCGGACAACGCCGAGCTCTCCGGGCCGATTGAGATTTGCCTCGCGACGAAGACTTCGCGCGAGGTGGCCTCGGAGTACACCGTCGACGGCTTCGCGATCCGCACCGTCGTCGACGACGACTTCGTCTTCACGCCAGCCTCCGGCTTGACCGTCACCGCCGTGGGCGCCAAGCTCTGCGCCAAGGTGCAAGACGTCGGCACGCTCTACTGCCCCGTGAAGCTCGCCGCGTCGTGGGCCACCGCCTCGAGCGACATCGGCTCCACGGAGTGCGAGGCAACGGCGGCCCTCGCCGAGCTGCAGGCGCAATCGCTCGAGAGGGCGTACTCCCGAGCGGAGCTTGACGCCGCCGAAGACGAGGCGCTCGCCGCCTGCGCCGCCGGCGACCAGGAGGCGTGCGATCAGGCTGAGGTGATGACCAGCAGGGAGGACGGCGAATGGGGCGCCTCCGCGCGCGCGCGCGCCGCCGAGCTCATCGCCGGCTTGGGCGAAATTGGCGGCATCGCCGTCATCGCCACCGGCTGCTTCATGTTCTGCTGCGGCACCTGCGGCTGCTTCGCGCTCTGCCTGTCGCACTTGCGCAAGAGACGCGAGGCTGTCGAGGAAGTCAAAACCCAGGCGAAGCACGCGACGGAAAACTGAGCACGACGCGGCTTTCTGAAGCGTCGAGGCTTGTCGACGCGCGTCTTTTGCGCTCGCGAACAAATTATTCGCGACGAAGACATTTTCAAGGTACAGACTAGTCAAACTTATGACGACGACGTGACTACGAGCACGCTGTGAGCACGCTGTGTGCGTGGGTGTATAGGGAACCCTTCGTGTCACTCGAGCCGATTCGCGCTCGGGGCGGACCGAAGGGAGCGGTACGAGAGTACGACTTTGATTTTATTGCATAACTTATGAGTAAGAAGAAGACGTGAGACGACGACGCGACGCGAGCGGGTTTCATCAGGTTTCGTCGTTGTTTTCCACGCCACGCCCTTCGATTCTGGATTGTGCGTCACGGAAGGATCCTGCGGCATCCTGAGAGACACATCCGTCCGCGCGGCGGGCCTGGGAGATGGCGGACCGCGACGGCCGCGTCTGGCGCGATGCGTCGCTCGCGGGCATGTCCACCCCCCCCCGGCCTTCGTCCACCCCCGAAGTGCGTCCTCCCGCTTCCGATTCCGCCTCCTCGATTCCCGACCATCCGCCCGGCTCGGCGTCTGGCCTCGCCGCGCACGTCCAGTCGCTGGGGTGGGAGTCCCGGGAGTTCAGCGACGTGCGCGTGACGGCGTTCGGCAAGGAGTACCCTCTGCATCGGCTGGTGTTGTCCCGCTCGCCGTACTTCCGCGCGCTCATGCGCGGCCCGTGGGCGGACGCGTCCTCGCCGTCGCTCACGCTGGCGTTCGACGACCCATTCGTCACCGCGCCCGCCGTCGAGTGTTGCCTGGCGTTCCTGTACGACAAGCCTCCCGCGTTCGAACGACACGGCGAAGACGAGCCCGTCGACCCGCTGTTCGCGCTTCGCGTGCTCGCGGCGTCCAACTTCCTGGACCTCGACCACCTCTCGCGCCTGTGCGCGGATTTCACAGCCCACTCGGTGTCGCTTCGCGATTGCCTCGCGCTGCAGGCGGCGCTCGACGCTCGCGAGTACGGCGAGCACGGCGAGCGCGCGAGGGTCGCCGTCTGGGGCTTCATCTGCGCGCACGCCAGCCTGGAGCTCAAGCACGACCTGCACCGCCTGCACCCGGTGACGCTCGACGCGCTGCTGCGCAGCGACCACCTGTGGGTCGCCGACGAAACCGAACGATTCGCGCTGGCGCGCGCCGTCGCCGCCGACGGAGCGCGCGCGCTGGACCGACGTTCTTTCTCTGCTCCGGGCGCGCGACTCGAAAACGAAAAGAAACCGAAACCGAAACCGAAACGAACCGATCACGAGGAAGAGGAAGCGGAGACGCGCGGAGGTCTGGCGAACGTCGGCACCGCGAGTGGCGATGTCGCGCGACTCGTCCTGGACGATCTTGTCGAAAGAACGGCTGCGGGCGCGGAGGAGAATAGACCACAAGACTACGAGCCATACGGATCGCAATCAGAGACAACCGCTCCGGACGCCGCCGCCGACGCTGCGCGACGCCGCGCTTTGGATTTCCACGTTCTGGCGACAGCGGCGACGCTCCGCGACGGCGTGCGGTATCAACACATCCCTTTCGATGACCTGCGCGTCATGAAACGAACGCTGGAGTGTGAGGAAAAAGACGTGCGCGCTGCGGCGTACAGGCGCATGGCGCGCGGCGAAGACGACGTCGCTCGCCGACTCGAACGGAAAAGCGACTCGAACTCCGACGACGACGACGACGACGTCGACGATGCGCTCATCGGCGGAAGGGGTTTCGATTCCGGTTCCGTGTTTTCGCTCGAGGCGACACGCGCGCTTCTGGACTCGACGCCGGCGCGCGCCGTCGCGGAGGGCTGGTGGACGCGCACCGCGCTCGCCGCGCGCGTCGCGCGGAGTAAAGGCGGCGCGCGAAAAAGCGACTGGGCGCGAGGCGTGGACGCGCCGTTCCGTTTCGGCGCGTTGTTCGAGAAAGTGAAAGAGCTCCGCGACGGGCAGGGCGCGAAGCACTCGAGAGAGGTGTTCTACGCGGGGAGCCTGTGGAAGGTTTCCGTGCAGGCGTTCGTTGACGAGGACCCGAAAGGGCGCAGGACGCTCGGCTTGTTCCTGCACCGGCGGCCGGCGTCGGAGGGTGAGGTCGACGACGCAATCGGCGGCGGCAATCGCCGCGCGTCCCAAAACGACCCGCCCGCCGCCGACGCCGACGCCGACGCGCTTCGGAGCGGTGAGCATTTAGGCTCCGAGCCGCGCGCTCGGAACGACGCGCTCGACGCGTTGACTCGCGGGTCCCGGCGCGATTCGAGAAACGCGCGACCGCTCGACCACCGCGCGCGCGGCGCTTTGGGCGTTCCGGCGCCCCCGGACGGCGTTTCCGGGGGTCCGAAGGGCTTCGGCGGCGTGTCGCACTTCTCGGACCGCCGCGAGGTTGTGGACGTGCGCTACGAGCTGGTGTGTCCGTCGAGGCACGAGACGGTGCGCCTGGGGAGTCTGGACGCCTCAGCCAAGCCCACGACGCTGCCGCGCGCGCCCAAGGGCTGGGGCTGGCGCACGGCGCTCCTGCACGAGGACCTCGAGCACATGTGCGACGCGCAGGGCGCGCTGCGCGTGGTCGCGGCGATCGTGGTGGACGCGGCGGCGGAGGACGCGGGCGAGTACGACGCGCAGGTCGACGCCGACGACGACGCCGAGGCGGCGGCGCGCGCCGTCGGCGATGACGCGCTCGACGACACCGAGGGCTTCGACGGGGACGTCGAGGAGAACGGACGGGAACACCTCGTCTTGAGGTACTGATGTACTTTAAGTAGCTACTGTGTATTACGTGGTCTACTTTGAAAGTAGACGAACGCGTAACGCGAAGAACTCGAACGCGCGCCGCAGTTTTTAAACCGTCATCGCGCGTCGCGTCGGAGACGACGCGTCGCGCCGGTAGACGAGCTCGTAGCTCGCGCGAGCGCTCCGGTTTCGGCTCACGGGCCTCGCACGTCCGGGGTCCACGCGACAGATTTCTTCTTCTTTTCTTTCGGCGGTGCCTGTGCCTTGTTCGCGTTTTTGTCGGCGACGGACTCGTCGGGATCCGTCCGCGCGACTTTTTTCAGTATGCCGTCGACCAGCGTCTTGACGGGGTCCTCCGAGGGAAGCGGGGAGGCGGGCGCGGGAGATTCCTCGGGGACGGGGTCCGTCGGCGCGTCGCGCGGGTCCGCCGCCGCCGCCTCCGCCGCCGACGACCGTTTCGGTTTCCGCGTCGGCGGAATGAACACTGAGGGTTCCGGGGACGACGCCGCGTCGTCCGCCTCGTCCCCGGAACGGTCGTCTTCCTCCATCCTCCGGTTCACGCTCGAGCGCTCCGCCGCGGGATCGCCCGCGGGCTCGTCTCCGTCCGCCGCGTCGCCGGTTTGGAATTCGTCCGCGGTCGAATGGAATTCGTCACGCGCCGTCTCGAAGACGGCGTCCGACCCGGGCTCAGCGTCCGTCGCGTCGGCGTCGGCGTCGGCGGAGTTCTCGTCGGCGTCTTCGAAATCGTCTTCGAAAGCACTTCGAGGCTCAGCCGCGTCGTCCGGCGGAATCGCAAACGCGTTCGTCTCCGCCTCGTTCTCCTTCTGCTCCCTTCGTCTCGCGTTTTGTTTCGCGAGAGAAACAGAAATCGGCGTTTCTTTTCCCGGCGGCTTCCTCCGGGAAGAAGGACGGGTTCGGCCGACGGCGCCGACGGTCGCCTCGGTCGCCGTCGCGGCGGCGACGGCGGCTTCCGCCAGCGCCTTGGCGCGGAGCGCGGGCCGCGACGCCGACGTCGCGCGCGGACGGCCCGACGCCGTCTTTTCGGGAAAAGAAACCGGTTCGGGTTTCGGTCGCCGCGGCGGCGGCGGCGGACGCGCGCGCTCGCGCCGCGCCGTCTCCGCCAACGCGCGCGTCTCCTCCTCCTCCAGCTTGTTCCCTTCAAGCTCCAGCACGCGCACCGTGACGCACCGGCGCTCGAGCGAGCCTTTAAGCCGCTTGGCGCCCTCCGGGCCTATGGCGTTGTGCCGCAGGTCCAGCGCCTCGAGGCTGGCGGTGCAGTCCAAGCCCCGCGACGTCAACTCGAACACGCCTTTGTCCCCGAGCGAGTTGCGCGAGACGCCCAGCCGCCGGAGGGACGCGCACTTCGCGACGGCGTCGCCCAGCCACTTCGCGCCCTCGGCGCGCAAACGGCACCCAGAGAGCTCGAGAATCTCCAGCGAGACGGTCGCCGCCAAGCCGGCGCACAGCGCTTTGGCCCCCTCGGCGCCGAAGGGAGCTTTGGAGGCGTCGAGCTCGCGCAAAGTCGAGGAGCCCGCCATCGCCGACGCAAAGGCTTTCGCCGCGGCGGACGTCATGTTCACGTTGTCGCGCACGCGCAGGCGCTCGAAGGGCGCCGACGTGGCGCGCACGGCGGCTGCGACTGCGGCGGCGCCGCGGTCGCCGATCCGGTTACCGTCCAGCTGCACTTCTTTGACACTCGCGTGGTCGCGAATCGCCGGCGCCAGGCGACACGCGCCCTCGGCGGTGATTTCGCACGAAGCGACGCCGAGGCGTTCGAGCGCGGGACACCGCCGCATCGCCTTGGCGGCGGCGGCGGCGACGCGGTCGCCGCCGCCGTTGTTGCCGATGTCCAGCGTCGTCAAGGAAGCTGGAAGCGCGTCGCACACCGCCTCGACGCCGTTCGCGCCCAGCGACGCGTTGGGCGCGGACAGCACGCGCAGAGACACGCACGCGTCCGCGCGGAGCGCCGCGGCGAGCGCCGCGCCGCCCTCCGCGCCCAGCGCGGCGCCGCCGACGGCGAGCGTCGCCAGAGGCTTCGCCAGGCTCCGGCGCGCGAGCGCGCGCGCGAGCGCCACCGCGCCGGGGACGCCGAACGACGTGTTCGACAGGTCGACGACGTCGCTCTCGGGGTCGAGCGAGGGAGGCACGCCGTTCACCGTCGGAAAAACGAAAACGCGCGTTTGCGTTTGCGTTTTCGATAAGTCACTCGCCGCGGTTTCGGCGGTTTCAGGAGCGTCCCCGGCGAGCGGCTCGATGGCGGGTTCTCTCGGCTCGACGTCCCCGCCGAGCGCGCGCAAGACGTCGCGCGTCGTCTCCGCGGGGACCCACGGCGGGAGCGTCACCTCTTCGACGGCGACGTCCGCGGCGACGACCGCCGCGCGCAGCGCGGCCAGCTCGCACTTCCCGATCCCGAAATCGGGAGCCTCGGCGGCGGCGGCGTCGAAGACGGTCAGGTCCAAAGCGCACGCCGAGGCGCGCGACGCCGAGCGCGCGCCGGCGTCGCGAATCGCGCCAACCGGAATGGCGAGCCCGCCGAAATCGAGCGTCGACACCGAGACGCGCCGGCTCGCGCGGACGCACGCCGCCGCGACGGCCGCCGCGTCCTCGGGCGCGCACGAGTGCGTCTTGATGGTCCTCAGCTCCGCGGACGCGCTCCCCGATTCCAGAAGGGCCACCAGCGCCGCATGGACGCGCGCGCGGGAGCCGCGGCTTCGGGCTTCCACCTCCGAAGCGCGCGAGGGTGCGTGTGTGCGCGCGCGCTCGAACCGGAGCGCGAGCGCGCGCACGCCGCGCAGAGACACGAAGTCGGGCGCGTCGGGGTCGTCCGCGAGCGCCTGGAGCGTCGACGGCGAAAGCGCCTCGAGGAACGCGTCGGGGACGCCGAGGTGCGTGGCGGACGCGAGCGTCTCGACGCACGTCGACGGGGTTTCGGGGTTGTGCGGGAAAAACACCGCGTCGGAGAGGTTGACGAGCGGTGGCCACCGCTCGCGCGCCTCCGTCTCCGTCTCGCGTTCGGAGTACGCCACGAAAACGCGGCGGCCCGCGGCGACCGCGGCTTCCAGTTCCAGCCTCGCGCCTTCGTCCGCGCGCGCCGACTCGGAGTCCACCAGCACGAAGCTCTCCGCGGCGCGCGCGCGCGCGGGCGCGGCGTCGGCGCCCGCCGGGCGCGTCGACGCGGCGAAGCCCGCGGCTTCCGCGGCGGCGCGGAGCTCCGACGAAAAAAACGCATCCCCCGCGCAGAAAAACGCGCGCGCGCTCACGCGGAAGGCGCGAAGGTACGCCGGCGCGGCGGAAGCCTCGGACGCCGCCGACGAAGCCTCCGCCTCGACGGCTTTCCGGCGGACGCGTTTCGCCTCCGAGCGAGCGCGCGCGGCGGCGGCGTTCTCGCGCTCGAGCTCCTCCGCGGCTTCGCGGAGCGCCGCCTGCCTCGCGGCGGCCAACGCGGGGTCCACCGAGGAAACGCGCGCGTTTCCTCCGGCGAAATCGGGACCCGACGAAAGCGCGCCTCTTCGTCTTCCCCCCGACCCCGAGCTCGTCGACGGGTCGCTTCGCGTCGTCGAGGCGCCTGCCGCCGCCGCCGCCGCGGCGGCGGCGGTCACCCGCGACTCGAGCTCCGCGCGCACGCCCGCCGCCTCGGCGGCTTTGCGGCGCACGGCGGCCAGACGCCGCTCCGCAGCCTCCGCCGCCGCCGCGCGCGCCTCGGCGGCGTCTGCGCGGTCGTCCGCGGCGTCGGCGCGCGCGGTGGCGTCGCGCGCGCGCGCGTCCGCGCGCGCAATCTCCGCGCGCGCCGCCTCGAGGTCCGCCCGCGTGGACTCCAGCGCGCGCGCGGCGTCATCCGCCGCGACGCGCGCGCTCGTCTCCGCGCGCTCGAGTTGTCGCCGCAACGACGCGACGACGTCCCGCGACTTGGTCGCCTCCTTCGCCGCCGCCGCGCGCGTCTCCTCGAGCGTCTTTTTCACCATCCTCGCCTCCTCGGCGACGCTCGAGGACGCCAGGCGCGCCGCCTCGACGTTCGCCTCGGCGTCCGCCTTGGCATCCGCCAGCTCGGCATCGCAGCGCGCGCGGATCGCGTGCATTTCCGCGACCGCCTCCTCGCGCTCGAGCTTCGCGGCGGCGGCGGTCTCCATCGCGTCGCGCGCCGCCGCGTTGGAGCGCTCGAGGTCGTGCGCGTGTCTCTCGCGCTCCTCGAACAGCGCCATCGACGCCGACGCCATGTCTTGTCGTAACGCCGCGAGCGCCGAGCGCGCCTCTTCCGCGTCCCGTTCCGCGGCTTTGCGGGCCATCAGCATGCCCTGGAACCCGCCCTCGGGCTCGTAAAGCTTGAAGTCGGGCTGGATGCCCGTCTGCACGACGTTGGCCACCGCGTTGGCCACCGTCGTCGCCACCGCCACGTCGTCGTCCGCCACGGGCCGAGCCTCGGTCACCACCGGCTGGCGCAGGTCCGAGGCGAGCCCGCTGGGCCCGCCGCCGGGCAGAGGGTTCCGCGCAGCCTTCGCCTCCATCAGCGCGATGGCGCGCCGCTTCGGGTCGGTCTCCGAGAGCGGAGAAATAAACACTGGGGACGAGTCGGAATCGCTCCTCCCGGCGTCGCTCGGCAGAGTCGTCTTCGCGTCCCCGCCGTCGGGACCCGGACCCGCCGGTTTCTTTTCCAACTCGTGAAACGCTCCGTCATCCGTCTTTCCGCCCGGAACCCCGGAACCCTCGGGATTGTTCGACTTCGACTTCGACTGGTCTTTCTTGGAGGACACACCGCTCTCCTCCGCCTCGAGCGCCGCCAGCCGAGCCGCGCGCTTGGCCCTCGCGAGCTCCACCTTCTCGCGCTCCGCCTTGCGCCGCGCGCGCGCCGCCTCCTCCGCCGCCTCCTCGTCCGCTTGCCGTTTGGCCATCGTTAGCCCCGCGACGCCGCGCAGCGCTTCCGACCCCTCCAGCGACGCGTCCAGCTTTGGAAGCGGCGGTTTGCGGTTCGCCTCGCCCTTCGCCTCCTCAGCGAGCGCCTTCGCCTCCGCCTCCGCCTCCGCCGCCGCCGCCTCCGCGGCGAGGATCTCCTCGCGCGTGGGCGGCGGCGCGAACGTGCGCTTGGGCGACAGCGGGTACGGGTCGAACCGCGAGTGCACTTGCGGTCCGCCCTGGTCCGTAGCGTCGCGGTGGAGCTCATCCAGCGCGCGCAGCCGCTTTTCGCGCTTCTCCGCCTCCATCGCGGCGCGCTTCGCCTCCTGCGCCTCCAGCTTGCGGCGCATCTCGAGCGCCTCCTCGGGCGTCGGCTTCGGAAACAGCGCCGAGGGCGAATCAGGAATCGAACTCATGGAGGGCTCCTCCGCCAGCTGAGAGGGCACGCCGGTGGGCTCGCCCTCGTCGTCCAGGTCGAGGCTGATGCGGAGGCGCGGCGCGGGGCGGTCCGCGCACACGTCCGCGTCGTGGCCGGGGTTGCCGCACAGCGCGCACACAGCGCCCTCGCGCCCCAGCGGCAACCCGTGCCGTTCCCCATCCTTGGGCTTGACCGGCGGCATGCGCGCTTCGAACGGCTGGGTGCGCTGCTGCGCGAGGTTCGCGGCGGTGAGCTCGCGCTGCGGCGGCGGCTCGCGCCGACGCCGACCCGCGCCGGGAGGCGCGGTGGAAAAGGCCATCGTGCCCCGCCGCGCTCACGCCACGCGCGCCGGCCTGTGGCAGGGCGAGCCGAGGACGCGCGTCGTCCGAGAAAAAAACGCCGTGCCCACCCACGCGCGAATCGAGAAAAGGACGCGCGACGGAAACGTTCGTTGACCGCCCTCTCCGCGCCGATCTCTGGTGCGCGCCCGCTCCGAACGCACCGATCCGCGGCGTGGCGTTCGCGCGCCTGCGCCTGTGCCGCGCGTCGCGAACGCCGCGCCCCTCGAGGACGGGCGCGACGTGACGAGAACCGGGAAGAGGCTTCACTCCATCAGTCACAGTCAGTCGTCCCGGCAAAACTTTGCCGTTGCGCGAAACGGTCGAAAAGGCTGTAGCCGAAATCGAACCAAGACGTGTTTCCCGACGCGCTCCGCGACGCGCGCGCGCGCCGCGCGTCGTTCGTGATGATAAATAGTACTTACACCCCGTACTTACGCACCGTCACGCCTCCGTGCTCTCGCCTTCGTCCCCGCTCTCGTCCCCGCCTCCCCCCACGGCCCCCGTCCCGGTCCCCTCCGCCTCCGACCCGGATGCGCCATCCTCGGATTCGTACGCCTCCTCGTCGTCGTCCAGCTCGGAGAGGAGACTGGCTAACATGGGCTCGACGTGCGACCGGATGGTCCGCGACGCGAGCACGACCCGCGCGATCTCACGCGCCTCGCCGCTGCCCGTCTTTTTCTTCTCGCCGCTTTCCTGGTCGCCGCCCACGCCGCTACCGGACGCCCGCGAGTCCCGCAGAAGCGCCGTCAACGACTTGGCCACCGCCGCCACCACATCCGGCTCGCGGCCGGCAACTTTGGTCGCCGCGTCGCCGCCCGGCGATCCTAAGTCGAGGTCGCTCCCGAACGCCGCCGCGAGCGCGCCGGAGAAGAGCGCCTGCGACCGCCCGTCCAGCGACAACACGGCCTTGCGCTTGAGCTCCGCCAGGACCTCGGGAGCGAGGTCCTGCGCCACCTGAAGAAGCACGTCGCAGTACTTGGAGCAGCTGTCGGTGATGGCGCGGCGAACCAGCCGCACAGACGCGCCGCGCGGGTCGAGCGGGGGGACCGGCGAAGGCGGGGCGCGCGGAGGGGCGCCGGGGTTCGCGGGGAAGGGTCTCGGCGGGGATCCCCGGGACCCGGAGGACATACGGGACGCCTGGGACTTGGAAGGGGACGCCCCCACGCGCCCCCCCGGCGAATCCGGCGCGTCCCGGTCCCCGTCCCCGTCCCCGTCCCCGACGCGCGTCGGCCCCGTCGCCGAGACGTCGCGCGACGAAAACACAGCCTCTTCCCTCCTGGCTCGGTCCCCGCTCGCGCCGCGGCGCCGCTCTCGAGCCCGCTCCGCGCTCTCCTCCGGCTCTGGATCCAGCGGCGCGTCGTCGTCGAAGTGCCCGGGGTCCTCCTCGAACGTCTCGTCGTCCGCGCGGTCGGCGTCGTCCGGGTCGTCGAAGCCCAACTTGCCAAACTCCAGGCCCCCCGCGCCGCCTTCGCTCGCCTCGCTCCCGTCGCGGTCCGGCCTGGTGTCCCTGTACGCGGAAAGCATCAGCTTCAGGTAGTAGTACGCATCCATGGTCGCTTCGCGGGGCTTGGGAGGCGACGGCGGCGGGTTCGCGCCCGCCTTCGAGCCCCTCCGCTGCGAGGCCCTGCGCGACGCCGCCAGCTTGCGCTCCTCGCGCATCGCCTCGCGTTTCTCGTCAAAGTACTCGCCAATGAGCTGCAGCACCGCCTGGTACAGCATGCCCCTCCCCCCCGCGCCCGAGCCGAACACCAGCCTCGTCACGTGCTGCACGCTGGTCTCGTTCATGGTCACGGACGGCGCCGAGGAGACGGTCGCCGCGCCGAGCACGAAGCGACGCCCCGCGTCGCTCTTCCCGCCCTCCGCGGGCTTCACAGCCTTGGCGCATTCCGCGAGCAGAGTCTGCCGGCAGTACAGAAAGAAAAGCAGCTCCTCGTCGTCGTACCCGCGGTTGCAGAACGCGCAGAAGACGTCCACGGAGGCGTGCTGCCCCGCGCTCCGAGCAGCCTCGGCGTTGCACATCACCTCCCAAGCCGCCTTCTCCGCCAGGGCTCGAACGCCGTACTGCCGACCGCACCAGTTCTTGACAAACGCCGGGAACGGAAGCGTGCGCGTCGCCTCGTCGTCCAGCTCGTCAGGGTCCGCGCCCGCCATAGCCTCCAGCTCGGCGACGTCGTGCGCGTAGCGCGCGTCGTAGATGTCCTCGATCTGTTTCAGGAGCCACGACAGGGGGTGCTGCCTCGCGGCGCGCACGGAGTCGACGCTCAGGTCCGCCCACTGCGGGTACCGCGAGCGCACAGCCTCGACGAGGCCCGCGGGAGGCGCGGGGTGCGTGTGCGGCGCGTGCGCGGAGGAGCCAGGCCGGACGGCCGGGGGGGAGGCTTTCGCGCCTGCGTCGGGGATGCGCGCGGACGGGAGGAAGGGGTCAGACGCGTGTCCGTCGGGTGCGCGCGGTCGGATCGACCGCGACGGGGATCGCCCGTTCAGGAATCGAATGTGTGCGGGAAATGACGTTCCGCGCGGGAGACCGCGGGCTCCTCGGGGCGTGCGAAAACACGCGCAGCGGTGCGTCTCCGCCGGCAACCTCGAGGAACACGCACCTTTGGGCTTGCGCGGGCCGAGCATCGTGCGCTCTGCTCGTCACAAGGCGCCTCGCGCGTCGTGGACTGTGATGAAGGCACGCGCCGAGGCAATTCTCGCGAACGCGTTGGCGCGCGGCGAGTCGCGGTTTTGGGACCAGAGGCGATTCCGATTCGGTTTCGGGTTCGGTTTCGGTTTCGGCAGGAAAACGTCCATTCGACCTACGCTCGTCAGCTCGTCGCGGCGCTCGAGAGGCGAACACGCTCCGAGGCCTCCGCCCGTGACACGCGCCCTCGACGGTCGTTCGCGACGAGATACGAGACCGGATCATAGTGTTCGGAAGTAATGAGTAAAACAGAAAACGGTTGCGTCCATTTCAATCGCGCGGCGCTCGCCGCGCGCTCGCCTCGCCAAAAAATACCTCTCCTCCACCCGCGCCGACGTCATTTATCAAAACGCGTGAGTCGCTTAGATGCGCGCCATGACGCGCTTCGCCGCCTCGATGGTGTACTCGATGTCCTCCTCGGTGTGCTTGAGGCCGGTGAAGCCCGCCTCGTACTGAGAAGGCGCGAGGTACACGCCCTCCTCGAGCATGCCGCGGTGCCACCTGGCAAACTTGTCCGTGTCCGACTCCGTCGCGTCGGCGAAGTTGCGCACGGGCCCCTCGCAGAAGAAAAAGCCGAACATGCCGCGGATAGACCCGCCGCACACGGCGTGGCCAGCCTCCTTACCCGCCTCGAGGATGCCCTCGATGAGGCGCTTGGTGTTCTTGTCCATGTACTCGTACGAGCCCTCCTCGGCGAGGATGTTCAGGGTCTCGATGCCCGCCACCATCGCCAGGGGGTTGCCGGAGAGCGTGCCAGCCTGGTACATGGGGCCCGCGGGCGCCACCACGTCCATGATCTCGCGCTTGCCGCCGTACGCGCCGACGGGGAGGCCACCGCCGATCACCTTGCCCATGGTGGTGAGGTCGGGGGTCACGCCCCAGTACTCCTGCGCGCACCCCTTGGAGATGCGGAAGCCGGTCATCACCTCGTCAAAGGTGAGCAGCGCGCCCTCCGCGGTGGTGATCTCGCGGAGCCCCTCGAGGAAGGACTTGTCGGGGACGATGAAGCCGGAGTTGCCGACGACGGGCTCGAGGATCACGCCCGCGATCTCGCCCTTGTTCTCCTCGAAGATCTTCTTCACCGCCTCGAGGTCGTTGTAGGGCGCGCAGAGCGTGGTGTTGGTCGCCGCCTTGGGCACGCCGGGCGAGTCGGGGAGGCCGAGCGTGGCGACGCCCGAGCCAGCCTGGACGAGGAAGGGGTCGGCGTGGCCGTGGTAGCAGCCCTCGAACTTGATGATCTTGTCGCGGCCGGTGTACGCGCGCATGACGCGGAGCACGGAGAGGCACGCCTCGGTGCCCGAGTTGCAGAAGCGCACCATCTCCACCGAGGGCACGCGGTCAATCACCATCTGCCCGAGCACGTTCTCCAGCTCGCAGGGCGCGCCGAAGGAGGTGCCCTTGTCGATCTGCGCCTTGAGCTTCTCGTTCACGCGCTCGTTGGCGTGGCCGCAGATGGCGGGGCCCCAGGAGCCGACGTAGTCGATGTACTTGTTGCCGTCGACGTCGAACGCGTACGCATCCTTGACGTGGTCGAACACGATGGGACCGCCGCCCACCGACTTGAACGCGCGCACGGGCGAGTTCACGCCGCCGGGGAGGATGTCCTGCGCAGCCTTGAAGATCTGTGAAGGGTCGGATCGGCGGATTGGCGGTTTCGATTTCGATCGGTTAAGGCGGGCGGTGGTCAGAAGGCGATTTTGTCGGTCGGCGTCGCGGGCGGAGCCAAAAAAATCGTCCACGACAAAAAACAAACGACGGAAAAAAGGCGAACGCCTCCGAACCGTCGTTCGCGCGAGCGGCCAAAACCTCAAGTCGATCGTCCGCGGGGGGACGCGGTGGCCCTCGGCGCGCTCCGTCGCGGGAGCCCGCCGCGCGGCGCGCGCGTTTGGTTTCGCGGCGCGCACGCGATCGAGAAGGCGGCGCGCGGCGTTTTGGGACGCCGCGCGTCGCCCGCGCCCGCCGGTCACGCGCGGTCTCCACGTGTGTTGTTGATATCCGTCGCAGATACGCTTCGACAGAATGCCGAAACGTGAAACGTGCCGACGGTCGGCTTCGGGCGCTGACGCGCGACGCGAGCGCGGCGACGAGCGGTCGAGCGGGCGGACGCGCGCGGCGCATCCGTGGCGCGAGGCGGGGTACGTACCGCGTCGGACTTGGTGGTGTTCAGGGCGACAGCCTCCTTGACGGCCTCGGCCTTGACGCCACGCGCGATGACGCGCTTGGCGCTGGCGCGACCGGCACGGCGGATGGCCGCGGTGGAGCGCACGTGGGCGGGAGCCACGGCGAAGTTGGCGGACATGGCGGACATCTTCGGGAAGGTGTCGTTAAGCGGAGCTGGTGGTGCTCGTGAACGTCGCGCGGGTCGACGGCGTCCGGAGGAATGGCGAGCGGTGGCGCGGCAATCGGCGGAGTGCAACGCCCGACGCCGAGTTCTATCGGGAAATCATTTTTTTGAGATCTTTGACTGATCCCGGTTTCTGATTGGCCGTGACCTGGCGAACCTGGCGGTCGGCCGGGCACTGTGTTTCGGCAGGAAACAAACTTCGCGTTTGTCCGAGAAAACCTCCCTCCTTCGGCTCCGTCGCGAAAGCGCCACCCATCTGCGCCGCGCACCGACGCGACGCTTTAACACGCCAGCATGGCCGCCGCTTCCGCCGTCGCCGCCGTCGCGATCCCCCGCGCGATGCGTGCCGGTGCGTGATCCCGCCGGCTCTCGTCGTCGTCGACGACGCTCGCGCACCCGGCGCGCGTGCCGTCGCGCCCGCCGCCGCCGATCGCTCTCGCACCGACCCTCGTGGCTTCGCGCGCGCGCGCCGCGAGCCTGTCCCCCCGCCGGGACTCGTTCGACCCCGAGCGGCGTTCGCCTCGTCGACGCGCGCGTCCTCGCGCGTTCCCGCGATCGACGTCCGCGACCCCCGACCGACGGGCCCGACCGTCTTCGACCGCGCCGCTCCGCACCGACGCTGACGCGACGTTCAAAAACGTCTTGTTTACTCATCCGTCGTCTCCGTCGTCACTATCCGTCGCAGGTTCGCGCGTCTCCTCCTCCCGCTCGGCCCGCCGCGGCGTCGTGGCGTCCGCGTCCCCCTCCAAGTACGCCTCCCCCAACGGCGCCAAGCCCCGCGCGCTCATCTCCGTCTCGGACAAGACCGGCATGACCGACCTCGCCGCGGGCCTGGCGAAACTCGGGTACGAGGTGATCAGCACGGGCGGCTCCGCCAAAGCCATCGACGCGGCGGGCGTCGACGTGACCCCGGTGGACGAGGTGACGGATTTCCCCGAAATGCTCGACGGGCGCGTCAAGACGCTGCACCCCGCCGTGCACGGCGGCATCCTCGCGCGCAGGGACGTGGACTCGCACGTCGCCGCCGTGAAAGAGCACGACATCGGATACGTCGACGTCGTCGTCGTCAACCTGTACCCGTTTCGCGAAACCGTCGCGGCCGGCGCCGACTTCGCGTCGTGCGTGGAGAACATCGACATCGGCGGCCCCGCGATGATCCGCGCCGCCGCGAAGAACCACCCGTTCGTGTACGTGCTCGTGGACGCCGAGGATTACCAGCCTCTGCTGGACCACCTGTCCGACGAAAACCGCTCCGACGAGGACGACGCGAAGATGCGCAAAAAGCTCGCCTGGAAAGCCTACCAGCACTGCGCGTCGTACGACTCCGTCGTCGCCGAGTACCTGTGGGGCGAAATCGGCGAGGGCGCGCCCGCGCCCGAGCGCTCCGTGCCCATGACCCTCATGGACACGCTGCGCTACGGCGAGAACCCGCACCAGCCCGCGGCGGTGTACGCGGACGCGTCCCTCGCCGAAGCGGAGGGCGCCGGCGTCGGCCGCGCCATCCTGCACCACGGCAAGGAGATGTCGTACAACAACTACCTCGACGCCGAGGCGGCGTACTCGTGCGTGTCTGATTTCCCCACCTCCGACCCCTCGTGCGTGGTGGTGAAGCACACCAACCCGTGCGGCGTCGCGTCCGCGTCCGGGTGCGACGGGGACATCCTCGAGGCGTACCGCCAGGCTGTGCGCGCGGACCCCATCTCGGCGTTTGGCGGCATCGTCGCGTTCAACTGCGAGCTCACCGCGGAGATGGCGAAAGAGATTCGCGAGTTCCGATCGCCCACGGACGACGAGACCCGCATGTTCTACGAGATCGTGATCGCGCCCTCGTACACCGAGGAGGGCCTGGAGGTGCTCAAGGGCAAGTCCAAGAACCTGCGCATCCTGGAGGCGAAGCCCCGCCTGCCCTCCACCACCCTGCGGCAGGTTGGCGGCGGCTGGCTGCAGCAGGCGTCGGACTCGCTCCTGCCCGAGGACATCGAGTTCGAGGTGCAGTCCGAGACGCAGCCCACGCCGGAGCAGCTGGAGGCGCTCAAGTTCGCGTGGCGGTGCGTCAAGCACGTCAAGTCCAACGCCATCACCGTCGCCACCAAGGGGCGCCTGCTCGGCATGGGCAGCGGGCAGCCCAACCGCGTCAACTCGGTGCGCATCGCGTTGGAAAAGGCGGCGGACGAGGTGGAGGGGAGCGTCTTGGCCAGCGACGCGTTTTTCCCTTTCGCCTGGGGCGACTCCGTGGAGATTGCGTGCCAGGCGGGCGTCAAGGCGATCGCGCACCCCGGCGGGTCCATGCGCGACCAGGAAGCCGTGGACGTGTGCAACAAATACGGCGTCGCGCTCGTCACCACCGGGCACAGGCACTTCCGCCACTAAGAAAAAACTGCGCGACTGCGTCATCGGTCCACGACGCGTCAGTCCACGCGCCGTAGACTCGGGACGACGACGTCGGCGCGGAGACGAAGCCGAAGCGTTATTTTTATCCAGACGAGAATCGTTCGTTTATCACATACACACGCGATGCCGCTCACTTCCTCTCGTCGTCGTCCCCGTCCTTGTGCCACACCTGCACGTCCTCGATCGTGTCCTCGCGCGCGTCGCTCGCGGGGTCGCCGAACCCGGGGAGCGCGTTCGAACTCGAGTCCAGATCCGACTCGGAATCGAACCGGCGCGTTTTCTTTTTCCCGCGCGAAGTAACGGCGCCGACGCCGAAAACCATTCCGACGGCGAGCATAGCGGCGGCGACGTACGACGCCGGCCCGCCGATTCCCGGCAGCGCGTCCATGAGCTTCCCGCCGGAAGCACCCGCGGGAGAAGCGGAGGAGGTCCCCGCGGACGCTACCCAGCTCGGCCGCGCCTCGCCCGATCGCCCGTCGCCGATGGACGGCGGCACTGGCAAGCCCGTGGCTTTGCTCACCAGCCCGTTGGCCACCGCCGACTTCGCCCAGCTCGCCGCCGCCTCCGGGTCGCGCATCGCGCGCATCTCGGCGTGCTTCACCTGCAGGTACGTCGCGCGCGACTGCGCGCCCCAGCCCCCGGACTCGGGCAAGCCGTACTTGCGTTGCCACTTGCGCACCGCCTCGGCGGTGAGCGGCCCGAAGTACCCCGTGGGACCGTCTTTGTAATTGTAGTGGCCTGTGCCTTTCAGGAACCGCTGCAACTCCTTCACGTGCGCGTCGTTCTTGCCGTCGTCCAGGTAGGACACGCCGAAGTTGTGCGTCTCCACGCCAGCCTTCTGCAGACGCTTGATCTCCTTCTCGTAGCCCGCGGGAGCGGCGGGCGGCGCGGGAGGTTCCGCCGCCGAGGCGTTTTTAGCGGATGACGACGACGATGTCTCCTTCTCCTTCTCCTTCTCCTTCGCGTCCGCGGCGGACGTCTCCTTCTTCTTCGCCTCTTTCGCGCTCGTGGACGTTTCCTTCTTCGCCTCTTTCGCGGCATCCGCCTTCTTCGGTTCCTGCTTCTTGGTGTCCGCCTTTTTCGCCTCGGTCGCGGTCGCGTCCGCGCGCGCGGCGAGACGCGCGCGTCCGGTCGACGATCGGGTCCATTCACCGACGCGTCGTCTGAGATGGCGCGAAAGTTTCGTCACCGACGATCCGACACGACGACCGCCGCGCGCGCCCGGAGCGACCCCGGCGCGGAACGCGAGCCCGCCGGCGACGATCGCGGACGACATCGCGAACGATCGCGCGCGGGTGGTCTCGACGGACGGAGCGGACGCGTGCGGCGAGAGTGCGTGGCAGAGCAGGGATGCGGATGCCTTTCCGTGATTCATTGATCGCTGTCTGCTGAGTTGTCGCTGCGACCGCGAAAAAAAAAATAAACCAAAATCCGTCAGCACTCGTCCCTGCTAATAACTCGGCGCTTTGAGTGGCCCCGCCGAGAAATCGTTTCAAAAACTCTCGCGCGCACGAACGAACACGCGCGATGGCCGTCGACGCGGCGCTCGGCGTCGAGACGCGCGCGCGCAAGCGAAAGCGGGACCAGGAGGGCGTAGCGATCCCGGGCCTGCCCTCCGATGTCGCCCTCTCCATCGTCAAAGTGCATCTTTCCGACCCCGCGGACCTCGCGGTGCTTCGCGCGGTGAGCAAAGGCATGCGCGACGCGGTGGACGCGACGGAGCTTGAGATCGAGAAGCTCGACGAAGATGATGCCGTCGAACGCGGATATCTGAGTACGCTCAAGTGTCTGCATCGACGAGGTCCTCTGTACGACAAGGCTCTCGTGTGCACTGCAGCGGCGAGGAATGGGGATCTCGAGCAGTTGAAGGCGTTGCGCGCCGAGAAATTCCAGTGGGACGAGATGACGTGCGCGTTCGCGGCGAAGTACGGCCACCTCGAGATGCTGAAGTGGGCGCGCGCGAACGGCTGCCCGTGGGATGAGTTGACGTGCGTGGGCGCGGCGGAGGCCGGCCACCGCGAGATGCTCGAGTGGGCGCGCGAGAACGACTGCCCGTGGGACGAGGGAACGTGCTCGAACGCGGCGTGGAAGGGCCACCTCGAACTGCTGAAGTGGACGCGTGCGAACGACTGCCCGTGGGACGAGTACACGTGCGCGTACGCGGCGAAGGGCGGCCACCTCGAGGTCCTGCAGTGGGCGCGTGCGAACGGATGCCCGTGGCACGAGGCCACGTGCTCGGAAGCGGCGGAGTACGGCCACCTGGACGTGCTGCAGTGGGCGCGCGAGAACGGCTGCCCGTGGAACGTGTGGACGTGCTTGAACGCGGCCCGGTGCGGCCAACTCGATGTGCTGAAGTGGGCGCGCGCGAACGGCTGCCCGTGGGACAAGGACGCGTGCGTGACTGCGGCGTTCAACGGCCGCCTCGAGGTGCTGAAGTGGTTGTTCGAGAACGGCTGCCCGTGGGACGAGGAGACGTGCTCAGCCGCGGCGGAACGCGGCCAGATCGACGTGTTGAAGTGGGCGCGCGAGAACGGATGCCCGTGGGACGAGAAGACGTGCGTGGAGGCGGCGAACCACGGCCACCTCGAGACGCTGAAGTGGGCGCATCAGAACGGCTGCCCGTGGGACGAGGAGACGTGTAAGGCGGCGGCACAGCAAGGCAACCTCGAGATGTTGAAGTGGGCGCGCGAAAACGGCTGCCCGTGGCACGAGTCGACGTGCTCGTCCGCGGCGAAGTACGGCCACCTCGAGGTGCTGAAGTGGGCGCGCGAGAACGGATGTCCGTGGGACGAGTGGACGTGCTATTACGCGGCGGAGGGCGGCCGACTCGAGCTGCTCAGGTGGGCGCGAGAGAACGGCGCGCCGTGGGACGAGAGCACGCGCCGATGCGCGGCTTCGATGGGATACGTCGAAACCTGAGCCGTCGACGCGAGAGACCGGGAGCACACCTCGAACGAATGAACCAGGACGACCGAGACGAGACGTGACGAGACGAGATGATGTGATGAGCATGCGGACGAAGCGCGTGCTGGTTCAGTGTTTCCGACAGCCGCGCCCGCGACCGCGGCGACGAGCGCGGCGGCGACGACGAAAACACACAGCCTTTTTTCACGACGCGTCTCAGATGAAAACCACTCGAATGAACGAAAACGAACAACGCTCGTTCTTAGATCTCAGATCTCGGGCGCGGCACGCACAACGACGCGCGCGGGGCACGCGCGACGATACGCGCGGGGCACGCGACACACGCCGCAATGGTCAGCGACGCAGCGCGCGGCGTCGAGACGCGCGCGCGCAAGCGAAAGCGGGTCCTCGGCGCACAGGCGGGCGTCGCGATTCCGGGCCTTCCCTTCGATGTCGCCGTCTCGATTGTGGAAAAGCACCTGCCCGACCCCGCGGACCTCGCGGTGCTTCGCGCGGTGAG
>ENA-OUOG01002242-OUOG01002242.1-marine-metagenome-genome-assembly--contig:-NODE-2242-length-20511-cov-6.039150_pt1 | contig 20511 bp, 9 predicted proteins | sample MGYA00248635_ERZ508505 | MGnify/ENA primary metagenome ERZ508505 (study PRJEB26176, sample SAMN06267871) | marine metagenome | isolation source: Saanich Inlet, British Columbia, Canada | place: Pacific...
CACGGCGGCGCTCGCGGCGGCAGCGGCCGCCGCCGCCGAGGACGGCGCGACGTGCGTGTACGAGCTGATGTCCCTTGCGCCGACTGCCCTCGAGGAACACGCGACGAAACCTTCGCCCAGAAGTACGTCTCTTTCGTCTTCCAAACGCGCCGCCGCCGTTTCGGCTCCGGAGCGATCCTTGGAAATCGGAGCGAAGAAAAACGGACATACGGAGGAAAAACGGGACGGCGCGCTCGACGCCGCGTCGCTTCTTTCGCGAGAGCCCGTTCGCGATCGCGAGAGCAAAGTCCAGCGCGAACGCCGCGACCGCGGTCACCGCACGCGGCTTCCCTCGAAGGCGTTTCTCGAGAAGGAGAACGTCCGCTTGAAACTCGCGCAGGAGGCGTACTTCGGGTCGACCCGAATCGGCGGGAAGAGCGCGAGCGCCGACGGCGCTCGCGCGTCCGCGATGGTGGCGAGTCGCGCGAACCTTCCCGCGAGCGGTTCGCGGGAAGAGGTTACGTCGGCTGTGGCGTCGGCGCCGGTGGTGGTTCTTTCCGGCGAAACTGGGTGCGGCAAGTCCACACAGGTGCCCCAGTTCATTTTGGAGCGGGCCATCTCGGAAAACCGCGGCGCGGAGACGAACATCGTGTGCACGCAACCGAGGCGCATCAGCGCCATCGGCCTCGCCGAGCGCGTCGCCGCCGAACGCGTGGAACGATGCGGCGACGTCGTCGGGTACTCGGTGCGTCTGGAGAGTAAGTTGAGCGAAAAGACGAGGCTTCATTTCTGCACGATGGGCATTCTGTTACGACGGTTGCTGTCCGACCCGTCGTTGTCAGGCGTGACGCACGTCGTTTTAGATGAAGTGCACGAGAGGAGCGTCGAGTCCGATTTGCTGTTGTTGCTGTTGCGGCGGCTTTTGAACAAACGACGCGATTTGCGGGTGGTGCTGATGAGCGCCACGGCGGATGCGGACTTTTTCGCGGCGTACTTCGAAAAGCCCGACGCGGCGTCGGTCGCGGCGGGCGTGAAGGCCACGGCGGCAATCAAGGTGTTCATCAAGGGATTCACGCACCCCGTGCGCGAGTACTTCCTGGAGGACGTGCTGGAGATGACCGGCTTCGCGGTCGGGAAGGGCAGCAAGTGGGCCGTGAAGAAGGCGAAGGCCGCGCCGGGCGAGCCTCCGCCCGCCGACCGTCCCGACCCGCCGGACGCGGTTGACAAAAACGTCGCCGACGGCTCGGAGGACACGTCGGCGATTCCGGAGGACTGGGAGGACGACGACGACGTGCGCGCGCCCGCGCCGGCTTCCGTCGCGCGCGACACCTCCGGAATCGCCGCGAACGAGGACTGGACGGTTTTAACGGATTCGGGTCGCGACGGTTCCGAAAGAAAGCGCGTGAAAGAAAGCGCGGCGGAGCGCGAGCGCGTTCGCCAAGACGAGCTCGCGGAGGCTTCGCGTCGTCTCTCCGAGTACAGCGACGCGACGCAGCGTTCGATCGCGAACGTGGACGAGAGCCTTCTGAACTATGAGCTCATCGAGATGCTCATCGGCGCCATCGCGAGGGCCGAGCGCGAAAACGGAGCCGGCGCGCTCGTCGCGCGTTTCGCCGACGGCGCCGTTTTCGACGAAAACGACAAAAACGCAAAAGACTTGGGCGCGGTTCTGGTGTTCCTGCCCGGCCAGATGGAGATCACTCGGTTGATCCGCGACTGCGAGCGCTCGAGACACCTGCGCGAGGAGGACGTCGGGCGTCTGCAGTTTTTGCCTCTGTACGGCGCGCTGAGCTCGAACGACCAGCGCCGCATCTTCGCGCGCGCGCCTCCCGGCGTGCGCAAGGTGGTGGTCGCGACGAACATCGCCGAGACCTCCGTGACCATCGACGACGTGCGCTACGTGATCGACACCGGGCGCGCCAAGGAGATGGGATACGACAGCGCGCGGGGTCTCTCCGTCCTCGCGGACGCCTGGATCTCGCGAGCCGCGTCCATGCAGCGCAGGGGACGCGCGGGACGCACCGCGCCCGGCGCGTGCTTCGCGCTCTTCTCGCGCCGAGGCCGCGCCAACCTGACGCCGCACCAGCCCCCCGAGATGCTCAGAACGCCGCTGCAGCAGCTGTGCCTGAACATCAAGGCGCTCACGCCGAGCGGCGACGGCGGAGGCTCGATCATGCAGACGCTGGCGAGCGCGCCCACGCCCCCCGCGGCGGAGGCGGTCCAGACGGCGCTGCGCGAGCTGCGAGCGCTTCGCGCTTTAGACGCGGCGGAGACGCTGACGCCTCTCGGGCGTCACGTCGCGCACATGCCGGTGGACGCGCGCATCGGGAAGATGCTTTTATTCGGCGCGTTACTCGGATGCCTGGATCCGATCCTGACCATCGCCGCGTCCATGGCCGGGCGTCCCGTGTTCGTGTCCCCCAAGGATGCCAAGGCGGAGGCGGACGCCGCCAAGCGACGGTTGGCGTCGCCGGGGAAATCGGACCACCTCACGGTGGCGTCGGCGTACGCGCAGTGGCAGAAGTGCGGCGGCGCGTCGGCGCGACGTGCGTTCTGCGAGAAGAACTTTTTGTCGCAGCAGGCGCTGGAAGGCGTGCACGCGTCCAGGCAAGACTACGCCGCCGTGCTCGCGGACCTGGGCTTCGTCAGCCGCGAGTACCTCGCGAAATTGAAACGCGAGGGCGTCGGCGGCGGCGTCGCCGACCGCAACGCCGGCGTCGGGCGCGTCGTGAAGGCGGCGCTCGTGGCTGGTTTTTACCCGCAGGTGGTGAGCGTGCGACACCCGGAGACCAAGTTCGTGCAGACCGCGGGCGGGACGGTGGAGCGGGAGAGCCGTGACGGACGCGAGCTCAAGTTTTTCTGCGAGGACGTCGGGCGCGTTTTTCTGCACCCCTCCTCGGTCAACGCGAGCGCCGGCAAGTTCGAGAGCCCCTGGTTAGTGTTCGGCGAGCGCGTCGAGACGGCGCGCGTGTACGTGCGCGACTGCACGATGGTGGGCGCGTACGCGCTGCTCCTCTTCGGAGGCGACGTGGAGGTGGACCACGAAAAAGGGCGCGTGACCATGGACGGAGGTTGGGCGCAGTTCAGCGCGCCGGCGCGCATCGGCGTGCTCATTCGCGAGATGCGCGCCGCCGTGGACAAACTGCTCGAACGGCACATCGACGCCCCCGTCGCCGAGGGAGAGGATGACCTCTCGTCCTCGCCGGTGGTGAAGGCCGTGCTGGAGCTCCTGGCCACGGAGGGGCTCTAGGCGCGAAGAAGCCGAGCCGATACGGACGATACGGACGACGATACGCGCGGCGCGCGGAGGGAGGCGAGAGTCGACGCTCAATTCTACAAATCATAGGTATTAAAATAAAATTCACCCGACCGCTCACGCGGGCGCGGGGACGGCGGCGCCCGCCGCTGGCAATTCCTCCTTCGCAGACGCGGCGGCGTCCGCCGCAGCCTCCGACTCCGCGGCAGGCTCGGCGTCCCCGTTCGCCTCCGGCGCAGCCTCCGCCTCCGCCTTCGCCTCCGCGCCCTCGCTCGCCGGAGCCGGTTCCGCCTCCGCCGGCGCGGGCGCCTCCGCGGCGGGCGCCTCCGCCGCCGGCGCCGCGGGCGGCGCCGGCATCGCGGGCGGCGGCGCCCACGGCGGCGCCTGCGCCTGCGGAGGATAGAACTGCGCCTGACCCATCTGCGCCGCCATCGCCGCCATCGCCTCCGCGCTCCCCGGCGGCATCTGCGCGTCCCCCGCGGGACCCCCCATACCCGTCATCCCCGCGAACGGGTTCGCCGCCGCGTGCATCCCCGGGAACGCGAAGGGCACGCCCATCCCCCCCATGCTCTGCCCCATCAGCGCCTGCAGCGCGGCGAACTGCTGCGCCTGCGCGAAGTCCCCGGGCGGCGCGCCCGGCGGGAACAAAGAGCCCGGGCCCCCGAACGGCGCCGGCTGCGCCGGCTGCGCGGGCCAACGGGGGCTCTGGTCCCCAAAGCCCGCGTGCGCAGCGGGCGGATCCTGCGCAGGCGGCGCCGAGACCGTCGCCTCCGCCCCCAGCCCCATCGACGGCGTCGCGCGCGCAACGGGTCCCGCCGGGTCCATAGGCTTGGCGAGGAGCGAGTATCGGCTCATCTGCTGCTGGTAGTCGATGAAGTGCGCGATGTACACGTGCGCCGCGCACAGCTTGAGCGCGCCGGGAGGCCGCGCCCCGGGCGGCGCCGGCGCCGGCGGCGGCGGCGGCGCGCCGCCCAGCGCCGCGGCCATGCTCTGGATGTCGAATCCCGGGGGCCATCCCGCGTTCATCGCCGCCGTGGCGCCCGGCGCGCCGTACAATTGGCTCGCCATCGCCGCCATCGCCGTCGGGTTGGAGAAGAGCGCCTGCATGGGGTTCGCCGCCGCGCCGGGGAAACCCGCCGGGAGACCCGCGGGGAACGTCCCGGGGACGGCGTTCCCGTTCTCCGTCTCGCGCTTCGCCGCTTTCGCGCCGTCCCCGGCGTCGTCCCCGGCGTCCTTCTTCCCCCGCGCGCGCTTGCGCTTGGCGGGGGCGGAATCGTCGCCGCCGGCGAGCGCGGCGAGGTTGGCGAGGTCGAAGAGCGCCTCCGCCACCTCCTGCTCCTTCTCGCTCGCCACCTTCGCCTTGGGCTTCGGTTTCGGCCGCGCGCCGTTCTTGCCGTCGGACGAGCTCGGGTCGGGGCGTTTCAGGACTGCGAAGACGACAAAAAAGTGGCGAACGACGGGAACGCGGTGGAAGGGAGTCGTCAGAGACCGCGCGGCGCGATGACGAACGAATCAATCGCGTTTTGAGAAAACGTCCCTCCGCGTTTCAGAGACGGCGACGAAAGAAAAAATCCGTCTGACATGTCTGAGGGAAATCTTCCTCGGATGACGCGACCTTCGGACCGCCCCTCGGTACCGGCCAGGTTCGGGTGGAAAATCTGGGTGTGGCGCGATTCTCGATGGCGAAAAAGCGGCCGAACGACGCTTGGCTGGAAACCGCGCGAGCGAGGGAAATCCGTGAGCCGGAAGGGCGGACGTTTGGGTCCCCCGCTCGATGCCGTCGAGTGCCGTACCTGTCCTGGCCTTCCTCGGCACTGAAGGCACCGGCTCGTTCATCGCGTCTCGTTTCTGCGGGGCGACAGGGGAGAGGCGCGTCAGGCGGTGCGCGGTGAAGTCGAAAATCGATTCGCGGAAACAGAGCGCGCCACCCTGCGGTCGATTTTGAGGGCGTGGCGCCGGAGCGACACGGAGACGCGGGCGTGCGCGCGGCGCGACGGCGGCGAATGCGGACCGCCGAGGCGTTCGCCGTCGGGGAAACTCGCCGCGAGGCATCGGCGCCCGGGACGCGCGGTGTCGGGAGGGCTCGAACGACGCGCCTCGCGTCGGTGGCGATCGTCACCGCGCGCGTACCTCAGGAAAAAACAACTCAGCCGAGCGATAAACTTTTTGCGTCGCTCAACGGCGTGACCGACGAACGCGCGCCCTGGCGGTCGCGACCTTCCAGGCTGGGACGCTCGAGGGCGGCTCGAGGCGGTGAGATGCCGCGCGCTGTCTATGCGCTCGGGGATGCTTCGGTACGCCGCGCCGAACCCCGAAGCCGCGAGGACGCCTATCGACTCGCTCTGCAAACAGACACGGTGGATTACTACACTCCGTCGCGAAATGAACGAATGTTACGTTCGGGCTCGGCGCCCGGCGAAACCTCGGGCGGCGCGCCTCGACAAAGAGAATCACGCGTCGAAGCCGGTCGTGCCGCCGCGCCGTGTCCCGACCACGGGGTCGCTGAAATCGCCCGGTCGTGCCTCTCTGCGGCGCGCGCGCGTCCCGCGCGACTGAAGCCGAGTCGCGCCGAACACGGGGTTTCTTCAATCGATTGAGAAGACGCCGCGAACGCGCCGTCCTCGTCGGGCTGGCTCGGTTTTCGCGCCAGATTCGTCCTACGGCGGCGGTTCCCGAAAAAATCCGTTCGCCCCGTCAGCAGTAAGCCGGTCGTTTTCCTCGAGTCACAGACCGTGAAACGCGCCCGATCGATCGACGCCGTCGGTTCGAAACGGCTCCCGATACCAGCGAGGCGAAAAAGTCGCGCCCTCGCGCATGCGCGCCGGTTTTCAAAGTGATCGTTGCTCATTTGAAATTTCCAGCGGCGGGGTGGATGGGGGCGCAGAGGTGCGCGCGCGGAGTGCACGCGGCGCAACCGAACGCGATGTCCGCCCACGCGGAAGGCTTCCCGCCGGCGCACGCCGGCGCCGGCTCCGCCGCGTCCGGCCAGCTCGAGGAGCTCCAGGGCTTCTCCAGGCACCTGCTGGCGAAGCTGGACGAGTCGCGCAACATGGGGCAGTTCAGCCAGGCGGAAATCGAGCTGCTGCGCAAGAAGCTCAGCGTCGTGGTCAACGCGTTCAGCGCGGAGCGCGCGAAAATAGAGGGCGAGCTGAACACGGTGCGTGTCTCATCGCGCGCGCGGGGACCGCGCCGCGGCTCCCCCGTCGTTCCCCCGGCGCGGCTCCCGAACGCGCGTCGACGACGCGTCGTCGTAATCTTCCCTCGTCGTCCGCCATTTTGCGCGAGACCCGTCGCGCTCATCCCCCCGTCGTCGTCTGACGTCTCTCTCCCCGCGCCTCTCCGAACGAACGCCTCACGCCACGACGTGACGGTCGCAGATGGCGCACGCGTACGAGCAAGACATCGCCGAGCGCGACTACGCCATCTCCTCCGCGCAGCTCGAGCTCGCGAACGCCAAGAGGCACATCAAGGTTCTCGAGGTGCAGCGCAGCGCGCTGTCGGATGACGTCGAGACGGCGCGCACCGAGTACGAAGTGCTCGTCGCGCAGCTCGCGGAGGAGCAGGACTCGGGGGACGCGCTCAAGCGCGAGCTGTCTTCCCTGCGCAGGGCGCTGCAGCAGGCGGCGCACGGCCTCAGCGAGGCGGACGCCGAGCTGGAGAGGACCACGCGCCAACTCGAAGAGGCGAGGCGGGACGTCGCGCGCGCCGAGCGCGACGCCGAGCGCGGCGCGTCTCTTCGCGCGCAGACCACCGACGCGCAGGCGGCGGCGACGCAGCTCGCGCGCGCGGAGGCGAAACTGGAGGAGGTGATGCGCCGGGAAGCCGGCCTGGAGCAGAGGCTGATCTTCGAGCGCGAGGCGAAGGAGGCGCTGGAGGAGACGGCGGCGCGCGAGCGCGCGGCGGCGGCGCGCGCCGCGGAGGATGCCAGCCGCGTCGCGGGCGAGGCGGCGTCTCTGCGCCGCGAGGTGACGGAGCAGCGCGGCGCGCAGCACGAGCTGCAGCGTCTGCTGGCGGAGCGCGACGGGAGCCTCGCCGTGCTCAAGGCGCAGCTGGCGGACGCGGAGGGCAAGTACGCGAGCACGCGCGCGGGCACCGAGCCCGAACTGCGCGGGCGGCTGCATGAGGTGGAGCGCCGCGCCGCCGAGATGGCGCGCGAGCTCGGCGCGAAGGGTGCCGCGCTGCAGGCGCTGGAGCGTCAGCTGGGCGAGCGCACCGCGGAGGCGGCCACCGAGCGCGAGCGCGCGGAACGCTCCAGGCACAGGGTGCGCGCGCTCGAGGCTGAGCTCAGGGCGGAGCGGTCCCGCGACTCGAGCTCGGCGGGCGCGTCGGGGGGCGGCGAATCCGGCGCGTTTGCGTCGCGAGGAGACGCGGGGAGGGGGGAGAAGCGAACGAGCGCGCCGCCGCCGCCGCGGTTCCCCGCGGCGGAGCGCAAAGGCCGACAAAAACAAAAGCGCGTCGCCGAGGCGGAGACGAAGGCGGTCGAGGAGAAGATCGTCGACGCGCGGTCCGAAAAAGAGCGGGCCGCGGCGAAGGAAGCCGCGAAGGAGAAGGCGCAAGCCGCGGTGGCGGCGGCGGCGGAGCTCGAGACGAGCGGCGCCGACGGGTCGCTCGGGTCTCTGTTCGCCGGGGACGGCGCGAACGCCGTCGTGGTCAACGTGCTGGACCACCTCAGCTTGAGCGGGTACGTCTCGCCCTTGGCGAAAGAGAAAGCCGCGGCGGGCGCGAACGAGCCCGCCGGCGTGACCGTGGGCGGCTTGAACCTGACGCCCCCGGGAACGGCGGAGAAGCCCTCTGGGGCGAAGGCGCGCGCCAAGCGCGTCGCCGCCGCGTTCGAGAGCGAGGAGACGGCGAGCGAGACGGCGATTGAAAAACGCTCCGAAGCGCGCGTTTCGGAACTCGCCGAAGCGCAGAACGAAAAGGAAGGTGAAGGTTTCGTCGCGAGCGAGCCGTCGAACGCGGACGTCGCCGACGACGTCTCGAAACCGCCACACTCCGCGTTCGTGGACGACGACGCGTCCACGGAGGAGATCGAGGCACCCGACTCGGGCGAGGAGGTGGCGCCGCGCGTCACGCGGTCGGCGAAGAAGGCGACGCCCGCGAAGTCTCCGGCGAAGGGCGAGACTCCGGGCAAAAGGGAGCGGGGCAAGACCCCCAAGGGCAAGCTCATCGGCGGGCTGCGCATGCCCCTGGCGAACCTGGGGCAGAAGAAGTCGACTTCGAGCGATTCGGGTTCCGGCGGCGCCGCCGCGTCTCGCGGCGCGGCGGAGGCGGGCAAGGAGAAGGGGGGCGAGCGGAAAAAACGCCGGCTGCTGAACCAACAGACGGTGGGCGGCGACGAGAAGACGCACCCGTCGTTACTCTTCGGGGTGGGGAGCGACTTCGCGATGCCCAAACCGCCGTAGTACATACGCGCGTTCAGAAAAACATCGTAGACTATGTTTCCCGCTCCTTCGTCGTCTCGCTCGTCTCGCTCGCTCGTCTATTCGCGGATAACACCGATTTTATCCGTCTCCCGCGCGGAAGGCGTCGAACAGCGTCTTCTGCTTGGCGTCTGCTTTTGCGCCGTCCCGCGCGCGCCGCCGCCGCTTGGACGCGGGGCCGCCACCGTTTTCGTTCGAGCGCGCCAAAACGCGCGCGTCCGCCGCCTCGGTCTCGCGCCGCAGCAGTCCCCGCGCGAAGTGCCAGTCCTCGTGCTCGGCGCGGTCCGCCTCCGCGACGGTCCGCCCGCACGCGCACGCGTACGTCGCCGCGGGAACGGAGGGGTCGGCGGAGGGGTCGTTGCGCCGCCCCGCCGCCGCGTCCAGCGCGGCGTCCACGCGCGTCTGTTTTCCGCCTTCCGTCTCCCCCTCCGCGGCGGCGAGCTGGCTCGCCTTGACGCCGACGAGGCGTACGCTCCCCAGACCCGTCTCGTGGCGGAACAGGCGCAGCGACGCCTCCACGAGTACCGCGGCCGAGTTCTCGGCGCGGTGTAACGATGTCTGCCTCTGCGTCACTTCGAAGGTGGCGCGTTTGATTTTCAACGTCACCGCGCGCGCGGCGAGGTTTTCTTCTTTGAGCGACCCGGCAACCTCCTCGGCGAGGGAGGCGATGACGCGCTCGAGCACGCGCCGGTCCGCCGTGGGCGCGAACGTTTTTTCCTGGCCCAGGCTCTTGCGCGCCACCTGCGTGCCCGGCAGGAGCGCGCGCGTCGGTCTTCTTTCCGTGCCGACGCCCATCGACGCCTCGAGCAGAAACGCAAACGCGCTTTTCGAGAAGAGCGCGGCGACGACGGCGCGTTTGGCGAAGACGTCGCCGCACGTGCTCATCCCGAACGCCGCGAGCACGCGTTCGTTGACCTTCCCCACGCCGCCCACCTTGCGCACGGGCAGAGGATTCACGAGACGCAAGATGTGTTCGCGGTCGTTGGCTAAAACCATCTGCCCGTCCGGCTTGTTCATATCCGAACACACCTTCGCGAGCCGGCGGTTGGGCGCGACGCCCGCGCTGCACGTGAGGCCGCTCGTCTTCGCGCGCACTTTCGCGCGCAAGTCGGCGGCGGCGGCGCTCGCGTCGACGCCGCGCGTCTCGAGGTACTCGGTGACGTCCAGGAACGCCTCGTCGAGCGAGACGGCGTCGAAGTCGGCGTCGAACTCGCGGAACACCTCGCGCGCCAGCTCCGCGTACCGCCGGTACTTCTCGAAGTCGGGCGTCACGAACGTCAAATGCGGACACAACTTTTTCGCGATGAAGCCGGGCATGGCGCTTCGCACGCCGAACGTGCGCGCGACGTAGTTGGCGGTGGAGATCATGCCTATACCGCCGACGGCGATCGGAATGCGCGCCAACGAGGGGTTCTCCAGGGTGTGCACGGCGGCGTAGAAGGCGTCCATGTCGACGTGGATCCACGTGCGGGACACGTCTCGCTTTTTTTCCAACGTCTTCACTCTCGCGTCGACGTCGCGCTGAATACGGGCCAGGTGCTCGGGCGTCAGGCGGGCATGCGCCGCTCGCATCTCCCGGATCTTCGCCTCCACCTTCTCCTCCTTCCGGTTTTCGTTCCTGTAGTGCGCGGAGTTCTTGGACATCTCGTCCACGACGCGGCGGACGTGCGCCTTGTCCACCCCGTCCATCCCGGCCTTGTGGTTGACGAACGCGGAGGTGTAGTGGCCATGCGCGTCGGAAGGCCCCGCGTCCCCCGCTCGCCGGGAGGACGCATCCGCGAAATCCTCCAGGAACCCCTCATCCTCCTCTGAGGAGGTATCGTCGTCGTCGAATGCGTGCCCGTCCATCGCCACCGGGTGAGACAAGCGCCCCCTCGCGCGCGCAGATCTGAGGCGGGCGCGAAGGGCGAAGCCACTGATTCTGGGCACACGTAACTGGGTGCCCACAAATCGGCGTTGTTTTGAAAGCGGCTCCCACAGCGTGACGCGCGCGGGTCGCGACGAGATCGGCGAACAGATGGCCGACCGTTCCCGCGACACGCACGCGCGAGGCGGCGAAGCGCCTCGCCGCAGAGACCGCTCGCGCGATTTCGACCGGCGCCGCGACGACGGCGGGCGATCCTCCAGCAGCCGGTGGGACTGGAACAGCGGGGACCGGCGTCCGGGACGCGACGACCGACGCGGAGGAGGCTCGCGACGAGCGCGTTCGCGGGACCGAGCCGCGGACGACCGACCCACCAAGCGGTTCCGGAACGATCCCACGCGGGGACCCCAGCAGGGCGCACGCGACCCTCCCCGTCCCCCGCGCGCCGGGGACGAAGCCGACGACGAGGCGCTCGACCAGATCGTCTCCATCGCCGAGGAGGAGGCTTTTTTCAAGCTCGACGACGACGACGACGACGACGACGCGCGCGCTGCGAAGAAGCAGGGCACGTTCGTGTCGTCCAAGTCCGAGGAGGACGACCCGCGTCGTCTGGAGATGCGCCAGAAGCAGATCGACTTCGGGTACAACACGCTCGGGTACGCGCGGTACGTCGAGCTGGTTCCCAAGACCCGGCGGTCGCGCGACAAGAACAAGCACCCGCGCACGCCGGACGTCAAGCAGGTGTGTTCCAAGCGCAGCTTCGACGGGCAGGTGAAGAAGTGGAGGCGTCTGCTTCACGCGTGGGACCCGCCCGTGGAGGAGGACGAAGAGGTGGTGGACGTGCCTCTCCCCGTCGGAGTCGCGACGGAACACAGAGGCGACGAAAAAGATGCGAGCCTCGAGGCGGTTGAAACGGAGATGGCGACGGCTCGCGACGCGAATGATGACATCGCGGCGGGCGCGGCGTCGAAGACCATCTACGACGACTGGGAGGGCTCGGACGACGATTTCGGGGGCGTGTAGGTGGACGTATCTATACAAATAGGTTCTGATTGTACAAGACGTACGGTCGCGTCGACACGTGTAGACGACGCAACCTCGGGTTTGCACTTCGAACGCGCGACGAATCAAACGTCGTCCTCGTCCTCGTCGTCGCTCGGCGGTTGCGGCTCAGGAACCGTCTGAGCCGCTTTTCTTCCGCGTTGGTTCAACTTCGCGCGTTCCAAGACGAACTTGCCCTCTTTGTACTTCTGGCTCTCTTCGAACGCGCGCTCGTACCGCCACCCCACGACGCGCAGGCACTTGTTGCAGTGCACGTCGTGCACCATGTGCTTCCCGGTGGTCATGAAACGTTCCTCAGCCTCGCTCCTCCACGAAACGTTCACGACGTCATCGAAGAGATACGCCCTGCCGTTTCGGGAGTGGAAGGACCGGGAGACTATCGACTCGACGCGCGCGAGGTGCGCCTTGCACGACTTGCACATGTAGAGATGACCGTCGAGGTACTCGAGGAAAGGGCGCCCCATGGGCGCCTCCCGATGGATACTCGTGGACGTGCGCCGAGCTCAGTGCGCGTCAGCATCTCGGAGAACACCGAAAAACTCCCGGGAAAAAGATTGCGCTGACCTGGACGGCCCGGGCCGGGCCTGCGGGCCGGCCGCGGAAAATCAACTCCGGCGCGTTTTCGCGTCTCGGCTATTACGGCTATTCCCGCGCTAGTGTTGTCTACCTCGCGCGACGACCTACCTCGCGCCCGGATCACGCCTATCGCGTCCCAGGATCGATTTCTTTCCCGGGACGCAAACGACGCGTCCGTCCGTCACCTCGCCGCCTCGCCCTCCTCCTCGTGTCTCTGGTAAAAAAGGATGTACCCCTGTTCGCTCGAGCCCTGGTTTTCGCGCGTGTTCCCGTAGAGGCGCAGCACGTCCGCCTCCTCGGCAATGTCCACGGCGTCGTCGTCGAACGTCAGCCACTGCCCGTGCGACTTGACCAGCGAGACGTAGTGCCCGTGGTTGGGCCCCGACCCCACGTGCACGACGACGGCGAACAGGTGGTACGACGCGTCGGTCTGTGCCTCAGAAGCCTCCTCCGACAGCGTGTCGATCCGCAACTCCGGCGGGAAAACAACGCGGTGCATGAGCTTCGCGTGGCGCCCCGCGCTCTCGACGTACTTGAACCGCTTCAAGTGCAGCGCCAGGACGGACGGCGCGGATTTTAAGACCATGCGCTTGTGCGCCTCTTGTAAACCTCCGCACTTGTCGCACTGGAACTTGTCGCGGCAAGACAAGAGCTCGTTTTTGGAAAACGAACGCAAGCACGCGGTGACGCTCGCGTTTTGCTCGACGTCCAGCGAAAGATCCAGAAACGCCTCGTCGCGCTTTGTCACGTTCTCGCACCATAAACACTCCGTCTCGTTCGTGAGGTGCCCCTGGAAAATTTCATGGATCCACGTCGTGACCGGCAGCGCGCTCGTTCCTCTTTCGCTCACAGTCGCGGCCGGCTTTTGTTCCGCCGATGCATCGCGCGGGTCTTTGTCCCGCGCCGCTTTCGCCTCGCGCTCCAAGATCTCGCAGCACTCGTTGAGGGTGTAGTTGAAAAACTCGTGCGCGTCTTGGTGCATGAACGAGCGGAACAGCTCGTTGTCGTGCTTGAGCCTCGCGATGAACCGCTTCGGGGAGTACACGCCCGTGCGCTTCTTCTGCGACGCGATCTCGTGAAACAGCTCGCCGAGGCACGTCAGCAGGTTCTCCTCGCGCGTCGCGGGGAGGCGCTCGTAGTAACTCAACAGCCCCTCTCTGAACGGTTTGCAGAAGTACAGCGCCTGCAGCACGGAGTTGGCGTAGCACGTGTTGCCGAAGTTCTCCAGGCCGTAGTACCGCTCACCGTTGGGGATGTGACCGTCGATGGCCTTCTCCAGCTTCGTGGAGCTGTTCCCCTGCGCGCGTGGAGAGGAAGGGACGGTCGGGCGATCGAGAACGTCAGATTCGCGGGCGAACGCGGAGGCGGGGGAAGCAGATGCGGCCGGGTTCGGGTCGGATCGCGCGCGTACCATGGCGCGGGGAGACCTGCGAGGTCGGCGCGGTCGCGGGAAGGCCCGGGGGAAGTGCGCCGCCGAGACGACCGGCGCGCGGGGCGCAGTGCTGCCCGCAGACGTACTGTAGACGAGAAGAGTTTTGGTGTTTGGTGGCGGGTTCTCCAGACGCTCGTCTTTCGACGGTTTCGAGAAAAATTGCACATACACTGTACGTGTATCAAAATAACTGTACCGCTAGCCTCGCGTGCGTTTCGCCCGTCATCACCGTTTCGCTCGAACGGTGAGACATCCTCCTTCACTCCGTGTCCTCCTCATCGAGCGCTCAGAAGATGCCGAGGAACTTTTTCTTCTCCTCGGGCGCCGCCGCCTCCGCCGCGGGCGCCGCGGGGGCGGGCGCCGCCGCCGCGGGCTCAGCCGCCGCCTCCGCCTTCTTGGGCGCCTGCGGCCCCGTGCTGGCGACACGCTGGTACCTCTCGGCGAGCGCCGCGAGGCGCTTCGCCTCGCCGGTGGCGCTGGCGAACACCCCGGGCGCGCCGATGCGCCAGGCCCAGTTCCCGTCGGCGACGCCGGGCGTGTTCATGCGCGCCTCGTTGCCGAGACCCATGACGTCCTGCATGGTGAACACGCACGCCTTGCTGACGGAGGACATGCCCATGCGGATGAAGCCCCACGCGGCGCCCTCGGCGTCGGAGATGCCCGCGTAGTTGGCGAGCTTGAGCTTGGTTTTCTCATCCTGGTTCTCGTACCAGCCCTGCGAAGTCTCGTTGTCGTGCGTGCCGGGGTAGCAGAACGAGTTCTCGTAGTGGTTGTGCAGCAGGTGCGGCGAGCGCTCGTCGTCGCCCCACGCGAATTGGAGCACCACCATCCCCGGCGCGTCGATCGCCTCGCGCAGCGCCACGACGTCCGTGGTGATCACGCCGAGGTCCTCCGCCACGATGGGCGCGCCGCCCAACGCTTTCGCGATGCCCTTGAAGAAGGACTCACCGGGGCCGACCATCCACGAACCGGTTTTGGCGGTTTTGGCGTCGGCGGGAACGGAGTAGTACGCGGCGAACGCGCGGAAGTGGTCGATGCGCACCTCGTCGTGCAGCTCCAGCGCGCGCCCAAGGCGGCCGGCCCACCAGCGGTAGCCCTCGGCTTCGTGCGCGGGCCAGTCGTACAGGGGGTTGCCCCACAGCTGGCCGTCCTCGGAGAAGGCGTCGGGGGGGACGCCCGCGACCGCGCTCGGCTTGCACTCGCCGTTGAGCAAAAACAACGATTGGTTGGCCCAGACGTCGGCGGAGTGCCCGCCGACGTAGATGGGCATGTCGCCCACGAGCGCGACGCCCTTCTCGTTGGCGTACTTCTTGATCGCGAGCCACTGCTTGTCGAACAAAAACTGCGTGGCGCAGAACTCGTCGATGGACGCGGTGGACGACGCGCGCTTCGCGTCGAGCGCGGCGGCGTCGCGCGTGCGCAGCTCCGTCGGCCAGTCCCACCAGTCCTTCCCGAGCAGCTCGGGGGTCTTGCAGATGGCGTCGAAGAGCGCCGCTTCCTTGAGCCAAACCTCGATCTCGGGCCTCGAGCGCCACGCCAAAAACGCAGCCTTGAGCTCGTGTTCATCGGGAAGCGCCAACAAGTTGTTCGCGGCTTTCGCGATGACGGGCTCGTTCTTCTCCGCCACGGCGTTGAAGTCGACGTCGCCGCGCATGTTGTACGGGTGCGGGAGCTCGTTTGATTCCAGCAGGCCGTCCTTGACCAGCTCCGGGAGGGAGATCATGAGGGTGTTCCCGCAGTGCGCGTCGCGGCCGGAGTAGGGCGACCAGTAGTCCTCGCGGACGCCGGGGATGGGGCGGCCGGGGGGCACCAGCGGGAGCACCTGCCAGATCTGCATCTTCGCCTCGGCGAGCCAGTCCACGAACGCGTACGCCTCCGCGCCGAGGTCGCCGATGCCGTACGAGCCGGGAAGCGAGGTGGGGTGCATGATGACGCCCGCGCGGCGGGGCACGGGGGGAGCGGGGAACATCGTGGTGTAGCCGTCGACCACGGGCTCGCCTGCGGTCGTCGGGAAGGACGGGGACGAGGTGAGTCCGCGGCGCGGCGCGCGGGCGAAACGACGCTTCGAGCGCGTGCAAAGACGCGGCCGCGGGGCGGTCGAGGCGTCGAGCGTGGCGCCTAGAGCGGGCGGCGGCGTGCGTCGAGGCTGCGCTCGCACGCACGCGTCCTGAAACCCAGATCGCCACCTTCACCCAGGCGCGAGGGGACGCGTTCGGGCCTCGGCCGTGCGCTCCACGCGCTTCGCGCGCCGGTTCGAGGCCAGCCGCGGAAAAAAACAGATCGGAGTCGGGACGCACCAGTCTTGGGCGCGGCCATGGCACGGACAGCGCGCGCGACGCGCGGCTTGCCGGCAGAGCGCGCGCGCCTGAGCGCAGACGGCGCGAGAGGCACCGCTTGGGTAGCAGCGAAGGACGCCATGGCGCGTGCAGCCGCCGCGTCCGTTGGGAAGTGTGCGGCGGCCTCGATGCGATTTCAAAAAGACCGTTCACGACTCAACAAACGAAAAGATTGCGATCGACTCGAAAAAGTACTGGCGCACGCCGCTCGTGTGCGGCTCAGGATTTCCACGCTGGACGCGGAGAACTCGCAAACGCGTTTGAAACCTCGTATGGGTTTCGTGATGAGTAGCCTGGGATGACGATCATCTGGGCCCAACTTTCGGCAGGTGCAGAGTATCGCTGCACTTTTTCCAAGGCGAACCACTCGCGGTCGCGCGCTCGGCGGACGGGGGGTGCCGGACACTCCCCCCGCACCCCGATGTCGTCGTGCGTCGCCGCGGTCGCGTGCCGCGCTCCCCGACGGGCGCGTCCCCGGCCGCGACCTCCGGTCGGGGGCCGCGCGGGGACCCGCGCCTTCCTCCGGGCATCCGCGACGCGCGTTTCGTCGGCGAGCTCTCGCGACGTTCGCGAGTGCGTGCTGAGCGTGGACGTGGGCACGACCGCGCTGAAAGCCGTGCTCCTCGCGCCCGACGGCACGGCGCTGGGCGCCTCCGAGCGCGCGTACGCGCGCGGCACGACGCGCGGCGACTCGGGTCTGTCCGGCGCGATGGAGCAGGACCCGAACGAATGGATCGAGGCGTTCGCGCACGCCGCGCGCGACGTGCTGGCGCCGTTCGGCGACGCCAAGCCGGCGGGCGTCGCGCTGAGCGGCCAGATGCAGAACGTCGTGCTGGCGCGCGCGGGCGCGAGCCTGCGGCCGTGCCTGCTGTACTCGGACGTGCGCGCGGTGGAGGAGGCGGAGCACATCCGAAGACGACTGCTCGAAGACGGAGACGCCGACTCCGTCGCGACGGGTTCGTTTCCGCTCTCCAACTTCAAGGGCGCGGCGGCGTGCTTGTGCAAGTGGCTGTGGCTCGCGCGCCACGACGCGGAGACGCTCGCGGAGGCGGAGACGCTGTTGCTGGGCGCGCACAGTTTCCTGGCGTACGCGCTGTGCGGCGGCGACCGCGCTGCCGCGGCGTGCGACCCGACGACGGCGTCCACCACCGGCCTCCTGTCTATGGGCCCTTCCGAAACGGAAACCTCCGCGCGCTGGGCCAAAGAGGCGTGCGGCCGCTTCCCAGGGGTGGACCCCGCGCTGCTGCCTCCCCTTGTTCTCGGGTTCGCGCCTCCGCCGGTGGGGGAGGTCTCCTCGAGAACCGCGAACGCGTTGGGGTTACCGCGGAACCTAGAGCGCGTGCCCGTGTTCCACGGCGTGGGCGACCTCGCGAGCACCACCGTCGGGGCGGTGGGCGTCGGCGCGAGCTCTTGCGGCGCTTCGTACGCGTACTTGGGCACGTCCGGGTGGATCGCGCGCGTTCAAACGCGAGACTCCGCGGGCGCTCTTCCGACGCTCGAACCAAAAAACAAAAACGTTGACGAGTCAAAACCCACGACGTTCACGCTGCTTCACCCTGACCCCGCGCTGGAGATTTTCGCGGCGTCGATGGTGACCGCCGGCGGGAACGTGGAGTGGGCGCGGCGCGTTTTGTTGCCCGGCGACTTTGGCGGCGGCGACGATTCGCCGACGCGCTTCGACGCGGCGGCGTCGTCGGCGCCGACGGGGAGCGAGGGCGTGCTTTTCCTGCCGCACCTCAACGGCGAGCGCTCGCCGTTCACGGACGCCACCGCGCGCGGGTGTTTCGTGAACCTCTCGCCCGCCACCACCACGGGGCACATGTGCCGAGCCGTCCTGGAGGGCGTCGCGTACAATTACCGCGCGCTAAACGACGCGCTGGAGGCGCCGGACGCGAGACGTGTCTCGTCAACAATCGGCGCGCCGATGCCCTTCCTGGGCGGAGGCGCCAAGTCGCCGCTGTGGACGCAGATCCTCGCGGACGCCACGCGGCACACGCTGGCGCCTCTGCCGGACGCCTCGACGGTCGCCGCCAGGGGCTGCGCGGCGGGCGCGTTCGAGCGCCTCGGGTTCTGGGGCCCGGCGAGCGCGGAGGAAAAAGGGGGGAGGGCGAAACCGCCCGCCGGGTATTTCCCGCGCGACGGTAAAGGCGACGCGGTCGCGCCGGACGCCGACGCGGCGGCGACGCACGACAAAAACTACGAGGTGTGGCGCAAACTGCACGACGCGCTGGCTGGCGCGGGCGCCGGAAGCTTAGTGTGAGTGTGCTGTATTTACCTTCGTACAGGTAATACTTTAGAAAGTATCACGCGTCGTGCGAAAAGTCCCGCGAAAAAGTCCCGCGTGCCGATTTCTCGGCACTGCCGAAACGCGCGGCTTCGGTCGAAAAGCGAGGGCGCTCGCGCGAACGCACAAGCGTCGAGCGCGACACGCACGTCCGCCGCTCGAGTTCGATGCCGGTCACGCGACGATCGCCGCGGGGCGCGGCGAAGCGCCCCGCCGAGACCGAGGCGGAGCCGGAGAAGGCGCAGCGTCCCCGCGTCGAGGAGGCGAACGTGCCCGCCGCCGCCGCCGCTGCGCCATCGACGTCCGCGCCCGACGTCCCCGCTCCCGAGAGCGCACCGGCGGCACCCGCTGAGGTGCAAGCGCCCGCGGACGCTCCGTATGCTCCTTCCGAGCCCGCCTCGGCGCCCGCCCCCGCGGCTGCGCCCTCCGGCGCGGCCGGCGCGGGCGCGGGCGCCGGCGGCGGCACCGCGATGATCCGCGGTTTGCCCAAAACCTGGGACGAGCGCGATTTCCGCAAGTGGCTCGACACGCTCGTGGTGGCGCGTTCGAGCTGCAAGAAGAAGAAGCAGTGGCCGTACGGGTTCATCACGTTCGGGTTCCTGGAGGACAGGCTGCACGCCACGAAGACGCTCGAGGGGTGCGTGCTGGGCGGCCGCCGGGTCACCGTGCACGAGGCGCTCAACAAAAAGCCGCACGACAAGACAACGGGGTCGTCCGACGCCGTCCACGGTCGGACTCGCGAGGAGCTCATCGTCGCCGCCGCGGACCGGGGCGCTCGGCGGGACGTCCGGGACGCGGTGTGCCCTCTGTGGGCCACGCCGTATAACGAGCAGCTCGCGAAGAAGCGCGCGAAGGTGGAGGAGGCTCTAAGAAACCTCACGCGGCACACCGCCAAGAACTGCAAGCGGCTCAAAAAGCAAGGCGCCGGCGGGACGTGGCGGTGGCCTTCGTGGATTGGCGAGTCGAACAAACGCGGGAAGCTCGCGGCGCCGGTGGAGGGCATCGTGCGCTCGCCCGTGCTCGAGGGGTACCGGAACAAGTCGGAGTTCACCATCGGCCCGGACGCGGACGGAGTGCCCACCGTCGGGTTCAACGTCGGGCTGTTCAAGGAGGGCGTCACGGCGGTGGCGAGCGCCGAGAAATGCCGGCACATCTCGCCCGTCGCGAAAAAACTCGCCGCCGCGACGCAGGCGTTTCTGCGTACAGACGCCGCGAACGGCGGCCTGCCGGTCTGGGACAAGAGACGGGGGACGGGGTTCTGGAGGCTGCTGGTCGTGCGCGAGGGGGGGATGGCGCCGGAAACGGGCGAGTGGGCCGAGTGGAAAAGAGACGTCCCCGCCGGAGAGACGCCAAAAACCGAACAAACGACGAACCCGGCGACTGACCCGGCGAGCCCGGAAAAAACCGCCGCGACCGTCTCCGAGGAGTCCGGTTTGCCGTACCCGCTCTTCGACCCGCGCGCGGAGGTGATGGTCGTCGTGCAGGTGAGCCCCACAGGTCACGACCCCGCGCAGGTGCGTGACGCGTGCTCGCGCCTGGCCGCCGCGCTCGCCGCCGCGGCGGCGAGCGCGCCGGATCAATTCCCGCTGACGCGTTTGCTGGCGCAGGTGCACGAGGGGTGCGCCAACGCGGCGCCCGCGGACGCGCCGCTTCTGGATTTGCGAACCGGCGCGGGGACACTTCCGAGCGAGTGCGTGATCCACGAGGAGCTCTGCGGTTTGCGGTTCACGCTCTCCGCGAGCGCGTTCTTCCAGGTGAACACCTGCGCCGCGGAGGCGCTGTACCGGCTGGCGGGCGAGTGGGCGAGTCCGACGGGCGCGTCTCTGCTTCTGGACGTGTGTTGCGGCACGGGCACCATCGGGCTGACGCTGGCGTCGCGCGCGAAGAAGGTTGTGGGCGTGGATATCGTGGAGGCGGCCATCGAGGACGCCGCCGCGAACGCGGCGCTCAACGGCGTGACTAACTGCGAGTGGGTCGCGGGGAGGGCCGAGCTCAAGTTGCCCGAGATTCTGAACAAACACGCGCCAGACGTCAAGCCGGCGCCGCCCATCTTCGTGCCGCAAGTCGCGCCCGCGGCGGCGGACCCCGAGGAAAGCGGAGGCGAGGAGGAAGAGAAAGCTGAGCCTGATACGCACACGGCGCGGGTTGACGCGGGTGTCGAAGAAAAAGCCGACGCGTCTCGCGCGTACGAGTACGACGACGTCGTGGCGGTGGTTGACCCGCCGCGCGCGGGTCTGCACAAAAACGTTTTGCACGCGCTTCGCGCCGAGACGCGGTTGCGTCGACTGGTGTACGTGTCGTG
>ENA-OUOG01002244-OUOG01002244.1-marine-metagenome-genome-assembly--contig:-NODE-2244-length-20492-cov-4.107078_pt1 | contig 20492 bp, 17 predicted proteins | sample MGYA00248635_ERZ508505 | MGnify/ENA primary metagenome ERZ508505 (study PRJEB26176, sample SAMN06267871) | marine metagenome | isolation source: Saanich Inlet, British Columbia, Canada | place: Pacific...
ACAATTCACTCCCTTGGCTACTGCATTTCGTGTTATTCACTGTTGGCTTCGCTTTAGAAGACACGTCATTACTATTTACGTTTGCCGCTATGGCCGGACTCTTCCCGCGTCGAAGGATTGCCTTCTGGTCGTTTTTTAGCGCCTCAGTAGCTTCATTAATAGCGTTGTATATCGTTCAAACGCCCGATCCCAAAGTCAGCGAATTATTAGGCTCCGTACTGGGCTTGGGCAGTGTGCACCCTTTTCTATTGGTGGCATTCGTAACCAGCTTAACGGCAACGTTTACGGCAGTTGCCGTGAATCGAATCACGCGCAAAGCGGACAAAAGCAGCGCTCAATACGTTTAATATGAGAACAATACATGAATGGCTCGATGAATACGGGCAAAGCCACACAAATAAAACGAACAAGCTGATTCATTGGATATGCGTCCCGCTTATTTTCTGGAGTGTTTTGGGGCTCTTATCCGGGCTGCCTTCGGCAGGATTAAAGGCTTTAGTCGGACCTGATTTCCAGCCTTATGTTCATTGGGGTACGGTGCTTATAGTGGTCGGGCTCCTTTTCTATATTCGCCTTTCAACGGCCATGTTTTTGGGAGTAGCTGCGTTTTCGGCATTTTGCCTGTACATCATTAAAATATTGGCTCGCGATGCTTCTATGCCTGTTTGGCAAATTTCGCTTATCGTTTTTGTCGCTGCATGGATTGGTCAATTCATCGGCCACAAAATTGAAGGAGAAAAGCCTTCCTTTCTAAAGGACTTGCAGTTCCTTATGATTGGCCCAGCTTGGTTAATAGGCTTCATATACAAATCACTGGGTATTAAATACTAGTTCGGCTAGAACCGAGATTTTTTTATTCCGGGTTAATTAGGTTCTCTAGAGAACAATTTGGCCTCGACATTTACTAAGTTCGCAAGACGATGTCGAGCATTGAAAAAACACCGGAACAAGTACTTCAAAAGTACTGGGGATATCCCGCTTTTAGATCGCCTCAAAAGGAGATTATTTCCGCAGTTCTTCAAAATGAAGATACGTTGGCACTCATGCCGACGGGCGGCGGAAAATCACTTTGCTTTCAGGTGCCTACTCTTACACGAGATGGCCTAACACTGGTTATTTCTCCGCTTATTGCGCTCATGAATGACCAAGTAAATGCACTGAAAGAAAAAGGGATTTCGGCCGTAGCACTTACTTCCGAACTCGATTTCAAGCAAGTAGATCTCGCCTTGGAAAACTGCATGGCCGGTGCCATATCATTTCTCTATCTCTCTCCAGAACGCTTGCGAAGTGAAATCGTACGAGCTCGACTTCCTCAAATGCCGATACGTTTAATTGCTGTGGACGAAGCTCATTGTATAAGTGAATGGGGATACGATTTTAGGCCTTCCTACCGCCTACTCGTGGAAGTGCGTCAGTGGCTTCCCAAAGTTCCCGTGCTTGCACTTACCGCTTCCGCAACGCCTGAAGTGGTGCGCGACATCCAAGAACAACTTTCTTTTTCGAAAGAACATGTAATCAGGAAAAGCTTTGGACGCGAGAACTTGGCTTATCGTGTATGGCCAACAGGAGACAAATTTGGCGCCGTATTAGCCTTGCTTAATCATCATCCGGGGTCGGGCGTGATTTACGTTCGAAATAGAAGAAAAACCCAAGAGATCGCCGATTTTCTGCGAAGACGTGGAATTGCCGCCGCGTATTATAATGCGGGTGTAGACGCCCAAGATAAGGAAGAGCGACAACGTAAGTGGACGAAAAATGAATTGCGGGTAATCGTAGCAACAAACGCCTTCGGAATGGGAATTGACAAGCCAGATGTACGATGGGTATTGCACTGGGAACCGGCAGATTGCATTGAATCTTATTTTCAAGAAGCGGGCCGAGCCGGGCGTGATGGCGAAGAAGCGGTATCCTATGTGCTTTTCGAAGATCGCGACGGGCGCGAATTGAAAGAACGCTATTTAGATCGAATGGTGAGTGCCGAAGAAGTTCATCGGCACTACGACGCCTTGATGAATTTCCTACACTTAGGTATTGGATCGGGCGCTGAACAGGCTTTTGATCTGGATATTAAAGTCTTCGCAAAGCATTACGATTTTGATCTGTACGGTGTCTACCAAACCCTGGATTTACTGGAAAAAGACGGGTTCTGGCATGTTAGCGATGGTTACAAAGAGCGATCTTTTCTGAAAATCACTGCCAATTCGCGCCAGCTGTACGAAACCAGACTTCAAAGTGAATTGCGCGATCTTTTGATCCAGTTACTCCTTCGCTCCTATCCGGGAATTACAGAGGAAGGGGCTCATATTGACGAAAACCGCCTAGCGGCGCGATTAAAAACAACGCCCGGTCGAATCAGGAAGGAACTAGAAAACGGCGCGTTAGAAAATTGGTGGCTGTATCGACCGAGACCTACCGGTGATCGACTTTGGATGGTTTTGGCGCGACAGCCGACTAAACACCTGCCTTGGAACAAAAAGGCCCTCGATGATTTAAGAAAGCGAAAAACAGAACGGATCGAATCGATGCTCGCTTATCTTCAAAAAGAGGACGGATGCAGGAATCAATCCTTGTTAACCTATTTTGGTGAAAAGAATATTGACGACTGCGGAAAATGCGACCTTTGTTTGCAGCGAGCGAACTGGAATAGTAAACCATTTTTTGACTACCTCAAAGAACAACCTCGCGAATGGAACGATTTAATGGCTCAGTTTCCAGGTCGAGCAAACATTATGAAAGTGGAACTTTCTGATGCCGTAGAACGTGGAGTAATAAAATGGATCGGACCTGAAATACACATGGTAAACACATAAGGGTAGAATAAAGACGGATGGGAGAATTGTCGAATGAGCACTAAAAAAGAAGTTTTGGACATCGTATTTATGGGGACACCGGAATTTGCGGTAGGAACCCTAGAAGCTATTCATAATAGTTTACACAACATTGTTGGCATCGTTACGGTGCCCGATAAACCAGCGGGCCGCGGAAGAAAGTTGAGAGCTTCTTCTGTAAAGAACTTTGCGGAGGCAAACAACTATCCACTGGCGCAACCCGAGAAATTACGCGACGAAGCTTTTCTGAGTCAATTAAGGGCCTGGCGGCCCGATGTTATTGTCGTTGTTGCCTTCCGTATGCTGCCAAAAAGTGTTTGGAGCATGCCTTCCTTGGGAACCTTCAATGTGCATGCTAGTTTATTGCCAGAATACCGCGGAGCTGCGCCCATCAATTGGGCTTTGATTAATGGCGATTCGAAAACAGGAGTCACCACCTTCTTTATAGATGAAGAAATCGATACGGGTAACATCCTGCTGCAGGCAGAAACCGAGATAGAGCCAAATGAGCTACTCGAGGATTTATATGAACGCCTGATGCATATGGGAGCGGAATTAGCCGTTCAAACTTTAGACGGTATTGCTTCCAATTCCATAAAGCCCGTTTCACAGAAAGACCAAGGCGATTTAAGGCCCGCTCCAAAGCTTAATTCAGAAACAGGACACATTGATTGGAATGCCGATTCAACGGAAGTGCACAATCTTATACGCGGCCTCTCTCCATTCCCTGGAGCTTGGACAGAGCTGGTTGAAGGCAATGGTGAAAAGAAAAAGGTTAAAGTATTTCGCACTCTTCGCGCTACCGGTAAAGAAGATGCGGGTTTAGCGCGTATTGAGGGGAAACGACTCTTTGTAGGGACCGGAAACGGGCGATTAGAAATTCTCGAATTACAACCTGCAGGTAAAAAAAGAATGGGTATTTCGGATTTCATAAATGGTTTAGGGGGCAAATCGAGCTTAAAATTCACCTGAAACCCGCACCAGCAGCGGGATTCAACCGTGTTTATTAACAATTCGGCCCAATTATCAACAAATCGAGGTGAAAATATGGGCAAACCTTGCGTAAACCCGCTACAAGTCTAACTTTGTCTTGCATTGAAACCAAAGCAATAATTTTTTTAACCTTAATTTTGATTTGTTATGAACAAAGCTGACTTGATTGACGCAATGGCGGAAGACGCTGGAATCTCAAAAGCCGCTGCTAAAAAAGCATTGGACTCTTTCGTAGAAAACGTATCGGGATCTTTGAAAAAAGGTAACCGTATTTCTTTAGTAGGATTCGGATCTTTCTCAGTATCTATGCGTAGTGCACGCGAAGGTCGTAACCCACAAACGGGTGCAACCATCAAAATTCCTGCAAAAAATGTAGTGAAGTTTAAAGCTGGTGCTGACTTAAACAGCAAAGTGAACTAAGAAATTTGTTTGCAAAAAAGTAAACCCCGCACTTGCGGGGTTTTTTTTTGCCTATTTTTTCATCTCGAGCACTTAGACAGACAATTTAATACAATCCAGTGCATCGTTCTTCATTGAAAAGTCTGAGTTCATAATACACTCAAGGAGCTAAGCGGTCAATTTTCCATTGGTCGCTCGAGGGTGAATATCGGAATCGATCGTGCAAGCGACTTGCCCTACCCTGCCAAAATTCAAAAAGGCTTGGCTGAATAGCATAACCACCCCAATGGTCAGGTCTTTTTATTTGTTCTTCGTTAGGAAAATCGTTCCGGAGCTCACTCCAACGTTCTTCAAGCCATTGACGGCTTTTAATGATTTCGCTTTGGGGTGAAGCCAACGCTCCCAATTGACTCGAATATGGGCGACTATTAAAATACTGATCAGAAGCGTCTTTCGAGAGCTTCGTTGCAACGCCCTCGATTCGAACCTGGCGCTCTAAATCGCGCCAAAAGAAATTCATCGCTACATTCGGGCAGCTTTCTATATCCATTCCCTTTTCACTCAAATAATTAGTGAAGAAAACAAACGATCCACTTTCAACTCCTTTTAAAAGGACTACTCTAGAAGCTGGCGTTCCATTTTTTGTAATTGTACTTAGGGTAAATGCATTCGCGTCAGGCACTCCCATTTCTTTAATTTGATTGAACCACAAGTCGAACTGCTTGAGGGGCGATTCGCTCAAATCGCTTTTGTGAAGCGTCCCTCGTGCATACTCTTCACGCATATCTGCTAACATTCCCATAGCTCCATTTTTTTGGATTCGTAATTCTGTTAACAAATATACTCGGTCCGTTTTGGATTCTTGCCTGTCAGCCCATACATTCGTTTCACATGAAAGATTTAAAACCAATAAATGAACCCCGCCAAGGACGCTTTCTAGTTGCGGAGCCCACCCTACTCGATCAAAGCTTCAACAGGACGGTTGTTTTACTTACAGAGCATAATAGCGAGGGGTCTGTAGGCTTCGTTTTGAATAAACCAATGGATTTAAAACTTCATGAACTTGTGCCCGATTTACCTTCGGGCAATTTCCCCATTTTCTTCGGTGGCCCCGTTCAAAACGATCGAATTTTCTATATCCATTCAATGGGTGATCAATTACCTGGAAGTGTTTCCGTTGCAGATAATATTTTCTGGGGCGGAGATTTTGAAATGCTCAAAATGATGATTCGAAAGGGCGAAGTAGAGCCTGACAGAATTCGCTTTTTTATGGGTTATTCAGGCTGGGGGTCTACGCAACTCATTGAAGAACTGGATGAGAAAAGTTGGGTCGTACTTGAAAAAGGTACCCTTGACCCGCTGAATGATGCTCCTGAAACGCTTTGGAAAAAAATCTTACTCAATTTGGGAAATGAGTATAAAATTTGGGCGAATGCGCCTAAAGATCCGATGTTAAACTAGGTTAACATCATATTTAATCGGCGCACTACAGAATTGGCCTCGTCGGCATTGTATTCTTTCTTTCGATACTGCTTCACCCATTCTATACCTCGGATGGTGTTCGTCATCCACACCTCATCGGCACGTTGAAGCTCAAAGGGCGTAATCCGTTCTTCTAATACTTCGTAACCCCATTTCGGTAAATAGTTGAGCAAATTAGTTCTAAGGACCCCTTTTACACATCCTTCCGATAAGGAAGGAGTTTTAATTGTTTTCCCATAGACCAGCCAAACGTTACTCTGGATTCCCTCCACCAGGCATTTGTGTTCGTTGATGAGCACACAGTCGTCAAATCCGTTTTCCTCAGCGAAAATACCAGCCAAAGTATAAACCTGTCCGTTGTTTGATTTCAGGTTGGATAACAAACCGGTCGGCTTATGGTGGTCTTGAAAAAGTTGCAGTTTAATCCCTGCCTCCGGCAGGATATATTCTTCATCGATCAAAGGGCTCACTTCAATCAATGATTCTACTGATCGCGTTTCCGGGGTATAACCGCCTGCCCCTTCGCGAAAAACGGTAAAGCGTATCCGCGCTGATCCGCTATGAAGGGCATTGGCTTCAAGCGTTTTAAAGATTTCGGCCTCTAAATACTCGGGCGACCAGTTTAAGGGAATTTCCATCCGCAGGATGCGCATATCGGCCATTAGTCGAAAATAGTGATCCTCAAAAAAGGTAATCTTCCCCTTAGTAAATCGAATGGTTTCAAAAACACCATCGGCATATCGAAAAGATCGATTGGTTGTACTCAGTGCCACTTGTCCGTCAGGAACCAGCGTTCCATTATAATTAATCATGCGAGAATACTGTATTTAAATCCGAATTTACGGGCACCTTGTAACCGCGGACACCCGCGTTTTCCGCACATGCAACGTCTCTATCCTTATCGCCAATCATAAAACTCATAGAAGCATCTATATTAAATCGTGCCAGCGCTTTTTCAATCATTATGGATCCTGGTTTTCGAGATAATGATTTTGAATAATCATCGTGGTATGGACTGTAATAGATTTCGTCAATATGGACGCCATAGGTGTTAAAATGCGCTTTCATCTTAACATGAATCTCGTCGACCGTTTCAATTGAATACAATCCCTTGGCAACACCTCCTTGATTCGTGATAAGAATGAGCAAGAACCCTTCCTCTTGCTTTTTCTTTAAAAAACGCTCGATGCCGGGCAAGAAATGAAATTCGTCCCAAGATCGAGTATAATCCCCTGGGTCGTGATTTATTATTCCGTCGCGGTCTAAAAAAAGAGCTTTGTTCATCGGTGTAAAAGTAAAAAACCCCGCCGAAGCGGGGTTTTAAAATTATTGAACGATGACTTTTCGAGTGGCTCGATCGCCGTTCTCAAAATCAAAGTTGAGGAAGTATATTCCAGATTCAAGTCCGGGCAGTGTCCATTCAAGGGTTAATCCACTTACTCTTTCGCTGCGGACAACTTGACCTAAAGCATTAACGAGTTCAACGCTTTCAACAGAAGTAGAAACTTCGTTCATATCAATCGTTAAACGGTCTACTACAGGATTCGGGTAGATGCCAATAGAGCTAGCTGCTGATTCTTCAGGCACACTAAATACTTGTGCTCCCGGAAGGGTCATCGCCAACATCACACGAGGTAAGGCGTAGCCTACAATCGTATCTAACCACGCATTTCCAAGCGCAGGGCTCATATTCGGATTACTCGCTAGTGAATTCTGGTGAATCGTGTTAGCGTCATAGCTTGTTCCTAATTGACCGTTAACACCGGCAACAACCGCTGTTAAAGTATTTAGATCCCACCATTGCCATGGAGCTCCACCGTTTAATAGCTGAGCCGGGGCAAGAGGAAGAACTACTGGGAAGCATCCATCGAGATAGGTCTTCACGGTAACGTTGTTATTTGGCGCAGGCAAGAAATAACTATAGGTGTTACCATAGATAGAACGCGCACGCTCCGTGTAAGGGTCATCAAAGAACATCTCATCTTTGAAAGAATCGTTGTTCCCTAGGCTATTCGCTTTTCTGATAAACAAATTTGGCCCTTGAACTTCAACAACATCTTCATTCGTTGTTGGAACAATTACAATACCATTTTCAAATGGAGCGTATCCGTCACGAACGGCGTGAAAAGAAACCATCGGTCCATCTCCAGCTTCAAGCCAAGAAGTATCCGCTAATGCACCACCTGTATTTATTTGCATTGCCACATCGGAGTTGGCACCATTATCTTGGTACAAGTTCAATACACCGCCTAATCCGTCAAGTCCTCCAACGGTATTTGTGTCAATGTAGGATTGGCCCGCACTTGGACCCGTGGCCCAAACAAATTTCGGAAGCGTAAGCTCTGAGTATTTGTCCATACTTAAGTAGGCCAAAGAAACATAACCACCTGACCCTTCACCGAATAAAGCGATTTTGTTCGGGTTGATTTTATACGTGTTTGTTGTGTTTGCATCTGCTTTTAACGTACGAACACACTGTTTCGCATCGTGAATGGCACGGTATACTGCGTTTAACAAAGTAGCGCGGCGCTCTTCTGCATTTGAGCTGGTTGGTAACCATCCACCACGATAATTCATAGTAATTGCCACATATCCTCTTTCTGCATAGCGTTTCGCTAGGTTCACAATCGAGCTATCAGCCTTAGAACCCGTTGGAGATCCGTTGATGATTGGAGGTAAGAAGTTACCAGTGTGAAGCAAAAGAATAACCGGACGTGCGCCCTCGGTATCCACCATTTGGTCTGGCTGATAAATATCCATTTTAAGGTCCGTAACTTTAACTACGGATGATGGATCGGCAGGGTTATAATAGGTAGTGGGTATAGGTTGACCCGTTGCAATTGCCGTTTGAATGGCAATTAAATCCGATTGCACTTGCGCTGCATTCGCAGGATCAGAAATTCCTTGAGAGAATATAAAATCGATATTCGTGCCATAAGTGACATCTGAAGTGACATCAATTTGACCCGCAAACACCGGATCGTAGTAACGAAGGTTTTGGCTAAAGGCCATAGAACTAACAAGCACAGCTGCTAGTGAAAGTAAATGTAGTTTTTTCATCATATTTAAAATGTAAGGTTGCTGATTGGTAAAAATAGACTTTTATTTCTTTTCGAGGTCAAAAATTAGCTGAGCATAAACCATTCGCCCAACAACGGGACCTCCATAAACCTGGAATACTTGATTATTCAATAGGTTTGAGGCTCCCACTTTCAAGAGTAAATTCCATTCGGGTATAGAGTAGTTTGCCTGAGCATCCACCAACGAATAACTCGGTACAATACCTGTAAACTGTGGTGATCCTTCAAATAGGAACGACTCTACCCACTTATAGTTCACACTCCAACCGAGGTTTTGAATATTGAAAATGGAAAGATCTCTACCGGTGATTCCTAAATTAAATTTGTGCTCAGGAGTATTATATGCAGGAATGATCGGGTCATCGCTATTTTGAAGATCCAACCGGTTCCAAGAATAGTTTCCGTTTAGGATGTAATGATCGTTCAAGTAATAGTTACTCCCGATGGAAAACCCTTGTGTGAATACTCGATCTTTACTGTTGGCTGCAATTCTGTACGCTTGGAAGCTCGCAGGCGGAAGTCCGTCTACATTCGGTATGGAAGCATCGACACCAACATTAAATCCAATAAAATTATCGTAGGCGCTGAAGTAATAGGTCATATCGACGTACATCTTTTTTCCTAGTGAAGCTCGGTAACCTACTTCAGCCGTTTGAACACGCTCCGGGGCAATCGGATCAACATTAAAGTATTCTAATACATCTCGATCGTAGGAGTTTACATAATCTATAAACGAATTCACAGTGATTAATGAATCGTACCCATTTAGATTTCCTATGAGGATCGCTCTACCCACATTGTAATAAAGATATTGATCTTGGAGTGTTGGGTTCCGAATTGCCGAACTGAATGTCAAACGGATCGTGTTTTTTTCATCCGGAGAAAAAACGGCTGAAACTGCCGGTGAAAACAAATAATCAAAGTTTTGATTTTTATCTACTCGACCCGTAAGATTCACTTTTAAGCGGTCGTCTAAAAATCTTCGTTCTAAGCCTAAATAACCGCCATACTCAGAGTTTCGAATGACGATCCCTGCCGTATCGTAAAAAATAGTTCCTTGACTGTTTGGAAGGTACTGTCTGAAATTCCCACCAACGACCACATCGGCAAACGATGTTTCAAATCGGTATTCTCCGTGAACGTGATAGAGTGCACTCTTGTCAAAGAATCGAGATCCCCCTTCTGCAAAACTTCTCGTCGTTACGTATTCAAAAAGTGAATCGTACCGCGCAGTGCCGGGCTCAAAGAAAGGAACCCCGTCGGGCCGAGGTGTCGTATCGGTGTAGGTTCTGGTTTCATCATGGAACCCTTGAATGGTTTCTTCATTTTGAGCAAGAATACTATTGTACAAATCCATGTCAATGGGGAACGTATTCAATACTTCGTTAATGGACACTGTATTTCCTTGTGAATCGACTCCCGTAAGGTCTCGAACTTGGCTACTATAAACCGATCGCCAATAAGCCTTGTAGTCAATCAACCAATCGTCGTTGTCCTTCGCTGCATTTTGCATTTGAAAGGCGGTGAAAACAGCGTCATAGGTGTCTCCAGCATCTTCATGCGTAGAATAAGCGCGAATAAACCACTTCCCCTCTTTCTTGAGCTCGATCCGGTTCTGAATGAACTGGATGTTCTTTAAACTATAGCGGTTATCTCCTTGATATACGGTGGTTCCCGTTCCATAATTTAATGCGTACATCAATTCGACATCGGGTTTGATTTTATAGTGAAAGCTCGCCGCAAATTTCCCGTTTCGCGTATCGTAATCCACCAATTGAGGTTCTGAATATCCAGTGCGGTGCAAAATCCCAAGCCCTGGAACATCGCGCAAATTCAATGCATCGGTATAATCGTTAGATCTACTCGCTAAATCTTCGTCACCGTAGGTATTGATTCGATCCCAGCCGCCTGGATTGCCAAATGGCGCATCGGTACCATCTACGGGCTGGTCATTCGTCGCCTCCCAATCGTAGGCTGTCAGATAAAACAAGTTCAATTTAATAGCGAACCGATCTGTTCCCTGTTTATCTTGAAAAACGTGGGCGTAACGAACTGCTACCTCAGTTAATGAGCGCTCCCCCACTTTCAATGATGCACTCAAGCCTTGGTACCGAAATGGATCCTTCGTTTCCATTTGAATAACACCGTTAAAAGCACCGGGTCCAAAAAACGCCGAACTCGCACCGGCAACGATATTCACGCGCGCCACATCTAAATCGCTAGCTCCTAAAAAATTCCCTAAACTAAAGTTGAGCCCAGGAGCTTGATTGTCCACTCCGTCAATAATTTGAAGCGAACGAACGGGCGAAGTTGAGTTGAAACCTCGAGTATTGATGATCTTAAAACCCATACTGGCCGAAGTCATATCCACCCCTTTCAGATTTCCTAAGCTTTCATAAAAAGAACCAGAAGCCGCCTCCTTTATGGCAATTACATCTAGTGTTTCAACAGTTAATGCCGCCTCTTTCTGCTTTTTCGTGATACGCGATTCAACCACCGTAACATCGTTGAGATTGAAACTAGAAGGTTTTAACTTCACTTTGAGCACATCTGTACTCGATTCAACGCGTTGTTCAATTTGCTCGTAGCCGATGTAACTAATCTGTAGAATAAACGGATACGCCGTAGGTCCCGGATTTAGGGTGAACTTACCATCAAAATCCGTCGATGCTCCTATTTGAGTTCCCTTTATGACAATTCCGGCTCCGAAAACAGGTTCTCCCGTTTCGGCATCTTTAACAGTTCCCGATATATCCTGAGCATAAATCGATTGCGCTGAAAATAATATAAAGGCCAAAATGTAGCCAAGTCGTAGTTTTTTCTTCATGTACTCACTGGTTCTATAAGCTTCCTAAACTAGAAAATATCTTCTAAACTCTTATCTAGTTCACCCTAGCGGGTGGATTTTATTACTTTTGCCCCTCTTAAATTAATAAAGCCCTCTATGATTAACGGTAAGAAACTCGTCGTGGTATTGCCCGCTTACAATGCGGCAAAAACATTAGAACAAACCTACAACGAATTGCCTATGGACATCGTTGACGATGTTATTCTCGTTGACGACCACAGTCCGGACAACACAATGGAGGTTGGTAAGAAATTGGGAATCAAACACATTATTCGCCACGAAAATAACAAAGGGTACGGCGGAAACCAAAAAACATGTTACAATACAGCCCTTGAACTCGATGCCGATATCGTAGTCATGGTTCACCCCGATTATCAATATACTCCGAAGCTTGTTGCTTCTATGTCTTATTTGATTGCCAACGGACTTTATCACGTTGTTTTGGGTTCCCGTATTCTCGGAAAGGGCGCATTGAAAGGTGGAATGCCCTGGTACAAGTACATCGCAAACAGAATTCTTACGTTGACGCAGAACATCCTCTTGAACGAAAAGCTTAGTGAATACCACACGGGGTATCGGGCTTTTTCAAAAGAAGTATTACAGAGTATTAACTACAATGTCAATTCCGATAACTTCATTTTTGACAATCAAATGCTTTCTCAAATCTTTTATGAGGGTTACGAAATTGCCGAAGTAACTTGTCCAACAAAATATTTCGACGACGCCTCATCGATTAATCTAAAAGATAGCTCTGTTTATGGTTTGGGCGTACTGCGCGTTTCACTGATTCACCGTTTGTGTAAAATGGGATTGATGAAAAGTAAACTCTACAAAGACTAACTAAGGTTTCGCTTTCCGTAAGTACAGAGCATAACCACCCCTCTCATCAACGAGTTCGAGTTCTGAATAGCTATTTAATAGCTCCTCAATTCGTTTATTCCTACTTACGAAGTAGGCATTCTTATCAATCTCACCCGTTAAAAGCCATTGCTCTTCGCTCATACCTTGCGGTTTTATGCTAGGGCCTGATTTTTCACCGTAGAATAAATATCCATACGACTTCATTCCAATGGGTATTAAATAAGCACCGTCCTCCGCTGCCCTTTTGTAGAATTCAATAGCGGAGTTCTGGAAATAGCGTTCTGCTTTGGGTGTAATAACCAGAAGAACAATCATAGTAAAAACAAGCCCTGTTGTTAATTGATAACGGGCCAAGTTTATTTTTCCGGCCGCTAGGCCGAAAAGAAAGACTGCTGAAAACAAGAAATAAGCCGCACCAATAAAGCGAGTATAAAGCGGCCATTCGATCTCCTGAGTGAACTGTGCGGTAGTAAACATATCCACGTTCGACCAATCAATAGAATCGGCAATTACTTCGAGCCAGGGCAATACGCTAAATGCAATGGAAACCAAAAAGGCGGTAACGATTCCCAAAATGGCGAGTGCTTTTGGGAGTTTTGCCTTTTTCTTTTCGAGCCTATAGAGCGTGAGCGCGGCCAAGAACGTCAAAGGAAAATAAGTAAGTGAAGAATAGTGAACGATTTTCGTTTTCACCACAGAAAACAAAATGAGAACAACCCAGAACATAATCTTCATCCAAAGGTGGAAATGCTCTCGTTCGTAGGTATCGAGTCGCTTTTTACCCATCGAAGGAATGGCAAAAATACTAATGGGAAAGCAGCCTATTAGCAGCACAACGAAATGATAGTAAAATGGCTGGGCATGCCCAGCTACTCCTGTTGAGAAAAGCTCTTGCTGAACCCGTATAAATTCAAAAATAACTTCTGGGGTACCGGAGATAAAATGGTAGAGGAACCAACTTCCGCCCACGGAAAGAAACACGGCCAGAAAAAGCAAGATTTGTGGGATTTTTGGAAATCCGTAAAATCGCTTAACAAGATAATAGACCAAGGCGCTAAGCCCGAAGATTAAGAATCCGACCGGACCTTTAACCAGGAGTGCTAGAGCCATGAAAAAACCGCTGAGTATCACTACACGCTTTTTTCGTTCTTGAAATTTCGACGTAAAGCGCGCGCCATAATAAATACCGAGAAATATAAAGAGGTTAAACCATGGGTCAATGATTCCAGTTTTGAAATACATCACTGGAAGAAGGGCTCCGAGGTAGGTCAGCACCCACCAGCGAGCCAAGGTATTGTCGAACCAACGTCGACCAATATTGTAAACCACCACCAAGGTGAACGCTCCACAAATGGCATTGGGAAGGCGAGCGGCAAATTCATTGACTCCAAAAATGGACATGGAAAGGCTCTGCATCCAAAAGAATAATGGAGGCTTCTCGAAGAACGGCTTGAAATCGATTTGCACATAACTGAAATTGCCTGTCAGCAACATTTCACGGGCCGCTTCGGCAAAATTGAGCTCATCCCAATCGAATAAATGAACCGTGCCGAGCATGGGAAGGAAAAGCAATAACGCTCCAATAAAAATGAGGCCACTATGAAGCGCGTTATCTTTCATTTAATAGTGATTAACGGCTTGCCCCAACGGCTTTCGAGCTCACCTGTTCCTCGATAAAATAAGGGGTAGCAAAGGGCAACAACGGATGTGCCTACTAAAGAACCAATGTAGATATCTTCAAGAAAATGTTGACTCAAATATACCCGCGACAGACCTACTAAAAGGGCTATCGCGAAAAAAGACAAAGATGTCCACTTCCGATTCACTACGAGCGCAAGGCTGAAGTAAAGGCAAAACGCGGCGGCGGTATGTCCTGAAGGGAAACTGAAGTTATTGTGTTGCTCTACGCCGGCAACGGTATGCCATTGATCATTAGTGGAAAAGTAATGAAGGGGACGAAAATGATCTGGAAATAAAGACCTTTTGAGAAACTGAACGAGAAATGAGTCGATGATACTGGTTGTCGCGATAAAAGCACCTGCCCGCAGTTCGACAAAAAGGAGCAGCACAAGTGTGATGATACCGACGGTATAGCCATCACCCAGATGAGTGACATACTTAAAAAACGTATCAAAAAAACCGGAGTGAAAACGATTTAGTTGAAGGTGGAGTTCCTTTAAATCAGAAGACAACAGTAATACCGCCCCTGCGGAAACAAGAAATAACAAATAGGGAAAGAGGAACCATCGCGCCGAGAGGCGCCATCGATTACTGCTGGAAAAGGTCATGACCCGATTGCGTGCAGCAAATTGTGAATCTGGCTTTCCCATAACATTTTGCTTTCTTCGAGCTCGTCTTCCACGGCGTAATCTGTAATCAATAACGACACATCTTTGGTAAGGTCGTCAATTTCAATTCGGAACTCGAAATAGGTGTCCTCATCATTCTCGAGCCAGCGCAGTTTCATGTATGCATTCGGCTTTTTACTGATGATTTCTGCTTCTTCTTGGCTGTCATCCCAAATGAAGACATATTTTTTTCCTCTAAAATTTACGTCGTCGGCAAACCACTCAGATAGCCCCGAGGGTGTAGTTAAGTATTGGTAAAGCATCTTTGGAGAGGCCTTTACAGGAAATTCGAGTTCGTATTTAATCATGTCGGACATGCGCGGTAATTTGATGGGTCGCAATATATAAAAATACGGCGTTTAGAAAGTTGTAATAAAAAATCAATTTACGCTATATTTGCAGCCTCAATTTTGAAGGCGAGGTAGCTCAGCTGGTTAGAGCGTCGGATTCATAACCCGGAGGTCGGGAGTTCAAGTCTCCCTCTCGCTACAACAAACACAAGGTCCCGCATCAGCGGGGCCTTTTTGCTTTTCGCATTGAGCAAAGTTTACTTTGGCGAAAATGAGTAAAGCAAAAGAAAGCTGAGTGTAACGAAGCCTTGTTTTGGTTGTAAGGCCTCCCCATAAACGACTCAGCGACCGTAGGGAGCTAACTCTCCCTCTCGCTACAATTCGAAACTAAGTCCCACAACAGCGGGACTTTTTCTTTTTTGCCTATCCCCTCTCACTAGGTAAATGGCTCACTTCAATTAAGTTGACTTCAATATAGCCTCGCCGTGAATGGAACGATCAAGACCTTCCAATTCCTCTGAATCTGATACGCGCATTGGGATCATTAGGTCTACAATTCGCAAAATGGCATAAGAACTAACCCCAACAAAGACAACTACAAACAACAAAGCTCCAAGGTGTTTCAAAAAGAGTGTTGGGTCGCCTGTAGTAAGCCATCCGCCTTCCTCAGCATAGACTCCGGTCAAAATCATTCCTATCATCCCGCCGAGCCCGTGACAAGCGAAAACATCTAAGGTGTCGTCCACACTCGAGCGTTTAAATCGTTCTACTACAATATTGGAAACGAGTGCTGCTGACAAACCGATAATTAATGACGGTCCATAGCTTACGAATCCCGCCGCAGGCGTAATAGCAACCAAACCAACAACAGCGCCAATGCACGCTCCTAAAGCCGTCGGTTTTCGGCCCATCATGACATCGTATAAAACCCAACCGATCATGGCAGCTGCCGAAGCAAAATGGGTATTCACAAAGGCCTTTACAGCTAATGAATCTGCTGCTAAGGCCGATCCAGCATTGAATCCAAACCATCCGAACCAAAGTAAACCTGTTCCGAGAATAACATAAGGCACGTTAATTTCAGAGGGATCTACCAACTCTTTTACTTTTCGGGGGCCTAGATACCAAGCTCCAACAAGCGCCATTATTCCCGCGCTGATATGAACGACGGTTCCTCCAGCAAAATCAAGCACCCCCAGAGTGAATAAAATACCATCTGGATGCCACGTCCAATGCGCTAAGGGACAGTAAATCAAAAGTGAAAAAAGAACCATTAATACTGCGTAACTCCAAAACTGTAATCGTTCGGCCATAGACCCCGTAAACAGTGCAGGAGTAATTATGGCGAACTTCAATTGAAACGCGGCGAATAGGATAAAAGGAATACCCGTGGCTATTCGAGGATGGGCTGCAGTCCCTACGTCATTAAAGAATGCGAAGCTCATTGGGTTGCCGATCCACCCGCCTAAACTATCGCCAAAAGCAAGGCTAAAACCTATAGCATACCAGAAAATACTCACCACTCCTAGTGCAATAAAGCTTTGAAGCATTGTACTCACCACATTTTTGGCCCTTACCATACCCCCGTAAAAAAAACTGAGCCCTGGAGTCATAATTAGAACAAGTCCGGCAGCCGTTAACAGCCAGGCTATGGTACCTGAATCCCAAGCTTCAGTGGATTCAGGGTGGCTAGCAGGGTAAATACTGGCAATTATAGCGACCAGCACCAGAAGAAAAAACATTAATCGCGACACATATTTCTTTCTTGTTTCCATACAACCCTACTTTTTTGATGGTTAAAGAGTAAATTTATTCACCTACTACCAATCAACCCCTATTTTTTAAGGGGTATTGATGCAATTTATTAACAATTATAAATATAACCCCCTCAATATGCAATGAAGAATACTTGCGTGTTGATTTTTCTTTTGATTGTGCTTTTTTTCGGACCTTTAATAGAGAAAACGGGATCAACATGAATGCCATCACCACCATCCAAGAATTGAGCAATGAACTGAGCAAAGGGCCTGGAAAAGACGGCTATATGGGCATCCTAAAGCGCGTTCAACTGGATATAGAAAAGGAAGTGTACCCCTTGTGCACATGGAACGATGAGCAATACACTCGTATCCCGCTGTTTAAGAATAGCGATTGTGAATTACTATTAATGTGCTGGGAACCGCACCAAACCTCTCCCATACATACGTATGACTATCAAGAAGGCTGGTTATATATTCTTCAAGGGGAACTTTGCATTGAGCAGTATTTTACTTCAATGCTTGAAAACAAACTTAAGCTGATTGAAAGTACGCGCCTTCCGGAAAAGTCTATCCCCTACCTAAATGATTACATCGGATTCCACCGCGGATTTAACTGCGTGGATCGGAGAACGATTAGCCTTCATATATACAGTCTACCCATTGAAACATGGCAGGTTTACGATGAGGAAAATAAACGCGTTCATCCCATGAGTGTTTGGAGTGATCCCCTCACGAAATAAAAAAAGCCCGCTTATAGAGCGGGCTTCGTTCACTTTAAATAAAACATCATGCTTTACCCTTGAGCATTAAATCCCAATACATAAAGGGTAATCCATATTTTTTAAGCATCCACATACTCCATTTTTCTTTAGTCGTATCGACAAAAGTACTGATCATAGGATCGCTCATTCTTTTGTTTTCATATCCGAATTCGGCAAGAACCATTTTACCATATCCTGTGACCAAGGGGCAAGAAGAATACCCTTTATAGCCGAGATTATGTGCATGGCGCCCTTCAATCATGTTTAAAATATTATCCACAACTACTGGGGCCTGCTTTCTAATGGCCGCACCCGTTTTTGCCGTAGGTAAGGCTGCAGAATCTCCTAGTGCAAATACATTCGAGTAATCGGGGTTCTGCATCGAATGAATATCGACGTTCGCCCATCCTTTACTCGGACCTTCTTGGTGGGCAATCTTTGACTTCTTGACAAAATCCGGAGCGCTTTGTGGAGGTGCTAAATGAAGCATATCAAACTCAATCTCCTCAATGTATTTTTCTGGCGTTCCGCTCTCAGTAACAACCATACAGCCCATATTGTCGTATTTAGTTACTTCATATGTAGCGACCTTTTTCTCGCCGTCTATCTTCAATAAGCGATGATGAAAACGAGTATCGATACCGTAGCGATCAACCACCTTGTCTAAGGTGATTGCGAACTCTTTCACCCCGAATATCACACTTCCAGGGGAAGCGAAAACGACTTCACTCTTATCTTTTAATCCGTGCTTTCCGAAATAATCGGCCGCCAGGAACATAATCTTCATTGGCGCACCTCCGCACTTTATTGGAGTTGCAGGCTGCGTGAACAAAGCTTTGCCTCCCTTCCAATTTTGCAGTATCTCCCATGTATATTCTGGATCGATATAATTAGAACATACATTGTTCTTCCCCATGGTCTCAGCCAATCCTTCAATTCCGTGTAGATCTATTTGAATTCCAGGTGCAACCACTAAGTATTCATACTCAATTTCCTCACCATTTCGGAGCACTACCCTATTGTTATCGGCATCGATTTCCTCTGCGTACTCTTTAATCCAAGTGACTCCAGCGGGAATTAAAGAACGTTCGTCACGTTCCGTCTTTTTCATGTCAAATGTACCCGCGCCGACTAAGGTCCAAGCAGGTTGGTAATAATGCTTGTCAGACGGCTCAATGATGGCGACATCGAGCTTGTTATTCTTTCTCATCATTTGAGCGGCTACCGTGATTCCGGCAGTTCCACCCCCAATAATTAATACTTTGTGATTTTTCATAGCGTTTATTTTTTTCAAGTTAATTGAGCTTTTCATAGCGCTTGTCGGTAAAATAGTCCCGAGGCCCACCCCTGAGCCTCGGGACACGCTATGAACCTACTAGACGCTTAAAGCATCGTGGAAGGGCATACATATTCAGACATAGGCAAACTTGTTTGCTCTATGGCTTCAAAACCTCCGGCAACGTCTACCAACTTGTGATAGCCTCTCGCCTTCAGTATACTGATGAATACCATACTTCGGTATCCTCCAGCGCAATGGACATAGTACTTAGTATCTGCGTCCAAATCGTTCATACGGTCGTTGATGACATCTAGGGGCATATTATCGAAGCCTAAAACATGCTGACTGTCAAACTCACTTTGCTTGCGAACGTCCACAACCATAGGTGAAGCTTGTTCCACCAAATCGCTTAATTCGACGGCTGTTACCTGAGCAACTTTATCGGCCTCACGGCCCGATTTCTCCCAAGTTTCAAATCCGCCATCTAAATAACCAATGGCATTATCGTATCCCACCCTACTCAAACGAGTCACTACTTCTTCTTCGCGACCGGGGTTAACAACCAATAAAATGGGCTGCTTTAAATCGGGTATCAAGGTTCCTACCCAAGTGGCGAAATTTCCGTCAATTCCAATAAAAATAGACCCGGGAATGTGACCGTCACGAAATTCATCTTGCGATCGGGTATCCAGTATGATGGCGTCTGTTAAATCGACACTTTTCATGAAGTCTTCAGGATTCAAGGCGTTTAGACCGCGGTCCATTACCTCTTCAAACGAGTCGTACCCCATTTTATTCATCACGGCATTCTTAGGGAAATACTGGGGAGGATTCACCAACCCGTCTGTTACTTCCTTTACAAACTCCTCGCGCGTCATATCCGCCCGAAGGGCGTAATTGGTTTTAAGCTGATGGCCCAAGGTATCTATGGTTTCATCGCTCATCTTTTTACCACAAGCCGAACCCGCTCCATGACCAGGATAAACAATCACATCTTCGGGTAACGTCATCACCTTATCACGCAACGAGTCAAATAAATGCCCTGCTAAATCTTCTCGGCTTAAATCTGTCTTCACTGCCAAGTCCGGACGACCTACGTCGCCAATGAATAAGGTATCTCCAGTGAAGATCGCATGTTCGTTGCCCTGTGCATCAATTAAAAGAAAAGTAGACGACTCCATAGTGTGACCAGGAGTATGAAGTACTTTAATCTTTATTTCACCTAAGTTGAGTATTTCACCATCAGAAGCGACATGAGCATCGTAGTTGGGCTTTGCTGTTGGACCAAATACAATTTGAGCGCCGGTTTGCTTTGCTAAATCAATATGACCTGAAACAAAGTCCGCGTGAAAATGCGTTTCTAGCACGTATTTAATTTTCGCACCATCCTTTTCAGCACGGTCAATATAAGGCTGGGTTTCGCGCAGTGGATCAACAATGGCTACTTCCCCGTTCGATTCAATATAATAGGCCGCTTCAGCCAAGCAACCCGTATAAATCTGTTCTATTTTCATATTACTAAGTGGTTTATTGTAACTATCCTCAAAAATAGAACGATGCGAG
>ENA-OUOG01002245-OUOG01002245.1-marine-metagenome-genome-assembly--contig:-NODE-2245-length-20486-cov-3.867166_pt1 | contig 20486 bp, 6 predicted proteins | sample MGYA00248635_ERZ508505 | MGnify/ENA primary metagenome ERZ508505 (study PRJEB26176, sample SAMN06267871) | marine metagenome | isolation source: Saanich Inlet, British Columbia, Canada | place: Pacific...
CAGAAGTTTATTGATCAAGCGCAGTCATTAAACTTAATGATTCATCCAAGTGTACCAGCTAAAGATATTAATCAGCTGTATTTATTTGCGCATGAGTCAGGAGTAAAAACTTTATACTATCAATTTAGTATGAGTTCTGCTCAAGCATTTTCAAGAAACATTCTTGAGTGTGCTTCTTGTGAAGGGTAAATATTAATCTATGTAGGAGAAAACCATCATTGACTTCTTATTTAAGGGTTGATGATGGTTTTTTCATTCATGAAAAATTCGTATATTATATATATGAAAGAATTATTAAATAGTATTACAGACACTAGAATGGTGTATCTTATGATGTCCATTGTATTATTAGTAGGTTATTTCCTTCAATCATGGGGTGTTGTGATCTTTGTCACATTTATGTTGAATGTAGGTTTATGGACCGGGTTTTGCCCATCTAAATGGTTATTTGGAAAATTAGGATTTAAAAAAACTAACCTGTAATGTCAGCCCTTCAAGGAATATCATTAAATGCTAAGATATCATTGGTAGTAGCAGGTGTTATTATGCTTACATTTTTTGCAGTACAAACTTGTATTGTATTTGGATTATGTGAGCCAACTTTATTTTTAGCTAAATTTGGTTGGGGTTGTGTGATTTTTTTTATGCCACCCTTCTTTAAAGTAGTTCAGGAGTTTTTAAATCAAAAAACTAAAACAACAAATAAACTTAATCAAAAAAACATTTACCTGGAGCATGCTGCTAAAATTATTAGACATGATATGCATTCCGGTATAAACACTTATTTACCCAGAGGTATAAAATCTTTAAACAGGAGGCTTACTGAAGATAATATAAAAGAACTTAAGATTAAATCACCTTTACAATTAATTACTGATGGTTTAGCTCATGCTCAAAAAGTATATGCTGGAGTTTATGAGTTTACAAATCTTGTAAAAGAAGGAGCATCTCTTAACACAAAAGAATGCAACGTAAAAGAAATATTAGAAGACTATTTAAGACTAACTGCTTATAGGAGTCAAGTTATATTAAATGACAACTTACCTACATTAGATATAAATGAAGCTTTGTTTTGTACAGCTATTGACAACCTAATAAGAAACGGTTTAAAATACAATGATTCAGGAACAAAGTGGGTGAAAATATATATGGAAGATAAATATATTGTGGTAGAGGATAATGGCCGTGGTATAACAAATGAAGAATTTAAGGAATTATCAAAAGCATACGCAAGAAAAAAAGACCAACAAGAACAAGGTACAGGTTTAGGTTTAAACATCTGTATTGAAATTTTAAAAGAACACAAGTACACAGTGTATGCAGAAAAAAAAGAAATAACAACCGGAACAAAAATAAAAATAAAATTATGATTAACACATTAATGCTAATAGATGACGAGAACCTTTTTCATTTGGTCTTTGAAGATGCTTGTTCAATATTAGATATGGCATTGTCCATTGAAGCTCTTGACTCTTCAGATGAAGCTGATAGAAAATTTAAAAGTTGGTTCCCAGATGATCCAAATCATGAAAGGCCTGAATGCGTATTTGTTGATTTAAATATTATAGGTTCTTCTTATGACGGGATAGAGATGATTAATAAAATCAACAATGAATATGGCAATGGTGTTGTGATTGGTATTATTTCAAGTAGCTCAGACAATTTTGAAATTGAAAAAGCAAAAGCTGTAGGCGCTCAATTTTGGATTATTAAATCTGATGATATAGAGCCTAGACTGGAAGAGTTTAAAAAAGACTATGAAGGTTACAAAAACAAAACAGCTCCGTTTAAAATTTATAAATAATGATAGAAGTAAGTGATTACACCAGAGAAGTTTTATTAACTGTTGCTAAAACTAAAAAAATTTATGTTGAAGGTAACTTCCTTAAATTATTAAAAGCAAAACCTGGTGATACTGAATTTGAAGAGTATTTAAAGTCATGTAAAGAAAAAGATACAGCAACTCGCAAAAAAAGATTAGATGTAACTAAACAAGTTCAGCTTCAAAACAAAGAGTTAGCTGAAGCAGCAAAAAAAAATGAAGCTTTAATGGTTGAATTACAAGAAGCTTTGGATGATGCTAATAATTTAAAATGCGCAGCAGAAGAAAATGCTGATAAAGCACTTCAAGATTTAGAGGTTATGCAAAAACGTAGCCAATTTGAGTTGATAGGAACAATAGTTAATGTAGCTTTGTGGGTAATTGTTGGAGTAGGTGTACTTACAACAGTTATGTATGGTATAGCTTTAATGTCTAAAACAGATACACAAATTATAGGATCAACATGGAGTAACATGTTTGGTATACTATTGACAAATGCATTCTCTATAGTAGGTACTATAATGGGTGTTAAATATGCAACAGAAAAAAAAGAATAATATGAAAACCAAAAACAACCTTCAAATACTTTTATTTATAGCATTAGTTATTATAATATTATCAAGCAAAGTTTGTTCTTTTGATAAAAATATAAAACCTGCAGAAACTATAACAGTAACAGAAACATTAATATCATATGATACTATCAATGATACAATTTCAGAATATATTCCTAAATGGAAAACTAAAATTGAAATAGACACGTTTTACGCACCTGTTGATACAATGGCAGTGTTAAAAGACTACTATGCTAAATATCTTTATGTAGACACCATTAAAATAGATACAATAGGTTATCTTGTGGTAAAGGATAGTATCACTGAGAATAAAATCTTATCACGTAATATTAAAACAAATATTTTATTACCTGTTACAACTATAACAAGTACAACTACAACTTACATTAATAAAATAGATTTTTACGTAGGGTTAAAAGCTCAAGGTACGTCAAATCAACTTAACTACATAGGTGGTGAATTTTTACTTAAAGGTAAAAAACGCAAAGCTTATAGTTTAGGTGTAGGTTTAAATAATGAATTAAAACCTGTAGTTTCTGGAGGTATATATTTTAAATTAAGTAAATAAAAATTCGTAAATATTATTAACACTTACGGAATATAAAAGTCTCTTTTTTGATCAAGGTTAGCCCATTTTTGCGCTGTGTAAATAAAAGGTAAAACATCAGCCCATTCTTTTGCAGCTTTAAGTTGACCTTTACGTTTACCTCTTTGATATACATAATCTTTATTAGCATAAAACTCTTCATTACTTTCAAATAAAAAACTACCTCCTGTCCAAAAAGTAGTATTGACAGCTTCTGCCATTTCTCCCAACGTCCTTGAAGATGCTAATGGATTTTTTACAAACCCATATGCTTCTTCAAAACCAAGGAAAGGTACAAATGCTATAAGTTCTTTATACGCTCTATCTGTTTGATATCTGCTTAAGTTTTTTAATTTTTTAATTATATCACTGTCATCATCTTCTGCAGCAAAGAAAGTAGCTAAAACATCTTTCATTAAATAAGTTGTAAGTATTAAACCAAGTTCACCAAAAGTTTTATATACATTACGTATTTTATTTTGAACTTTTTGATTAGCATGTCCTAGACCTGAATTTTCGTTATCAATAATTTCTTTTTGTACTTTGCTATACTCTTCAATTATATTAGCTCCTTGAGATATGTTTTGAGTAGCATATGCTATAAATTTAAAAAATGATCTATAACGTCCTTCAACCCAATCCAAATTTTCATCATAATATTCTTTTCTAAATCTAGCTTTAATTGCTGGTGCCACCCATTTTTTAAATTGTGCAATTAATTTTCCCGCGTTATGAGCTTGAATTACCATTCTATCAGCGTAAGCATAGTTACCATGCATTGTTTTATTTACTTCTCTAATTTTATTTCTTAATTTATATCTAAATTTATCACTCCAAGTAAATTCATCTCCATCACGGTCAATAACTTTTTCATATTTATCATTCCATTTAATTTCTTGATTTTTAGCATCCCAAATAAATGCATTATATAAACTTACTTCATTTCCTGCTTTATCTACAGCTTTATAAGAATCTAGAATAGCCATACCAGTTTGACTTTGAACATTGTATTCAAATGAATCATTTAATATATAAGTCCAATCAAACATTTTATTAAAAAAACTTTTTTCATCAGCTAAATTTTCACGTATATCTTCTGAACTATCAAGCATTCCTATAAAATCAACCATGCCTTCATATTTTGACATTGGTTTTTTTACGTCATAATATTTATTTTTATCTTTTCCTGCAATATAAGCAGTTCTTTTTATTAATGCAGGTATAGCATCTTTGTTATATTCTGCCTTCATTCTCATGTAAGCTTTTCTATCAAAGTAATTTCCACCAGCAAGTTCTATAGTATTAGAAAGTTTACCCATAACAAGGTTATTAATGTTACCAAGAGGGTTTGTTGCTACATATGCTAAAGAAGAATATTGAATTAATCCATTTACTGATTTATCCCACCAATTTTTTGTAGTATCTTCATTGTCATAATAAACCATTGAAGCCCATTTTTTAAGTCTTCTTTCTATGTTAGACTCTAACTTATTTTCTTTTTTATTTATTTTTTTATATGCTACAGAAGTTATATCCGTGACAGCACTTGAAATTTTTTCATATTTTGTAATTTTAGGATTAGGATTTAAATAATCTCTTTCTTCTACAACTTTTATAAAAGCTTGAACCGTTTCTTCAATTGAAGACATTGTTTCAAAGTTTTCAGCCATTGCTGCAAATTTCATAAGACTTGTTCCTAAATCTAAACTTAACGTTGATGCTGTAGGTTTGTTTAATAATTTTGTTCTTTGCGCAATTAAAATATTTTGTTCACTTTCATATTTATTTGTTGATATTTTATTATTCTTTTTTTGTTGCGCTAAAGCTTCTAGTTTATCATTTATTTTTTTAATATCTGCTTCATCAGCTAAACTTCCTGTGAAGTATATAGGTAATGATGGTTCTATTTCACCTTTTTCATTTGTAATAACTCTAGTAAATTTACCAGTTTCGGTTATAAAATCATCAGCTTTACGTTTCATTCCCGCCCACATTTTAGCAAACAAAGGACCTTCTCTCTTAATTTTTATACCAATATTACTTTGGATAACCGGTATTTTACCAAGCATTTGATCTTGAACATCTTGTGGTAGCTTCTTATTTAAATCTTCCATTGTATTCACGTAAAACTCATAAAATTCTTTTCTAGCTTCACCTAATGCATCTGTTGGATTCATTAATTTTTCATACTTGGGATTAATCATGCTAACTTCTGTACCATTTATTGTAGCAAAATCTTTTGCTATTCTATATTTATTAAAAGGTACCCAAAATTTACCAGGTGTTACAACACCAGTTGGTTCACCATTTGTTTTTTCAGCAAACATCGTCTCTTTCCATTCACCATATGTATTTTGAAAATATTTCCAATTTTTATCAGATACACCTCTTTTTTTTATCCAATTTATTGCGCCACTTTCATAAACTACAGGAGATGCATATTTTGCTCTTATATCTATATACTCTTGTGTATACTCATGATAAATACCACTTATAATTTCACCGTCTGAATCTGTTCTTTCAGCAGTCCAAAATTCTTTTTCAATTTGTTTTTTTTCATATAAAGCTTTATTTGCATCTAAATCTTCTGTAGTTGCCTCATCTCTATTAGCAATTGGTATATAACTTAACCTATTACCATCTGAATCTGATAAATCTTTTCTAATGCTTCTTATTTTATCATAATATTTTTCCCCTAATCTCCTTACAATATATCCAGTTGCTTCATCATTTTCACCAAACTCAACCATGTAACGAAATATTTCTTCAGGTTTTTTTGATGGATCTAATTTTAATAATTTAGATGCATAATAAGCAATTTGATTTTGTCTAAAACTAGCTTTATCTTGAAATTCTTGTACTTTTGCTTTGTAAATTTTATCTAAAACAGCTAATAAAGTATCTTTACTTGTAGCTAAATCACCTGTGAGATACTCATAGTCTGGAATATCTCTAACTTGAGTTAGTATAGCATTTAAATCTTCTTCTGTAAAAGCAGCATTTGATGTATTTTTAACAGTTTCTTTAACGTAATTAAAAATTGCTGTATCAATTAAACCCGGATCTGTTTTTGTTCCTTTAAGTCTATTTAATTTATTTTGTAAAGTAATAACTAAATTAGCTTGTGTTTTGGATAATGGAGATGATTCAACATCTTTTAACTCAATTAATCCATTAAAGCTTAAACTATATCTTTCAAAATTTAAAACATAAGTAATATACTCAGGTTTATTTACATTATTTGGATCAAGAACATAATCAGTATACTCTTGTACATCTTTAATTGCTTGTCGAATAACTCTTGTGTATTCAGCTTTAATTGCCATTGGACCTTGTAAAGCTGCAATTTCCATAGAACTAATCATTTCGTTAATTGATTCTATTGTGGCTTCTTTAGTTTTTGTTAATTCAGCAACACCTTTACGTTGAGCAACACTTTCTTTTCTTTTAATAAGTCCTAACTGAAAATCTTCTAATGCATTTAAATATACATCAAACTCAGTTACACCTTTACTATCTTCAGAAGCTTGTTCTTCTTCTGTAAAAAATTCATCATCATTAAAAACACTGGAATCATCTGACTCATTTTGTTTTTTCTTGTTTTTTTCTTTTTCTAATACATTTTCATTAGCTGGAATTAATGCATTAACATATTTTTCATTTTGAGTGGTTGGATGATTGTATATACCTTCTACTTCGTAATCACCTTCAAAAACCTCTTTACCATTTGCGTCTTTTTTTAAATTAACTTTTATATGAAAAGTTGATGTAGCATTTTTAGCATTTGATATTTCATAACCCATATTTTCAAGCATTCTTCTATATAAATTTACTTGCATGTTATGTTGAAAACTAGTGCTTATTTCTGTTAAATCAGATTTCTGTTTTAACATAGAGTCATTTGCTAAAGGATATTTTCTATTATAATTTTCACTATCTGATTTTAAATAGTTTTTACTTGTTTTTAAATCAAGTATTTTTAATTTACCACTAGGTGTTACAATAATAACATCTGCTGTTCCTGCTATTTTAGTTTTTTCATCAAATAAAATTACTTGTGGAATTGCCACAGAACCATCAGCTGTTAATGTTTGCATTCTTGTTTGAATATCTATAAAAACTTTTCTTGCTTTTTGAACATCAATAGTTTCTAAACTATTTGCTATATCATCAAATAAAACATCTCCTAGTACACCATTTAATATTTTATCAAAGTCATTACCAATAGCAAGATTTAAAGCACGTTCTTCTTTATTTTCAAATGCACCTTTAATTGCCGTTGTTGCTGATGTATATTCTATATTATTTACAAAATCAAAATATTTATGTGCCGCTTCATCAAATAACATAAAATTACCAGTGTCATAAAAATCTGGATTTTGACCAGCTGATAAAGTATCAATTTGTTTTTTTGAACTCATAGCTGCATTAGTTAATTTAATTACAATATCTCTTTGAGTTGCATTTCCCGCAGTTTGTTCTGTAACATAATCAACAATTTTTTGTACTTCTGGTTTTAATGAATATCTAACACCTCCCATTACTTTTTCAAATTTAAAACTAAGATCGGTAGTATTTAATAATCTTGCTATGTCAGATAAACTTGTTGTAGGTTTAATATCACTTGTTTTAAATGTAGCATTTTTAAGATTTACAAATCTGTAGAAATCTTTTATTACTTCTGAAAACCAAGCCATGAATTCTTTTACTTTGTCAAAAAAACTTTGAGCTGGATTTTCTTCATACTCTTTTTTATAATGCCTTGTTAAAGCTTGAGTTGTAATTTCCAAATCTCTTTCGTCTTGGTAAAAACCTTTTTCACTTGAATACTCGCTTTCAATTTGAGCGTATAATTTAGGAAAGGTTTTTTTAGCTTCTGCAGTTAAAGAATCAAACAACTCTCTATTTTCTAAGTATAATGAATCAACAAAGGGGTGTAGAATTTCCTCTATTACAATTTCTTCATTTAATCTTTCTTTTATTAAAATAGCTTGTTTATTATGATAAAAGGAATTAATATTTTCAAAATCAACAGCTTTTTTATCACTAGCTTTTGCTTTCTCATTATATAATACTTCAGCTTCTTTTTCTGAAAGAATTTTAGTTTTTACTTGAGGAAACAAAGCATTAAAGTGTGCAATAATAGATTTTACTTTAACTTGATCATTACCTCTACTTTCAGGAATAGTGTCTTTAATTCTTATAGATTCATCATTTATAACAATCCTATAACTTTTATCTGTCCTAACAAATTCAACAGCTTTACCTTTTCCATGTGGTATATTCCATAAATTAAGTAAAGCTTCTATTCTTTTTTTATTTGGGTCTACAACATTTTTTCTACCAGTTATATACCCGTAACCATTAGGTGTCTTTTTTGATACCTTAACTAACATCATCCCTTTATAATTAGTTACAAAGTTTGTTGATAGAAGATTAGATTTAACATCATCAGCAAATTCTTTTTTCTTTAAAGAGTACATTACCTGTTCATTTCTAATGTACTCTTTAGCTTCAAATACTGTAGGAAAATTTTCAGTCTTATTTAGTTTTTGATAATTAAGAATAACATTATCAGTTTTAATATTACTCTTGTAAACTTTTTTTAAAGCTTTATACTCAGCTAAATTTCTATTTGGACAATTTGCCATGGGTTATTTTTTATTTTATTGTTATAATATACAAGTTTTTAAATGATCTATAAATTCTGAATCTGAATTATAATTTTGTTCTGGATCATCTCTTTGCTCTAACAGTTGTTCTAAGTTTGCAATTCCTTCTTCAGCTGCTAATTTACTTAAATTTTCTGAATTATTTTGAATATTGTTATCCCACCATTTTACTATTCTAGGATATTTTTCTTCAAGCGTTTCTTCCCCACCAAATAAATCATTAATATCAAAACCTTCAGCAGCACTTAAATCAACATTTTCAGTATAAGCTTCTTCATTTTCTTGCATTACTTCACTTGTCATGTCTATATCAGAATCTTCCACAGTTTCATTTGTAAAATCAGAATCAACTAACTCACTAATAAGAACTCGTCCTCTAGGAGCATAAGCATAAGCATTACCGTTTTCAATTTCAATTTCAAAACCGGATTCTTCAGCTCTAACTTTATTGTTCATATAATCACTTAACTCAACGTTTTCTTCTTGGAACTCATCTAATAAACCACGCTCTTCATCATTAACAAATTCTTTGTTTTCTTCATAAGAAGGTCTTGTAAAAGAAACTGTATCAAACATAAATCCATTTGGATGTTGATAATTTGAACCAGCACCTTTAATTAATCTATATTTAGCAGAAATACCTTTAGCAATTAAATTATCTTCATCAATAATATACTCACCTTCTCTTTTATAAGGATTATCTACTTCAATTAACTCATATATTTCTGGAGTTGTTGATGTTATAACACCGGCCTCATTTCTATTATACGCAATATTTTTAATAACAGCAGGGAAACTTAAAATGCTTTTCTTTTTATTTTTTACAATTATAGTTTCTTTTTTAAATCCTAATCCATCTAATCTGTTCAAAGGATCATTTGCCATTTCAACATTTAAAATTGTTTTATTTGCGTCTTTAATTATGTAAGTTGGTAGTTTTGTTATAGAACTTAATTTTTTAGCACTTCCTTCTTCTAAGGCAACATAACCAGAACCATTATCGGTAAGGATGTAACCAAACTCACTTCTTAACTTTTGATCTAAGTAATCAAAAATCTCAGGACTTTCTGCTTTTAATTTTTTCATTTTATCTCCCGTTAATAAAAACTCTGGGAAAACTATTTCTTTTTTTGATTCTAATATTGCATTAATTTCAAAATCTAATCTATTTGCAAAATCACTTAAATCAATAGTATCATAATAAGTTGAAAGATCATACATTAAAGTTAACGGCTTTGCATTATCTAAACCTCTTATTACAGCGCTTCCCGCGGTACCTATTTGATTTTGATTTTCAGCAAAAATATAAATCTTATCTGGATTATTTTGAACTAATTCTTTTGTTATATTTTGATCAGAAACAGAACTTTCTCTATACAAAGATGAATAGAATGGTGTTCCTGATATTCTATTAAGATATACGTTGTTTACGTTAGATTTAGAATACCCATATACAAATTCATTAATTAAACCGTTAAATGTATTTCCAAATTTATTCTGAAATGATTCACCATACCTTTCAGTTTTCATTAAATTAAATATATTCTGCGTACTAGTTGCAAAATTATCTAAGACAGCCGGTGTAACAGCTTCAAGTAAAGAACCGCTTCTATATTGGAAACCATCTTTAACCATCATATAATGAATAAGGTGCATTGCATCTATTTTGTTTTCACCAAATATTTCCATAAACGCAGCTTGAACTCTAATTTTATCTGCATTATTTTTCTTACCAAATGTATTTGATTCAAAATTATGGAACCCTGTTACATTATCTAAATCTGATGCATTTTCACTATAAGCAAAAGCGTGTAAGAAATCATTAGTAGGGTATTGTTCACGTAGTTTAGAAACTAAACTGTGAATATTTAATTTAGAATTAGCTTGTGGGTAAAGCATTTCATTACTTAATGAAGCAAGAGATGACATAGCCCCTTTGTTTTCTAAATCTTTTATGTAAGCTTTAATAGATAAAAATGAAAGTAAATCATTAGATATTTTAGATTTAGTTTCAGTATCCATTACGTATTCATCTTTAGTTAAATTGCTCAAAATAGCTTCATGCATTTTAACAAAAGCAGGAGTTCTAGTCAAAAATACTTGCGGTAAAATAACATCTCTAAAATGTTTAAATACGTTAGTTATATTAGATTGCCACAAGTTAGATTTAAATATTCCTCTAACATCTACAGGAAAAGGTAATAATTTATAATTAGCTTTATTAAACTCTTCATCTGACATTTCAAGACCTAATTGTTTTAATGCATCACTAGTTCTGTCTACATCTACAAAATTTTGACCAAAGCCTTTACTTAAATTCATTACAGAAGATAATTCATTTACAAAAGATTTTATTCTATGACCTGTTTCAAATTGTTTAAATATAGAATATAACTCTATAATTTCTTTATTATTTGCTGTATCTAAATCAATACTTTTTTTAATATGATTTTCTAATAACTCATCTGTAACTGATATTTGTTTAGATTTTATTCCAGGATACTCTTTTTCTATATCCTTTATTAAATACTTTATTCTAGCCTCTATACCAGGATCAGTTGAAGTGTTTTTATTATTTGCTGCAAAGTATTCAGCTTTAATTGCGGGATGACTTACAAGCAATATAGAAGTTTTAATTGGTACTCCTAATTTAGAATAAAGACCAACTAAATTTAAAGCATCTTTATTTAATCCCAACTTTGCGGCAAGACGTTCTTTAGCATTATCTGTCATTGCAGTAATAAGAGCTGATATAATATATTGAGTTCTTTGCCCATCAACTATTTTTCCACCTTCTTTTATTTTTTCATATTGAGCATTAAATTCTGAAAAAGTAATACCATTAAATTTTATTTGAGGTATTGTTTCTTTACCAGCTATTTTTTTACTTCTAATTTTAATGTTATTTTCCCCTAAGAAATTTAAAAATAAGTTAGGCAATACAATTCTACCAATAGATGCGGCACCTTCTTTGTTGTTTCCAAAAGCTTTACTTTGACCATTAATACTATCAACATCTCCCATGTTACCTTCTACTTCTTCTGCTAATTCAGGTAAGTTATCTTTTATATAGTCCCATACATCTGTTAATGCTTTAATATCTGCTGGATCATAAGCGATTGGATTTTGCCCTTCTTTTGCTTCAACTGTATTAGCTTCATTACCCCACATTGCAAATTTGTAATCTAACAATTGATTACTCAATGCTGCCTCATAAGGTTCAGTACCTGTTTTTTTAATATGATTTTTATATTCAGCTAATGTTGTAGGTAATCCTAATAGCTTTAAAGCTTTAAAAGATTCTTTACTTATTTTATTTGCTTTAGCTTTAGCCCACTCAGCATCAGTATATTTTTGTTTATTATTTTTTGTTAATGTATCATAGTTTTTTGCAGCTTTTGCATAATTTGATTTTTTAGAATTTACTTTTTTATTGATGTAATGAATATAATCAGCAAAACCTTCAGCTTTACCAGATCTTTTTGAATCACCATATTCAATTAATTTTCCATTAATTGGACTTTTGTAAAACTCTTTTATATGTGCATAAACTTTATCAATATCAAAATCGGCACCTGATATTTCTATAAGTTCTTTAGAGAATATAGCAGTTGAACCATAATAAATAGGTAAAAAATCTACAAATTTAACAGCCATTGCCGAGTGTTTATCTTGAGATGGTATACGTACAACAAAAGATTTAGATATAATATCATCCATGCTATAACTACTTTCTTCTATTTCACTTGCTTCAATTGAATTAGCAGGTCTCATAGCTTCGCTATATCTTACATTTGTATAGTTACCATTTTTATCATACTCTTTTAAGTTATGTCTTAGTATATCTGATATTACAACACCTTTTCCATTAGATGCTTCTATTAAATCAGCAAGACCTGGTAGATTACCTTCTGCATCAGATTCAAGTTCTATAGGTAAAGGGTTTCTATTATAAGTAACATCTCTTATTACAGAGAACTTATCCGGTACACCATTTTCATCTACAGAAAAAACTTTTCTTACAATACGTATTCCATGATCAGACATTAAAGCATAAGCATCTCCTGCTATTTTTTCAGATATTGTACCTTTTGCAAAATAACTTAAAAATAATTGTTCAAATTCTCTTTGAACTAATATATTATTTAAATCATAGTTTAAATCTTTTTCAAAAAACTCTAATGTACTACTAGAACTTCCACTAGCTTTTAAACTTTCTAAAGCAAAATCTTTAAAATCATTTAATGCAATTGTAAGTTGACCAGTTTCTTTACTAGTTTTTAATTCTCTCATTGCTTCTTCAATTGAAAAATTAGCAATAAGGTTTACTTTATTAAAATATTTAGTATTTAATCTAGCACTTGTTGTTTTATTATATTTTTCTCTCAGTTCTTTTAAAGTAAAAACTTCTCCGGCAATTACTACTTCATAATCATCTTTTAACTCTGAAGTAATTAAAACTTTAAGTTGATTTGGATCTGGGATCTCTTCTTTATTAGAAGGGTTTTCCATCTGAAGACCCATGTAATCAGCATCTAATAATGTGGTATTTACATTGACATTTAAATTATCACTAAACAAATCTTTATGATCAACAACATTTTCTTTCATCATTTTAGAAGCACTCTGCGGATATGCTATAGCAATTGCAGTAGGATTTTCTTCTTGTAATTTTTCTAATTTAAGACGTAAATTATGAAGTGGTTTTGCTTGTACTTTAGCTTCATATATAGGGTTTCCATTTTCGTCTACTCCTGTTTTTCTAGATGTAAGTTCAGGTGTTAATACTACAGCTGACATTTTCAACGAAGTTTTACCATCTGCATAAACAAGTTTTAAAGAATTAAATATAGCACCTAAACTTTTATACCCTTCAATTTTATTTTTATTTTCATCAATATAACCATGAAATAAAGCTGCATCAATAGGTTCTCCTTTTTCAAGTTTATTTAATAAATCAACTTTAGCTTCATCAAGTTTACCAAAACCAAAAAGCATATGTCTTAAAGCTTTAGTTGTTATATACATTTGAGCATCGGCTCTTTCACCTTTACCTCCAGCGTAAACTCTATTAAATTCAGGATCTGTAAAAGTAACCCCTAATATATCTTTAGTTTTATGATTAACACCTTTACTTTTATCATACAGTTTAGAACTTGCAGATATGTAAGAAGCATTACTTAATTTTGCTCTTTTAACTTTATCAATATCATCTTTAAAAGATTTAGCTTGATCCCCATACATCAATTGGTTAATCGCTTTTGTATTTAACCAGTTGTTAAAATAAATTTGCATAAGGTTATAATCTTGATTGTTTCTAATCAAGTTTAATTCCATCATTGCTTTATCACCATTTTCTACACCATCATCATCTTTAAAACCATCTATAATATCAGAAGATATTTTTTGCTCAATTTTACCAGACTCTAAATCTAATCTAAAATTTTCATAATCGTTAATTAATCTTTCTTCTAACAAAGTTTTAAATTCTGACATTGTCATATTGATTCTATCATCTTTTAAAGCTTGTTCTAAACTTATATTTGGATTTTCTTTAGCAATTGTTTCAAGTAAAGTTTTTAAATCTATATCTTTTATAGTTTCAGATTTAGCCATCATTTCTTCAGCCATTGCTTCTTCGGCAGCTTCTAATGCTTTTAAAGATTCAATATTTTCTAATGCTCTTCTATTAATTTCTGTTTCATAATCCCCTTTTGTAGAACCAGAAACATCTTTAATAAATTCTTTTCTCGGATATATAGAATGAACATACTCATGAGCTAATACAAATTCTTCAAACTCTTCATAAGTTTTAAATTGATCTTCCGGTAAGTTTTCAGCTCTAGAAGTTATTTTTTCACCGTCAATAGTTTCAACTAACTCTCTCATGTTAGTCCAACTTTTTTCTTTAAACTTTGTTTTTAAAAGAGTTCTATTTACTAATATTTGACCTTTGTCAAATCGAGCAGCTCCTTCTTTACCTTCAGCATTAACTATTTTATTACTGTTAATAACAGGTAAACCATTAAACATTTCAACCTCACTAGCTTGTTGTGTTGGTTGAGATTCTAATGTAATTTCTTCTGTGCTAGACTTAGCTACTTTATCAGTTTGAGAATCAAATAATACTAAAGTTTTACCACTAAATCCTACATTATCTCCTTTTACTTCTGTTGAATTTAAATTAAAATCTTTTGCACTTTCTTTAATGTTTTTAATATTTTCTGCAGTAATGCTATTCCAAAAAGCAAGTTCTTCTGAAGATACTTTATTTTTTTCATAAAGTTCTGCCATTGTTTCCTGACTTTCCCAAGGATGTTTAGCAAACCATTCTTTAGACTCTTTACTATTTATATCTGTAAATCTTTTTATTTCAGACATAAATTCTTTTGGGGATTTAGAATTTAACAAATTAGTTTTTCTACTTCCAAACCATCCTTGCTCTTCAGTAGAAAGAGTTGTTAAATTCTCCATCACAACTACACTATAGGAGTTTCCTTTTATATTTGATACTGATTTATATTTAGCTACTCCTTTAGAAGGGTTTTCAATTACAGCATTAATTAAATTAAGTTCTTTAGTATCGTTAGTTATTTTTAAAACATCTCCGTTTTTTAATAACATTGCAATTCCTGAACCACCGCCAGTAAATACTTTATCTACAGTTGTACCAAGACTTTCTAGAATTATATTTATATTTTCTACAACCTTTTTTAAATCAGGGTTTCTTTCTATTATTACAGAGTTAGCTTTTTTAATTTTATTAACAACTTCAACCTCACTAGTTTGTGGTGTTGTAGGAATACTTTCAACCTTACTAGTTTGTTTTTTATCTTTTGGATCAGTTAATTCATAACCATAACGTTTTACATATCCACTTAAAAAATCTCTAGTTATTTTGTTTTCTACATAAAATTCAGCATCTCCAACTCTAACAACATATGGAAATTGTGGTGTTTTATTTTTTGATACACCTTCACCCATTGATTCAATGATACCTTTTACGTTAGTTTCATTTACTTTAATTTCTCCTAAAGCTCTTAAGTTAAATGAAGCAATTGTTTTACCAGATTTAATTTTAACAGGTTTTCTAGATTCTGTTCCGTTACGTGTAAGACCAATTCTTCTTGCAGCTTTAGGACTAACATATACAACATTCTGCTTTCCTTTAACTACTCTACTAGCAACTGCATCAGAAAGTGAAGGATCTGCAGCTTCTAATTTATTATTTAAATTAGTTTTGTTTGAAAGAAGATAAGCCGCATCATTAAATTGAAACGCTCTACCTTCATTGTTAAAAGTTAAGTTACCATTTACGGCATTATAACCATCTAGCGGTGTTCTTTGATCTCTAGGTATAGAACTTTCACGTTGTATTCTTTGAAACTCCCTATTAATTTCTTCAGTAAATAAAGATAAAGCTTCATCAGTTAATTTAATAGAGCCAGACTCATTTAGTTCTACGGTTTTAATAACAGGCAAAGATAACATATCACCTGTATTAGAAGCTTCAAGAACTCTGATTAAAACAGGTGCCAATGCTGTATTCATTAACTCACCTGTTTCAGGATCATAAAATTCAATTTTTTTATTTTCTTCACTAAGTTGTTGATAATGAGCTAAATATGCATTAATCTGCATTGCTGTAAATTCAGCACGTGTTAAACTACCATAAGTTTTACCTTCTTTGTTTAATGATACACCTGCATTTTCTTCTAATACTGATTCATTTGTTTCAGTTAAACGGCTTTCTTTTATACCAGCAACTCTTGTTATTTTTAATTGATCTTCTTTTGACATTGCTAAAAACGCAGGACTATTTAAAAGAATGTTGGTAATGTTATAACCGTTATCTTTGTTTTTTGTTTTTTCTAAAGAACGTGCATTATTTAAATCGTAAATCTTTTTTAAATGCAACGTACCCATTTGATGTGCATAAACAAAGTTACCTTCAGGATTTAAAAATACAGTTTGACCAATTAATTCATCAAACATTGCATTTGATTTAGCAAGTTTTTGCAAACGACCTCTTACACCAGTTCCTTTTTTACTAAATAGATACCCGGCCATTCTATTAGAGCCTTTAGAAATTTTAATTTGATTTGCAATTTCAACAATAGCTTCTGAAGAAATAGGTTCTATATTTTTGTTATTATTTAAAATGTTTTGTTGATACCTACTTTCTTGTATATTAGACAAATTATATATGATACTATATGCTACAAAAGCAGGGCTTAATTGTATACCCAAGCTATTGTAAATATCATCAGATAGTTCTTTTGCTTTATCATTAATTTCTTTATCAGTCATTGTTTCACCAATGTTATTTAAAAATTCTGATAAATTAATCAATGAATCTGTAGCTTTATTTAAACGCTTAGGGTCATTTTTTAAAGTATTATATAGTTCAGAATACTTTTGTTTCCAAACATCTATTTGAGTGTTTGCATCATCTCTATTTGCTGCATTATATAAAAGAACTTTTGAATTTAAAGAAGATTGATTTGATTGTGAATTTGTATGCACAAACAAATAGTCTACTTTAAAGTTTTCAAATCCTTTAATTATTTGCATAAATAAAGAAGTATTTTTAATGGCTTTCATTATATCGCCATCTTGACCATTCATTATGATTTCTTCAGATACACCTATGTCATTTAACATTTTTTCAACAACTGACTTTGTCTGAATATTACCTTTGCTAAAAGAAACCAAAGAACGTAAAAATGTAACAGGATCTGTATTATTTTTTACAGCTTTTAATAATCCATTATACGCAGTAACAAAATCAACTGGTATATATAATCTTCTACCTGATGGTAATGTGTCTCCAAATTTATTATCAGTATTTAATAACATTGTTGTACCAATGTAAGCTCTTAATGCTGTTGGTAAACTACTAAATCCACCAATCATAGATTGATCTTTATCCCAATCAGCAACGTTTCTTAAACCTTCATCATTTTCATATAAATCAGTTAAGTACTTTTCATTTTGTATTTTTTGATCAAACAAAGAAATGTATTCTAAAACAGAATTAAATGTTTTAGACATAAACTCAGTAGCATTATTTATTTCTTCTTCATTACTGCCATCTAATACACCACCTAAAGCTTTATATCTATTTATTAATTCAGTTATATTTTCACCACTTAAATTAGAATTAGATTCTGTAAATGGATCATGATACTCTTGAAAATCTTGTATTGTTTCAATTAATATATCTTCCCTTGATTGACCAGGTACTATATTACGTACTCTTTCTAAATAAGAAGCTGTTATTTGTTTTATTAATAAATCAGTTGTACTTGGGTCAAGATATTTATTTGCATAACCACGATCTAATTTTATCTTTTCATATGATAATAATTTATAAGCGTCTGTAGTTACTCCTGTTTTAAAACTTTGTGTAAATCTATTGCTGGTTGTACTTGAAGATGAATATTTACCAGAATCTATTTTTTCAAATAATCTTCTTAGTTCGTTTTTGCTATATTTACCAAATACAGATTTAATCCATTCTACAAACCTTGTAAATAAAGATTTAATAGTTGAATTTGTTTTAGTGCTTCTAGGATCTGTTTTAAATTTTTCAAATTCATCAGCTATGTATTCTTCAAGATATTCTTGTTTTAATCTTTCAGGAGACATATTTTGATAAGCATCTGTTGTATTTCTAAACTTTTCTAATTCTAAAATAAAGTTCTTTCTTTCTTTTCTTAGCTTAGCTCTAACTTCTTTTTCAGCAATTTTTAAATACTTCTCTATTTCGGCATCAGATAACAATAATCTAAATACAGCATGAAAAGCTTCATGATATCTAAATCCTTTTTCCCCAACATAAACAGTCCCGCCAACATTAACTCCACCACTTATGTTATTTAAATGCATTGCAAATAAACCAACAGGGATTCCATTAACTTTAAGTCTATCAGCTATTTCATTTATATTGTTAATTTGAATAAAATCAGGTAAATTATTTTTCACCCATTCAATAAAATTATCAATTGCTTCAGCATCAGCTACTTTAAAATCATCACTTGCTACTTTAAAACCATGAGCATTATTTATTTTTCTTTCTAGTTGAGAAACAATACCAGAAAGTCTAGCAAACTCTGCATCTTTTTTTGAAGCCGTTGCTAAAATAAATTCTTTAGCCGTCATTTCACCAGAATCTTTTTTAGCTTCTAATGTTTTACGGTAAATTGTTAAATTTGCTTTAGCTTGTTTTAATTCTTCTTCTAATGCTTCTATTTCAGTAATTGCTGTAGTTGTTTTAACCCCACTAGTTTGTTTTGTTGAATTATTAATTCTATCTTGAATTACTGACCAGTTTGGATTCTTTCCTTGACCAATAAGTTCTAACTCCTTTTCATTAAGAGAGTCATAGACAAGTTCTGAATCAGACTTACTTAATCCCTGAGTCTGTAAAGATTCAACTACCGCATCTCTATTAAACAAAGTAGGTTTAACAAATCCTGATGCATCTGGACTTTTTAGAGAACTTAAATTAACCCCACCAGTTTGTTGTGCTGGTTTATATACGGCATCACTTGCTTCTCCATTTTCATCTAACCACATAGTATACCCTGTCTCAACTAACTCTTTATAGTTTTCATCAGACATTTCTGCAATAGCATCATTAGACACTCCTTCAAGTGGTGCTTTTACAACCTTACTAGTTGTTTGTTGTGTTGGCTGTACTGGTGGTGTAGTATTTTTAAAACTTTCCCTTTTTACACCTATAATATTCATAAGCTCAGGTGTCATTTCACCTGCTTTATCAATTTGATCTATAATAGCATCAAGTTCATTAGGAGTTGCTTTATTTATTATTTCACTCCATTTATCAAAAGATTCTGTATTTGTATTGTTATCAACTTGATTAGCTATTTTTTTAGAAGCTATATAATCGTTAAGTTCATTGCCTTTAAAATTAAATTCTATATTTAAATTTGTAAGCAGTTCAGGACTAAGATTTGTAACTGTATTTTCAACTACATTGTTAGCTAACGTTGCTTCAGGAAAACTTCTTTTAAATGAATCCGTTGATAATTTAAAACCAAGTTTATTTGTTTCTGGTGAATTCTCAGCATTAGTCATTATATCTAATGCTTTAGTTAAATCACTGAAAGATTTAAATTGGCTTTGTGTTTTTTCATTAGCAAAGAAAGTTGTAGTTAATAAAGTATCTGTTTCAATATTTAAATATCTAATTGCAATTCCACCATTAGGTGTTACACGTAATTCACCTTTATATCCTCCTTTTAATGATATATAAAACTCACTATTAAGCTCATCGTTAAACTCATCATTAAATGTTTTACTTTTTACTTTACCTTCTTTTGTTAAATTATTTTCTCTTGTTGCAGCAGCTTGATCAAGAAGTCTTGTATAAATATCTTCTTGTTTTTCAGTAGTTATAACATCAGATTTTAACGGAGCAAAAACAATTTTACCATTAGGTAATTTTACAACAGCATGGTATCTATCAAATGATCTATTTGTTTTTAAATAATCAATTAAGTTTTGACCATTTAATTGATTAGTATCTAAAAGTTCACCTTCTAATTTATCTCTAAGGGCTCTTGCTTCAGATGATGCAGGACTATAATTTGTAATATAATTTAAAGCTCTATCTCTTTCACCAGTAATTGCATTATATCTTGTAAAGTTATCAATGATTACTATTTCACCTTCATATGTTGAATGTTCTAAATCATAAAGTTTATTTGAATAATTTGCATCTACTCCCGCAAACTCATAAGATACATCAATATTACCAACAATATCAGAAAGTTTAACTGTAACTTCATTAGCATTACCCAACT
>ENA-OUOG01002249-OUOG01002249.1-marine-metagenome-genome-assembly--contig:-NODE-2249-length-20467-cov-7.885826_pt1 | contig 20467 bp, 14 predicted proteins | sample MGYA00248635_ERZ508505 | MGnify/ENA primary metagenome ERZ508505 (study PRJEB26176, sample SAMN06267871) | marine metagenome | isolation source: Saanich Inlet, British Columbia, Canada | place: Pacific...
GAGGCGATAGCCAAAGATGGCATCCGAAACGCGCTTTTGACCTCGATTGCGCCCACAGGCACCATCAGCCTTTATGCGGGAAATGTCTCCTCTGGGATTGAGCCCGTTTTTGCCTATAGCTACACGCGCAAAGTGTTGCAGCGGGATGGGTCGCGCAGCGAGGAGGAGGTGACCGATTACGCGGTCAAACTTTGGCGCGAAAAACAGGGTGACGCAGAATTGCCTGCGTTTTTTGTAAATGCCCAAACCCTTGCCCCTGCTGATCATGTGCGCATGCAGGCGGCCGCGCAGAAATGGGTGGATAGTTCCATCTCGAAAACCATCAACGTGCCGCAAGATATCAGCTTTGAGGCCTTCAAAGATGTCTATCTGCAGGCTTATGAAACGGGCTGTAAGGGGTGCACCACTTATCGCCCCAATGATGTGACGGGCAGTGTCCTGAGTGTTTCTGAGGCAGAAGCAAAGCCAGATGGCGCCACCGCGCGCGAGGCCTCTACGGGCGAAGTGGTTTATATCTCCGAGCCGCTAGAGCGGCCGCAGACCCTAGAGGGCAATACCTATAAACTGAAATGGCCCGATAGCCCGCACGCGATTTATATCACGATCAATGATGTCGTGCTCAGCGGTCATCGCAGGCCGTTTGAGGTGTTTATCAATTCCAAGAATATGGAACATTACGCGTGGACAGTGGCGTTGACGCGGATGATGTCGGCTGTCTTCCGCCGCGGCGGTGATGTGAGTTTCGTGGTAGAAGAACTCAAAGCCGTGTTTGATCCGCGTGGGGGGGCGTGGATTGGGGGTAAATATGTGCCCTCGATCTTAGCGGCGATTGGCGGTGTTATCGAACGGCATCTGATCTCAATCGGGTTTATTTCGGGCGAGGGGATGGGGTTGAAAACCGACCCCACCGCCGAGGTTTATGATTTGGGCGCAGGCCGCACAGGGGCGGCAGAGTGTAATTCCTGTGGGTCTTCTGCGATGCGGATGAGCGAGGGGTGCATGACCTGCACCGATTGCGGCTATTCAAAATGCGGCTAAGTCCCTGTGGATAACACAGCACAGTCATAAACAAATTTTAGACACAATTTTATTATTAACTGCCTTGTGAACGCGGCTGGCCGTAATCTGGCCCCGTCAGGTTTATTGTGCGCTCTCCTTTGGCCAGAGTGACGTTTGCAAGGATTTTTAATAATGCGATTTGGTTCCAAAGGCATCCTGCTTGGGCTGTTGATCATTGCGGGGGGCGCTTTGCCTGTGGCCGCTGAAGATGCGGGATTTACCTATCTTGGCAATGGGCGGTTGCTGAACAATGATGTCATTGGGGATGGCGAAGATCGGTGGCGCACAGGCTCCTATTCCATCAGCGTGCTTTACGGATCGGAATGGCAGGGTGATTTGACCTCACGCCCGCTCGATGTCATCGAATTCCGCCTGCGCGGCGAGGCGATTGCACCTGCCAATGTCACGACCCCTGCGCTGAATGATCGCCTCTATGCGGGCGTGTTGGCCTTTGGGGTGCATAGCCATTTCAATTGGCGCGGTGCCGATATTGCGATGGGCGCGGATATTTTGGGGATTGGCCCACAGACAGGCATTCGCGAGTTGCAGCGCGATTTGCATGAGGCGTTAAGCCAACCCGTTGTGAATGCGGGCAATCGTGAATTGCAAAACAAGACCCTGTTGGATCTAAGTTTTGAGGCGAATAATGAATATGCGATCTCCGAAGGGGCCTATCTGCGCCCGTTCCTTGGTCTGACTTACGGGGCAGAGGATTTGGCCCGTGTTGGGTTTGACCTGACATTGGGTCAATGGGGGCAAAACGGGTTGCGCCTACGAGATCCAATCACGGGTCAGCGGTTTAGTGGTATCGCCTCTGAGGAGGACAATGGGCTATCTTTGGTCTTGGGTGCGGATTGGGCCTATGTGGATGCCTCTGAATACTTACCCGCGGGCCATGGTGCTGATGCACAGGATGAGCGGCACCGCCTACGCGGCGGTGTGCACTATGGCCAAAACGGCTACACCGCCTTTTATGGGGTGACCTATCTCTCGCCCGAATTTGCCGGCCAAACTACGGGGCAGGTTGTTGGGTCGGTCAGCCTTGGATGGAATTTCTAAACCCACCCTGTCACCCCAAGTCTATGTGCGAAAATTCGCCAAAGCGCGTCAAAGGGGATTCACAGAACGAATCACCCATGCTAGCTTGCCTCCCAAGCCGAAACATAAACGGCACGCATTGAGGCAAGTAAGGCAGGCATCGCATGAGCATGGGGTTGCGCGGTGCGTTCATCATTTCTTGGGCGCAGACGCGGATCGAGGGAGACTCGGACTATAATAAGAAAGATCTGGCTGAAGGGATGAGTTGGAGCTGGCACGGTCGTGCCTTCCCGCTTGAAGGCAAAGACGCCGCCCTTGTTCTGACATCCAGCCGTGATCTTCTCCAACTTCGTGCCAAAGCGGCGCGGGTCGTGCATAAGTTCATGCAAAGACCCGCGCCCCTGCCTCACTTGTCGAGCGACCTTGACGATCCCCTGTATCGTGATGCGATTGTGCTGTCGGATGGCGTGCGGTTTTTTAGTGCCGTTCCCTTGACCCTTGAGGATAGCCGCGAAACGGTATTGCTCTTTCCCGATGGCATGCCACCCGCGCGCCAACATTTGACAATCATCTCTTTGGGGGGCGGGTTTTCCGCCCGCTTTCGGCGCCAAGGCCCTGTTGTTTGCTTTGTCAAAGGCACGCGATTAGCCGCACTGAAAGGGGAAATTGCGGTCGAGGATGTGCGGGCAGGGGATTATCTTGTCACCCGCGACAATGGTTTGAAAGAAGTCCTTTGGGTGGGACAGCGCAGCCTGTCAGGCGCGCAACTTTTTGCCATGCCGCATCTTCGCCCAATTCGATTGCCGCAGGGTCTTTTTGGGAAAGGCAAACCTGAACCCGATCTCTTGGTGTCCCCTGATCATCGCGTATTGATTAAATCGCCCGAGGCGCGGGCGCTTTGGGGCGAAGATGAGGTGATGATGCGCGCACAGGATTTGGTAGGGGATTTGGGCGCGCGGGTGGATCACCGCGCGGCCTCTGTCACATATTTCCACGTGATGCTTGAGGGGCATCAGGTCTTGATTGCAAACAGTGTCGCGGTTGACAGTTTCCACCCCGCTTATGCGGCACTGCCCGAGGATGAGATGGATGCCGATGCGGCCGCCTGCCTAGATGACCTTTATGAACGTCATCCTGATCTTGCGGGCCATCCTGATCTTTTTGGCCCTGCTGTGCGGCGGATGTTGGGCGCGGCTGAAGCCGCGATTTTATCCGCCCATCTTGGGCCATCGCGTGGGATTTACGGCTTAAGCTAGGCTTGATTTCCCCCATGCGCTTGACAGCGCGAGGAATCCCCTATAGCCCGCGCGTCACTGAGGCACCGTTTGCGGTGCTTCTTTTCATTGGTGTTGGTGGCCCCCGCAAGGGAATGCCTGTCGGCCAAAGCGAAAGCAGCGGCAAAGGACAACGCCCTTCATAGCTCCGATCTGGGGCGTTCTAACGAAGGAGATCAGCCGTGACCAAACGCACGTCTGCCAAGTATAAAATCGACCGCCGCATGGGCGAAAACATTTGGGGTCGCCCCAAATCCCCAGTAAACCGCCGCGAATATGGCCCAGGCCAGCATGGTCAGCGCCGCAAGGCGAAACTGTCTGACTTCGGCACGCAGTTGCGCGCCAAGCAGAAGCTGAAGGGCTATTACGGCGATTTGACCGAAAAGCAATTCCGCCGCATCTATGCAGAAGCAGAGCGCGTAAAAGGTGATACAGGTGAAAACCTTATCGGCCTGTTGGAGCGCCGCTTGGACGCCGTTGTTTACCGCGCGAAATTCGTGCCAACCGTTTTTGCGGCCCGCCAATTCGTAAACCACGGCCATGTTTTGGTGAACGGCAAGCGCGTCAATATCCCATCCTACCGCGTGAAGGAGGGTGATGTTGTTGAGGTGCGTCAGAAATCCAAGCAATTGGCAACAGTTCTGGAAGCTGTGCAATTGGCAGAGCGTGATGTGCCTGACTATGTCGAGGCCGACCATTCCAAAATGACCGCGACTTTCGTGCGCACCCCTGGTTTGGGCGATGTGCCATACCCTGTCATGATGGAACCAAACCTCGTGGTCGAATTCTACGCGAAGAACTAATCTTCGCCGCCACACGTTCAGAAGATCAAAAGCGCGCCCCCTGTGGCGCGCTTTTTTGTGACTGTTCCTCTGCAGGGTTCTTTGCTTATGCTCTCCCTTGCGGGTGACGGAGAAGTGAGGAGGGGGGCGTATGGCCACGCGGAAAAACCCAATCATCTTCGATGAGGAAACGGCGGGTGTTGGGGACGCATCCCCCGTTGACGCGCCCGCGATTTTTGACGCGCCATCCGCCGCGCCCGATGAACGGGCCGCGCCCCAAAAGATGTCAGGCGCATCGCGATTTTTGATTTGGTCGGCGGGCGGCCTTGTCAGTGCGCTTTTGATCAACGCTATTTGGGGGTTTGTTCTTGATATGATGGCGCGCGGCACAATCTGGGGGCAGGTGGCCCTTGCGATTGTGGGCCTGTTTTTCGTGGCCGCAATCGTCTTTGCGATCAGCGAATGGCGCGCCTATGCACGGCTGTCGCGCATGACGGCTTTGCAGGCTGAGGCCCAATCGGCCTTGACCGCCCAAAACCTTGCACAGCTTTCCGCTTTGATCCCCAAACTGCGCGCGCTTTATCGCGACCGCATGGGCGTGCAGGGCGCAGCAGATCACCGTTTGCAGAGTGTCGAGGATGTGCTTGATGCAGATTTGCGAATGGGCGTGATTGAGACAGCGTTTTTGGAAGGGCTAGATGCACAGGCCCGTGCAGAGGTGGCCCAAGCCACTCGCCGCGTTGCCAGTGTCACGGCCCTCGTCCCGATGGGGTCGCTTGATATGGTCATCAGCTTTTGGATCAATCTGCGGATGATCCGCCGTGTGGCCGAGATTTATGGCGGGCGCGCGGGCACGTTTGGCGCCATGCGCTTGGCGCGGTCTGTGATTGCGCAACTTGTGGCGACAGGGGCCATTGCCCTTGGGGATGATTTGCTCAGTTCTACTTTGGGCGGGTCATTGGCAGGGAAATTATCGCGCCGCTTTGGTGAAGGCGTCTTAAATGGGGCGATGACCGCGCGGCTTGGGGTGATTGCGATGCAGCTTTGCCGACCTTTGCCCTTTCACGCCTTACCCCGTCCTGCTTTGCGCAGTGTTTTATCCGAGGCATTTTCTGGGCTTTTCACGGGGTCAAAGGGCTGATCGCGCAAAGCGCGGCTTTACCCCGCGCGCCTGCAGCGATATAGGGCTAAGCATGAGACGGATGAACACGCAGATTTCCCTACGAATTATCTGCCCGGCGCTCTGATCAGCAGGGCCGCCGGGACTAAGGTGTTGAGCTATCGCGCCGCTCTTTCCCCTCTCATTGGTCATGGCCTGCCATGACCCATTTCAGCCAATAGGACGTCCTTCCCATGTGTGCCGATCTTCCCGACTATAAAGACACGTTGAACCTTCCCCAAACTGATTTCCCGATGCGCGCAGGCCTGCCACAGCGCGAGCCTGATTGGCTGGCCCGTTGGGAGAAAATTGGCGTTTATCAACGCCTGCGCGACAAGGCGGCAGAGGCGGCTAAGGCAGGCGCGCCACGCCCGCCATTCGTGCTGCATGATGGCCCCCCCTATGCCAATGGTAATCTGCATATCGGTCACGCGCTGAACAAAGTGCTGAAGGATATGGTTGTGCGCAGCCAGCAGATGATGGGCCATGAGGCGCGCTACATTCCTGGTTGGGATTGTCACGGCCTGCCCATCGAATGGAAGATTGAGGAGGCCTATCGCGCCAAAGGCCAAGATAAGGATAAGATTGACGTTGTCGATTTTCGTCAGGAATGCCGCCGCTTTGCCGAAGGGTGGATTGATGTGCAGCGCGCGGAGTTCAAGCGCCTAGGCGTGACGGGGAATTGGGACAAGCCCTACCTCACCATGGATTTCCACGCCGAGGCGGTGATCGCGGGCGAGTTTATGAAATTCCTGATGAACGGCGCGCTTTACCAAGGCTCGAAGCCCGTCATGTGGTCGCCTGTTGAAAAGACCGCATTGGCCGAGGCGGAAGTGGAATATCACGACCGCCAGACCGATGCGATTTGGGTGCCGTTCAAGGTGCAGAATTCTGGCGCGCTTGGTGGTGCTTTTGTCGTGATCTGGACAACCACCCCTTGGACGATCCCGCAAAACCGCGCGATTTGTTTTGGCCCTTCGATTTCCTACGGGCTCTATGAGGTCACCGCGACCCCTGACGAATGTTGGGCCAAGGTTGGTGATCGCTATCTTGTAGCTGATAAACTGGCCGAGGATGCGCTTGGCGCGATGCGTCTTGAGGCGGGCCACTACACGCGCCTGCGCGATGTCAACGCCGATGAATTGGCCACGCTTGTCACCCATCACCCGCTGCATGGGGCTGAGGGCGCGAATGGCGAATGGGATTTTGAGGTCAAACTTTTTGCAGGCGACCATGTCACCGATGATGCGGGCACGGGTTTCGTGCATACCGCGCCAAGTCACGGGGATGATGACTATCAAATCGGCCTCAAGCATGGGCTTGAGATGACCTATAATATTCTGGATGACAGCAGCTTCCGCGCTGATCTGCCCTTCTTTGCAGGGCTTCGCGTCATCGAAGAAAACGGCAAGGCGGGTAAGGCCAATAAGGCCGTGATCGACAAGCTGGTTGAGGTTGGCGGCCTGCTGGCCCGCCGCCGCATCACCATCTCGGACGCGCATAGCTGGCGTTCAAAGGCGCCTGTGATCCGCCTGAACCGCCCGCAATGGTTCGCCGCCATTGATCGCGAGATTGGCGGGGATAACACCTATGGCAAGACCATCCGTGAACGCGCGCTGCGCTCGATTGATGAATTGGTGACATGGACACCGCAGACCGGGCGCAATCGTCTGCATTCGATGATCGAGGCGCGGCCCGATTGGGTTTTGTCGCGGCAACGTGCATGGGGTGTGCCGCTCAGCTGCTTTGTCAAAAAAGATGCACAGCCAAGTGACCCCGATTTCTTGCTGCGCGATGACGCAGTGAATGCTCGCATTCTTGAGGCCTTTGAGGCTGAGGGCGCAGATGCATGGTATAAGGAGGGGGCCAAAGCCCGCTTCTTGGGCAATGAATATGACCCAGATGCCTATGAGCAGGTCTTTGATATCTTGGATGTTTGGTTTGACTCTGGCTCGACCCATGCCTTTGTCTTGCGGGATCGCGAGGATGGCTCAGAGGATGGGATTGCCGATCTCTATCTCGAAGGCACAGACCAGCATCGCGGGTGGTTCCATTCCTCGATGTTGCAGGCTTGCGGCACAATCGGTCGCGCGCCCTATCGCGGTGTGCTCACCCATGGCTTTACGCTCGATGAGAAGGGCATGAAAATGTCCAAATCCTTGGGAAATACGGTCGCGCCGCAGGCGGTGATTGACCAATATGGCGCCGATATTCTGCGGCTTTGGGTGGCGCAATCCGATTACACGGCGGATTTGCGCATCGGGCCTGAGATCTTGAAGAACGTGGCCGACAGCTATCGCCGTTTGCGCAATACGATGCGGTTTATGCTTGGCTCCTTGGGTGACTTAACGGAAACCGACCGCACAGAAGCCGCCGATATGCCCGAGTTGGAGCGGTTCATCCTGCATCGTTTGTCAGAGTTGGATCGGATCGTGCGCGAAGGCTATGCGAAATATGATTTCCAAGGCGTGTTCCAAGCGCTGTTCAATTTTGCGACCACTGATTTGTCGGCCTTTTACTTCGATATCCGCAAAGACGCGCTGTATTGTGATGGTGATACTGCGCAACGCCGTGCGGCGCGCACAGTTTTGGATCACCTATTCCAACGCTTGACCACTTGGCTTGCGCCAATTTTGACCTTCACCATGGAGGAGGTCTGGCTTGAGCGGAACAAAGACCCTGAGGCCTCAGTGCATCTGGTGGATTTCCCCGACACCCCTGCGGCGTGGCATGATCCAGACTTGGCCGCGAAATGGGCGATGATCCGCCGTGCGCGCCGCGTGGTGACAGCCGCACTTGAGGTGCAGCGCCGTGACAAGGTGATTGGGGCCTCCCTAGAAGCCGCGCCTGTGATCTACGTGGCAGATGCCGCAATGCGCGCAGCGCTACAATCTGTGCAGTTCGAGGATTTGGTCATCACCTCTGCGGTGACGCTGAGCGATGAGGCGATGCCCGCGGATGCATTCACCTTGCCCGAAATTGAGGGGGTTGGTGTGGTCTTTGCCAAAGCGGATGGCGAAAAATGTGCGCGCTGTTGGAAAATTCTGCCTGATGTGGGCAGCCACAGCCATGCCCATGTTTGCGGGCGCTGCGACAGCGCGTTGACCTGAAAATCGCAATCTCGTGACTTGGAACCTGACCCGAAAGGGTTAGGTTCCTTTTTATGTTCAAGAAATGAGGGACGGATCATGTCGGAAAATGCGCCATATACCCCGCCAAAGGTTTGGGTTTGGGACAAGGAGAATGGCGGCAAATGGGCGGGTTTGAACCGCCCGATTGCAGGGCCTACCCATGACAAGGATTTGCCACGGGGCGATCATCCGTTTCAACTTTATTCATTAGCCACACCCAACGGGGTAAAGGTCACGGTGATGTTCGAGGAATTGCTCGCCGCGGGTCATGCGGCGGAGTATGACGCGTGGCTGATCCGTATTGGGGATGGCGATCAATTCGGTTCTGGCTTTACTGAATTGAACCCCAATTCGAAAATTCCCGCGCTAATGGACTATTCTGGCCAAACCCCTGTGCGCGTTTTTGAATCGGGCGCGATTTTGATGCATTTGGCCGAAAAATTTGGCGCCTTCTTGGGCCGCCCAGAGGATCGGCCAGAACTCTTGTCGTGGCTCATGTGGCAAATGGGAAGCGCGCCCTATTTGGGCGGCGGTTTTGGGCATTTCTATGCCTATGCCCCATTTGCGCAAGAATACCCGATCAATCGTTTCGCGATGGAGGTGAAGCGCCAGTTGGATGTGCTTGATCGTCATCTTGCAGGGCGCGATTGGATGGTGGGGAATGAGATAACCATTGCCGATATTGCCATTGCCCCATGGTATGGCCGCCTTGTGCGCGGTGAGGCCTATGACGCGGGCGAGTTTCTCTCTGTGCATGACTATAAAAATGTGGTCGCTTGGGCCGAGCGGTTCTATGCCCGCCCTGCTGTGCAGCGCGGTGCGATGGTCAACCGCACCTATGGCCCGCTTGAAGGGCAATTGCACGAGCGTCATTCTGCCGATGATTTCCTGAACCGCACGCAGGATAAAATCGGCGGGTGATTACTCGGCGAAATGCACCTCGGCTGCGCTCGCGTGCATAACAGCTTGGGCGCGGTCAAAACGTAAGTACGCCAGTGCTTGATCCCCAGAAATGCTATGAAGCTGCCCGACCTCGCGGCCGTTTGCGGTGATGAGGTCGCCTTCCGCAGCTGTGCCGCTGATCGTGACCCGCACCAGCCCTTTGCGCAGTTCTGTCTTGTGTTTCATCCGCGCTGTCACCTCTTGGCCGACATAGCACCCTTTTTTGAAATCCACACCATTTAGCCGCTCAAATCCAAGTTCTAGGATATAGCTGTCATTGGGGATCAGTTCGCGCCCATGCTCGGGGATCAAATGGGCAATGCGCGTGGTTTTCCATTCTGCTGCATCCCATAAGTTGGGCAAGCCCGACTGGCCATAGGCGCGCCAACCAAGGGCAGGGTCACGCGGATCAGCATATGCCCCGTTTGGCAGGGTGCCATGCCCCACGGCCACTGTCATATCCGAGAGGGTCAGTGCCACATCTGCGCGCAGCTTATACATTGACAAGCGCTGCATCAGCGGTGCGGCCAAATCACCGTCCACATCAAGCAAAACGCGATCGCCGCGAGTTAGCATGAAAAAATCAGCCAGATACTTACCTTGCGGGCTCAGGATCGCGCTGTAGCGCAGCCCTTTGGCATATTCAGGGAGGGCATTGGTGGTCAAACCTTGCAAGAATTTCTCGCGGTCAGACCCTGATACCTCAATGATTTTACGATTTTGTGGCTGCTCTTTGGTCATGGCGCTGTTTCCCTTGTCTTGACCAGAGAGCTAATCATTCTTGCGCTCTTGCCAAGGCCGTCAGAGTAATTGAAATTGCACCAAGACGCAAAAGCCTGTGCCTTGCTTTTTGCCGATTTCAACAAAGGGACACTTCCATGAGCCTTGCCAACGGTCGTCACTATCTTGCCATTCCTGGCCCTTCGGTCATGCCTGATCGCGTATTGCAGGCCATGCATCGTCCCGCGCCGAATATTTACACGGGCGAGTTGGTCGAAATGGTGCATGGGCTGATCCCTGATCTCAAGGCGGTAGGCCGTGCGCAAAAGGCCAATGTGGCGATTTATATTGCCAATGGTCATGGTGTCTGGGAGGCGGCGCTGTGCAACACGCTGTCGCGGGGCGACAAGATTTTGGTGCTTGGCACGGGGCGCTTCTGCCTTGGATGGGGCGAATTTGCGGCGGGTCTGGGTATTGACTGCGAGATCATTGATTTTGGCCCTCAATCCGATATCGACATGGCCCGTGTGGCTGAGGCCTTGGCGGCAGATAAGGCCCATGAGATCAAGGCCGTTCTCGCGGTGCAGGTGGATACCTCTAGCAGTGTGCGCAATGATATTTTGGCCCTGCGGCAGACCTTGGATGCGGCGGGGCACCCCGCGCTGTTGTTCTCTGACAACATCGCCTGTCTCGCCTGTGATGCGTTTGAATTTGACGCATGGGGCGTGGATGTGATGGTCACAGGCAGCCAAAAGGGTTTGATGACCCCGCCCGGGATTGGGTTTGTTTATTTCTCGGAAAAAGCGGATCAAGCGCGGGAACGGGCCAATTGTGTGACGCCCTATTGGGATTGGCGGCCCCGTGTGAATCCGACCGAATTTTATAAATATTTCAACGGCACTGCGCCGACCCATCACCTCTACGGGTTGCGTGTGGCTTTGGACATGATCTTGCATGAAGAAGGGTTGGAGGCCGTTTGGGCGCGCCATGCGACTTTGGCCCGTGCCGTATGGGCGGCCTTGGAGCGTTGGGGCGCGAATGGCCCTGTTGCGGCCAATATTGCTGATCCTGCGAAACGCTCACATGCTGTGACCACCGTGGATATGGGTGCGGGGAATGGCGCGAAGATGCGCGATTGGATGACAGCCACGGTAGGCGTGACACTGGGCATCCCGTTGCAGGGGTTGCGGCCTGACCCTGCGCGCGCAGTTGATTTTTTCCGTATCGGCCATATGGGGCATGTGAATGCGCATATGGTTTTAGGTCTGTTGGGCAGTTTGCAAGCAGGTATGAAGGCGATGCAGATCCCACATGACCCAACTGGTTTAGAGGCTGCGATTGAGGTCATTGGCGAAGCAGGCTGATCTAGCCGAGGGCGGCAAGCGCCTTTGGCAATTCTGCCTCAAGATGTGCCAACATCGCGGCATCCCCGCATGAGATGCGGATTGTGCGATTGTGCGGGGCAATCGTGGGCATGCGGAGAAATACGCCGCGCTTGGTCAACTCGTTGAGAAGCGCCGCTGCATAGGCGCCATCGCGCCCGCAATCCACCGCCACGAAATTCGTGGCCGAAGGCAGCGGCGTTAAACCATTCGCTTGCACGATACGGGCAATCTCGGCGCGAGCTTGGCTGATTTTCTCAACGGTTTGGTTGAGGTAATCTTGATCCTTCAGGGCCGCCAAAGCGCCCGCTTGTGCGATACGCCCCATCCCAAAATGGTTGCGGATTTTGTCAAAGGCACGGATCAGCTCGTGATGGCCGATGGCATAACCCACGCGAAGCCCCGCAAGACCATAGGCTTTGGAGAAGGTGCGCATTCGGATCACGCGGGGATGGCTGACATCCATCGCAGGAATGGCCTCTTGCGGCGCGGTATCGGCATAAGCCTCGTCCAAGATCAGCACCGTCTCAGGGGGCAGCGCGGCGATAAGCCGTTCGATTGCCTCGGCCTTGTGCCATGTGCCCATAGGATTGTCGGGATTTGCAAGATAAAGCAGCTTTGCACCGCTCGCCTGCGCCGCCGCAAGCAGTGCTTCGGGGTCTTCGTGATCTTCTTTGTAGGGCACAGCTGTAACCTGCCCGCCGAACCCCGCGACGTGGTAAAGAAAAGTGGGGTAAGCCCCAAGCGAGGTGACGACAGGATCCCCCTCGGCCACCAACAGCCGCACCAAATATCCAAGTAACCCGTCTATCCCTTCGCCCACCACGATGTTTTCAGGCGCGACCCTATGGTGCGCTGCAAGGGCATGACGCAAATTATAGAGTTCAGGATCGCCATACATCCACACATCGCGCGCTGCGGCCTGCATTGCGGCGATCGCCTTGGGCGATGGGCCAAAAACACTTTCATTGGCGCCAAGCCTTGCGAAAAAGTCAAAGCCTTGCGCGCGCTCTTGCGCCTCGGGGCCGACAAACGGGACTTTTGCGGGCAGGCTATCAATAAGCTTGGTGTAGCGTGGGCTGGTCATGAAATGGCTTGGTCCTCAGGCCCCGTATGGAACCCAAACGGTTTTGACTTCAGTTGCTTCTTCCAAAAATACCACGCCCTCACAAGCGGGATTGCGCCAATCGGGGCTTTTGCCCTTAAAGCCTGCCAGACCCCAACTGCGCTTGAGGTTGAGAGAGGCCTTCCTGTCAATGAGATGCGCCTCTATATTTGCATTGAAATTCCAGATTGCATCAACGGCCATATGCGCTGCTAAATCTGCGGCCATCTCGGATGGGTCGCCCGTCACAATATTGATCACGCCTGCGGGCACATCGGATGTGTCGAGCACTTGATAGAAATCGGTCATCGCAAGACCACCTTCCAAACTGGGCAGGAGAACCACGCGGTTCCCCATCGCGACCGCAGGCGCAAGAAGCGAAATTGCGCCCAAGAGCGGGGCGTTTTGCGGGGCGATAATGCCGATCACCCCGACCGCCTCGCGTAGCGCCATCGCCAAGCCGCGCAAGGGCACGGCCCGCGCTTCGCCTGCGAATTTGTCGGCCCATGCGGCATAGCTGAACAGGCGGCTTAGGCTTGTTTCAACCTCCGCTTTGGCGGTGGCTTTGGATTGTCCTGTGAGATCACAGAGACGTTCCGCAAATTCCTGTCCGCGTGCCGCTAAATTCTCGGCGAGGTAATACAGGATTTGCGCGCGACTATGGGCGGGCATCGTGCCCCATCCTGACGCGGCTTCCGCAGCCTCAACGGCGTTGCGAATATCCTTGCGGTTGCCGCGGCCCAATTGGCCAAGCATGTCGCCCGATTTTGACCAAATTGGAATGACATGGCCGCCATCAGGGCGCGCTTGTTTGCCGCCGATGTAGAGTTTGGCGGTGCGGTCTATCGCGGGTGTATTCGCCTGCTTGGGCGTTGCAGGGGCGGGATGGCGCACTGGCTTTTCAATTTTGGTCAGGGGAAGCGGTGCCTTCATATAGGCGCGCAGCCCCTCAACCCCACCTTCACGACCAACCCCTGATTGACGCACCCCGCCAAAGGGCGCGGCAGCGTCAAACATATTGGTGCCATTGACCCAGACAACACCCGCTGCCAATTTCGGGGCAATATCAAGCGCAAGGCTGATATTCTCACTCCAGATTGACGCGGCAAGGCCGTAACGCGTGTTATTGGCAAGGCTCACGGCCTCCTCAGGGGTGCGAAACCGCGCGGCCACAAGAACGGGGCCAAAAATTTCTTCCTGCATCAGGGGGTGGGCGGTGCCGAGATCAGTGATCAGCATCGGCGGCAAAAAGCAGCCTGTCTCAGGCAAGACACATTCAGGGCTGAACGCATCAACACCCGCCACCATGTCGCGCACGCGGGCGGCTTGGCTGTCATCGACCATCGCGCCGATGTCGATGGATTTATCCAGCGGATCACCCACGCGCAGTTTTGCCATCCGCGCGCGAATTTTGGCATAGACCTCATCGGCCACGCTGTCCTGCACCAACAGGCGTGACCCCGCGCAACAGACCTGCCCTTGATTGAACCAAATCGCATCAACCAAGCCCTCAACAGCGCTGTCGAGATCGGCATCATCAAAGATGATGAAAGGCGATTTGCCGCCCAATTCGAGGCTGAGTTTCGTGCCTGATCCTGCGCGGGCTTGATAAATTTTGCGCCCAACTTCGGTTGAGCCTGTGAAGGCCAATTTGTCGATGCCTGCATGCGCGGCCAAATAGGCACCCGCTGTGCCATCCCCTGTTATGATGTTCACAACACCTTTGGGCAGGCCAACCTCCTGACAGATTTCTGCGAATAGAAGGGCGGTCAACGGGGTGAACTCGGCAGGCTTTAACACAACCGTATTGCCCGCGGCCAAGGCAGGGGCAATTTTCCAAGCGAGCATCAACAGCGGAAAGTTCCAAGGAATGATTTGCCCACAAACGCCAAGCGGTTGATGGTCTTCGGCCACAGTTCCGCGCAATTGGGCGAGGCCTGCATGATAGTAGAAATGCCGCTGAGCAAGCGGGATGTCGACATCGCGTGCCTCGCGGATTGGCTTGCCATTGTCGAGGGTTTCGAGAACTGCAAAGAGGCGACTGTGTTTTTGCAAAGCCCGCGCCAAAGCATAAAGGTAGCGCGCGCGCGCATGATCGCTGAGCCGTGACCATGGCCCAAAGGCCTTTCGCGCCGCGCTAATGGCCGTGTCTATCTCGGTTTCAGTTGCTTGCGCGATATGCGCCAGAACCTCGCCACGGGCAGGGTTGCGGGTTTCGAAATGATCTTGGCCCTTAGTGAAGCTGCCATTGATGAAATGTCCAAACTGGCCATGATGCCCAGCAATCCATGCGCGCGCCTCAGTATCGGCTTCGGGCGCGGTGCCATAGTCCATGGCTTCGAAAATTTCGGTGATATTCATGATCTGCCTCAGGCCATCGGGTGATTGTAACGGGCGGAATAAGCACCCGTGGCTTGGTGTTCGAGTTGGCGTTCAATATCGCCTAGAAGAGAGGACGCGCCAAAGCGGAAAAGCTGCGCGGACATCCAAGCTTGTCCCAATTCTTCTTTCATCAGCGCCAGATAGGTCAGCGCGTCCTTCGCTTTGGAAATGCCACCTGCGGGTTTGTAGCCGACCTTAAACCCTGTGCGCGCCTCATAAGCGCGGATTGCGCGGATCATGGTTAGGCTGACGGGCAGGGTGGCATTGACCGCTTCCTTACCGGTTGAGGTCTTGATGAAATCTGCGCCCGCCATCATGCAAACGAGGCTTGCGCGCGCAACATTGCGCAATGTTCCAAGTTCGCCTGTGGCCAAGATCGCTTTGACATGGGCCGCGCCGCAAGCTGTGCGAAACTCTCGCATCTCGTCATAAAGAGCCTGCCAATTCCCCTCGAGGACATGGCGGCGCGAAATCACAATATCGATTTCTTGCGCGCCCGCGGCCACGCTTTCCTTGATCTCTGCCACCCGCAGATGAAAGGGCGACAACCCCGCAGGAAAACCTGTGGATACCGCTGCCACAGGGATGCCGCTGCCCTCCAGCGCCTTAAGCGCGGGCTCGACCATGTCGTGATAGACGCAGACCGCCCCCACTGTGATCTGCGGCAGTCCCAGACGCTCTAGAATATCTGCGCGCACGGGCTGCTTGGCCTTTTCACAAAGCCGCGCCACCCGCGCCTTGGTGTCATCGCCTGACAATGTGGTCAGGTCGATCATCGTTACGGCGCGGGCAAGCCATGCTGTTTGATATGCCTTTTTCACGCTGCGCCTTGTGCCAATTGTGGCTGCGCGCCGTTCAATTGCAGATCGATTTGCTGTAGCACGCGCAACCCAATCAAGGTCGAGCGCCATTCCCTCGTTGCGGGGGAGGTGCAATTGCGGCAGCTGCGCATGGCCCGTCTGGTGGCCCGTTGCGGCAAAAGTTTTGGTGGTTTGGGTCATGTTTTGGCGTCACTCATACAGTCAGCTCTTACGCTTACACGCGCGGCGATGCTTGGCAAGGTGGTGACAGGGGTAGAATTGAGCGTTAAGGGAGAGACAACGCTTTAGCCCAAACTTTTGAAAGCCCTGCCCGATGTCCTTTGATCGCTCGATAAAAATCGCCCCGTCTATTCTCTCTGCGGATTTTGCCAATTTTGGTGCAGAGATCCGCGCCATTGAGGCGCAAGGGGCGGATTGGGTGCATATCGATGTCATGGATGGGCATTTCGTGCCGAACCTCACCTTTGGCCCGCCTGCGGTGAAGGCCTTTCGGCCTCATGTGAAAACGGTCATGGATGTGCATCTGATGATCGCGCCTGTTGACCCCTATATTGATGCCTATGCGGATGCAGGGGCAGATATTTTGACCGCGCATATTGAGGCGGGCCCGCATATTCACCGCACGCTGCAGGCCATTCGTGGTGCAGGCATGAAAGCTGGGGTGGCGTTGAACCCTGGAACACCCGCCGACAGTGTCGCGCATCTTTTGGATTTGTGTGATTTGGTTTGCGTTATGACGGTCAACCCAGGCTTTGGCGGGCAGAAATTTATTGATCTGACGGACAAAATCTCGCGTCTGCGCGCGATGATCGGGGATCGTCCGATCCATATTGAGATCGATGGGGGTGTTGATCCTGTAACTGCACCATTGGTGGCTGCCGCGGGCGCGGATGTGTTGGTCGCAGGCTCAGCCGTTTTCAAGGGCGGCTCGGTTGATCGCCCTGAGGTTTACGGCGACAATATCGCGTCTATCCGAAAAGCGGCCGCATCCGCGCAATAAAAAAGGCGCGCAAAACTGCGCGCCTTTGGATTGGGTTGTCTGAAAGAGGGGCTATGCTTTATTGGGGCCCGCCTCAAGCACATCTTCTAAGGTGCGCAGGCCTGTGCGGGGCGCTTGAACCAACACCGACATATTGCCAGGCTTGTGTTGGTTGTTGAGCATTTTGTTATGCGCATCGGGCAACTCGGCCCATGGCATGACCTCGGACATACACGGATCAAGACGGCGCTCGCACATTAAGCGATTGGCGGCTGCAGCTTGCTTGAGATGGGCAAAGTGGCTGCCTTGCAGGCGCTTTTGATGCATCCACATATAGCGCACATCAAAGGTGCAGTTGAACCCTGTTGTGCCTGCACAGATAACAACCATGCCGCCCTTTTTGCACACGAGAGTTGAGACGGCGAAGGTCGATTCACCTGGGTGCTCAAACACCATATCGACATTCACGCCTTTGCCAGTGATGTCCCAAATTGCTTTGCCAAAGCGGCGGGCCTCTTTCAGCCACGCGTTATATTCTGGGGTGTTCACCTTGGGCATTTGACCCCAGCAGTCAAATTCCTTGCGATTGATCACACCTTTTGCGCCAAGGCTGAGGACGTAGTCGCGCTTACTTTCATCTGAGATGACGCCAATCGCATTCGCGCCTGCGGTGTTGATCAACTGAATGGCATAGACACCAAGCCCACCTGATGCCCCCCAGACCAGAACATTCTGGCCAGGTTTTAACTCATGCGGGTGATGGCCAAACAGCATACGATAGGCCGTGGCAAGGGTCAGGGTGTAGCACGCGGATTCTTCCCAAGTCAGGTGCTTGGGGCGTGGCATTAATTGCTGAGCCTGCACACGCGTAAGTTGGGCGAAAGACCCATCGGGGGTTTCATAGCCCCAAATGCGCTGTGTCGGCGAGAACATTGGATCACCGCCATTACATTCTTCGTCATCCCCGTCATCTTGGTTGCAGTGGATCACGACCTCGTCTCCAACTTTCCAAGATTTCACTTTGTCGCCAACGGCCCAGACAATGCCTGCGGCATCAGAGCCTGCGATGTGATAGGGGGCGCCATGCCCATCGAAGGGGCTGATCGGTTGACCCAAGCCCGCCCAAACGCCGTTATAGTTTACACCCGCAGCCATAACCAAAACCAAAACTTCTTGGCTGTCGATGCTGGGTGTTTCTACGACCTCAAGCTGAAACGCTTTGTCGGGCGTGCCGTGGCGCTCTTTCCGTATGGCCCATGCGTGCATTTTTGGCGGCACATATCCCATCGGAGGCATCTCGCCCATATCATAGAGGTCTTTTTCGGGCGCCTCGTAGTAGAGGGGCGTCTGATTGCTGTCCAAAGCCATTGGGGCCTCCGTAAATTGCGCCCCAAGGGGCGTGTGGTGCTGCGATGCGGAATCGCTGATGTGCTATTGCAGCATTGAATAGCAAGGGCTGCGCAACAATTCAAATAAAAATACAAATTTTGAGAAATAAAATGTCTCACGTAGCGTGGTATCTCACCTTATTAGTTGCATCAGCTCGCCGAGATCATAGACAGATATTAGTTAATATATTGATTTTATTTAAAATTATTTTGGGCTGATGAGTGTGCGCCTTCATTCTGCATTGCAGCGAATTGACAGAGACATAAAGTTTTCCATATACCTCTATTTGAGTAAGGATATTGCTAAAGACGAATCTGGAGGGCGCTGATGGCCGAGATGCAGAAAGAAAAGCCTTGGTTGATCCGCACCTATGCGGGTCATTCTACGGCCAAAGCCTCGAACGCGCTGTATCGGAGCAATCTGGCCAAAGGCCAAACGGGCCTATCCGTTGCCTTCGATTTGCCGACCCAAACGGGATATGACAGCGACCATGCGCTTGCGCGCGGTGAGGTGGGTAAGGTCGGCGTGCCCGTCAGCCATTTGGGCGATATGCGCACCCTGTTTGAGAATATCCCACTGGAGCAGATGAACACCTCAATGACCATTAACGCGACTGCGCCGTGGCTTTTGGCGCTCTATATCGCCGTGGCTGAGGAGCAGGGCGCCGAGGTGGCGGCCCTACAAGGCACAGTGCAAAACGATCTCATCAAAGAATACCTGTCGCGCGGGACATATATTTGCCCCCCTGCGCCGTCTCTGCGGATGATCGCAGATGTGGCTGAGTATTGTTATACGCATGTGCCAAAATGGAATCCGATGAATGTCTGCTCGTATCACCTGCAAGAGGCGGGTGCGACACCCGAGCAAGAACTGGCATTTGCCCTTGCGACAGGGATTGCGGTTCTTGATGCGCTAAAGCCCCGCGTGGCAGCAGAAGATTTCCCCGCACTTTGTGGTCGCATCTCCTTTTTTGTGAATGCGGGCATCCGTTTTGTGACCGAGATGTGCAAGATGCGCGCTTTTGTTGATCTTTGGGATGAAATTTTAGAACAGCGCTATGGCGTGGAAGACCCTAAATTCCGCCGCTTCCGATATGGGGTTCAGGTGAACTCTCTCGGCCTGACAGAGCAGCAGCCTGAAAATAATGTCTATCGCATCCTGATTGAGATGCTCGCCGTGACATTGTCGAAACGCGCCCGCGCGCGGGCGGTGCAATTGCCTGCATGGAATGAGGCCTTGGGCCTGCCGCGCCCATGGGATCAGCAATGGTCGATGCGGATGCAGCAGATCATGGCCTATGAAACCGATTTGTTGGAATATGGCGACCTTTTTGACGGCAACCCTGTGGTGGATGCCAAGGTCGAGGAATTGAAATCAGGTGCGCGGGCCGAATTGGCCAATCTCGACTCGATGGGCGGCGCGATCATGGCTATTGATTACATGAAAGCACGTTTGGTCGAAGCGAATGCTGACCGTGTGGGGGGGATTGAGCGGGGCGAGACCACTGTTGTCGGCGTCAACCGCTTTACGCAATCAGAGCCTTCGCCTTTGGTCGATGAAGAGGGCGGGATCATGGTTGTTGATCCTGCCGTTGAGGCCGACCAAATCGGGCGCCTTACTGCGTGGCGCGCCGCACGTGATGGCGCCGCTGTCGAGGCAGCTTTGGCGCGATTGCGCGATGATGCAACTGCAGGGCGCAATGTCATGCCCGCCTCGATTGACGCCGCAAAAGCGGGCGTGACGACTGGCGAATGGGCCGAGGTCATGCGCGCCGTGCATGGTCAATATCGTGGCCCAACGGGTGTTTCGAAATCTGTGTCGAACAAAACCGAAGGTCTGGAGGATATCCGGGCTGCCGTGGATGCAGTCAGCGATAAACTGGGCCGCCGTCTTAAGTTTATGGTGGGCAAGCCCGGGCTTGATGGGCATTCCAACGGGGCGGAACAAATCGCCTTCCGCGCGCGCGATTGTGGAATGGATATCAGCTATGAGGGTATCCGCCTGACGCCCGAGGAAATCGTTCAAGCGGCCCTTGCGGAAGAACCTCATGTTATTGGGCTGTCGATCCTATCAGGCAGCCATGTGCCTCTCATCGAGCAATTGATGGGGCACTTAGAGGCTGCAGGATTGGGGCATTTGCCTGTGGTTGTCGGCGGCATTATCCCAGAGGCGGATGAAAAGCGCCTTTTATCCATGGGCGTGGCGCGGGTTTATACACCCAAGGATTTCGAATTAAACCGCATTATGTTTGATATCGTTGCCTTGGTTGAGCCCCGTTCCGTTGCGGCCGAGTAAATAATAACG
>ENA-OUOG01002250-OUOG01002250.1-marine-metagenome-genome-assembly--contig:-NODE-2250-length-20457-cov-6.405103_pt1 | contig 20457 bp, 16 predicted proteins | sample MGYA00248635_ERZ508505 | MGnify/ENA primary metagenome ERZ508505 (study PRJEB26176, sample SAMN06267871) | marine metagenome | isolation source: Saanich Inlet, British Columbia, Canada | place: Pacific...
TTGGGAGAAGTAATTTCAACAACAACATTTAGGTAGTGATTTGGAGTTAAGAAATACCCCCTATCATAACTACTCCACCGTGAAAAACATATTACAGGTGGGTACACTCCCTACCTGACTTTCAATGTTCTAATCCAATCAAACATTTTCTCAGTACATCAATACAAACGTGAATATCCCGAGAGATGTGAAGTTAGGGAAAAAGTTTGGAAACTCCACAAAGAAGGTTGGGGATATACTAAAATTCACCGTTACCTGAAAAACAATGGATTTGAGATAGGTAATAGTAGAACTACAGTAGATTCTATGATTAAGAAGATGAAAAAGAGGGAATTCATCACCAAAAGAGAGTTCTCTCTCAGAAAGTATGTAGATTTCAAAATCAAGTTCTTTAGAAGGTAATCTCAATTTTGATAATACAAACAAATTTCTTATAATTGAAATATTAAAAATAGATACTATGAAGTTTACAGTTAAATGGGAAGTTCATTATTACGACCAGGATATAAAACTATATTGTGATATTGACCAGGATGAAGATCATGTTAAGACACTTGACGATATTTTTAAATTCTTAGATGAAGGTTTAGAAGAACCTGACACTTTTACACCCGAAATGGAAGTAGAATTTCATGATGGTGATTTTAATATTGAATATGTTGTAATTTATGATGAGGACGGAAAAGTACTTTTTAAAGACCCTGATTACATCGAATAACAAAATCTCTGAAAATCTTGGTAAATGGTAAAACCTACCACAAATTACTCCACCGTAATGGAGTTTTCTTGTGGTTCTGAATTTGTAACCCTCTACAACTTTACTCCACCGTTACTGATTTTGCTAAATTTCTAGGTTGATCTACATTTCTGTTAAGCATTACTGCTATATGGTACGATAGTAATTGCAATGGAATTGTAGTTAATAATGGTGATAAAGATTCTAGTGTTTCAGGTACTTCAATGACATGGTCTGCTAATTCTTTTACATCTATATCGCCTTCTGTAACAATACCTATAATTTTTCCTTTTCTAGATTTTATTTCTTGAATATTACTTACCACTTTTTCATAATGACCTTTTTTAGATGCGATTACGAAAACAGGCATATGTTCATCTATTAGAGCAATTGGACCATGTTTCATTTCTGCAGCAGGATAGCCTTCTGCATGTATATAAGAAATTTCCTTAAGTTTAAGAGCACCCTCTAATGCTACTGGAAAATTAAAACCACGACCTAAGTATAAACAGTTTTTTGCATCTTTATATATACTAGCTACTGTTTTTATATGTTCGTCTTGTAATAGTGCCTTTTCAACTTTACCAGGAATAAGTTCTAACTCTTGAAGATGATGTTGGAACTCTGGTTTAGAAATGGTGCCTTTTACTTTTGCTAATTTTAAAGCAATTAAAGTTAATACGGTAATTTGAGTTGTAAATGCTTTTGTAGAGGCCACACCAATTTCTGGTCCTGCGTGAGTGTATGCTCCTGCATGAGTTTCTCTAGCAATAGATGAGCCTACAACGTTACATACACCAAAAACAAATGCGCCTTTAGATTTAGCTAATTTTATGGCAGCTAATGTATCTGCGGTTTCTCCAGATTGTGAAATTGCAATAACAACATCTTTTTCTGTAATTACTGGGTTTCTATATCTAAATTCTGATGCATATTCAACTTCAACAGGTATTCTAGCTAAATCTTCAAAGATGTATTCTGCAACTAGACCAGCATGCCAAGATGTACCACAAGCGATAACTATAATTCTGTTTGCGTTTAAAAACTTTTCAAGATTATCATCTATTCCAGCCATTCTTATTAGGCCTTCTTTAACAAGTAATCTTCCACGATAAGTGTCTTTTATTGCTTCAGGTTGTTCGTGTATTTCTTTTAGCATAAAATGGTCATAACCACCTTTTACTATTTGTTCTAGATTAAGTTGAAGTTCTTGTATATAAGGATCAACTAAAGAGTCGTCTTTAATTTTTCTAATTTTTATTTCCTTGTTTAATCTTACAATTGCCATTTCTTCATCTTCAAGATAGATGGCTTTTTTTGTATATTCTAAAAAAGGTGTTGCATCACTTGCAATAAAAAACTCGTCATCACCTACACCTATTGCGAGTGGACTTCCCAGTTTTGCAACAACTATTTCATCTGGTTTATTCTTATCTAAAACTGCAATTGCATAAGCTCCAACAACTTGATTTAATGCTATTTGAACAGCTTTACCAAGTTTTACATTTTCGTTCTTTTTTACATCTTCTATAAGGTTAATTAAAACTTCTGTATCTGTATCAGATGAGAAAGTGTAACCTCTCTTTTCTAGCTCTTTTTTAATTGAAGCATAGTTTTCTATAATACCGTTATGTATGATTACTAAATCTCCAGAATTAGAATAATGAGGATGAGAGTTTATATCGTTTGGTATACCATGTGTTGCCCAACGTGTATGACCTATACCAACAGATCCATTTGTAGGTATTTCTTGATTAATTTTTTTCTCTAAGTCTGAAACTTTACCTTTTGTTTTAGATAGTTTTAAATTTTTGCCATCATATAAAGCAATTCCAGCACTATCATAGCCTCTGTATTCTAGTCTTTTAAGTCCTTCAAGAACTATAGGATAAGCTTCTTTTTTGCCAATATAGCCAACGATACCACACATATATTATTAACTTTCTGGTTCTGTATAAAAAATTTCGAATTTAGCTCTTAATTCTGGACTGATGTTTGCATCATTTCCATGAAGAATTGTGCCTTTTGGGCTTAAAACGTTTGTGCTAGGCACAATGTCTAAAGTGCTATCATCATTGTCATTATTTCTTCCTTGTATTTTTGATTGCGATAAAACATTAATGTTATTAGCTATAAATAATCCTAATTTAACATTGGTAGAATCGCTTTGTAAAATATTAGTGATGTGTGCAGTCAATCTAATCTTATATCTTACACCTTTATCATCATTATTACTATCTCTGGTAAGAATTTCTGAATAACCAGTTTTTGAAAACGTTGGTTGTATTGTGTTTGTTGAACCATCTAGGAAATAATCTAAAATTGGTGTATTGTTCTTTAAATCGTATAGTGTTAAGCGATTAGGCTCATCATTTTTAGTTCTAGAATCGTCCAGTAAATCTTCATTAACATAAAACACTAAGTTGGCTTCATTAATTAGCCATTTGTCTTTTTTACTATAGAAATAGTCGAATGTAGGTACTAAATCTCCGTCTTCATTTTCAATATTACCAGAGAATAACTCTAAAACAGCCATAGAGCCTTCTGTTCCATTTAAATATAGGTTGTCTTGGTCTCCATCATGATCTTCAACATTTATTCTATCGAAAGTATTTACTCTATTATCGTTAAATTCTAGCCTGTATACTGTTGCGTCTCTTGCTTCAAAAGGATTTCCTGCAGCTTCAGCATCCATTTCTTCTTGATTTGTGTAATTAAATAAAATATTAGCAGCACCAAAATTTAAATAAGCTAAACTTCCATCTGGTTCTGTAGCGTTAAGCGGTTCTACTTTAATAATTAAGCCTCTAAAGAAATCTTTAAAATTACTTTTTGTACTTAAAACGCTACTGCCTTGATTGGCAAAGAAAATATCTTCCCAAAACGCAATATTAGTATTAAGGTTATCTGGACTAGAATCTAAGAGGTTTACTCTAATTCCTGGAGGGAAACGTTCTGAATACGCAGGTGTTATATCGTCTGATTCAAAAACTGGCATACCATTATCGTCTAATTCTGGCACTCTGTGTTCTTCATTACTAATTACAAATTCATTATCTTGGTAGATTAAATCTGAAGCAGCCAAGTTAGCTTCAAATAAGTCGCCTTGATTAGAATAATAACATTGTGGGCTTTGAAAATCTAAATTTGGGTCTAAATCTTGTAGTACATAATTACTTCTGTAAATAGACAGCTTAAAAGTTTTGTCGGTGTCACCTATTACAGAATCTAAGCTATATGTATTGTTGCCAAATTCATCTGTACTTTCTCCTGTTGAATAATATGGAATTGTTAAATATACAGACTCTACAGTTCTAGTTTCTTCTCCAAAATCTGGATTATAAGTTATTGGTGCAACTTGTGTTATTACACTTGCCACTGTTGTACCAAGTGCAGTGGTTGGGTTTTTATAAACTCCAAATAGATTTCCATTTAAACCATTTGTTTGCACTCCAACTAGGTCATTAGTTCCGCTTGGTGTAAAAGGTGTAAATGTTTTTGTACTTGTAATAAATGGAAATTGTCTGCTTGTGGCCTCAAAGTTTTTAATACCTTCAATGTCACTTTCAATGTTGGCAAAATCGTTATCACAAGATATCGATATTACTAAAATTAAGCCAAGTAAAGCAATGGTTTTTAGGCTTTTAATTATGTTTTTCATAAAATTTTATTCTTGTGCTATAAAACACTCTCATTATAGAATGTTGTGTAAGCTTCTGCAAACTCATCTTTCTCTTTAAAATCTAAAACAGGCTTATCAGTCTTTTTTAAATAGTCTGCTAATTCTTTAGGAATTTCTGCGGAACCAATTATTAAAGCGTCAGAGTTGTCAATAGCAACTTTCATTAAATTGTTATATGTTGGGTTTTCTAATGTTTTTAAAGCCTCTTTATCTATGTTATCGAAAGCTACTTTATTAATTAGGTCTTTGTTTAACGCGTTTTCAAAACTTTGATTGTATACAGAAGTCACTATTTTACTTTCGTTAAATAAAGGCTCGTCTTTATAAAATTGTTTTAAGTACAACGGTAATAAAGCCGCAAGCCATCCATGAACATGAATTATATCTGGTGCCCAATTTAATTTTTTAACAGTTTCTATTACTCCTTTAGCAAAGAAAATGGCACGCTCATCGTTATCAGGAAATAATTTTCCGTCTTCATCTGTAAGTGTTGCTTTTCTTTTAAAATACTCGTCGTTATCTATAAAGTAGACTTGAATACGTTCTTTGGGGATTGAGGCTACTTTAATAATTAGAGGCATATCTAAATCATTAATCACTAAATTAATTCCAGAAAGCCTAATAACTTCGTGTAATTGGTGTCTTCTTTCGTTAATATTTCCATATCTAGGCATGAATATTCTAATTTGTCCACCTTGTTGGTTTACCATTCTTGGAGTTTCAAACGACATTGAAGAAATCTCGGTTTCTGGCAAATATGGTACCACTTCAGACGACACATATAATATTCTCTTATCTTTCATACGTTAGTTTTAATCGATATTATGTTTTAATCTTTTTAATTTTCTATCCTTAAAATCCTTAAAATCCTTTAAATGAATCCTAAAAAAAGGCTTTAACATTTAAAATGTAAATAAAAAACACGCAAAAGTACAAAATTTTATGCAGATTGCGACTAATATATTAAGTTTGCACGCGTTAATTTTATATTAAAGAATGACAATTTTCACAAATAAATCTGAAATCCAAGATTATATCTTTAAGCAAAAGGCCAAAGGAACTACTTTTGGTTTTGTGCCCACAATGGGAGCACTTCATCATGGTCATTTATCTTTGGTGAAAAAAGCATTACAAGAAAATAATATTTGCGTAGTTAGTATTTTTGTAAACCCAACACAGTTTGATAATGCCGAAGATTTAAAAAAATATCCAAGAACTCTAAAAAGTGATGTTACACTTTTAGAAACAGTTTCTAAAAACATATTAGTTTACGCACCAAGTGTTGAAGATATTTATGAAGGCCATACCATAGCAGAGCATTTTAGTTTTGATGGTTTAGAATTTGAAATGGAAGGTAGGTTTAGACAAGGTCATTTTGATGGTGTTGGCACCATTGTTAAACGATTATTCGAAATTGTAACACCTAACAATGCTTATTTTGGAGAAAAAGATTTTCAGCAATTAGTAATTATTAAAAAGTTAGTTCAAAAACACAAACTACCAGTCACTTTAAAAGGTTGCGAAATCTATAGAGAGGCCAATGGTCTAGCATTTAGTTCTAGAAACACACGACTAAAACCAGATTACAAAAAAGCAGCACCTATTATATTTAAAACGTTAGTAACTGCCAAAGAAAAGTTTGGCACAAAAAGTGCTAAACAAGTAACGAAGTGGGTTGAAAAACAATTTGCTAAAAATAAGTTTTTAGAACTTGAATATTTTATTATAGCAGAAGTTACAACCTTAAAAACTGTAAAAAGGAAATCTAAATCTAAAACCTATCGTGCTTTTGTTGCAGCTTATGCAGATGACATAAGATTAATAGACAATATCGCACTTAATTAATTATCTTTGCAAAATGCAAATACAAGTTGTAAAATCTAAAATTCATAGAGTAAAAGTAACAGGAGCAGACCTAAATTACATTGGTAGTATAACTATTGATGAAGATTTAATGGATGCAGCAAATATTATACAAGGCGAGAAAGTTCAAATTGTAAATAATAATAATGGAGCACGTTTAGAAACTTATGCCATTCCTGGACCAAGAAATAGTGGTGAAATAACATTAAATGGTGCAGCAGCAAGACTAGTTTCTCCTGGTGATGTATTAATATTAATTACATATGGTTTTATGGACATTGAAGAAGCTAAATTGTTTAAGCCATCATTAGTATTCCCAGACGAAGCAACTAATCTATTGAAATAAATAGTGAACAAAAGCATACTTAAAATATTAAAAATTTCGCTCCCAATTTTGTTGGGAGTTTTTTTAATATGGTATTCTTTATCTAAATTATCTTTCCAAGAACTTTTAAGTTATTTTAAAACGGCAGATTATACATTTATTTCTTTAGGTGTTTTCTTTGGTTTATTAAGTCATTTATCACGAGCATACAGATGGCTCTTTATGTTAGAACCTTTGGGTTATAAAATTAAATTAGGAAACAGTATCATGGCTGTTTTTGCTACTTATTTAATAAATTATACCATTCCTAGAGCTGGTGAAGTAGCACGAGCCTCAATTCTCACAAATTATGAAGGTGTTCCTTTCGAAAAAGGTTTTGGAACTATTGTGGCAGAACGTATTGCAGATTTACTTGTCATGTTAATAATAATAGCAATAACCTTATTTTTAGAATTCGATTTTATTTATAATTTTTTAACTCAAAAATTTGATCCCTCAAAAATAGTAATAGGCTTTTTACTTTTGGTTGTATTTGCGTTAATCTTTATTTTTTATATAAAACGAAGTACTTCTACATTAGCAATAAAAATTAAAAGCTTTGTAAACGGATTAATAGAAGGTGCATTTAGTATTTTTAAAATGAAGAAAAAATGGGCATTCATTTTTCACACCTTATTTATTTGGGGAATGTATGTGCTTATGTTTTACGTTACAACTTTTGCAATACAAGGATTAAATCCTATTCCTTTTGGTGCCGTTTTAATAGGTTTCATATTAGCAAGTTTTAGTATTGCAGCTACAAATGGAGGTATTGGTTCTTATCCAGAAGCCATTGTAATTGCTTTTCTACTGTTTAATTTACCAGAAGATCCAAGTCGTGCCTTTGGATGGATTATGTGGACTTCTCAAACCGCAATGGTTATTCTTCTAGGAGGACTTTCACTATTATTTTTACCTATATATAACAGAAAGAAATAATTTGTACATTGCATATCTAAATTTATTTATCTTACCTATGAAACGTCTTTTATTCCTTTTCGTAATCCTTTTTTCGGCTCAATTTATTTCGGCTCAAGTAACTTACAAAAGCTTTAATTCTGAAAAACTTGGAGCAGAAAGAGAAATCAAAATTCAATTACCAAGAAGTTATAAGTCTAGCGATAAAAGCTATCCTATAATTTTAGTTTTAGATGGCGATTATATGTTTGAAATTGTAGCAGGAAATGTAGAATATGCAGCCTACTGGGAAGATATTCCTGAAGCTATAGTTGTAGGAATTAACGAATATGATAAACGAGAAGACGATACTACTTATTCAGAATTAAACTCACTCCCAATAGATGGAGGAGCAGATTTTTTCGAGTTTATAGGTATGGAGCTTATTCCATACATAGAGAAAACCTATAGAACCGAAAAATTTAAAGTAGCTGTAGGACATGGTATTACAGCAAATTTTATAAATTATTATTTACTAAAAGAAATCCCTTTATTTAATGCATATGTAAGTATAAGCCCTGAATTAGCTCCAGATATGCAAGCTTTTTTGTCTGAAAGGCTGCCAAATATTACAACAAAAACATTCTATTATTTAGCAACATCTAATAATGACATCGCAGAGATAAACACTAAAACCGTAGCTCTACATAATGCAATTAAAGGAATAGAAAATAAAAATGTTTTGAGCACTTTCGATAATTTTGATGGTCCAACACATTATTCGCTTCCAGCTCATGCTATACCAAAAGCATTAGAGAGTATTTTCTTTGTATTTAAGCCAATATCAAAAAAAGAATATAAAGAGACTATTTTAAAGTTAGATACTTCTCCTGTAGACTATTTAATAGAAAAGTACGATACAATAGAGGATCTATTCGGTTTAAAAAAACAAATACTAATCAACGATTTTAGAGCTATTGCAGCAGCAATAAAAAAATCCGAAAAATGGGAATATTTCGAGCCTTTAGGTAAACTAGCAAGAAAGCAATATCCAAACACTTTGTTAGGAAATTATTATTTAGGACGCTTTTACGAAGAAACAGGTGAATCTAAAAAAGCAATGAAAACCTACCAATCTGCATATATATTAGAAGAAGCAGCAGGAATTACAAAAGATCACGTTTTAGAATTAGCAGAGCAAATTAAAGTAGATTTCGGGTATTAATATTTAATTAATTGATGCCTCTTTTTGGAGAGGTAAGTAGCGAATATATGGCTAAAGTTAAAACCACTTTTTTTTGTCAGAGTTGTGGCACACAGTATTCTAAATGGCAAGGACAATGTACAGCTTGTAAAGAGTGGAATACTATTGTAGAAGAAGTTATTCAAAAACAAGAAAAGAGCGATTGGAAAACACCTACAAACACTCAAAAACCAGTATCTAAACCACTTACTATAAAACAAATTGATGTCTCTAAAGAAGCAAGACTAGACACGCTTGATGCTGAGTTTAATCGTGTTTTAGGTGGAGGTATTGTTCCAGGTTCATTAACACTTTTAGGAGGAGAACCAGGAATAGGAAAGAGTACACTATTGCTTCAAATTTCTTTAAAACTACCTTATAAAACCTTATATGTATCTGGAGAAGAAAGTCAGAAACAAATAAAAATGCGTGCCGAACGTATTAATCCTAATAATGATAGTTGCTATATTCTTACCGAAACAAAAACACAGAATATTTTTAAACAGATTGAAGCCTTAGAGCCAGATATTGTTATTATAGATTCCATTCAGACATTACATAGCGATTATATAGAATCGTCCAGCGGAAGTATTTCGCAAATAAAAGAGTGTACTACAGAGCTTATAAAATTTGCAAAAGAAACCAATACACCAGTGGTTTTAATAGGTCATATTACCAAAGATGGCAATATTGCAGGACCAAAAATATTAGAGCACATGGTCGATACCGTTTTGCAATTTGAAGGCGATAGAAACCATGTTTTTAGAATTTTACGTGCGCAAAAAAATCGTTTTGGTTCCACTCACGAACTAGGTATTTACGAAATGCAAGGCTCTGGGTTACGAGAAGTAAGTAATCCAAGCGAAATTTTAATCTCTAAAAAAGACGAAGAACTTTCAGGTAACGCAGTTGCAGCAACCTTAGAAGGTGTTAGACCATTAATGATTGAAGTGCAAGCCTTAGTAAGCACAGCGGTTTACGGCACACCACAACGTAGCGCAACAGGATTTAATGCCAAGCGTTTAAATATGTTATTGGCAGTTTTAGAGAAAAGAGCAGGTTTTAGATTAGGAGCCAAAGATGTGTTTTTAAATATAACAGGAGGTATAACTGTAGACGATCCTGCAATAGATTTAGCAGTGGTTGCGGCTATCTTATCTTCAAATGAAGACCAAGCGTTACCATCAAATTACTGTTTTGCAGCTGAAGTTGGTTTGTCTGGCGAAATAAGACCTGTACAACGTGTCGAGCAACGCATTTTGGAAGCCGAAAAATTGGGATTTTCAACTATTTTTGTTTCAAAATATAACAAGATTTCACTAACTAATGCTTCAATAAAAATTCAATTGATTTCTAAGATTGAGGATTTAGTAGATTTTATAGCTTAACCACCAGCCTTTTTCATCTAATAAACCATGCTTTTTTCCTAAAATTCCTTAAATTCGCAATCTTATCAGAAATTAGACAAAATGAGCGCAGGATTCCCTGAATATAAAGGACTTAACTTACCAAACGTAGCAGAAGAAATTCTTAAGTATTGGCAAGACAATAATATCTTCGAGAAGAGTGTAACCACTAGAGAAAATGCAGAACCTTATGTGTTTTTTGAAGGACCACCAAGTGCCAACGGTTTACCAGGTGTACACCACGTTTTAGCAAGAGCTATAAAAGATATTTTTCCACGTTATAAAACCATGAAAGGTTACCAAGTTAAGCGTAAAGCAGGTTGGGATACACATGGATTACCAATAGAACTTGGCGTAGAAAAAGAATTAGGGATTACAAAAGAAGATATTGGTAAAACTATTTCTGTAGAAGATTACAATACAGCTTGTAGAAAAGCAGTCATGCGTTATACTGATGTTTGGAATAACCTCACACAAAAAATGGGTTATTGGGTAGATATGGACGATCCTTACATTACCTACGAACCCAAATACATGGAAACGGTTTGGTGGTTATTAAAAGAAATTTATTCTAAAAATTTAATGTATAAAGGCTACACAATACAGCCATATTCACCAAAAGCAGGAACTGGATTAAGTTCGCATGAGGTTAACCAACCAGGAGCATACCAAGATGTAACAGATACTACAGTTGTTACTCAGTTTAAAGCTTTAGAAAACACATTGCCAAATTTTTTACAAAACGAAGGCACCATTTATTTTTTAGCATGGACAACAACACCTTGGACATTACCAAGTAACACAGCATTAACTGTTGGCCCAAAAATAGATTACGTTTTAGTAGAAACTTATAACCAATACACATTTAAGCCAATGAATGTGATTTTGGCAAAACCACTAGTTAACAAACAATTTGATGGTAAGTTTAAAAGAGTAGAAGAAAAAGCTGCGCTTTTAGAATACAAAGATAATGATAAAAAAATACCATATTTTGTCGTAAAAGAATTCAAAGGGAAAGACCTAGTTGGTATTAAATACGAACAACTTTTACCTTATGCCTTACCAAACGATAATCCAGAAAACGCTTTTAGAGTAATCTCTGGAGATTTTGTAACTACAGAAGATGGTACAGGAATTGTACACACAGCACCAACTTTTGGAGCAGACGATGCATTGGTTGCTAAACAAGCAAAACCAGAAATTCCACCACTTTTAGTAAAAGACGAGAATGATAATTTAGTGCCTCTTGTAGATTTACAAGGACGCTTTAGACCAGAAATGAAAGAATTTGGTGGTAAGTATGTAAAGAACGAATATTATAACGATGGTGAAGCACCAGAGCGTTCAATAGACGTTGAGCTTGCCATTAAATTAAAAGAAGAAAACAAAGCCTTTAAGGTCGAAAAATACAAGCATAACTATCCGCATTGTTGGCGTACAGATAAACCAATTTTATATTATCCATTAGATTCTTGGTTTATAAAAATTACAGACGTAAAAGGGCGTATGCATGAGTTAAATACTAGCATTAACTGGAAACCAGAATCTACAGGAACTGGACGTTTTGGTAACTGGCTAGCCAATGCAAACGATTGGAATTTATCGCGATCGCGTTATTGGGGAATTCCATTACCTATCTGGAGAACCGAAGACGGAAAAGAAGAAATTTGTATTGGTTCTGTTGCAGAATTAAAAGCAGAAATGGAACATGCCGTTCAGGCAGGTATTATGAAGGCTGATATTTTTGCAGATTTTGAAGTAGGAAACAATGCTGAAGACAATTATGCTAAGATAGATTTACATAAAAACATAGTTGATGAAATAGTGCTTGTATCACCAAGCGGGAAACCAATGAAGCGTGAAAGCGATTTAATTGATGTTTGGTTCGATTCTGGCTCAATGCCATATGCACAATGGCATTATCCATTTGAAAACAAAGATAAGATTGATGATAATAAATCTTTTCCAGCAGATTTTATTGCAGAAGGCGTAGACCAAACTAGAGGTTGGTTTTATACTTTACACGCTATTGCTACTATGGTTTTTGACTCTGTAGCCTATAAAAATGTAGTTTCAAACGGATTGGTTTTAGATAAAAACGGACAGAAAATGTCTAAACGTTTAGGAAACGCTACAGATCCTTTCGAGACTTTAAACACTTATGGAGCAGATGCAACACGATGGTATATGATTTCTAATGCCAATCCATGGGATAATTTAAAATTCGATTTAGATGGTATAGAAGAGGTAAAAAGAAAGTTCTTTGGAACACTCTACAATACTTATTCGTTTTTTAGTTTGTATACAAACATCGATAAATTTGCTTATACTGAAGATGATATTGCATTAGAAGACAGACCAGAACTAGACCGTTGGATTCTTTCAGAGTTGCATACCTTAATTCAAAAGGTAGACGACTATTATGCAGATTATGAGCCTACAAAAGCTGCACGAGCGATTTCAAACTTTACCCAAGATTATTTAAGTAATTGGTATGTACGTTTAAGTAGAAGACGTTTCTGGAAAGGTGATTACCAGCAAGATAAAATTTCTGCTTACCAAACGCTTTATACTTGTATGCTAACTATAGCAAAACTTGGCGCACCTATTGCACCATTTTTTATGGATAGATTGTATTTAGATTTAAATTCGGTTACCAATAAAGAGGCTTTTGAAAGTGTTCATTTAGCGCAATTTCCAGAGTTCAATATTAGTTTTGTAGACAAGTCTTTAGAGCGCAAAATGGAAAATGCGCAAACCATATCGTCGTTAGTTTTATCGTTAAGAGCTAAAGAGAAAATAAAAGTACGCCAACCGCTTCAAAAAATCATGATTCCTGTAGACTCAGCTCAGCAAAAGGAAGAAATTTTAGCTGTTGCTAATTTAATTAAAAGTGAAGTTAATATTAAAGAAATTGAACTTTTAGAAGATGCTTCAGATATTTTAGTAAAACAAATTAAACCTAATTTTAAAGCTTTAGGACCACGTTTTGGAAAGGACATGAAGTCTATAGCTGCACAAATTCAGGAGATGACTTCAGAAGACATAAAAAATATTGAAAAAAAAGGAAGTTTAAATGTCGAGTGTAATGGAAAAATTATTACATTGGAGCATGGTGATGTCGAGATTACATCACAAGATATCGAAGGATGGCTTGTAGCAAATGAAGGTGCAATTACAGTTGCGTTAGATGTTACCATTTCTGAAGAATTACAAGAAGAAGGTATAGCTCGTGAGCTAGTAAACCGTATTCAAAATTTGCGTAAAGATTCAGGTTTTGAGGTCACAGATAGAATTTCTGTTCAGCTTCAACAACATGAGGATATTGCTAAAGCGGTGAAAACCAATTTAGAGTATATAAAGGCTGAAACTTTAACAGACAGCCTTGAGATTATAGAACACGTAAATAATGGTATAGATATTGCGTTCGACTCGATACATACAAAATTATTTATTACAAAAAATTGATATTATGGAATCAAATGAAACAGTTAGATTTTCAGACAAAGAATTAGCAGAGTTTAAAGTCTTAATCTTAGAAAAAATAGAAAAAGCACAACACGATTTAGAGCTTATTAAAAGCGCGTATATGAACGACCATAATAATGGAACAGAAGATACGTCACCACAATTTAAAGCTTTCGATGAAGGTAGTGCAGTTATGAGTAAAGAGTCTAATTCAGAATTAGCAATTAGGCAAGAAAAATTTATTCGCGATCTTAAATATGCGCTTGTAAGAATAGAGAATAAAACCTATGGTGTTTGTCGTGTTACTGGTAAATTAATAAACCCTAAACGTTTAGAATTAGTACCACATGCAACTTTAAGTATAGAAGCTAAAAACATGCAGAAATAAAGCACAAAGCACATTAACCCATAAAAAATGCCAACTTATTAAGTTGGCATTTTTTTGTTATATTATGTAGACTTAGAACCAAGTACTCCATGGAATTTTAGCAAGAACTAATAATAATGCAAGTGCATAAAATAGAGCCAAAGGTTTTAATTTTGCTGCTGAGGTTAACTTCTTTTTGTGTTTAGAATAGCCAATAGTTATAAAAACAATAGCTAAAATCATTGCTATAGGATGTTCTACTGCGTTAGATCGTAAAACAGAATTTCCCATAACATCTTTCATCGAAGCTTCACCAAAGTAATCTTGTGTAAACCAAAGCACTATTCCAATTAACAATTGAATATGAGAAACTATAAGAGTAAACAAGGCCAAACGAAAGTCTATAGCTGCATATTCTTTTTTACCAAAATATTTTATTAGCGCATTTGCAGTTGCAATTACTAGCATTAAAAAAACAAGGTAGGCCCAATAGGAGTGAAGCATTTTAATCATAATTACTTTTTTAAATTAGTTATATAACAAATGTAAGTAATAATTGGGCATAAAAAAACCACTTCTTAAAAGGAAGCATTTTGTATTCTGTAAGAATAAAAACTAGTGCGTTCTTATTTTTTTATAGAATTCTAAAAGGTTTTGTGTAGATGCATCATGATTTTTAGAAGTATTAAAATTAATGTCTTCTAATATTGAACTAGCAAGTTGTTTTCCAAGTTCTACGCCAAATTGGTCATAGCTATAGATGTTCCAAATAATACCTTGTACAAATATCTTGTGTTCGTACATGGCAATTAATTTTCCTAAACTTTCTGGTGTTAATTTTTCTATAAAAATTGAATTAGTTGGTTTATTACCTTCAAAAACCTTGAAAGGTAACAATTCTTTAATTTCATTTTCAGAAAGTTCTTGCTTTTTAAGTTCATTTAAAACTTGACTTTCAGTTTTTCCATTTAACAATGCTTCGGTTTGTGCTATATAGTTTGAAATTAATTTGTCTTGATGGTCTTGATTACCATGAAGGCTTTGCGCAAATCCTATAAAATCTGCTGGAATTAATTTTGTTCCTTGATGTATTAATTGAAAAAAAGCATGTTGAGAGTTTGTGCCTGGTTCTCCCCAAATAAGAGTTCCGGTTTGGTAATTTACTTTATTACCATTTCTGTCTATAGATTTTCCATTACTCTCCATGATACCTTGTTGCAAATAGGTTGCAAATTGATTTAGGTATTGAGAATACCCAATTACAGCTTCGCTTTCTGCTCCATAGAAATTATTATACCAAATACTTATTAAGGCCAAAACAACTGGAATATTATTTTTGAATTCTTCATTTTTAAAATGAATATCCATAGCATTTGCTCCTTTTAAAAGTTTGTTAAAATTTTCGAAACCAACAGCTAAACTTATAGTAAGACCAACAGCACTCCAAAGCGAAAAACGTCCTCCAACCCAATTCCACATTGGGAATATGTTATCTTGATCGATACCAAAGGCTTTTACTTTTTCAATATTTGTAGAGACTGCCACGAAGTGTTTTGCTACATCTTCTTTTTTTCCATGTTTTAGAAACCATTTTCTAATAGTATTAGCATTCGATAAGGTTTCTTGAGTAGTAAATGTTTTTGAAACAATAACAAATAATGTTGTTTCAGGATTTAATTTTTTAAGGACTTCATTAACGTGATCACCATCTACATTACTAACAAAGTGCGTAGTTAAATGATTTTTGTAAAACTGAAGAGATTCCACTACCATTGCTGGTCCTAAGTCACTTCCTCCTATTCCAATGTTTACCACATCGGTAAATGGTTTATTTGTGTAGCCTTTTCTTTTACCATCTACTATAGTATTAGTAAATGCTTTCATTTTTTCTTTAACAGCAAAAATTTCTGGCATTACATTTTTTCCATCAACAAGAACAGTGTCTGTTTCTTTGCCGCGTAATGCTGTATGTAAAACAGCTCTATTTTCTGTTTTGTTTATAGTGTCTCCAGAATAATAAGCACTAATAGCTTCTTTAAGTTTTACTTGATTGGTAAGTTCTAAAAGTAAACTAATTGTCTCTTCGGTTATTCTGTTTTTGGAGAAGTCTACATAGAAATCTTCCCAATTAATTTTAAAATTATCTGCTCTATTTTCCTCTTTTAAGAATAGGTCTTTAATAGCGACTTGCTTTATGGCATTATAATGATTTTGTAATGCTTTCCAGGCTTTTGTAGTTGTAGGATTTATTGTTGGTAATGCCATTGTTTTATAGACTAGGTGATTAGTTTTTGTTCTTTAAGTTTTATTTTTAAACTGTCAGATTTTATAGGTTTTTTTGGGTAACCAATAGATTCTAATTGCACTTTTAAAGGTTTTATATATTTTAAAAACTTGGTTTTTAAGCTATCGGAAATAGGTTTAGCCTCTGGTAGTTTTTGTTTAAAAGGGTCTACTTGTTTACCATTTTTCCAGAAACGATAACATACATGTGGTCCAGATGTGTTTCCTGTCATGCCAACATAGCCAATAACATCTCCTTGTTTAACAAAATCTCCTACTTTAGCTTTACGCTTGCTCATATGAAGATATTGAGTTGTGTAGGTGTCATTATGTTTTACTTTTACATAATTACCATTTCCGCCTCTTTTTGCAGACTCTATTACTGTACCATTTGCGGTTGCCATAATTGGTGTTCCACGTTTTGCTGCAAAGTCTGTTCCTTTGTGTGGTCTTACACGATTACCATATAATGCTATTCGTCTTTTTAAGTTATACCTAGAGGAGATGCGACTAAAGCTTACTGGAGACTTTAGAAATGCACGACGTAAATTTTTTGCTTCTTCACTAAAGTAATCTCTAATTCCTAAAACTGTATCTGTTTCGAATTCAAAAGCGTAAAATGGTTTTTTATTATGTTCAAAGTAAGCTGCTTTTATTTGGTGAATTCCAGCATATATGGAATCGTCTATATATTTTTCAGTATAAATTACTTTAAATTTATCGTTTTTTTGGAGTCTTGAAAAATCTATGGTCCAAGCGTAGATATCACTCATTTTTAAGGCTAGCATAAATGGTTTTCCTTGGTCGTCCATAGATTGGGAAATGTTCGATGTTATAACTCCAGATGCTGTTTTTTCTATGTATTTAATAGGTTTGTAGCTAGTATATGCTTTAATAGAATCTTGAAAATCTATAACAACATAACGTTCTTTAGTTGGTTGATAGATAAAGCATTTAGGTTTCTGTAAAGAATCGTTAGAGCATAATAGAGTATAAGGTTTTCCTAATTGTAGGTTTCTACCAACATCAAAAGTGTCTTTAGCTTTTTGTGTTATTTCGAATATTTTTGGATAGGGAATATTGTGGCGTTCTAATATTTTTCCAAAAGTGTCACCATTTTGTATGGTGTCTCTTTTTACTACGTAATCTTCTAAATTAAATCCAAATTCGTAAACCTGTTCTGGCTCTTCTATTAAGGCTTTATCGATGTTGTTTTCGTTTTCAACATCTTCTTTACAATTAAAGAGGTAAATACAACAAATGGCGAGTATTAAATATTTTTTCCCCAATCGTCTAATTCCTGTTGGCTCCATAAATCTGGAAAAAATATTCGTCTTTGATATTTTGGATGCATATATTTTACCCATTCGCTTCCTCCTGTTGCTTCTACTGTTTTGCCACCTATGTTTAAATAGTGGTTTGCGGTGTTATAATGTGCCATTACCCATGTAATATTTACTGTGTAGTCGTAATGACGCATTGCTTTTACTAAATCTTGATTCTCTCTAACCTCTTGCGGTAACTTTTTAAAAATTGTCCATAAGTTATGAGTATTATAGAATTCTGCAAATCTAATAAATTCGTCTTTGTATTTTTCTTCAAAAACTGTTAATGTATAGGTTTTTTTACCAGTTTTATAGTCTTTTCCTGCAGCTTGCCAATATAAATGCTCGAAAGCATGCTCAAATGGCGTATTTCTATCTATAGTTTCTCTAAAACGATTATCTATTAAATTGATAAGTTCTGTTGATGAAAATTCAATTTTTCTATATTGAGCACTTTGAAAACCACTTGCTGGTGTTAAAGTGTGTCTAAATTTGTTGTATTGTGTAACGTCCATTCCATCTTTCATAACTGTAAAGGAAGACGTTAGCATATCGAAATAACGACTAATACGCATCAATTTGTCTTCGAAAAAAGCAGCAGAAATATCTTCTTTTTTAGCAACTTGATCTATTTCCCAAAGAATCATTTTAAACAATAACTCGTTAACTTGATGGTACATTAAAAACACCATTTCATCTGGAAAAATAGTTCTCTGAACTTGAAGGTTTAAAAGCGCATCGGTTTGAATATAATCCCAATAATCAATTGGTTTACTATGTAATAAACCTTCTAAATGTGTATTTACATTTTGGTTTAAGTCTTGGTATTTTTTGTTTAGTTGGTCGCTTATTTTATTGTCTACGCTCATTAGTTTTCTACAACAATTTTAAATGGATGTTTAAGGCCTTTAAAGGCTTCTAAATCTGCTCTTAAAGATCCAACAGCTAAATCTGCTTTAATGCGTAAAGGTACTTTATTTTTGTCTTTTGAAACCCAAAGTGTTAAACTTTCTTCTTCTTTAAACACTCGACCTGCCATAACATATGGTCTAAATTTTAGTGTTTCAATTTTACCAAAATTTGTTTTAATAATCTCTTCTCCTAAGAATTTTAATTTAAAACCATAGTTTTCTTCATCAAAAAACATATCTGTTTTAATCTCGTCGCCTGGTTTTAGTGTGTTAGTATTAATTTTATTTCTTAAATAATAATACATAGAAACCATGTCTTGCACATTAGGTTTTGTGGCTACTGTTTTGTGTGTGTTATGTTTTTTGTTGTGAACTAAAGCTGTGTTTTTGTCGTGATTAAAATTTATTTCGATATCTTTTTTATGTCCACCTTCATCTATATTTCTAATAAATTTATAAGGAATAATTTTATCTACATCTATATAGCTCTCATAGCGATCTTTTACTTTAAAAAACCATTTTATCATACCAGTTGTCCAGCCCTTACCAACGATATGAAACACTGGTTTTCCGTTTAATTCTGTTTCTTTAACGGTTAATGTAGCATTTCCTGCTTTTAGGAAATTACTGTAGCTCATTTCAAATTTAAACCATTCGCCACCTTTAAAAGAAACTTCTTGTGCTGTGGCTATGTTTATTGAGCTTATTGTGAGTATTATGAGTAGAAATTTTTTCATAGGTGTTTGAGTTCTTGTAATCAATGATTTTTTAAGCTTTTACTGCCTAATAAGCTAATATTACAATTACTATTCCAAAAATATAAAACAAAAAAATACCATCTAATGTTTAGATGGTATTTTTTAGTGTTTTTTTAACAAATAAATATTTATAAAGTTCCACGTTTTGCTTGTTCACGTTCAATAGACTCAAACAAAGCTTTAAAGTTTCCTGCCCCAAAACCTTGTGCTCCCATACGTTGTATGATTTCGAAAAATAATGTTGGTCTATCTTCTACAGGTTTTGTAAAAATTTGTAGTAAGTAACCTTCTTCGTCTGCATCTACAAGAATGGATAGTTTTTGTAGTTCTTTAATGTCTTCTTTCATCATGTCCATGTGCACTCCTAAACGTCTTGGAATATCGTCGTAGTAAGCTTGTGGTGGTGGTGGTAAGAACTCGACACCTCTAGCTTTTAGTTGGGCAACAGTTTTGATAATATCATCTGTGGCAACTGCTATGTGTTGCACACCAGAGTCTTCATAAAAATCTAAATATTCTTCAATTTGTGATTTTTTTGCTGCTTTTGCTGGTTCGTTAATAGGAAATTTTATGCGTCCATTTCCATTACTCATAACTTTACTCATAAGCGCTGAGTATTCTGTATGGATTTGTTTATCGTCGAAAGATAAAAAGTTTACAAAGCCCATAACATCTTCGTACCATTTTACCCATTTGTTCATTTGTCCCCAACCAACATTACCGACCATATGGTCTATATATTTTAAACCTACTGGCTCAGGATTATAGTCGCTTTGCCACGCTACAAAACCTGGCATAAATGTTCCTGTATAGTTTTTACGTTCTACAAACATGTGAACGGTTTCTCCATAGGTGTAAATTCCTGCTCTAACGACTTCGCCAAATTCGTCTTTTTCAACAGTAGGTTCCATATAAGATTTTGCACCACGTTTTGTTGTTTCTTCGTAAGATTTTCTGGCATCTTCTACCCAAAGTGCTACAACTTTTACACCATCTCCATGTTTTACAATATGGTTGTTAATTGGAGATGAGCTATTTAGAGGTGTTGTAAGTACTAAACGAATTTTGTCTTGTTTTAATACATAACTTACAGTGTCTCTTGATCCTGTTTCTAAACCTTTATATGCATAAGATTGAAAACCGAATGCTGTTTT
>ENA-OUOG01002255-OUOG01002255.1-marine-metagenome-genome-assembly--contig:-NODE-2255-length-20428-cov-5.863103_pt1 | contig 20428 bp, 19 predicted proteins | sample MGYA00248635_ERZ508505 | MGnify/ENA primary metagenome ERZ508505 (study PRJEB26176, sample SAMN06267871) | marine metagenome | isolation source: Saanich Inlet, British Columbia, Canada | place: Pacific...
AACAGTGGAGGTCACTTTTTATTCCCAAGAATATTTTTTTATTCTTGGGAATATTTTTTTGTACTATATTTTGGATAGTCAAAAATCTAAGGATAGAATATAATTTAAATCTTTAATAAAGTTAGAAGAGTCAACAGTGGAGGTCACGAATAAAAATAAAAGCTGAGCGTAAAAACAAGCTTGCTTGAATTTGTAAGTACTGCTTTTCTTTATACAAAAGGAGCTTGACCAAGACATTTAATTCTCTTGTAATTTTCAACCAATACTAAATGAATACAACTTTATTAAGTACTGTAAGTTTGTTAATATAAAAAGAACCAGCTCTAGTATTTAAAATTGTACTTCTAATTCTAGTTTTAATAGTTGTCTTTCTAACAATTGTTGTGGTTTATGTTGTTTTAAGAGGCTCTTTTAATTTTTTTGAAATGGCACAAGTGGAGCTTTTTAAAAAAAAGCAATTTTATACACATGCTTATTTAAAAAAGAGAACACTTCACAACGATTATAAATCTATTCTTAAAGAACAATTTGGTTTTTATAATCCTTTAACGCTCTCTGAGCAAAAGAATTTTGAACATCGTTTACAGTATTATCTAAAAAATGGGAGTTTATTGGTAAAGAAATTGAAGTCAATAAGACCATGAAAGTAATGATTGCTGCTACAGCTGCAAAATTAACTTTTGGATTTCGACATTATAAAATAGATTCTGTAAATAAAATTATTATCTACCCAAAAACTTATTTTTCGAAAATAAACAAGCAATGGCATAAAGGAGAATTTAATATGGCTTACCTGGCATTAATATTTTCTTGGGATGACTTCAAAAAAGGATATGCTATAAGTAACGATAACTTAAATTTAGGCGTACACGAATGTATTCATGCCATACATTTTTCATTTTTAAAATCTAGAAAATATAGTACAAGTTCGGCTATTTTTTTAGACTCTTTTCATGAACTTTTGGTGTTATTAGATGCCAACCAGTCTTTAAAGAAAAAGCTTGTCACTTCTGGTTATTTAAGAGATTATGCCTACGAAAATCAATACGAGTTTATTTCTGTTATTGTAGAAAACTTTATAGAAACGCCTTTAGAATTTCAATCTCAATTTCCAGTAATATATGGCAAAGTCAAGCAAATGCTTAACTTTGATTTTTCAGGTTATTAGCGAAAATAAAATAACTATCTTTAGTTGTAATTATGAAACAAGACAATATAACAAAAGCACATGCGCGCATTCAACAGTTTATACATAGAACTCCAGTTTTAAGTTCCCATCTTATTAATCAAAAAGTAGAAGCAGACTTGTATTTTAAATGCGAAAACTTCCAGAAAATGGGTGCTTTTAAAATGCGTGGTGCAACAAATGCTATTTTAAAGTTAACAGAAGAGCAACGAAGTAAAGGTGTAGTTACACATTCTTCAGGTAATTTTGCACAAGCATTGTCTTTAGCAGCTAAAAGTTTAGGTGTAAAAGCACATATTGTCATGCCAGAAAACGCGCCTCAAGTTAAAAAGAATGCGGTTTTACAATATAATGGTAGTATTACCGAATGTGAATCTACAACTAAAGCTAGGCAAGAGACTGCAAATAGAATTCAAGACAGTACTGGAGCGACATTTATTCATCCTTCTAATGATATGGATGTTATAATAGGCAATGGAACTGCTTGTAAAGAGCTTTTAGAAGACTATAATGATTTAGATTACATAGTATGTCCAATTGGAGGAGGAGGACTTATAGCAGGAACAGCTTTAGCAGCGCATTACTTTGGGAAACAGTGTCAGGTAATAGGAGCAGAACCAATGGTAGTAGACGATGCTTATCGTTCCATAATGAGTGGTAAAATAGAAACTAATAGTTCTACAAATACTATAGCAGACGGATTAAAAACACAATTAGGAGATATTAACTTTCCAATTATTCAGAAGCATATAAAACAAATTATAAGAGTTGAGGAATCTGAAATTATTTCAGCAATGATATTAGTTTTCGAGCGACTTAAAATTGTTATAGAACCTTCAAGTGCAGTCGCTTTAGCAGCTGTAATAAAACAAAAAGAACATTTTAAAAACAAAAAAATTGGAGTACTGTTTTCAGGAGGTAATGTAGACTTATCAAGACTTCCTTTTTAGAAAATAGTGCTTGTGGTGATATTTGTCATGTTTATTTAGCTTAATGTTTAATAACTTTAATATGAATTTAAAACCCAAGACAAATGAAAAAAAGAACACAAGTTTCAGCAATAATGACAGAAAATGTTATTACTCTTAATCATACAGATAGTTTAGAAAGAGCAGAAGAGTTATTTAAAAAAAATAACATAAGACATATTCCAGTTGTAAGTGGAGATGCAATTATAGGAATGCTTAGTTATACAGATTTATTAAGAATTAGTTTTGCAGATGCCATAGACGAAAATGAAGATAATGTAGAAACGGTTATCTATAATATGTTTACTATAGAGCAAGTAATGGCAAAAAATTTAACGACAGTATCATCTACTACTTTAATTAAAGAGGTAGCCGAAATACTATCTAAAAAAGAATTTCATGCTTTACCAGTAGTAGACAATACTAAACTGGTTGGTATAGTAACTACTACAGATTTAATTAACTATTTATTAGAACAGTATTAAATCCAAAATCAATAATTGTAAAGTAAAAAAAAGCTCTTTATGGAGCTTTTTTTTGTTTTAAGAGTTTGCTAAAGCTTTTAAGTTCGCAGTTGTTTTTATTTGGTCTTCACTTTTAAAAATATGGCTTCCAGCAACAAAAACATCTGCACCAGCATCAACAAGTTTTTTAATGTTCTTGTCTGTAACACCACCATCAATTTCAATTTTGGTGTTTAGACCTTGTGCATCAATCATTTTACGAAGTTTACGAACACGTTGGTAAGTAACCTCTTCAAATTTTTGTCCACCAAAACCTGGATTAATAGACATTAATAATATCATATAACATTCAGGTAAAATATCTTCTAAAACAGAAACTGGTGTTGTTAAATTTAAAACTATTCCAGCTTTACATCCAACATCTTTAATTTGTCTTAAAGTTCTATGCAAATGCACAGTAGATTCATAATGAACAGTTATAATATCTGCACCAACTTTTGCAAATTCTTCAATATAACGCTCAGGCTTTTCTATCATTAAATGTACATCTAATGGTTTTGTTGCATGCTTTTTTATGGCTGCAATTACTGGCATTCCATATGATATATTAGGTACAAAATGACCATCCATTACATCTATATGAAACCAATCGGCATCACTGTTATTAACCATTTCTGTATCACGTTGCAAGTTGCCAAAATCGGCAGCAAGCATTGAAGGCGCTATTAGTTTTGAAGACATTTTTATGTTTTTAGTGTAAAACACAAAGCTAATACTTTTATGCCTCTAGACTAAATAGATTTGAAATAATCTCAGAAAAAATATCTTTACTTGCAAAGTTGTTAGTAACAATTAGGTCATGGTACTCTTGCAGCCCAAATAAAGTGTTTAAATCGTTAACCTTATTATAACCAGTTGTAAAGTTATCAAAAGTATACTCTGTTATAGGAATATCTACCAAAACGTCAATATTTTTATGCCTTTTGTCTGTTTTTATACATGAAAAAATAGCATCAATAGTTTCAGTTTCTCCTTCAATAATTTGAAAGTAGTAACCCTCGTATTTATATAATAGACCCTTTATATTGTAATTATCATTGTTCTTTTTACAAGCATTAAATAGTGTCTCAATTTCTAGAATAGAGGGTTCATTAGTAATCAAGCTTCTATAGCAAATGGTCTTCAACTTAGTTAAGTAGGAATCAAAATTTAAAATTCCAGAAATTACCCTAAAAAGCAGGTTTTTTTATATTAATCAATACAATTTATCGATTAAAAGTATAAAATTATCGACAAATGTGAACTAATAAAAATACAGATTTGGTTTTACAGCAAAATATAGTTGTAAAAATTAAAGTATAACATTATAAATAATGAAACCACGGTAATCAGCCGTGGTTTCTTTCATCAATCAAAAAACGAACAGTTATGAATAACTGTTTGTTACTAGAACTTAGATTTTATCCTAAGTAAGTTTTTAATATTTTACTTCTAGAAGTATGTTTTAATCTTCTTATTGCTTTTTCTTTAATTTGTCTCACACGTTCACGTGTTAAATCGAAAGTTTCACCAATTTCTTCAAGAGTCATTGGGTGTTGGTTTCCTAAACCAAAGTATAATCTAATAACATCTGCTTCACGAGGTGTTAAAGTCTCAAGGGCACGCTCAATTTCAGTACGTAAAGACTCATGTAAAAGGTTACGATCTGGGTTTGGCGACTCACCAGAGTTTAATACATCATAAAGGTTAGAATCTTCACCTTCAACTAAAGGCGCGTCCATACTTACGTGACGTCCAGAATTTTTCATAGACTCTTTAACGTCGTTAATAGTCATGTCTAACTCTTTTGCAATTTCTTCAGCACTTGGCGGACGCTCGTGTGCTTGCTCTAAAAAGGCAAATGTTTTGTTTATTTTGTTAATAGAACCAATCTTATTTAACGGTAAACGTACAATACGAGATTGTTCTGCTAAGGCTTGTAAAATAGATTGTCTAATCCACCATACAGCATAAGAAATAAATTTAAAACCACGTGTTTCATCAAAACGTTGTGCAGCTTTAATTAAACCTAAATTACCTTCGTTAATTAAATCAGGTAACGTTAAACCTTGGTTTTGGTATTGCTTAGCTACCGATACTACAAAACGTAAATTAGCTTTTGTTAATTTTTCAAGTGCTAACTGGTCGCCAGCCTTAATACGTTGTGCTAATTCTACTTCTTCGTCTGCGGTAATTAAGTCAACTTTTCCAATTTCTTGTAGATATTTATCTAGCGATGCGGTCTCACGATTAGTAACCTGCTTGGTGATTTTAAGTTGTCTCATGTATGTAAGTGTGAATTTTTCCCTAAAAAGGGAGTGAATAATTTACTATCATTAGTTATACGCACGATTGTTACATTTTGTTACAATAAAGTTTAATTATTTTTTTTGGCGTTACCTTTTTAAACCTGAGATGGCTTAAAAACGTCAGGCTGTACACTATATCTTTTTTAAGAAAAATAAAAAAGGATGTCGTTTCCATCCTTAACGCACTTACTCTTATGGCTTACTCAAAATCTAAGACTTGAGTCGCTTCAATTAAATTATACAATGCGTCAATTTTAGCATATATTTTATTAAAAAACGTATTGCGCTCTTTTTCTCCTGCAGTGTTAAGCAGTTTAGAATTTTGTAATTGTTTGTTTAAAAAAATTGCAGCTTCATTACAGGTATGTTTATCGCTTGTTTTGTAATAAGATAATAACGTAAAAGGCACATATAGCATTTGTGCGTTTGGTGTGTTTACCAAAACATTATTGTTCATTAAATGCAGTTCGTTGTAATATAATTTAAATTCAGAATCTTTACTTACCAATTTAATAGCAATACTTTGGATTAGTTTTTTTAATAAATCACAAAAATGCACTGCTGTTTTAGAACGCACTTGTCCTGCTTGGTAGTAGAAGTGAATTTGTTTTAGCGTTCTGTTTACAGAGGTAATATCCCAAATCTCTACAGTATTTAAATTATTATACAAACTTCCTAACTTTTTACCTGCTTCAATTAATGTAGAACTTGGATTAAAAGTTTCAAAACTTTTAGTCGCTAATTCTGGGTTTAATAATTTTAACCACACATAGTATTTAAAGCGGCTTGTCCGTCAAAGATTCCTCCAATAAATTCTCCAACAACTTCTAATAATCCATTAAAGACATCTCCGAAATCTAGCCAAGAAGCGTCTATATCTAAATCAGGAATTGCTAACCAATCTAAAGAAGTCGAAGTTGAAAGTCTGCATAACATCTCGGTTTTCTAGAGCAACATCTAAACTTAAAAGCCCTTTAGATTCTTTATAAAAAAAAGCCCATCAAATTTTTAATGGGCTTTTTAATAGCTATGTTAAAAAAGAATTAATCTTCTTTCTTTTCTCCTCTTGGTTTTCTGTCATCACGTCTGTTATCACGACCTCTATTGTCACGAGAACCTCTGTTATCACGTCCGCCAGAACGGTTATCGTCTCTTGGTGGTCTTTCCTTAAAGCCTTCTGGTTTTGGTAAAATGGCTTTGCGAGATACTTTTTCTTTACGTGTTCTTGGATCCAATCCAAAATACTTTACATCGAAAACATCACCCATATTTACAACATCGCTAACATTTTCTGTACGTTCCCATGCTAATTCACTAACGTGTAATAACACTTCGTTTCCAGGAGCATCCATATACTCTACAACTGCACCAAAATCTAACATCTTGATAACTTTTACTTCGTATACACTTCCAACTGTAGGCTTAAATAAAATAGCATCTATTTTTGCCATTACAGCATTAATACCTTTTTTACCAACACCTAAAATTTCTACAATACCTTCTTCGGTTACTGGATCTTCGTTAATAACAATAGTAGTTTCAGTTTCTTTTTGCATTTCCTGAATTACTTTTCCACCAGGTCCTATTAAGGCTCCAATAAATTCGTTAGGAACACGTCTTGTTACCATTGTAGGTGCATGTTCTTTAACATCTGTATTTGGCTTAGCAATGGTATCTGTTAATTTCTCTAAGATGTGTAAACGACCAGCTCGTGCTTGTTGTAACGCATTTACTAAAATCTCATAGCTTAATCCTTTTACCTTAATATCCATTTGACAAGCAGTAATACCATCTGCAGTACCAGTAACTTTAAAATCCATATCACCAAGATGATCTTCATCACCTAAAATATCTGATAATACTGCGTATTTGTCACCTTGAGAAATTAATCCCATGGCAATACCAGAAACTGGTTTAGTCATTTGAACTCCAGCATCCATTAAGGCCATTGTGCCAGAACAAACAGTTGCCATAGAAGACGAACCGTTAGATTCTAATACTTCAGAAACCACACGAACTGTATAAGGACAATCTGCAGGAATCATGTTTTTTAAAGCACGTTGTGCTAAATTACCATGTCCTACTTCACGACGCGATGTACCACGAATTGGTCTCGCTTCACCTGTACAAAAAGGAGGGAAGTTATAGTGTAAATAAAAACGCTCTTCACCTTCTTGAGATGGCATATCTATTTGGTTTGCGTCTCTAGAAGTACCTAAAGTTACGGTTGCTAATGCTTGCGTTTCTCCACGAGTAAAGATTGACGAACCATGTGTTGATGGTAGGTAATCTACTTCACACCAGATTGGTCTAATTTCGTCTGTTTTTCTACCATCTAAACGCAACCCTTCATTTAAGGTTAAATCTCTAATGGCAGCTTTTTCAGCTTTTCTATAATAATCAGACACTAAACCACCATAATCTTCTAATTCTTCTTCAGAAAACGTCGCTTTAATATCTTCTTTTATTTGTTGAAATGCAGCACTTCTTTCATGTTTAGCAGAACCAGCTTTTGCAATAGCATACACTTTATCGTAAGCCATGTCATATACTTTTTTCTCTAAATCTTCGTCTGTTCTTTCAGGCTCATACTCACGTACAGCTTTTTTACCAAATGCTTCTGCCAATCTTACTTGAGCAGCACATTGTACTTTAATCGCTTCATGAGCAAACTTAATGGCATCTGCCATTTCTTCTTCAGAAATCTCGTGCATTTCACCTTCTACCATCATTACTGAATCGGCAGAAGCACCAATCATCATATCTAAATCAGATTCTGCTAATTGTGAAGGTGTTGGATTAATAATAAATTCACCATTTACACGGCCAACTCTTGCTTCAGAAATTGCACATTCAAAAGGAAAATCTGATAATTGAATAGCAGCAGAAGCTGCTAATCCTGCCATGGCATCTGGCATAACTTCTGGATCGTGAGACATTAACTGTATCATCACCTGAGTTTCAGAATGGTAATCTTTTGGGAATAATGGACGCAAAACACGGTCTACTAAACGCATGGTTAATACTTCGCCATCACTAGGTCTTGCTTCTCTTTTAAAGAAACCTCCAGGATAACGACCTGCAGCAGCAAATTTCTCTCTATAATCTACCGTTAATGGTAAAAAATCTACTGGACTTTGTTTGTAATTGGAAACAACTGTACATAATAACATACATTTTCCAGATTGCACAACAACGCTACCATGTGCTTGTTTTGCAAGTTTTCCGGTTTCGATAGAAATTTCTCTACCATCTCCAAGGTCTATGACCTCTCTAAATACTTTTGGAATCATAAATTTTTTAATTCTAATTTCGACTATTTTAGTTAATATCGAAATTTTGGTTAAACATTGGTAGTTGTGTTGTGTAGTAGTAATAGTTGCTGTACCAATGAAAAACTATAATTAGCTTCTTCAATTTTGGAGTTTAAACTCTTCCAAACGAGTTAGTTTATACCAAAAAACCACGCTGTAAGGCGTGGTCTTTGTATTGAGATTATTTTCTTAATCCTAATTCTTTAACTATTGCACGATATCTTAAGACATCTTTTTTAGTTAAGTAATCTAGTAAAGCGCGACGCTTACCAACTAACATTACTAACGAACGCTCTGTATTATAATCTTTACGATTAGTTTTTAAGTGCTGTGTTAAATGCTCTATTCTTTGAGTAAATAAAGCAATTTGTCCTTCTGCAGAACCAGTGTTTTTTGAGTCTCCACCGTGCTTTTTAAAGAGCTCTTTTTTTTCTTCTTTTGATAAATACATTCTAATATTATTGTAAATGATTGTTATGTACACGAAAGCCTATCTTTCGAGCGGCAAATATACGTTTTTTTGTTTAATTGCAAAGTTTTTAGGTGTAAATTGAATTTAGGCTCTTAAAGGTTGATTTGTTATTAAATCTATGTAGAGATTTACTTTTTTCTTTAAATCTTTTCTTAGGGTAATAAAATCTAGAAAGCCATGTTCTAATAAAAACTCTGAAGTTTGAAATCCATCTGGTAAATCTTGACCAGTAGTGTCTTTTACAACTCTTGGTCCTGCAAACCCAATTAATGCTCCTGGTTCTGCAATATTAATATCGCCTAACATAGCAAATGATGCAGTTGTTCCACCTGTTGTTGGGTCTGTACACAACGAAATATAAGGTAAGCCAGCATCTGCTAGTTGTGCTAATTTTGCCGATGTTTTTGCTAGCTGCATTAATGATAATGCTGCTTCCATCATTCTGGCACCTCCAGATTTAGAGATAATCATGAATGGTAATTTGTTTTTAAGTGCATAGTCTGCTGCACGCGCAATTTTTTCGCCTACAACAGAACCCATTGAACCTCCAATAAAACTAAAATCCATTGCTGCAACTACTAAGTCTTTGCCTTTAGATTTGCCAACAGCACAACGTACTGCGTCTGTTAATTTGGTTTTTTCTTGAGCTGCTTTTAATCGGTCTGGATATTTTTTAGTGTCTTCAAATTTAAGCGGATCTCTAGACGATAAGTCTTTGTCTAATTCTTTAAATTTATTGTCATCAAATAATATTTCGAAGTATTCTTTACTTCCTATTCTTACATGGTAACCATCTTCTGGACTCACGTAGAAATTTTTTGCTAATTCTTCAGAATCTACAACTTTTCCTGTAGGAGATTTGTACCACAATCCTTTTGGAATGTCTTTTTTCTCTTCGGTAGATGTTGTTATTCCTTTTTCTTTTCTTTTAAACCAAGCCATATTTCGATTAACGATTTTAGGTTTACAATTTTAGAAGTACTCTAAAAAATCTATTTGTTAATTTGCTTTTACAAGCACACAAAATTACTCATTTTATTGTTACAACTCAAAATTTGTTTTCGCTATATCTAGAATTGTTTTTTTTTGAAAAATAAAAATCCCATTTTAAAACTTTAAAATGGGATTTATAATCAAGGTTATAATTTACTTATAATGTGTTTACATTATTTAAATCTTTGAATGCTTTTTTAAGTCTTTCAACAAAAGTAATTTCTCCTTTTCTTAACCAAACACGTGGGTCGTAGTGTTTTTTATTTGGAGATTCTGGACCATCTGGAGAACCAATTTGAGTTTTTAAATAGTCTGCTTTTTCATCCATATAATCACGAATACCTGTCATAAATGCATATTGCATATCTGTGTCTATATTCATTTTAATGACACCATAACCAATGGCTTCTTGAATTTCTGCTTCTGTAGATCCAGATCCACCATGAAAAACAAAATCGATATGGTTGTGCGCTACACCAAATTTCTTAGAAATATATTCTTGAGAGTTTTTTAAAATTTTTGGAGTCAATTTCACATTTCCTGGTTTGTAAACACCATGAACGTTTCCAAAAGCTGCTGCAATGGTGAATTGGTCGCTTATTTTACTTAATTCTTCGTATGCATAAGCTACTTCTTCTGGTTGTGTATATAATTTAGACTCGTCTACATCGCTATTATCTACACCATCTTCTTCGCCACCAGTAATTCCTAATTCGATTTCTAAAGTCATACCCATTTTGCTCATACGCTTAAGGTAAGTTTTGCAAATTTCTATATTTTCTTCAAGAGGTTCTTCGCTTAAATCAATCATATGAGAGCTGTAAAGCGATTTGCCAGTTTCTGCAAAATGTTGTTCACTAGCATCTAATAAACCATCAATCCAAGGCAATAATTTTTTTGCACAGTGGTCTGTATGTAATATTACAGGTACACCGTAAGCTTCTGCCATTAAATGTACATGTTTTGCGCCTGCTATTGAACCTGCAATTGCAGCTTTTTGGTTTTCATTACTTAAACCTTTTCCTGCATTAAACACACCACCACCATTAGAAAACTGAATGATTACAGGAGCATTTAAAGCTGCAGCTGTTTCTAAAACACCATTAATTGTGTTAGAGCCTACAACATTAACTGCTGGTAAGGCAAAGCCTTTTTCTTTTGCTAATTTAAAAATAGCTTGTACTTCTTTTCCTGTTGCAACTCCTGGTTTTATATTATGAGACATGGTCTATTGTTTTGGTTGAAAATTGAGACTCAAAAGTAAGCAATTTCTAAATATTTATCTCTAAAATTGATGATAAAACTGCGAAAACGATATAGTGTTGGTAAGACAAATAGAGTTTAAAAAGGATAGTTAATCCCTATATTATACACAGCATTAGCAAAGTTATAGTCCTTAAACCAACGGTTGCCTTCGTTGTAAGCAGGATCGTATGTTTTAAAGCCAATATCTCCTCTAAGGATGAAGAAATTAAAATCGTATCTTAAACCAAAACCAGAGCCTACAGCAATATCTTTTATAGATGATATTGCATTAAAAGTGGAGGCATCATCATCTACATCATCAAGTACATTCCAAATGTTTCCTGCATCTACAAATAAGGCTCCATTAAGTGCGCCAAAAAGGTTAAAACGGTTTTCGGCACTTAAGGCAATTTTCATATTAGCTTCGTTAAATTCGTTTACAGATTGTGTGCTTCCAGGCCCAAGATTATAAGCAGACCATGCACGATTATCGTTAGCACCACCACCAAAAAAACTTTTTGCAAAAGGAATGTTTGTAGAGTTTCCATAAGGAATAGCAATACCGAAGAAAGAACGGATTGCAATAACATTTTTAGCACCTAAATCCCAATATTTAACATAATCTAACTCTGTTTTTACATATTGTGAAAAAGCAACATTAAACAATTCGTATTTATCGTTGTTATTTTTTTGTAAGCCTAACATATTTGATGTTGCTGCTAGAACATTTCCTGCTAGTTCTAATCTTAGTCTAAAGATAGAGAAGTCGTTATCGAATAAGTTATCACGTCTGTCTTTGGTATAACTAAAATTTGTTGCTAGGATAAGGTTGTCTTCTGTAAGTCTTTCTTTTCTTTCGTTAATTGCTTTTACAGTTTGTAAGTTTGTTGTTGTAATGCCTGATACATTTCCACTTGTAGCGTCTGCAATAAATAAATTTGCTTGATTTGGTAATGCTAAAGTTTCGCCACTATTAATGTAACCAGAATTTATAGCAATGGTATTAAGTGAGTTGAAAGAATTTTCATATACATTAAAGTAGTTTCCTGTGTTTAGGTTTTTTACAAATTGTACGTTAAATACATCTAGTCTATTAGATACTTTATTATTTGGGAACCATCTGTAATTAAATGTTCCTGTTGCTGTTTGCTTATCTAAGCCTACATTAGTTTGGCTTGTTGTGGCTAAACTAATTCTAGTAGACGGAAACATAGAACTTGGTATTATTTTCTCGGTATTAAAAGGCGAAAACAACCTAGGAATTGTTAATCTTAAATTAGCACCTATTTCATTAATATCAAAAAACTGGTCACGTTCATTTGAGCCATCTTTAGAGGCACCAATAGATGCTATTCCAGAAAGCTCAAGAGTTTCAGCACCTTTAAAAACATTACGCATTAATAGACTTGGGTTTAAAGAAAAACCAATGGTTTGTATATTACTTTGTGATGCTTCTGCGCTAAAGCCCAGCGAAAAGCGTTTTAAAGGTGTTAAATAAATATTAGCAGTTAAAGTGGTATCTGCTGTATTTTCTACATATTCTATTTTTGGATACTTAAACGTTTTTAAATTACTAATTCTTCTAGATGTTAGTGATTTGTTTTTGTCTCTAAATAGTGTTTTTGGTTTTATAAAAACAGCATCAGTAAGCATTTTAGAGTTAAAACGTAGTTTTTCTTTACTATATATGTTATAACCGTTGTAAAACGTAGTATCTTTTATAGGAATGTCTTTATCCTCGAAAGCATTATTAGTGTAAATATTTACATCTTTTACTTTGTATATTTTAAAAGGTTCGTATAGTGTAGTATCTTCTTTTCTAATAGGTTTTTCGCTTATGTAAAGCTCTATATTTATTTTTTTTGTTTTTCCAATACTATCCATTTTAAACAAAATATTATCCTGAGAAAAATGATAAACTCCAGAGTTTCTTAACATGTCTGTAATACGGTCTCTTTCTGCTAAGCCATCGTTAGTTTTATATTGTTTATTAGGTTTAATTAAAGATTCACTTAAACTATTTTGGTACAAAGAGTCTATAACTGGAGTTTCAATATTTGTTGAGAGCGAGTCTATAATGTAAGGTTCACCTGTAATTACTTTATAAGTTACACTTGCTCTTTGGTTGTCGTTTCTTATGGTTTCGAAATCTGTTTTAACGTCTAACCATCCATTATTCCAATAATAGTCTTCAAGTCTTTTGGCTGTTTTTTTTGATAGCGAATCGTTAACAATTACAGGAGCTTCACCAGTTTCTTTAAGCCATTTATTAAAACCAAGCTTCATTCTTTGTCCTTGATTAAATTGTTTTTTAGACAAAAATCGAGTTTGTCTTGCTGTGCGTTTTGGGTTGTTTTTAACTCTAGCTTTTAAAATAGAGTCTAAATTTGGTCGTGCCCAATTGTATAGATAAAGTCTTGTTTTAAAGTTAATATAGGGAATACTACTATTTGGTTTCTGGTGGATAAGGTTTGTTACAGCTTCGCTCTCCTCGTTTTTGTCGTTAACCTTTATTGTGGTTTTTGTTAGCAGATGTGCGTTTTTTGGCACACGTTTAATAGAGTTACACGAGGTTAGAAAACCAAAAATTAAAATAATAAATAGTATTTTTGAATCTTGTATTTTCAATTAAACAATCTTTAAAAGGATTTGTATTGACTTTAAACTCTAATTTTGAATCTCCAGAGGTTCAAAAATACATTTTTTAAATGCTATCAAAAAGCCAAATAAAATTAATAACGCGTCTCAAGCAAAAAAAATATAGAATTGCTGACGGTTTTTTTGTTGCTGAAGGTTTAAAAGTCATTAACGAACTTTTAGAATCTTCTTTAGAATTACATCATTTGTTTACGACAGTGTCTTTCAAAAGTTATACCAATAATCAAACACTAATTACAGATGTCGAGTTAAATAAAGTTAGTTTTTTAACCACACCAAATAAAGCGTTAGCGATTTTTAAAATACCAACACCCAAAGCCATAGATTGTAAAGGATTAGTTGTTGCTCTAGACAGTGTGCGAGATCCTGGAAATTTAGGCACTATTATAAGATTGTGCGATTGGTTTGGTATTAAAGAATTAGTGTGTAGTAAAGAAACGGTAGATTGCTATAATCCTAAGGTAATACAAGCTACAATGGGCTCGATTACTAGAGTAAATATTAACTATTTAGATTTACATCTTTTTTTATCGGAAGCTGAAATTCCAATTTTAGGTGCTTTTATGGATGGTGAAAATGTTTACAAAAGTAAATTGCCAAAAACAGGTGTGCTAATAATGGGAAATGAAGCTAATGGTATCTCTGAAGCTATAGAAAAACAAGTAACACAACGTGTTGCCATTCCAAGATTTGGAGATTTACAGGCAACAGAAAGTTTAAATGTTGCTACTGCTACTGCTATATTTTTAAGTGAGTTAAAAAGGTAAAAAGTTATAAGTGCTTATTGTTAAAAAGTATTTAAATTTAGCCACTTGAGCACATTATTTAAAAACTACAACTGTACATACTACAATATAAAATCTATCTAAACGTGAAATTAATAAAAACACCACGTGTTTGCATAGAATTAATATTACCTGTCCAAGGACTATTAGGATCTACATCTCTTACTAACTCATCGTTTAGAGCAAAAACACCACGAATTGAGGGTGTGAATTTAAACCAATATAAATAGAAATCTATACCAAAACCAACTTCGTAAAACTGAACGCTTCTGGCAGTTCTAAATCGTCCTCCAGTGTTGTCTTCAGGATTTTTTTCGTTGCTAGATAAGTTTAACGAGGTCGCGACACCAAAAGTAATGTAAGGTTTAAAATTATTAACACGCTTTGTAGAAAGCCTCATTAATAATGGAATGTATACATAAGTCGATTTAATTTCTCGTAAAAAATCTGAAGGACTTAAGTCTTCTTCAGGAATACCTTCAAAATAATTTTCTGGATATTGTAAATTTCTTGAGGCAATTACTAAACCTGGTTCTAACCTAAAGTTTATATAGTCGTTTACACGAACATCTGCAACTAAACCCACATTAAAACCTATAGATCTTACGGTTTCTATATCTCCTATATTATCATTATAATCTATTTTAAAATCTAGATTATTGGCGCCAAAGTAATATCCCCAACTAAGAGATTGTTTATCCATACTTTGGTTGTTCTGAACTTTTTCTCTAGTAAATAACTGCGCAGAACAAACAGAAGTGGCTGTAATAAATAGTATTAGTGCAATTAGTTTCTTCATGTTATTTTTTTGATGCTTTGTAAATTGTTGCCACTCCAAAAGTTTGTGGTAAATCTATAACATTAATAAACCCAATATTACGCAAAATATTGTTTAAATTTTCACCGTAAGGAAAAACTGAAGCGCTTTCGCTTAAATACTTGTAAGCTGTTTTGTCTTTAGAGAATAATTTTCCTATGGTTGGTAGTATAATTTTAGAGTGAAATGTGTAGCCTTGTTTAAATGGGAATTTTGTAGGTACAGAAGTTTCAAGAATTACAAAGGTACCACCAGGTTTTAGTACACGTAAAATATCTTTTAAACCATTCTCAAGAGTTTCAAAATTTCTAACTCCAAAGGCTACAGTTATAGCATCAAACGAATTATCCTCAAAAGGCATATTTTCGCTATCTCCAATAATCATTTCAATTCTATCGTCTAGTTTTTTTGCTGTAATTTTAGTTTTTCCAATATCAAGCATTCCGCTACTAATATCTAAACCAATAATTTTACTAGCCTTAGTTTCCGCAAGGTTAATAGCTAAATCTCCTGTTCCTGTAGCTATATCTAGAATACTATCTGGATTGGTAGCTTTAACTATTTCCACCACCTTTTTTCTCCATTTAATGTCTATTCCAAAAGAGATAACACGATTTAAACCATCGTACTCTCCAGAAATCGTGTCGAACATTTTAGTAACCTGTTCTTTTTTGCCAAGTTTACTATCTTTATAAGGGTTTACTTTTTCCAAAACTATTTTTTTGCAAATATAATACATTGCTTAGCCTTTAAGAAACAAGAAAACAATTAATTAATTATCTTTGTCATTCGTTTTATATAAATCAAAGAATGAAAATAATTATTGCTGGAGCTGGTGAAGTAGGATTTCATTTAGCAAAATTATTGTCTTATGAATCGCAAGAAATTACGTTAATAGACACAGATAGAGCAAGTCTTTCTTACGCAGATAACCATTTAGATATTAAAGTTTTAAAAGGAGATGCGACCTCTATTGCTATGTTAAAAGAAGCAAAAGTAGAAGGTAGTGATCTTGTAATTGCTGTTACAGCCTCAGAAACTACAAACATTACGGTTTGTGTTTTAGCTAAGCAATTAGGTTCTAAACGCACAATTGCTAGAATATCTAATACCGAATTTATTACGCATAAGGATGAGGTTGGTTTTACACGCTTTGGTATAGACGAGCTTATTTCTCCTGAAGCTCTTGCTGCATCAGAAATTCAATTATTATTAAATCAATCTGCTTTTAATGAAAGTTATGAGTTTGAAGATGGAGCACTTACAATGGTGAGTTTAGATTTGGCAAGAACCGCTTCTTTTGTTGGAAAATCTGTAAAAGAGGCCGCTCAGCATTTTTCTGAAATTCACTTTGTACCTATAGCAATTCAACGTTTTGGAACACAATATACAATTATTCCTAGAGGCGACACGCAGTTTAAAGAAGGCGATACTGTTGTATTTATTACAAGCGCAGGAGGAGGAGACGAGTTGTGTAAAATGACAGGAAAAACAAACACAGCCATTAAAGATGTAATGATTCTTGGTGGAAGTAAAATAGGGTATAAAACAGCTAGAGATCTAAGCGAAAAACAATTTAATGTTAAGTTAATTGAAAATAATAGAGATGTTGCTTTCGATTTGGCAGATACTCTAGAAAAAGTGCTAGTTATTAATGGCGACGGAAGAAATGTAGAGCTTTTAGAAGAAGAAAATATTAGTGATATGGATGCTTTTATTTCTGTAACTGGAAATTCTGAAACTAATATTATGTCTTGTCTAGTAGCAAAATCTAAAGGTGTAAAAAAGACGATTGCTTTGGTTGAGAATATGGATTATTTTGAGCTATCTCATTCCATAGGTATTGACACACTGGTTAATAAAAAACTATTAGCAGCCAATAACATATTTAGGTACGTAAGAAAAGGCGAGGTTATTGCCATGACTAAGCTTAACAACATGAATGCAGAGTTGTTAGAATTTAAAGTCAAGAGCGATTCTAAAATTTGTAATCAGCAAATAAAGGATGTTTCGTTTCCACGTTCTGCAATTATTGGAGGAGTTATAAGAAATGGCGAAGGATTAATTGCTTTAGGGAGTTTTAAAATACAAGAAGGCGATTATATAGTAGTTTGCTGTTTACCTAGATCTATAAAAGAGGTAGAAAAATTGTTTTTATAATCTACTATGTACAAAAGCCTTAAACTTAATTATAAAATTATTTTCCATTTCTTTGGTTTACTATTTCTGTTTAATGGTGGTTTTATGCTATTATCTGCTATAGTAAGCTTAATTTATAAAGATGGTGTAACATTAAAACTATTTTTATCTGGTTTAGTTACCTTACTTATTGGTGTTTCTGCAATGGTTTATACTCGAAACCATAAAAAGGAAATGAATAAACGAGAAGGTTACATAGTAGTATCCTTTGGTTGGATTGTTATGGCACTATCTGGTACTATTCCTTATGTTTTTACTGAGGCGATTCCTAGTTTTACAGATGCCTTTTTCGAAACCATGTCTGGATTTACAACTACAGGTGCATCTATATTAAATGATATTGAAGCAGTCCCAGAAGGTGTTTTATTTTGGAGAAGTTTAACACATTGGATTGGTGGAATGGGTATTATTGTTCTTGCGGTGGCTATTCTACCATTATTAGGTATTGGAGGTATGCAGCTTTTTGCAGCTGAAGCTCCTGGCCCAAGTGCAGATAAATTACATCCTAGAATAACAGATACAGCAAAGCGATTATGGCTTATTTATTTTGGCTATACAGCTGCAGAAACTATTTTGCTTAAAGCAGCAGGAATGAATTTTTTTGATGCTATAAATCACTCTATGAGTACTTTGTCTACAGGAGGATTTTCTACAAAAAATGCTAGTGTTGCTTATTGGAATCCAATGCCAATGGTACAGTACATTATTATTGTATTTATGTTTTTAGCAGGAACAAATTTTGTGCTAAGTTACTTTGCTTTTAAGGGCAAAATCTCTAAAGTTTATAAAGACGAAGAGTTTAAACTCTATTTTAAATTTATAGCGATTTTTACAATTTTGGCTTCAGTAATTATATATTTTAATGCAGACCTTAGTCTTTCTACTATAGAACATCCACAAGTTTTAGGAGTTGGTGAGAGTGCTTTTAGACACAGTTTATTTCAAGTTCTAGCCATAATTACTACTACTGGTTTTGTTACTGCAGATTATACACTCTGGACACCTTTTTTAACCATCTTCTTTTTCGGATTAATGTTTCTTGGTGGTTCAGCTGGTAGTACTTCGGGTGGAATAAAAATTGTAAGACACTTAATAACCATTAAGAATGGATTTTTAGAGTTCAAGCGTACATTACATCCTAATGCTATTTTACCTGTTAGGTATAATAAACGTTCGGTTTCAGGTGATATTGTTTTTAATATTTTAGGATTCTTTATATTATACTTGTTGTCCTTTATTATAGGTTCGCTAGGTTTTTCTATGATGCAAATAGACTTTGAGTCTGCCATAGGATTAGCAGCTTCAAGTTTAGGAAACGTAGGTCCAGCATTAGGAGATTTTGGTCCTGTAGATAATTATGCAGCTTTACCACCAATAGGAAAGTGGTGGGCCTCTTTTTTAATGCTTATTGGACGTTTAGAGTTGTTTACTGTACTAATTTTATTAACACCTTTCTTTTGGAGGAATAGGTAGTATTATATTTTTTAATTGACCTTCAATTAGGTATATGATACATTTTTCATTACGATTTGTCGTCATAATATAACCAGAAAAAACAGTGTGATGAAATCAATCATCAAATCAAACATTCATACTTCTTACACTGGTTTTTTAAATTCTAATTATCAATCTATTGTAAAATAGAATTTTAAAAATTTAAAGACAAACTCTATTTCTGTTTAAAGCAACCTGAAAAAAGTGAACAATTGTATTTATGTTGTACCTTGAGTACTGTAAAAAAGTTTGTTGTGTTTGCATAAGAATTCTTGTTGCTTTAAGCTAATATTTATAATTGAATAAAGGCATTATACTAAACAGTCCACTTTGGTTTGACGGATTACAGTTATAAAAAAAGCCTCTGTAATCAATCAGAGGCTTTATATTTTTTATGAGTATTAGTTATTTAAACCAAAGCAGCTTTAATCCTCTTAACAGCTTCTTTAATTTGCTCTTGCGAAGCGGCATAACTTATTCTTATACAATCTGGATTTCCAAAGGCATCACCTGTTACTGTAGCCACAAGTGCTTCTTCTAATAAATAAAGTGAAAAATCTGTAGCGTTATGTATAGTTTTTCCACGTAAGGTTTTTCCGAAGAAAAAAGAAACATCTGGAAACACATAAAAAGCACCTTCTGGTGTGTTGGTTTTAAAACCTTCAATATCTTCAAGTAATTGTAAAACCATATCACGACGTGTTTTAAATTCGTCAATCATATAATTTATCACACTAGGCTTTGCATTTAAGGCAGTAATAACAGCGCGTTGAGCAATACAGTTTGTACCACTTGTTACTTGACCTTGCATTTTATTACAAGCACGAGCAATCCAATCTGGAGCACCAATATAACCAACTCTCCAACCTGTCATGGCAAACGCTTTAGAAACGCCGTTTACGGTTACAGTTCTATCAAACATATCTTCTATTCCTGCCATACTCGCGTGTGGTTTTCCCGTATAGTTTATATGTTCATAAATCTCATCTGAAACAACATAAATATTTGGATGTTTTCTTAAAACTACTGCTAAAGCTTCTAATTCTTCTCTACTGTATAAAGAACCGCTTGGATTACAAGGCGAACTAAACCATAGCATTTTGGTTTTTGGTGTAATGGCAGCTTCTAATTGTGCTGCTGTCATTTTAAAATCATTCTCAATATCTGTTTTAACTTCTACAGGTATACCATCGTTAAGTTTAACGATATCACGATAACTTACCCAATATGGACAAGGTAAAATAACTTCGTCGCCATCGTTAAGCATAACAGATGCGACATTGTATAAAGATTGCTTAGCACCAGTTGAAACAACTATTTGAGAGCGATTATAGTTTAAGTCATTGTCGCGTCTAAACTTTGTTATAATAGCGTCTTTCAATTCGGTATAACCATCAACGGGCGTGTAACTATTGTAATTAGCATCAATAGCTTGTTTTGCCGCATTTTTTATAAAATCTGGTGTGTCAAAATCCGGCTCACCTA
>ENA-OUOG01002257-OUOG01002257.1-marine-metagenome-genome-assembly--contig:-NODE-2257-length-20421-cov-4.447159_pt1 | contig 20421 bp, 17 predicted proteins | sample MGYA00248635_ERZ508505 | MGnify/ENA primary metagenome ERZ508505 (study PRJEB26176, sample SAMN06267871) | marine metagenome | isolation source: Saanich Inlet, British Columbia, Canada | place: Pacific...
CAAATCATTTATATCATTAGCTTCTTAAAAAATTAAATTAGTTTAAAACTTGATGCTTAATTTTAGCAGATGCGACATAACCCTATCAGGTTATATATACATTTAACAGTAAACCCTCAAAAAAGAAAACGACTTTAAAATTGATGTAGGGAGTGTTGTTTTAATAATTTTGGTTGGGATTTTTTGGGTTTTTTCTGGGCTAAGAGTAATTCACCGTACAATAACCGTACAAATAAATTAATTAAAAAAGCCTAATTAATTTGTTATCAATTAATTAGGTTTTTTAATTGTGGAGTCGGAGAGAATCGAACTCTCGTCCAAACAAGTAATCAAAGAGCTTTCTACACGCTTATTCTATTCTTAGATTTTCGATAATAAGCTGGCAAAAGACAGCCTACTTATTACTTAGCTTCTTAATCTCGAAAAGGCATCAAAGCACTACCCAATCTTAGTTAATATTTACGATGCCTCAAAAAAGAACGCCATTAACCAAGGCTTTCTGGAGACATTTAGCTTGTACACCTTGTGTACCTTGGCCAATCTTACTATAATTCAGATTATGCAGCTAAAGCGTAGTTATTCTCGCCGTTTAAAATTTGGTCTAGCCTTTTACGTGTTTCAATGCCATTACACGACGTGCTTACCATTTCATTAATCTCGCTGTCAAAACCAGTCGACCCCATGAATGATAAAAGGATGGCGAAGTTACAAAAAAAGTTGTGCAACCCCTTAAATCCAAGTATTTTTGAGCAAAAATTATTCCAAAGCAAAACACAGTCGTTTTGTCAGTAATTATAAAGAAGGATATATGAAATTCGCCATTATAAAAGAACGTAAAAATCCACCGGACCGTCGAGTTGTATTCTCACCAGAGAAATTAGCAGAAGCAAGAGCGCAGTTTGCAGAAGCCGAATTTGTTGTTGAATCTTCCGATATCCGTATTTTTCCTGATGCAGCATACCAAGCTTTAGGTTTTAAAGTAACTGATGATGTTTCTGAAGCAGATGTTATGATTGGAGTTAAGGAAGTGCCTTTAGAAAATCTAATTCCTGATAAAAAATACTTCTACTTTTCGCATACTATAAAAAAGCAACCCTATAATCGTAAGCTTTTAAGAGCAATGCTCGAAAAAGGTATTGAAATGTATGACCATGAAACTATTATTAAACGAAGCGGAGCACGTTTAATTGGTTTTGGGCGATATGCAGGTTTAGTAGGTGCTTATAATGGCTTTAGAGCCTTAGGATTGCGAGACGGATTATTTAATCTTCCAAAAGTTGAGACCCTTAAAGATTTAGATGAGGTAAAAGCCGAACTTGATAAGATTACAATTCCGAATATAAAAATATTACTCACAGGAACAGGTAAAGTGGCCTATGGCGCTAAAGAGATTTTAGACCATTTAGGTATCGAGAAAATCAGTGATGCGTTGTATCTCACCTCAGAATTTACAGAACCCGTTTATTGTATGGCAGATGTTATGGAATATGCAAAGCGTAAGGATGGAAAAGTAGGAGAGAAGTACACGTTTTATAAAGACCCAAGTGGTTACGAGAGTAACTTTATGCCTTACGCCAAGCAAACCGATTACTTTATTGCAGGTCATTTTTATGGTGACGGTGCGCCGTATTTATTTACCAGAGAGGATGCTAAAGATTCTGAATTTAGAATCAATTTGGTGGCTGATGTGAGTTGCGATATTGATGGCCCTGTGGCTAGCACTATTCGTGCTTCAACCATTGCAGAACCTTTTTATGGTTTTGACCCACAAACCGAATCGGAAGTTGCATTTGATGCTAAAAATGCAATTACCGTTATGGCAGTAGATAATTTGCCTTGCGAACTCCCAAAAGACGCTAGCGAAGGTTTTGGAGACGCCTTTTTACAGCATGTTATTCCGGCATTTTTTAATGATGATAAAGATGGCATTTTACATCGTGCTAAAATGACAACTTCGGACGGTAAATTGACAAAACGTTACAGTTACCTTCAAGATTATTTTGATGGTAAGGAGTAGTAATTGGAGAAACTACATTTGAAAGATTTTAACTAAATTTAAGGCATATAATATTATAAAATCAATAATTATGATTGAATTACTTTTAACTATTGCATGTATTTCAGGTGGAATCTTACTAGGTTTAGCAACATTAGACAAATGGGATGGAGAAGCTAACTTTTTTAATAAAATTGCTGGGTTTTTGTCACCATTTCAAACCATTATTGGAGCCGCTTTAATAGTTTTAGCAATTTTAACCTTTTGGAGTAATATTTTATATACTGCATTAGAAATTGTTGGTGGTCTTTTGTTATTAACACATGTATTTGGAAAAGTGCCTTCTATGGAAGCTACGCTTAGAAAAGTTTCAGAGAAGTTGATGCCTTTTAAAGCAATAATTGGTATTGCTTTATTGGTAGTTGGAGTTTTAAGATTGTTCTAAATTTTTAATGAAGCCGGCAGAAGCATATATCTTAAAGCAAGAAGAGCCTTTTAAATCTATTTTACTTCAATTGCAATCTGTAGTAGAAGCAGTATTGGCAGAACCAGAGCTATTATTTAAATGGGGTATCCCTTTTTATTTTAATGAAGACTTACCTATTTGTTACCTTAATCAGTCAAAAGATTATGTAGATTTAGCGTTTTGGCATGGCGATAAGTTGCAAGAATACAGGGCGTATTTCATAACGGCTAATAGAAAATCAGTAACGTCTTTAAGATATAAATCTGTAGAGGATATTAATGATGACGTAGTGATATATGTTTTAGAAGAACAGCTGCGAATAAACACCAACCCATTTAAGTTAACACGTATTGGTAAGGCTAAAAATTAGTGACCAATTTTCTTATTGCTGTTAAGTTGGTTAATAAACCTTCTAAATTATCTAAGTGCAACATATTTGCACCATCACTTTTTGCATTTGCTGGGTCAAAATGAGTTTCTATAAATAAGCCATCTACATTATTTACAACCCCTGCACGAGCAATGGTTTCAATCATATCCGGTCTTCCTCCAGTTACACCTATAGTTTGATTAGGTTGCTGTAGAGAGTGCGTCACATCTAAAACAGTAGGTGCGTATTCTCGCATGGTTGGAATGCCTCTAAAATCTACAATCATATCTTGGTAGCCAAACATAGTGCCTCGGTCAGTAATCCATGCTTTGTCATTACCTGCATCTTTTACTTTTTGCACAGCGTGTTTCATCGCTTCTGGACTCATAAATTGCCCTTTCTTAAGATTTACTACTTTTCCTGTTTCTGCAGCTGCAACAACTAAGTCAGTTTGGCGCACTAGAAATGCAGGAATTTGCAGTACGTCAACATATTCGGCAGCTATTGCTGCATCAGAAGCTTCATGAATATCAGTTACTGTGGGTACATCAAATGTTTCAGAAACTTTTCTTAGTATTTTTAATGCTTTCTCATTTCCTATACCTGTGAAACTGTCAATCCGACTTCTATTGGCTTTTTTGAAACTCCCTTTAAAAACATAAGGAATTTCCAATTTATCAGTAATAGTAATGACTTTTTCTGCAATACGTAGTGCCATTTCCTCACCTTCAATGGCACAAGGGCCACATAACAAGAAGAAATTGTTGGAGTTGGTATGTTTGATTTTTGGGATATGAGTTTGCATAAATTTTATTTATGCTACAAAGATAGTATTCTATTTAAAATTTTCGTTTTAAACTATTTTTTATAATCCATAGTGACATTAAAAAATTCCCAAAAATTAAAGCGATGCTCAAAAACAAGATATTTTCTACCGTAGTATTCCAATTAATTAAATTAATTGCGTTTATGTAATATCCTATGAGTAGATAGACAGATATACACATAAAACTAATTCCAAGATAAAAATTCAATTTTCTGCTAGGCTTCAAAAGTTGCCATAAAAATGGAATTCCTAACAATAGAATAGGATAAGCTGATATTCCTTCACTTCTATTAGCTATGGTAAACCAATAAATACTGATTGAAATAAAGTATAAATAAGGAATATATTTTTCATATTTGATTATTAAATTCATAATGCAAGCTTTTATTTTAGTATTTAATAGTATGCTTCTTTTTATCTATGATAGAACGAAATAGTTCTTAATGTAGTACTTGCGTATTATAATTATAACATATAATTAACGCAAAACCGATAATATGACGTACATTTGCGCGCTTAAAATCAGCACCTATTATGGCGATTATTAAAAATATTGCAATCATTGCTCACGTTGACCACGGTAAAACAACCTTGGTAGATAAAATTATGTATCACTGTCAGTTGTTTCGTGAAAACGAGAACACAGGAGACTTAATTTTAGACAATAACGATTTAGAACGAGAAAGGGGTATTACAATTACTTCTAAGAACGTTTCTGTAGTTTATAGAGACACAAAAATTAACATCATTGATACACCTGGTCACGCCGATTTTGGTGGAGAAGTGGAACGCGTTTTAAATATGGCAGACGGTGTTTTATTGTTAGTTGATGCCTTTGAAGGACCAATGCCACAAACACGTTTTGTTTTGCAAAAAGCTATTGATTTAGGTTTAAAACCATGTGTGGTTATAAATAAAGTGGATAAGGAAAATTGCACACCAGATGAGGTCCATGAAAAAGTGTTTGATTTAATGTTTGAGCTTGGAGCAGAAGAGTGGCAATTAGATTTCCCTACAGTATATGGTTCTGCAAAGAACAACTGGATGAGTGATGATTGGCAAAATGAGACTGACAATATTGAGCCATTACTAGATATGGTAATAGAGCATATTCCAGAGCCAAAAATTGAAGAAGGCACAACACAAATGTTAATCACTTCTTTAGATTTCTCCTCATTTACGGGGCGTATTGCCATAGGGCGTTTAACACGAGGAAACTTAAAAGTAGGACAACAAATTTCTTTAGTAAAAAGAGATGGTTCTATTGTTAAAAATAAAATTAAAGAACTTCATACGTTCGAAGGACTAGGTCGATTAAAAGTCGAAGAAGTGCAAACAGGAGATATATGTGCAATAGTAGGCTTAGAAGGTTTTGAAATAGGAGATACAGTTGCAGATTTTGAAACCCCTGAAGCGTTAAAAACCATTGCTATCGATGAGCCTACAATGAGTATGTTGTTTACTATTAATGATTCACCTTTCTTTGGTAAAGACGGAAAATTTGTAACCTCTCGTCACATTAAAGATAGATTAACTAAGGAGCTTGAAAAGAACTTAGCACTTCGCGTAGAAGAAACAGATAGTGCAGATAAGTTTATGGTTTTTGGCCGTGGTGTTCTCCATTTATCAGTATTAATTGAAACCATGCGTCGTGAAGGTTATGAGCTTCAAATTGGTCAGCCACAAGTAATCATAAAAGAAATTGATGGTGTAAAATGTGAGCCTTTTGAAGAAATGACGATTGATTTGCCAGAGCATGTATCTGGTAAAGCCATAGAAATGGTAACCATGCGTAAAGGCGAAATGATAAGTATGGAAGCCAAAGGAGATCGCATGGTTTGCGAATTCATTGTACCATCTCGTGGTATTATTGGGTTACGTAATCAATTATTAACTGCAACTGCTGGTGAAGCTATTATGGCGCACCGTTTTAAAGAATACCAGCCCCTAAAAGGAGGTATTCCAGAACGTCAAAATGGGTCTTTAGTGTCTATGGAAAATGGACAAGCCATACCTTATTCTATCGATAAATTACAAGATCGTGGTAAGTTTTTTGTAGATCCAGGAGAAGATATCTATGAAGGTCAAGTTATAGGCGAAAATTCTCGTGGAGATGATATGACCGTAAACGTAACAAAAACTAAGAAGCTGAGCAATGTACGTTCATCTGGTGCAGATGATAAAGCTAAAATTGTTCCGGCAATTAAGTTTAGTCTTGAAGAAGCTCTGGAGTATATTCAAAAAGATGAATACGTTGAGGTAACACCTAACTACTTAAGATTGCGTAAAATATTTTTAAAAGAAGTTGATCGTAAGCGAAATAAGATTCACTAGGATATCATAAAATTTACTCGAAAAGAGAAATTCTAATTCTAGAATTTCTCTTTTTTGTTTTAATTTACAGCATATGGAATTATTTGGAATTACAGGAACAGAGTATATAGGGTACTTAGCATCATTAATGGTTTTGTTCTCTTTTACGATGAAAGATGTTAAAAAGTTGCGATTGACTAATATGGTAGGATGTATTTTGTTTATAACCTATGGGTTTTTAATGCCAACACTGCGCATAGGATTGCCAATTATTATTGCTAATCTGGCTATACTTTTAGTTAATGGATATTATTTAGCAAAACCGAAAATTAGATAGCTTCTCAAATTTTATTAGGTTATGTTTGAAGTTGAAGTTGTAAACAATTAGATTTGCTAAAAACCATGTATAACCAATTTCAGAATTGAAGAAGTTTAATAATTACATTAACTCAAATGTGCTATTTAATGTAGCAAATCTCAATTCTTTTACCATAGGAATAAAAATTATAGCTGGTTTATTTACTTCAAAATTTATTGCAATTTTTATAGGTGCCGAAGGTCTAGCATTAATTGGTAATCTTTCAAATTTCTTAAAAGCAATTCAATCTTTTTCATCTTTAGGCTTTTATAAAGGTCTTGTAAAACTTATTGCAGAGTTTAAAGAGAAGAAGAATAAGTTTAGTCAGGTTTTGTCGACTTCATTCTATGTAGGGTTTTTAAGTACTATACTGGCAGCTTTATCATGTTATTATTTTGCAGAACCAATCAATTCATTTTTGTTTGGTTCTAACGATTATGTATATGTTATAGAAATATTGGCCTTCGTATTGCCTCTTTATTCATTAAATGCTTTCTGTTTTGCTATAATGAATGGATATTCAAAGTACAAGTTTCTACTTGTAATTAGCATTATTGGTCAGATAGGAGGGCTTCTAATCACCCTTTTGCTTATTTGGCAAGATAGAATTGATGGCGCTCTAGTAGCGGTAGCAATAACACCTGGTTTGATTTTTTTAATTACTCTAGTATGGATATTATTTAGAACTAGTCTTATAAAATATGTCAAAATCACAAGTTTGTCAGCAAGTATATTATCAAGACTTAGTCCTTATTCTGTGATGGCTTTAACAAGTGCAGTTGCTATGCCATTGGTAATGATATTAATTAGAAATTATATCATTGCTGAAATTGGCCTAGAAGAAGCGGGTTATTGGGAAGCAATGAATCGTATATCGGACTATTACCTGATGTTTGTTAATTCTTTAATAGCATTATACCTGGTTCCTAAATTATCTAAAATTGATACAAAAAAAGAGTTCAGAATAGAAGTAAAAGCATTTTATAAAAATCTAATGCCTTATTTAGGAGGTTTACTTGTTATTATGTATTTGATGAGAAAATTTGTGGTAAGATTAATTTTTTCTGATGAGTTTTCTCCAACAGAAGACTTGTTTCTGTGGCAGTTGCTTGGAGATTTTATAAGAGTTTTTGCGATGGTTATAGCTTATCAGTTTTTAGCTAAAAAAATGTTTAGCCATTTTATAATATTAGAGATATTTCTTTTTGTTATTCTATATTTTTCGAGTGTTTATTTAATAGATGTTTTTGGATTAGAAGGAGCTGTTATGGGGCATTTTGTGACACATCTTTTACATCTTGGAATTGTATTGCTTATTTTTAGTATCTCTTTGTTTGGGATTGATGAAGATTATATGCGTAATTGATTTTACCATTGTATTTAAAATAAAGTTTGTTAGGATTTAAGAATAATAATTTATTGGTTAAGGTTACTTCTGCAAATACACTTTTAGTTGCGGCTAGAACCTTATTTTCAATAATCACACAAAAAGCTTTGGCGATTTTGGTCGGGGCAGAGGGTATCTCTGTAATCGGTAACCTTAGAAACATCCTGTCATTTTTAGAGAATTTTACAATTATTGGTGTTTCAAATGGACTTATAAAATACGTTTCGCAGTATAAAAATGACAAAGAAAATTTGTCTAAGCTATTTTCTACAATTTTTGTTTTTAGTGTTTTTGCATGTATAATTTCTTTTATAATTCTTTTAGTTTATTCGAATGCTATAAGTGATTTTATTTTCGGTGTAGAAAATGACTTCTCGTTTATCATTCAAATATTAGCATTTATCTTACCGTTTATTGCCATTAATAGTGTTCTTAATGCTCTAGTCAATGGGTTGTCTGATTACAAAGGTTTTACAAAAGTTATTTTGTTAACTTCAATCTTAGGGTCAATAATTGTAGTGACTTGTGCTTATCAAAATGGTTTGTTTGGTGGACTATTAGCCATAACCCTAATCCCGTTTATTCAATTTATTAGTTATTTAATGTTGTTATCCAAGTCATCATGGCATCAAATTAAAGTCAAAGACTTAAAGTGGAAAATACCTTTTAAAAAGCAGCTGTTATCTTATAGCTTTATGTCGCTTATTGTTATTTTATTTATTAATCTCATAGATATTCTTTTACGAGATTTAATAGAAAATAAAGTAAGTTTAGCCGAGGCAGGATATTGGACTGCTATGAATTCAATTTCAAAAAATTACATGCAATTTTCTGCCGCTTTATTTCCATTATATATTTTACCACAATACGCAAAGATTAAAGATACTCTAGGGTACAGAAAAGAAGTGTCAAAAATATATAAAATGCTTTTGCCTTTGTTGATTTTGGGATTACTCGGAATTTATTTTGCCAGAGAATTTATCATTCGAGTGCTGTATTCTGAAGATTTTTTATCAATGGCTCCATTATTTAAATGGCAATTAGTAGGCGATTTTGTTAAGTTTATTGCTATTGTTTTAGCGTACCAATTCTTGGCTAAAAAACAGGTCTTTAATTTTATTTTTACTGAGTTATTGTCGGTTGGTTTATTTTATGTGTTTTCTGTTTATTTTTTAAATGATTTTGGCACTGAAGGTGTAGTTATGGCAAATTTATTAAGATATATAGTCTACTTAATAGTCGTATGTTTTATCCTTAGGCATAATTTCTTTAGTAATAAGGAAATCAATTAATTAGAAAGGCAATGAAATCTATTTTAAAGTATTTAATAGTAACAATAATTCTCGCTTTTGGATTTGAGTTTTTATCCAAAGAATTAACGCTACATAGTTTTCATAACCTAATTGAAAATATATTATTTGCGCTCATAATTGTACTCATTATAGTTTTTTTAAAAAATACTAGAATTAAGCTTTTAGTAACCAAGGGACTATTACTGTTATTTAGTTTAAGCACACTTTTAGAATCACTATACTTCTATCTTTTCGATACGTTTTTTAACACATCTGCTGTTTTTGTCATTCTTGAAAGCAATTCTGCAGAAACTAAAGAGTTTCTCATCTCCAAAATGGAGGCTATACCAATAATATTCGCAATTATTTTTTTGGCAATAACCATACTAATGTTCACTAAGCTTAATTTCAAAAATGAAGTCAACCATGTTATCAACTTAACTAAAGTAAAAGCAGGATTCTTAATTGTTGGAATATTGGTTGTCTTAAAAGTATCCGCTTTAATCATCTATAATTTACCTTATCTTTTGTTGAGAACGCCATCACGCTATTATGAAGATACAGAAAAGTTTAAAGCCTATGGTAAAGAAAATCCAATTGGTAATTTTAATAATGTCGAAGTAGATAGTAGCTCAAATAAAAAAATATATGTTATTGTTATCGGTGAGTCTACAAATAGAACCCATTTTGAAATATATAACTCTTACTATAGAAATACGACCCCCTTATTAAGAGAGATTGAAGACGAGTTATTTGTATTTGAAGATGTTATTAGTCCGCATACCTATACAATTGGGGCATTAACAAAGGCTTTGACACTTGGGAATTATGAAAATCCTGAATTGCTAAATAAGGGCTCTATAATTCAGCTGTTTAATCAAACTGGATTTGACACCTATTGGTTGTCTAATCAGCGCCCTGTTGGTGTAATGGATACTAAAGTGACAAAGATTGCAATGGGTTCAAAATATTTTAGATTTTTTAATACCAAGCATACCAATGAAAAAACACCTCTCGATATTGATTTAGTTAATGCTTTAAAAGAGGTTGTCAAAGAAGATGGCGACCGTAAAGTTATTTTTTTACATATGTTAGGAACTCATATGGATTATAAGAGGAGATACCCAAAGTCATTTGAGTATTTTAACGATACTCCAAAGACAGCATTTAAGAGTAAAAAGGCTTTTAGTGTTATAAACTCATATGACAATTCTATTAAGTATAATGATTTTTTAGTCAGAGCAATTATAGAAACTGTGAGGAATGAAAATGTAGAAGGATATGTTTTGTATTTTTCAGATCATGGCCAAGAAGTATATAATGACAAAGCATTTTTTGGTCATACTTTAGATGAGCAAGTAACTAAGAATATGTATCAAATTCCCTATGTGTTATGGCTAACAGAAGATTATAAGAAGAATAATTATCTTAATTTTGATGTTACCAAAAAGTATATGACTGATGATTTAATACACTCTATTGCTGATATTAGTCATATATCTAGCAAGGAGATTGACAGTACTAGGAGTATTTTTAATAAAAATTATAAAGAACGAAAACGGATTATTCAAGATAGTATTGAATATGATATTCTTTTTAAGAAACAAAAATCCCAGTAAAGTTAGTCTCCATTATTAGGTCTTTTATTTAATCAAAATGACAAGCACAATGTAATAGTTACATTGGTAATTTATCAAAATTAAGTTGAGAATAATATGAATCTAGAGATTCTTATTTCAACGATGCATCGAACATCGTTAGATTTTTTAGAAACTATGTTTCCATATGACAATCTGGAAGAACTCAGCATACTCATCATTAATCAAACGAAGGAGGGGTTAGATTTAAATTCGAAATTCAATAATATAAGAGTTATCAATAGCTATGAAATAGGGTTGTCCAAAAGTAGAAATCTAGCAATAGATAATGCATTTGGTGATATTTGCTTAATTGCTGATGACGATACGGAATATATTGTCGGTTTTCAAAAAATTGTTAAAGAGGCTTTTGAAAATTGCACTGATGCTTCACTTATAAAATTTAAGATAGAAACATTTTTGGGCAAACCCTATAAAGTATATCCTCAAAAATCAAAAAGACTGATTAGTTACTCAGATATAAATACAATTTCTTCTATAGAGATTGCTTTTAAGAGACAAAATATTGTAGATGGAAAAATACGCTTTAATGAGTTGTTTGGACTTGGAAGTGCCTTTAAATCAGGTGAAGAGTTTCTGTTTTTAAAGCAAATATTGGATAATGATTTGGGGATCTATTTTAAAAATGAAACTATAGTAAAGCACAAATTTGAAAGCTCTACGATTGTGGGAAGTGACGATTACTTAAAATCACAGTCCATACTTTATTTTATGTGTTATGGATGGTTTGCAAATTTATATATTCTAAAACTGCTTGTTTTTTTGGTTAGAAAAAATGTCATATTAAAATCTAAGTTCTTTTCAAAATATACAATGGCCAAAAAAGCCATAATGTATTACAAAGAATTAAGAGATGCGTGATTATCTATACAAATGAAAAAACATTCCTTTTTTATCCAAATTCTTTTTTAGGGAGTAAAGAAACTTCAATACCACCTGCGGTAAATTGTATATAAATCTTTGTTTTAGGTTTAAATTGACTTTGTCAATAGAAGCGTAAATAGAATTACTCAATGCTATAGTATTAAGGATTTTATATAAAATAGCAACCGAAAACCTATTCATGTCCATGAATTTTTTCAGCGATATATTAGTCTCTTCGTAGTCTTTAAATTTATTTAGATATTTGATCTTATCCATAGCAAGTAGGCTATTCGATAAACTTGCATCGTTTTTTACATAAGTTGCAGAAATAATATTGTGTATTGCTACTTTATTTTTGAGAGCAATTCTTATCCACAAATCAATATCTTGTCCAGATTTTATATTCTCATCAAATCCTTTTAATTTTTTTAATACGGCCTTTTTTATAACTACAACAGAGGAGTTAACAGGGGTATCGTATAGACAACTTTCAAAAAAATCAGGTATTATACCTTTAAATCCTTCAGGGATACCCTTAATTTTAGATTTTTTAGAGTTAGAATTATAAGATATTAAGTAGCCCGTACTAAACATTCCTGCTTTTGGGTAATCCGCAATTAAATTATATATAATTTGGAGGTGCTCCTTATGCCAGAGATCATCGGCATCTATAAAGGCTATATAGTCTGTTTTGCTAACATCAATTCCAAAATTCCTTGCTGCAGAGGCTCCCTTGTTTTTTTTATTAAAAATTTTAATCCTATCATCATATATTTTTTCAACTTCAGCTAAGCTCATGTCTGTACTACCGTCATTAACAATAATGACTTCAAAATTTGTAAAACTCTGACTAAGTACAGATTCCAAAGTTTGTGTAATGTGCTTTTCTTTATTGTATAGCGGAATTATGACTGAAAAAAAAGCCTGCATTATTAAAATAAATTTGAGTAAAAATAAACTTTTATTTCAAGCTTGTTTTTAGGCATTACAATTAATTACTTTAGATTTGTTATATGCAGAAAAATACCATTCAAATAGTTGCATTTAATAATCCATATCCTGCAAATTTTGGCGGTGCAATAGATATGTTTTATAAAATAGAAGCACTATCAAAATTAGGTGTTTGTATTCATCTTCATATTTTCTGTGATGATAGACTAGAGGTAACTGGATTAGAGTCTTTATGTGAAAAAATTCATCTTTATAAAAGAAAAAAAAGTCTTTTAATGCACTTTTCTTTCAAGCCTTACACAATATTAAGTAGAGATTCTGTAAGTTTAGTTGCATCACTAAAAAGTATTCATGCTCCTATTTTTTTTGAATCGCTTCGGTCATGTCAAGCATTAATGAATACTGAGTTTAGTCAAAAGATTGGAGTTAGAAATCACAATATAGAGCACCATTACAGTTGGGGTTTAGCCAAAAGTGAATCCCATTGGGTTAAGAAATTAGCACATTATGTAGAAGGGTTTAAGCAAAAAAGGTCGGAAAAGCTATTGAATAAGGCAGATGTACTATTTAATATTTCAAATGAAGAGCATGACTATTTTTCTAAACTCTATAAACCTAAATCTATTTTTCTTCCCGTTTTTCATGGCTATGAAAATATTGTAACAAAATCTCAATTTGGTAAGTATGCACTATACCATGGCGATTTATCTACAGCAGATAATATAAAATCTGCTCGATTTTTAATTGATGTATTTAAGGATATAGCTTACCCTTTAATAATTGCGAGTTCGACAATGAATAAAAAATTATTGACCTTAATTGATAGTCATAAAAATATTTCATTTCAAAGCATAGGTAGTGAACAGCAACTTCTTCGATTAATAGGAAATGCCCATATCAATACCCTGTATTCGTTTCAAAAATCTGGAACCAAGTTAAAAGTCTTTACAGCATTATTTAACGGAAGGCATTGTATTTTAAATAAAAATATGGTTGATGATTCAAATCTTCTTAAGGTTTGTGAAATAGCCGAAACTAAAGATGATTATCAAAAAGAAGTTAGGACGCTTATAAATGAAGAATTTGTATTAACCGAAGAAAGGAAAAAGGCGTTGTCTAAATATAGCAATATTGAAAACGCAAAAATAATTGTTAAAAACCTTCTTTAGCTTTTACGCTGTACAACCTCAAACACTTTATTCTCATCACATTTAAAGGTTTTACTAGGATATTTAAGAAGCAAAGCATAATCGTGTGTAGCCATTAAAATGGTATTGCCATTTTTATTAATGTCTTGTAATACTTCCATGACCTCAATACTAGTTTGTGGATCCAAATTACCTGTAGGTTCATCTGCTAAAATTAATTCAGGTTCGTTAAGTAATGCGCGAGCAATAGCAACACGTTGTTGTTCTCCGCCAGAGAGTTCATGTGGAAATTTAAAGCCTTTATTACCCATACCTACCTTATCTAGTACTTTAGAAATGCGTTCTTTTATTTTTGAAGTCTCTTTCCAGCCCGTTGCTTTTAATACAAATTCAAGATTGTTATGAATAGTTCTGTCTGGTAACAATTTAAAATCTTGAAATACAATACCTAATTTTCTTCGAAGAAAAGGAATCTCTTTCTCTTTAAGACCTCGAAGATTAAAATCTACGATATGACCTTCGCCATCTGTCAATTCCAAATCGCCATAGAGCGTTTTCATAAAACTACTTTTGCCGCTTCCTGTTTTACCAATAAGATAAACAAAATCGCCTTTTTGTAATTCTACATTTACGTCACTTAGAACTAGATTGTCGGCTTGATAAATATTGGCATTTTTGAGTTGTAAAACGGTATTAGACATAAAGTAATTTTGATGTAAAAAACGTTGTTGGGTATAAAAGTATTGTAAAATTTTCAATTTAGTGATTATAATAATGGCATAATAATTGGCGGTAGACGTTTTAATGCAAAGAGAGTAAGTGACAAATTGCAAACTTGTTTAATAACTTCGTTTATAATTATCATAGTTTTTTTGCGTTAACATTTAGGTATTAAGTTACTTTTATCATCATATTTTCAAATCAAAAAACGAAGTAAATGACGATATTAAAAAAACAATTTCTTAGCATTTTTCTTTTGCTTAATGTCTTTCTTTTTGCTCAAGAATCATCCATTTATACAAGTCAATTTAAAGATTACCAAAAGGCATTAACCTTGTATAATAACAAGCAGTATAAGGCAGCACAGTCATTATTCGACAACATAAAATATGAAACCGGCGATGAGGTTTTAAAATCTGACTGTAGTTATTACATCGCCAATTGTGCGGTGCGTCTTAACCAGAAAAATGCGGATGACCTTATCGAAGATTTTGTGGAAGATTATCCAACAAGTACCAAAAGGAATACAGCATTTCTTGATGTTGCAGATTATTATTTTGAAAATTCAGATTATGCCTATGCTAGAAAATGGTATGCTAAAGTAGATGCTAATAGTATAGCACGTTCAGAACAAGATAAATTTAATTTTAACTATGGTTACAGTCTCTATGCTACAAGAGATAAAAAGAGCGCTACAAAATACCTCAATAGCGTAAAAGAAAATGGTGATTATGCTCAGCAAGCTAAATATTATCTTGGTTATATGGCCTATGAAGGTGATGACTATGATGCTGCAAATACCTATTTTGAAGCTGTTTCAGATAATGAGAAATACAAAGAGAAACTCAATTACTATCAAGCGGATTTGAATTTTAAATTAGGAAAATTTGAGAAAGCTATTACATTGGCCGAAGCACTACTCCCTAAGAGTAATGATGAAGAAACTTCAGAACTGTCTAAAATTATTGGCGAAAGTTATTTTAATCTTGAAAATTATGAAGCCTCTATTTCATATCTAAAAAAATATGAGGGTAAAAATGGAAGATGGAGTAATACCGATTATTATCAGTTGGGATATGCCTATTACAGACAAAACGATTTTGAAAATGCCATTTCAGAATTTAATAAAATAATTGATGGTAATAATTATGTAGCTCAAAATGCATATTATCATTTAGGTGAGAGTTATATAAATTTAGACAAGAAGGCTGAGGCATTAAATGCATTCAGAAATGCTTCTGAAATGAATTTTGATGAAAAAATTAAGGAAGATGCTTGGTTAAATTATGCGAAGATTAGTTATGAAATTGGTAACCCTTATCAGTCGGTGCCACAAGTATTATCGGGTTATTTAGAGACGTATCCTAAAACTGCTTACAAAGACGAAATAGAAACCCTCTTAATAGATTCTTACATTACTTCTAAAAATTATGAAGAGGCATTAGTATTGTTAGAAAATAAAAATAGTTTTGAAAATAAAGTAGCCTATCAAAAAGTAGCGTTCTATAGGGGGCTAGAACTGTATAATGAAGATCGTTATAGTGAAGCCTTAGGCCTATTTAATAAATCATTAGACCAACCTCGGGATCCTGTTTTTACAGCTAGAGCAACATTTTGGAAAGCGGAAACGGATTATAATTTAACCAATTATAATGATGCCTTAATTGGTTTTAAGCAGTTTCAACAAGATGCCACTTCAGAATTAAGCGAATCAAGAAATCTAGATTACAATCTGGCTTATGTTTACTTTAAGCTTAAAGATTACAAGCAGTCGTCTCAGTACTTTAACGCATTTCTATCAAAAAATTCTGATGATAGGCTCAGAAAAAATGACGCTTATTTAAGACTTGGGGATGGTTATTTTGTCTCTAGCGATTATGCAAATGCTATTGTGGCTTATGATAAAGCAATTGGAATAAATGAAATAGAATCGGACTACGCAGCGTTTCAGAATGCCATGAGTAATGGCTATATGGGTAAAGCGTCAGAAAAAATTAAAGCATTAAATACATTTATCATAGAATTCCCAAAATCTGGATTAAGAGATGACGCTATGTATGAGTTGGCAAATTCTTATGTAAAAGCTAATGAGATCAATAAGGCAATGAAAATGTATGATAGATTAAATTCAGAATACAAAAGAAGTGCTTTTATTTCAAAATCATTGTTGCGTCAAGGCTTAGTGCATTATAACAATAACAAAAATGAATTGGCACTTGCTAAATTCAAAAAAGTAGCACGTGACTACGCTGGTTCGCAAGAGTCTATACAAGCTGTTTCAACAGCTAGGCTTATTTATATAGATTTAGGACGAGTAGATGAATATGCACGTTGGGTAAGAAATTTAGATTATGTAGAAGTTACTGATGTCGAATTGGATAATACCACGTATTTGGCTGCAGAAAAGCAATATATAGACGGAAATACCGATGCAGCCATTACACAATTTAATAAATATTTAAATGGTTTTCCTAACGGGATACATGCCGTGAAATCACATTTTTATGTAGCACAACTGTATTATAAAAAAGAATTATTTGATAATGCAAAGCCTAATTATGAAGCTGTAGTTGTTGCTGCGAAAAATGAGTACTCTGAGCAAGCTATGGTAAAACTGAGTGAAATCTATCTGAACAATTCAGATTGGGATGCTGCAAAATCTATTCTAAAGCGTCTTGAGACCGAAGCCGATTATCCTCAAAATAACATTTATGCGCGATCTAATTTGATGAATGCTTACTATCAAACCAAGGATTTTAATAATGCAGTTTACTATGCAGAGAAAGTGTTACAAAAGGCCAATTTAGACGTAAAAGTCAAAAACGACGCGCAATTAATTATAGCGCGTTCTGCATGGGAAACTGGTAATGAAGATAAGGCTAAAACAGCTTATGCTTTAGTCGAAAAAACGGCTTCTGGTAGTGTAGTTGCAGAGTCCTTATTTTACAATGCTTATTTTAAAAATAAAGATGGCAATTTTGCAGCTTCAAATGCAGTCATTCAAAAACTAGCTAAAGACTATAGTAGCTATAAATTGTATTCCGCAAAGGGATTAATTGTTATGGCAAAGAATTACTATGCTTTAGATGATGCTTTTCAAGCGACATATATTTTAGAGAGTGTTATTTCTAGTTTTACCGAGTTTGAAGATGTTGTAGAAGAAGCTAAATTAGAATTAAATAGGATAAAAACAGAAGAAGCAAAAACAAATTCATCAATCAAATCAGATGGTAATTAATATTTGTTTACAGAATTAATTATCATTTTAATCAAAACTTAATACATGAATTCTAAATATAAAATAGCATTATTATTAGCACTTTTTGTTTCAATTGCTTTTGCACAAGAACGCACAAAAGATACTATTGATAATCAAACGGTCAATGTGATTAAACCATATACACCTGCCATTTATGATGCTTTTAAAATAAAAGATAAACCTTCTTTGGTAGACAGCAACACGGTAAAAAAGAAAGCTGTAAAGTATAATATTTTCTCTATTCCTGTAGCATCAACTTTTACGCCATCAAAAGGTAAAGCTGCTAATGTGGACAAAGCAAAACCAGTAAAATTATACGACAACTATGCATCTGTAGGATTTGGAAGTTATACTACAATTTTAGGAGAAGTCTATTTGAATCACGAATTAAACTCTGGCGAAAATGTTGGCGGTTATTTGAGTCATCACTCTTCTCAAGGTGGCATAGAAGGGTTGCTTTTAGATAATAATTTTTCTAAAACAGGTCTAAACCTTAATTATTCTCAAAAATTGAGTGATTTTTCGTGGAAACTAGATTTAGGAGCAGACTTAAAATTATACAATTGGTATGGTTTACCACAGCAATATTTTGGAGAAACGGAAGCAAACACAATAGACTCGCAAATAAAATATAACAGCTTTTATGTTGGTGGAAAACTAAACTTTGACAATTCTTTTATGAAGGATGGGAGTGTTCGTTTTAGACGTTTTGGAGATGATAGAGATTCAGGTGAAAATCGATTTGTTGTTAAAGCTTCATTTGATGTTCCAATAAGTGGTGAGGCTATAGAAACAGAATTTAGAGTAGATTATTTAGGTGGGAGTTTTGATAGAAATTACAATACAACAACAGGTTTAGATTACGGAAATGTAAACGTGAGCTTGGCGCCTTCATATCAATTAAAACAAGATGATTTAACGGTAGATTTAGGTGTTCAGTTAACTTATTTAAATGATACTGAGTTTAATGAAAATAAACTATTAATCTATCCAAAAATAGAAGCCACTTATAGTGTGGTTAATGATATTCTTATTGGTTATGCTGGTATAAAAGGCGATTTAATTCAGAATTCTTACCATAATTTTGCGGAGATAAATCCTTTTGTATCTCCTACTTTATTGGTAACACCTACAGACCAGCAGTATCATGGATTTATTGGATTAAAAGGAAAACTGTCTAATAGCGTTAGTTATAATATTAACGGAAATTATTTTGCCGAAGAAAACAAAGCATTCTTTAGAGCTAATGATGCACAGACTTTTGCAGTGGAAGATTACCAGTTTGGGAATTCTTTTGCAATAGTTTATGATAATGTAAAAACACTTTCTGTAGGAGGAGAGTTAAATATTGATGTGAATAGAAATTTTAAACTGGCCATCAAAGGCGCGTATTTTAATTACAATACTGATGTAGAACGTGAGGCTTGGAATTTGCCAAATGTACAAGGGTCTTTATTTCTAGATTATCAAATTTCTAGACAATGGTTTATGGGTGGTAGTTTGTTTTTTACAGGAGAACGAAAAGACCAATCCTTATTAGTGGGGACCTTGATACCATCTGCTCCTGTAACAGTAACTCTGGATAGTTTCTTTGATGCCAATGCGCATTTGGGGTATAATGTTACTGACTTCTTATCTGTGTATGCTAAGGTGAATAACATTGCTAATCAAGATTACCAGCGATGGCAAAATTTTCCGGTGCAAGGCATTCAGTTTTTGGCAGGAGCAACCTATCAATTTGATTTTTGATTTAGTCATAATTACGGATGATTTTATACCTTTAGTTTTCTTAAAATAATTTACTCTAATGAAACGGTTAATTGTTGTTATCATTTTATGCGTCGTTATTAGCGCAAATGCCCAGAAAACAAATCCAAAATACGATGCCGAATTGGCTATGAAAGTAGGAGCAGATGATTACGGTATGAAATCTTACATTTTTGTGATTCTAAAAACGGGAACAAATACATCTACAAATAAAGTAGAGGTAGATAAGGCATTTGCTGGTCACATGTCTAATATGAACATCATGGTAGAGGCAGGTAAATTGGTAGTCTCAGAACCCATTGGAAAAAATGATAAAAATTATCGCGGCATTTTTATTTTAAATGAAAGCGATATGGAAAAAGCTAAAGCACTTTTAGCAACGGATCCGGCCATAAAAGCTAAATTTTTAGACTATGAATTGTTTCCTTGGTATGGCTCAGCAGCTTTATCTGAATATTTAGAAGCCTCAGATAAAGTCTGGAAAGTTGGGTTTTAAATTTTATAAAATGTATTTCTACAAACTAAGCCTAGCTAAGTAATCAAAATGTTCGCCATCCATAACTTTTTCACATTTTAGGCCTAGGGTTTGGCAAGCTGTTTTAAGCGTATCAAAATCGAGGTAAAGCCATTTCAATGGGACTTCGTCTTCGCCTTTGTAACTGAGGTAGTAATCCAATTCACCGTAATAGCCATTATTTAAATCTATCCAAGTCCCACCATCTTCATCTTCGAACATGTATTTAATATCTGAGGAATCAATAAGTATTTGCCCTCCTGGATTTAAAATTGATTTTAAATGGTTGAGGTAGGTGGCCACATGCATCATCTCTTGGAAAATGCCTGTGCCATTCATTAGTAGTAAAATAGTGTCAAACGAATCAGTTTCATCTAGGAGTGCTTTCTCTTCTGCATTTGTAACACCTCGTTTTTTAGACACTTCTATAGCGCCTTGAGACACATCAATGGCCTTAACATTTAAACCTTTTTTCATGAGCCATAATGCGTGATTTCCGGCGCCACAACCAACATCGAGTACTTTTTCTTTA